>VTLG01007061.1_pt1 | contig 26763 bp, 34 predicted proteins | sample 4694571 | NCBI WGS metagenome assembly VTLG01 (sample SAMN12604809, study PRJNA352737) | marine metagenome | biome: ENVO:00000447; feature: ENVO:00000209|ENVO:00000569|ENVO:01000036; material: ENVO:00002151; isolation source: viral sequences binned using virsorter ...
TATATCTAAACTAGGAAGTTGATCTTTCTGCCTAGTCACCAATAATCCGATGAGACCCATATGAGTCACACCGATAACTAAACCTAAACTACCTGCGAACCACTTGTTCATGGCATTGGTGGGGTGAGACTATTAGGTATTGGTGCAGCTTTTGGAGCAACTGGAAGTCCTGTTGTCTTAGGTAATGATCCACTCATCATATTTGGGATCGCATCACCTACAGCATCCATAACCTTTGATTGGATACTATTTACGATGGCATCCTTTTGTGTATATAGATATACACCACCGCCAACAACGGTAAGAGATACAACGCTAGACGCAATAGCAAGTACATTGATAATTTTTTGCATGATGTTTACTTGTCGTTTGGAACAATTTTTACAGGAGCAGATTCAATCCTGATGGTTTGTGCGGGTGCAGTTTCAGATGCTTTAGCAATAAGAAACTCCATATCCTTTTTAGATATGTTAGCACTACCAGGATCAGAATCACCTTTCTTCTTCTTACCTCCCGCTTGGACGCCAAAAGTAGCTAGGGTTCCTGTGAAGACCGAAGCTATGAAAGTTGGATCAATCTTCTCTCCTGCATCATAACCTGGTATTTTAACGTAGTTCAAAGTTAAAATTCCTGCTGACCACACGAGAACGATCACTCTTATGAGTGTCGCTAAGTACATCAGTTGCTCTTCTTTATCGTCAACTGCTTCCTTAAGTTTACCTAGAGGACCTTTCTTTTCCTCTTTTTTTACTTCTGCCATAATTTTAATTTCCTACATTATTATCTATACAATAAAGATTTCCGCTTATTGAGATGCGAGTATTGTCTGTTGTATAGAATGGATTGACTCCGTGATTGAGTCTGGCAGGGAAGAATGCTATCTTCCACTCCCATGTCTTGTCTATATATAAGTATTTTGTATCTAGTCCTCCGAGTGCTGTATTATACTGGAACATAAATGCTGCAGTTTCATTTTCATTTGCTGCGTATCGTTCTTGTTCTTTCTTTAGGTCGTATGGTATCTGTACCCAGATGACAAAGGAGAATATTCCACTGTGTATATGTAGAGGATTGAAATCATATTTCTTTTGATAGTTTACCCATAGTCTTTGTAGTTTAAAATCAGATGTTTCAATATCTCTCATGGTTTCTGCTACACCCATAGCAGGTTGAAAACCAAACTGTTTGATGTATTCATATGAAAGACAACGAGTGAATGCACTAATCTCTTTAGTAAGAGGTAAACTCCACTCTTCTTGTAAGTGACCTCTTAAGGTTTTTCTAGCATCGTTCTCAGGAATCTTTTCTAATGAGTCCATACTCTCTCGCAACTCTGCTGCTACAAGAGATGGTACATCTGCTACGATATAACCTGGCGAGTTCAACCAATGAACTTGATATTGGAAGTCACTCATTCTGCAGTACGTTTCTTTCCTATATTATATTTTGATTCTAATGTCCACTCACCCTTCTCTTTAAATGCTATGACTTTGATTTGACTTAAAGGTGCGACCTCTTTTATTTCTGTTTCTTTTACAATCTCTACGAGACCCCAATCAGATAATAACTTAATGATTCTATTTCTTCTTTGTACATCATTGTCTGATAGGTTTGCTTTCTTTCCGTCTAATGCAAATAGTTCTTTAAAATGTACAATGTAGTATTGTCCTTTCTTATGGAGGATGTGGCATGATTGATAGAGCTTTCTCTCTTTACGAGATGCTACTCCTATCCTTGTAAGTGTTTCACGAACTTTCAAAAAATCATCAGGTTCTTTGAGGTTCACTTCAATCATATTATCTTTAGTCCATTCCACTTCATTCATCTTCTCTTACCCCCTTTGTTCAGTTTGGATTTAATGTAGTCTAGTTGTGTAGGAGATAGGATGCGTAATGCTTGCTTTGCCTTTTCATTACTATAACCATAGTATTGTTTGACAACATCAAGATCTTTCACCTTATCCTGCTTACCCCAAGGAGAAAATCTCTTCCTAGGTCTGACTATATGTATATAAAAATCATACTGTAAACGACTAGGTATATCATGTTTCATATTCATTTCATTGGCATACAATACAGTATCCAGATGATGTGACATACACTTATTGATGATGTAAGGAGGATAGTTCTTTTCCCATCCAGGATCATCAGTGTCTAGTACACTCTTCTTATTAAGGTTGATAGAGTTGAGGTATGCCGATAGGGGGTACCGATCATCATATGACATAGTTTCTTAGAAGAAGTTCTTTACGTTGTTTTTGATTTTCAATATAGTTTGCATCGCTATGTCTCAGAGAATATGTGTGCTCGTATGTTGATGCTGTCCATCCTTCAAACCTATCTTCAATTATATTGCTGTCATTATAAGATATCAACTGGTCAATGTCACACTTCATACAATCTTTAGCAAACAACTCATGACTAAATCCTTTGTGCATATCTCCTTTAGTTCCATAGAGATTAGACTTGATCTCATATGGAGGATCTAGATATAAAAATTTAGTAGTATTAATCTCAGTGAGATTATCAGGTGACAACAATCTCTCGTATGAAAAATTTGTTATTGTCCAGTTCTGAATCAACTTACTAAACTCAGGAAGATACTTTATACCATGTGCAGTAAAGTTTTGTTTAGATGCTAGTTTACTAAATGATGAGTTCATTGACAATCCACTGAATGAGCATTTGTTTGTAACATAAAATGCAACTGCTCTACCCATTGGTGTAGTCTCTGTAAGAGGTTTCTCTAGATACTCTTTCTTTTCGTAGAAAAGATTACGATCTGTATATCCTTCTGAGTCAGAATGTTCTTCCTTAAGTTCTAAAAGTTCAGTCATTAAGTCTGGTACATTTCTCTGAAGTACTCTCCAAAATTGATATAGGGGTTCATATAAATCATTTACCCATATATCCAAGTGAGGATATATTCGAGAGATATGGATTGCCACAGAACCTCCACCTAAGAAGGGTTCACGAAACTCTTCATAAGCGTTAAGGTCTGGTAGTTGTTCACACAACTTTGTAAGTGCTTTTGACTTACCACCAGGATATCTTAGAGGTGTCTTATTGTATGCCACTGTAATCAGGATAAATTTCAGGACCTGGCATAGGTGCGTAGTATCCTTTAGGACCTGTGCCTTTGGGTATCTCAATCAGTGCTTGAACTGCTTCGTCAAACCACCTGTTCATTGACTTTGCCATAATACGATAGGATGTACCAACATATAGTTGACCACCTACAACAGCAACTGCTGTGGCACCCCAGAACCAGTAATAGAATCTGGACTTCATTTGTGCCCTAATCTTTTCACGTTTTCTCATAAGTTTGTTAGTCATCATGATCATCCCAAGGATCTGTTAAATCCTTATTACTAAAAAATGCTTTGGTTGCACCATAGATTGTCAGGATTATAAATGCACCTGCTATGATTGCAACAAACTGCCCTGTCTGTCCTAGACCTGCAAAGTTACCATGCGGTATTATTGTGTCATAACACTTTGCTATTTTTTCTGGATCATTCCAAGTACCAGGTAATGTGTATACTGGTGGGCATGATAGAAAAAGATTCATTTAAAGTTACACTCCATCATAAGTTGAGTAAGACATGCAAGAAGGTTTACTTCTTGATCTGCTACGAATGCAGATTTGTATTGGTAGTCTGCAATAATTAGAACTGCTGCTGCAGTGCTAGGACCATCCATTACACTTGTCAAGTTATCGTATAAGTTACGCATGATTGATGCAGGGTCTGAATCTAGATTCTGTTGTACCCATGCTTTCACATCATTGAACTTCTTATCTCTCATACTATCTACGAGAGTATCGATCTTGGCATCACCGAGTGTTGCTAGTATCCCTGTATCTATGCCACCTGTAGAAGCATAGCGTTGTAGTTCGTTTAGTGTTCTCCTAAAGTCAGGAAAATACTTTTGGATTACTTCTGCTACAACTTTGTTATTGAAAGCGACTTTCTCTTTAGTAAGAATGTCACGACACCTGTTAAAGAACTCACCCGCTAGAAGTTGTTTTGATTTACCACGAACATTGAAATCTATTACAGTTGTTCTACTGTGTAGAGGTTCAATAATCTTATTCTTGAAGTTACAAGTAAAGATAAAACGACAGTTCTTTTGGAATGTTTCTATCGATGCCCGAAGTAAAAGTTGTACATCTGGGGTAGTGTTGTCTGCCTCATCGATGATAAGGATTTTGTGCTTTGCTCCACCTGTAAGAGATACAGTCGCAGCAAAGTTTTGTGCTTGGTTTCTAACGGTATCGAGGAATCTCCCCTCGTCCGATCCATTGATAACATAGAAGTCTGCTCCAAGTTCATTACAAAGTGCTTTCGCAATAGTAGTCTTACCTACTCCTGCTGTGCCAGACAAGAGAAGATTAGGTATCTCCCCTTGCTCAACAAAACTAGAGAAGGTATCTTTCACATTCTGTGTGAGAATACAATCCTCTACTTTCTTAGGACGATATTTCTCAACCCAGAGAAAATCATCATGCATTTGGTTCTAGTGCGATATAATATTTGATACCGTTGCCTTGAAACTTAGCAACATTTTTACTACTAATAGATACGTCATACGCACCTGCAAGGAGCTTCAAGTTTTCTACTCTGAAACAGTAGCAGAAGTTCTCGGTTGTAGTTCCAACTCTAACAGAGAAGTTATTAGAAGTTTCATTCTTCTTATCTGTTACAGTTAAGTTCATTTCTTCTCCATCACCAAACAGACATAAGTCTGGAAGTGCATAGATAGATGCTGCCTTATTAAGTTGCCTTAGAGTTTCAGCATCAAGATGAAATGATACATCCATACTTGGAAGTTTAATCTCTTCCTCAGGTGCTTGAGTTATAATATCAGGATCTGCATAGAAGTATCTGGTCTTTGATCTACCTGCAGCATCAGTGATAGTTACATAACTCTTACTATCAGTATTGATCTTTGGTTGATCTAATAGCATAAGACCATTGATGAACATGCCTAGGTCATAGATTGCTATCTCAGAATCAAATGCTTCTTCTACATCAGCAACTGCTAAGATGTTCTTATTGATACTTAGAGTTGATAGTTGATTTCCTGGTTTGATTACTATTGATTTATTGATAGTACAGAAGTTCTTTAGAATCTCAACTGTTCTAGGTGTTATGTCAATCATTTGGTTTCTAGACTTTTTAATAGTTGTGTATGTTGGAATGGTTACTGTCATTGTTGTTCTGGTTAAAATGGTAAAGAAGAATGGCATAGTGCATTATCTTTAGCATATCATCTTTGGGTGTACCTTTACGATCATATCGAGAGGCATACTTTAGAATATTGCTACGACAGAATGCTTCTGCATCACCACAAGCTTCGATTAAGTCTAGTGTCTGAATATTCCCAGAAGAATAATGGCGATCATACGTCGAGGAGACATATGACCGCACTTCGTCAAGGATCACATCTTCATTGTATTTCATTATCTAAGAGAGTTATCTCAGATATATTATAGCATAAAAAAAGAGAGTGTCAAGCACTCTCTGATTTTGTAAACTAAACGATAGTGTTGATGTCTTCATCACCTATCTTTTGACCAATAGCACCTAGATTTCTCCAAGGTAGGTTAGTGATCTTTCCAACTTTTTGAACATACTGAAATGCTTTTATATGGAGTCTCATAAGTCTCTCATCAGCATCACTACGAGCATTGTCAACTTCCTCCCAAGTAGTAGCATCACTATGAAAAGTTATAAACTCAACTGGGTCATAACCTTGAGATACTGCATGCTGAACTTTTAGGAATGAACGTTCAATGTAGTTGTGTGTTTTTGTGTTCATCACATCTACATCTTTTCGAGGGAAAGCTTTCCTGACAATCTCTTCAGCATCCTCACGAGTTACTTTCTCAACAACTCCGTCTCTTTTGTAATGCTTCATTACATGATTAGCAATAGCTTCAACTTGTTTCTTTGAAAAAGAATTGGGTATACTATAAACCCAACGTTGAACTGCTAGAGATGACTTGTCTGATCTGTGTTGAAATCTCTTGATACCAATCTCTTGAAAATCAAGCGTGGTAGCAGGTATAGAACCGTCTCCTTGATTGGCACCAAGTCTCATATCATCTATAAAATCTTCTAAATGATTTGGGTCTTGGAACTCAGTTTTAGTATCTGTGTCTCGTTCATAGACAGCAACTATCCACTCAGTATAACCTAGTTTTATAAGTTTTTTAATTCTAGTAAATCCGTTTATTACATTTTTGTCTGGATCTACCGAGATAGTAAGTTTTGAAGTATCTAATCCTTTTGCTAATAACGCTTCTAGTTCTTCATTATCTGGTGTTCCTCCCAGACGAACTGAGTTATCTGTAAAACCTAGTGATGATTGTGTTATCAACTCGTTTGGATTACACCAAACATATTCTTTAAACTTCCAACCCGCATATTGCTTAGGTGTTGGTAAAGCTTTTTCAACCGAGATTTTGTCTTTGGCAAAGACACCCGATTTATCAATACTGATAAACGACATAATTGTTCTTTTGTAAATGTTAGTCTTCCGACTTGTACATATAATGTAGCAATAAAAAAACCCCCTGTAAAGGGGGTGTTTACAAATCAACACATTAGAATGATACATCTCCATCAGGTTCTTGATCATCTTCCATGTCTTCTCCTGCATCAACCTTAGTGTAAAGGTCAAGGAATGATTGCTTAGTATCCTCATCGAATCTACTGATACAGTTGGTTACTGCTGTCAAACGATTACCGAAGATAGCAAATGCTTTAGCGATGTGAACTAGACGACGTGTAGTTACAACCTCATCAACACCACCATCATAGAATGTCTTACGGATAATACCTGCCCACTTGACAAGTAGTTCAGTGAACTCTTGATCACATCCATTAGCAAGAAGAATCTTAGTCTCAACAGTTGCAGTTGGATACTCTTGCTCAAAGGTTACAGGGAATCTTTCTAGGAATGCTTCATTAAGTACGTTAGTACCAACGAATCTACCATCATCAGAACCTTTACCTTTGGTATTAGCAGTTGCGATTACGTTGAACCCTGCTGCAGGTCTGACATACTTACCAATCTTCTTGAGGAAAACACCCTTGCCTTCTAGTACAGATTGTAAACATAGAATCTTGTTTGATGCAAGGTCAATCTCATCAAGTAATAAGATAGCACCTCTCTCAAGAGCTTCAACTACAGGACCGTTATGCCATACAGTAGAACCATCTATCAATCTGAATCCACCGATAAGATCATCTTCATCAGTTTCAATAGTGATGTTGACTCTGATCATTTCTCTCTTCTGAACTGCACATGCTTGCTCTACACATAATGTTTTACCATTACCAGATAGACCTGTGATGAATGCAGGGTAGAATAACTTAGACTTGATAATCTTTTGGATTGAATCGAAAGAACCAAACTTAGTAAAAGTCTCATCTTTACTTGGAACATAAGATGCTTCAACTGCAGGTTGTGCAGATGGTGCTTGATATGCTTTCTCAATCGCTTGAGCAGTAAGATTCCACTTACCAATACCAGTTTTGTAGTTCTTCAATCTTTTGCATGCTGTAGCATAAGAGATAGAAAGTGTTTCACCTGCTTCTCTGATGTCATTACAACCTATGTCGCTACCAACTTTCTTAGTTAGATACTCAACAAGTTGTTCTGTTGTTACTGGATTTGGTTCAAATGTCATTGTTTTAGTGGATTGCTTTGTTTGTTATGTACTTATTATAGCAGGTACATCTGCTGTGTGCCACCCTAGTGGACACTTTGTTAACTGTCCTATGCTATCTGTTCGATAAACTTGTTGAGGACAGTTTTGTTAGATGTCTTAGAACCCATGTGCTTTTTGAATGCACGAGTTAGTTCTGCCTTAGTAGCAACTTCTCCTTTTGAGTTTACTTCGATCTCATCAGAAGACTCACCTATGTTTCTGTCTGGCATATAGATTTGCTCAGAGAAACCCATTTGGTTTGATATAGAGAAGTATCTTTGCTTCTTCCATACCTTATCAACATCGATACCTCTAGTATCTACTTCATTGTATCTTAGAGTACGACCTAGATCACTCTTACTGCATAGTCTGATACCTATCCAGTTGTAATCAGTGATCTCTCTGAAGAATGCTACGATCTCCTTAGTTGTATGATAAGCATGTGTGCTAAGTTTCTTAGTGTATCCTGTCTTCTTGTCACGAAGGAAAAATACACAGGCATTAGCATGAGCAAGACATCTAGTGAATCTATTACTGAAGTATCCTTCTCTGTCTTCTTCACAAACATATGATAGAGGATTTGCTTCACCATCAGTTAGACATACAACGTTTACCTTTTGTACATTCTCAACTTTCTTCATCTGCTCAACAAGTTGACGAGTACACATGATTGCTTCAGCAAGTGGTGTACCACCAAGTTGATACTGTTCATGTGCATTGACTCTGTATCCACCCATTGCATGAACCTGCATGAAGATTACTTTCATAGACTCATCAAGAGACTTAGCATTCTGTTGAGAAGATAGAAGTTCTAGCATTCTGAATGAATCATTGATGTAAAGATCATTTGGTTTGAATCTTGCATACTCATCACTAGAGTGAGATCTGAAATAGCAATCTTGGAATGCAAGAACTCTGAATGGAATACCTGCTTTTCTGCAGAACCAAACTAGGTTGAATGTTTGCTTGAGTGTATCAAGAAGAACATGTGTCATAGAACCAGACCAATCGATATGGAATACTAGACCATGATTCTTACCATCAGGTACAGTTGTGATTCTCTTGAAGATATCATCTGTCAACTTGTACTTGTATAGAGAGTTAGTATTGATAACACCAGTTTTAGATGTTGCCTGTCTCTTGTACTGATCAGCAGACTTCTTCATTTCAAACTGCTTGATAAGATAGTTGACTTCTTTATTAGCAGACTTTTTGAATGTGTTGTATCTTTTAAGAACATACTCGTTGTTTGCCTTCATGAGATCAAGAAACATTTGACGCTCTTCCTCTGTAACAACATGCTTTTGCTTAGGATTGTAGAAGTGTTCATGAAGATCTTCTTGAATCGTTTTGTGAGAAACGATATAATCTTCAACCTTGATATCTGGTAGTGTAAGATACTTCCACTCCTTAGCATTGTCATCAATCAATGTCTCTAGTGCCTGATCAAATGCTTGCTGAGTAATACTCTCTGTTTCATCATGATCAGTATCTTCACTGCCACGCTTACCAAGTGTAGGAGTTGCTTCTGGTGTACCTACTGGTGCCTGAGGTTGATCTTGATCTATACCTAGTTTCTGCTGTTGCTGTTGTTGCTGTTCCTCACCTTTCTCAGATGGTTGCATATCCCACTCGATATCCATATCACCTAGGTCACCAAAGTCACCTGCACCTTCTTCACCTTCTGACTCTGATTCTTCTTTACTGTCTTCAATCTTCTCTGCTCTACCATATAGATCGATTGCTAGTTGTACAACCTGATCAAATGTTTCTGTGTTAGCAGCACGATCTACCCATACTTGCTCCTCATCAGAGAAACGAATATTAGCATTACCTTTGAACCATAGGTTGATACGATCAATGAAAGGAATCTTGGTAAGATCTTCATGATTGACACCAAAGAAATCTTGCTCATTTAGATCTGTATATCCTTCATAAAAACTTTTGCGAAGACCTGGATATGCTCTCTTCATCAACTTCTCAATACGAACATCTTCTAGAACATTTACAAATCCTCTGTCACCATCGTGAGGTTTGTTTGGTGTATATAATGCGTGTCCAACTTCATGACCTACAAGTAAATCGTATATTGCATTGGTTGCTGTGTTCCAGATAGGAAGTATAAGAACTCTGTTGTTCACATCAAAAGATGCAGTTGAAACTCTACGATGCTCAACTGTAAGATTCTCTGTTGCTAGTAGTTTAGCAAGTGTTCCTTTTACTTCTTGATTAACTGTCATGTGTTTCCTTGTGTATGTACTTATTATAACCCATTGTCAAGGTATGTGCCACTCTAGTGGACACTTTGTTAACTGTCACATGACCGCAGTTACACTCATTACCTGTGCACCAGGATTTCTAGCAAGTGCTACCTTCTTAGCATCTTGATAATCTATAGCGATGACTTCTTCATCCCAAACTTTACCTGCCTTAAACAGTGTTACTTTACATACCATCAGGAGTCCTCCGACATTTTAGAGAAATCATTTACCTTCTCAAATTTTAGAGTGCGTAAAAACTTATCTAATAATACATCACCTTTATGTGATATGACAAATAGATTAGTTGTCTGTCCTAATGATTTTAATATCTGCAAGAGCTCGTTAGTTGCTGATGCATCAAGAGAAGAATCAAAGACCTCATCAAGTATCAATAGATTAGTTGCTACACTATTCTTCATTCTAGCAACTTCCCTCCATGTAAAGAGAAGTGATAGATCTATCTTCTGTTTCTCTCCTTCAGAGAATGATGCATAACTAAAATCATCTCTAAATCTACTCATTAACTTCTCATTGAACTCTTCATCTAGTGTAAAGTTTACAAAGAAGTCCATACTGTTCAGATATTTATTGATCAACTTGTTAAAAATTGGCACATATTTTTTAATAATCTGAGATTTTATACCACTATCTTTGAGTAGTTGTGATATAACTTGGAACTCATCCAACTTTTTATTAACGTGAGAACAACTTTTCATAGTCTCCTCTAAACTTATTTGTAATTCTACCAGAGCAGATTGTTCTTTGTCAATATTAGGTGTGACAGTTTGTAGTTTGTCTATTTCTTTTTCTCTTCTAATATTTTCTTTTTGCAATCTTATGATCTCACGTTCTATTGCAGATATATCTGTTCTCATATCATGGCACCTCATTGATATATCATCTGCTGCTTCTATCTCATCTAGCAATAAACTTATATCTACCTTAAGATTGCTTAGATTTTTTGCTATTGACTCACCAGTTTCTTCTAATGATTTTATTTTCTTATTCTTAAATGTCTTTTTAATATCTTGTGTACAGGTAGGACAGGTGTCATGTGTAGATAGAAACTTGATTTCTTTCTTTGCAGTTCTCAACTCAGAGTTTAAAGAACCTTGATCTAGTTTCAAATCATCTAGTTTAGTTCTTTGTTCTCCTGTATCTACTAGTTGTTTTTCTAAACTTACTAAGTTACGTTTACTGAGTTTCAACTCCTCTTCTTGACTTCCCATCTCTACCCAGTTTGCATCTATCTTATCTTGTATCTCTTTCTGTCTATTATCGTTTACTTCCTTAAGTTGTTTTAAAAGTTTTGTTTGTGCTGATACTTTCTGCTCTGCCACAGTTAACATGTGGTCACATTCTTTTCTTGCTGATAATGTTTCTTTTACTCTATCTCTTAGTAAGAGATTCATTTTTGAGAAGATCTTGATGTCCAGTAAATCCTCGATAACTTCTCTCCTGTGACTTGCTCCGAGTTGCATGAAGGGCACAAAAGTGGATGAACCCAAGATGACGACTTGCGTAAATGATTTGAAGTTGAGTTTGAGAACTGATCCCTCAAGATATTTTTGGGTGTCGTTCGCTGCAGCGTCCTGATCGACGAGTTTATTGTTCCTGTAAAGTTCAAATACATTTGGTTTAATACCTCGGAATACACGATATTCATCTTTACCAATGGAGAAGGTGACTTCTACTTTGGTGCCTTTTTCGTTGATACTATTTACTAGTTGTCCCCTAGTTATCTTTCTAAAAGGTTTGTTAAATAATCCGAAACATAAAGCATCCAACATGGTGGATTTACCCGAACCATTTTGTCCTACTATTAATGTAGACTGACTTTCATCGAGATTAATTTCAGTCCATTGATCACCAGTGGAAAGAAAGTTCTTCCACCGCAATGTTTCAAATACGATCACTTAACGATTTTGCCTTTTGGGATAATAAGTTGGTTCTCTTTAATGATTGTGAATCGATAATCATGATTAACACAGTTCATAGCGATGATGTCTGGATCAACTTCCATGATTTCCAGATCTCTTTCACAGTCGTTTGCTTCGACAAGACCCATATGTCTAACTGCATCATCCTCAGACTCAAAAACCGTTACAGTTTTTTTCTTGTCCTTAGATTGAACAGCATAGATTCCTCCTGATTCTTGTTCGATTAGTACAAACATTATAGTTCTGATGCCTCGACGTACAGTGATCTCATAACAGATTTGACATTTGACTTATCAACTTTAAGCTCTATCTCATCTATGTATGATTCAAGTAGTGTCATGGTGTCCTCTGTTTCCAGAGTACTATCCGAACATTCTAGTTCAGCACTAAGGTCTTCAACAATCTTAAGATCTCCGAGACCTATATTTTGGAGTTGCTTGACCGCATAGTCAAACTTCTGGTAATCACCTTTCTCCTCTACTATAAGTTTTACGAATGATCCTTTGAGGTCTTCTGGCTCTGGGATACTAACTCCATTATTATAATACAATTTATGAAAAGTGTCAAAGGGATTCCTATAAAAAGTAGTCTTAAGAGTAGTCGTGTCAAAAACATGAAACCCTCTTTTGCATCCGTAGTCATTCCAGTATAGTTGATAAGGATTACCTAAGTAAGATATATTACCTTTAGTTGATTTCTGATGGTAGTGTCCACTGAACACACGTTTGAACTTACTGAAGAAGGTTTTGTCCATACCACTTTCCATGACATGACCAGGATGTGCTTCAAAACCATTCAGTTCTAGATGACCCATACATACAGGTGCTTTAGATCTTTGAACTGCTTCAAATACTTCAGACTTGTTATCATCACAAATCCAAGGTAATAATAGTATATCAACTCCATCATAACTCTTTGTAGTCGGTTTGTCAATGATATCAAAATCATAGTTTCTCAGTATCTCATGAGGTGCATTTATTCTTAGAGTATTCTTATAGTATATGTCATGATTACCAATCAACATGGTATGACTACATCCTAGTTTTTCTAACTCATCAAACCACATCTCCTTTGCTGAGTCCAATGACATAAAATTAATATATCTTCTTCTATCAAAAGTATCACCCAGACTTATGACTTCCTTTATACCTGATGCTTTCATAAAAGGTATCACCACTCTACCATAAAATTTGGCATAGTGATTGATGAAGTGTTGATTATCATTACGCACACCGAAGTGCTGATCCGTGATAAGTAGGATCTTCATGGGCGACGAGTTTTTATTTGTATGTTATTCTTGATAGCATTATAGTCGGTATTACCTGATCCGTCAACTGTAAAGATATCTGAGTAACCATACTTGTCAATGATCTTATCTTTTATATCCATTTGTCTTTTCTCTTTTGCTATCCTACGAAGAAAGGCATAGTATACTATCTGGGTAAAATAAGCAAAGGGGTTCTTAGATTTTTCGGGGTTGAAATTTTTTATATACTGTACACAGTTTTCATATCCATCAGCAATCATATCATCTTTATACATGTAGTTGATAAAGTTAGGTCTGAATGATAAGTGTGTAGCAATCTTTAAGAAACATTCTCCAAGGTATTCATCTATTCGCGGTTCAGTATTGCCTGATGCCTCTGCTTCCTTAACTTTATTTTTATACACTATGATAGATTCAAGAAACTTCTTGTTATCAACATAATGAGGTTTTCTTTTCTTAGGAGCTGCAGGTTTTTTCTTACCTTTGGTCGGGTCTTTTGAAAGGACTTTGCCCTCAGGATCAGGTTTTTTTGTAGGCATCTAGTTATACGTTCCAATATTTTATTATAGCACCACTTGACAAGTATGTCAATAAGGTGTACAATAACACTGTAAGGGTTTAAGGGTTATTCTTAGTCTTATATATTTTCTCAAAGAGTGATCTATAGTCGTCAATATTTCCAACATATCCACCTATCGAATCTGGTTCAATATGGAAGTTACTATCCTTAGGTGACTTGTGTATATTGGTGCCATTTTCAGTCATAACAAATGCATCATATAACATTTTTATTTGCTTACTCATAGTAGAGACGCAAACAATATCTTTTTCTCTTATCACATAAAATTCTTCATCCGAGAGCTGCTGCCATTTTACAAACCCCATGCCTCTCGCGATCTTAGTCTCACTTATAGGATTAGTAATAATCTCAACGCACAAAGGATCTTGTAAAAACACAATGGATTCTTGATGATCTTTGGTTAGAACTGCTTTTGCAAGCACCTCTTCTCCATTGACCAACTTAAAGATCCCAAAAAATTCTTCTTCGTGTTTAATAAAGTTAAGCATCCTTTTTGAGTTTTAGATCTATTATTTCATAATCAAACTTTTCTTCATTGTATACCTTTACTCGTTCCATCAGATGATTTAACGTGTAGTTATTCCCCCTGTCTGTTGAGATATCATCAGCAATATCATATAGAGTTGCTTTTGATTTATTGTCTCCTTTCCGCAATACTCGTCCAATAGACTGTAAATTACGAATCCTAGATTTAGAAGGACTAGCAAAGATAACATTGTGTAGATTACGAATGTTTATACCTGTACTGAATGTACCGTATGATGCAACAATGATAGCATTGTCCGAAGTTTCAGTTAGATGTCTTATATCTTCCCGATCATCAGTATCAACACCACCGTGTACAAGATATACAGGTTGGTCTGTATCACTATTTATGAGATTAAATAAAGGAATCCCATGCCGATCTACATAGTTGAAGAGTATCAAGGTGTTACCTTTGCAATCTTTTGCTAAGTTTTTGATAAACTTGTTTCTACCACTATGGTCTACAAGGTAGTCTATCTCATCCTGATATCCTTCAAATAGTTTTTCTTCATGTTTTAATAAGATAACTTTTACTTTTAACTTAGCAACATGACCTTGTTGCATGAGCTTACTAGTCCTAGTTACTTGTGAACATCTACCGAATAAACCCTCTAGTACCAGTTGATTTACGTTAGCACCATCTAGTGTACCAGTAAATCCTACACGATATTTACAATCATGTAACTTACTCATGAGTGTGCTTAAAGATTTTGCTTTAAACTGATGTGCTTCGTCACCTATCACACAGTCAAATCTATCAAACCATTTCTTTGGTTCTTTGTATATTGACTGCCAAGTGGTAATCACTACTTTATGGTTCGTATATTTCTCTTGTCCTGCATATATTCTATGGCAATAAGAGGATGCTTTCCAACCATATGACTCAAAGTCTTTATACATTTGTTCTACTAGAGAGGTAGTAGGAACAACTATCAAAACATTTCTACTCAAATTAGTATAGTATCTCACCAATGCATAGATCATCAAGGATTTCCCGCTTGCAGTTGGCGACAATAGGAGTCGTCTGTTGTATCTCAGGCATTCGTATATTGCTTGATATTGGTAATCGCGTACCTTTACAGGAAGATGCAGTGACTTTACAAACCCTGCAACACCTTCGGGAGTAATGAGATCATTAAAATCATCAGGTGATCCATAGAACTCACTCTCTTCTATTTCATATTCATACTTATTTTTCTTTGCCCAGTCAGTAAGATAGTCTACGAGACCACAATATAACTCACCTGTAGCAGGAGAGAACAAACGTATCTTACCATCCCAACCTCTATATCTTTTTGTCTTCTGCATAAACTTTGCAGACTCAACTTCAAATGTAAAAAAATCCGCCAACTCATACTTGACGTGATCTGCTGCTTCTACTTTTAAATATACCTCATTCTTCTTTGCAATCTTGAGGTCCATCATTTGACTTAAGTCACTATATTATATAGTGTATCACTAGGAACCTTCTTTCCACTTAGTCCAATCTATTGCGTTTTTGATCTGAAAGTTTCTAACACTAATCTGTTTGATGACACTTTCCAGAAAGAATATTACCTGATCTAAGTAATCTATTTTATATTTTATCTTTCTAATATCTTCATCTGCCTCTATAAACATATTGATCTCCTCCTTAGTTGTGAGCTTGAGATCAAATGGCATGTCTTTATATATCGTGGCAGGTGCTTTGCCTTTATAATATAACCATTTTTCTTTGAGTAATCTTCTATAGTCACCATCTTTCTCCTTCTTCATTAAAGAAAAAGTATTATAATATTCCATATACTTCTGATGTAATCTAGGAATCTTAAGAGATTCTTCACAGTAGAGATCATCATCTATTTTGCAGTCTTCTTTCCAGAGTTCCTGCAGTGTTTCTAGATTCATACTCCTTGATCTTTGTTACTTGCAAACCATTCTTTCATGGTTGTTTGATAACCTGACTCTCTACTCTTCTTTGGGGTTATCCCCTTCATCTTGTTGTAGTCGTTGTGCATCGCTTGGAGTAACCATGCCTGTGCTAGTTGCTGAGGTCCCTCTTTCAACAATCGGATTTGTGATTTCGAGAGACCAGCCTTCATCTCCAAATACTCCTGTCTCCACGATGTGTGGGGTGCTTTGTCTGTCATTTTCCTCCCAAGTAGATTTAATACTTTCAATGTCTTTGTCAACATCTGCCATGGTCTTTAATATTTTACCATCAATCCACAATTTATGCAACCATTCGATAAAACCTGTAATCAAATGATTTAGTGGAAAGGGTTGTTTCTTTGCCCACCTACTAGATTTAGTATACCAGTTATCTTTACCACCCCAGTGATGTTCAAACTTGTATTCAAACTTCATCGTCTTGTCTGAGTGTTAACGTTTCTTATCTCATAAAGTAAATACTGAAACGTAACGCTTGCTGTCAAGAAGTCATTGTCTGTTGTTGTTACATTAAAATCTAGTGTGCTTAGTTGTGTTGGGAACATATCTTTGAACACAACATCAAAGTTTGCAATATTATTATTGTTCAATACTTGTAAAGTACCATCAGAAACTTTAGCATCTTGAGTTATGATATCACTATTTGCATTTATCCAGTCTCTTCTCTCCCCAACATTATCAGGTGTACCTAGAGCTCTAATCCAGTTATGTATTTCCATATAGTTCCGTAAGTCTTCATCAACAATGAAATCTATATTCAAAGTTGAGTATGTGATATTACCTTCTAATGGAACTTTTACAAATCCTCGTGTAGGTATTCCAATATCTCCCAAACTTAGTTCGGGTATGGATGCTCTTTGACACAAAAAAGATGTCTTCTTTGCTTTATCCAATAGGAAAACAAATCCTATAGGAGACAAGAAGTTCTTATTTGTTAGTTGGTCTTGATACCAGTTAGACATTTTATGCGTTTATATTTTCTAACCATGATGTAGAAATGTATTTCTCACCTGATAGAGGAGGATTACCTCTGTGCACATGAGTAAACCCTGCAGGCCATATCATAAACTGACCACGTTTAGGTTTATATCTCAAGGATTGATACAGGAACTCAGTCTCACCACCTTCATTAACATCATTAAGGAACATCATTGTCGCTAGTATACGACGATTACATCCTAGAGAACCATCCTCCGAATGCCAAGCATGATATCCTTGTTGTGGTAGAGTCTTTTGCACATTTAGATATACTTGTTGATATCTGTAATGTAAAAGATGTTCAAAGTTATCAATATATTCTTCAAGACATGTACCAGTAACTTGATTGTATTCTCTCATCCACTGATAACCGCAGTTGTGATCCAACATAAAGTCTTCAGTAGCAAGACATGTATCTTTACGAGCATGTGCTTTACGCTCTCTACCAAATAAACCTTTACGTTTAAAGGTAGCACCTGCCTTGTTTTGGTATTCCCAATAATCTATCAAGGGTTGGGTATTATATTCGGTATCAAATATACCGATGAACCCATCATATCTAATGTCAGTAATCATAATTTAGTTTCATACAATGCTATTTAGTCACTGCCAGTATTCGTCTAATACGTCAAAGGTTCTATTGAGATAATCATTTGCCCCTCTACAATATCCTTCTTTCTTTTCTCCTATCTCACACTTATAATGTAACTCTCTTTTAAGTTGCATCAACCTGTTGGTCATTGCTACTTTGTCTAATCGTCCGTTCATTAGTCTCGTTGCCTCCAGTCGTCTGATCGTTTATCATTATGAAACCATCCTGCTATATCATCAGCACCGTAGAAACCCCTTTTATGTTTCCTTGAATCGGAGTTTCCTATATCCAAGTACTTAAGAAAAGAATCATCATCACCTCCTCGTAATCTTCTTGCTGATGATAACATTCCTCTTGCTGATGTATTTGCCTTTGCTAATTTCTCTGCCCATATCATATCTTCTATAGTAACTTCTGTTCCTGCTGCAATGGATTTGCAGATGTCTACTAACCGTAGACGATATGCGGTAGATAACATATTTTAATGTATAAGATTATTTTTATTTATCACTCTCTGAAATAAGGAGGGAGGTTGGGTTCCTGTTTACCAACAAACAACGGGCATTACTACAGTAGTAAAAACGTTGTTGCCTGAGACCCGATTGGTTGAATCGGTTCTGCATCGCTGCAGCAGCACCACCTGTGTCTCATCACCTTAACTAGCGGTTGCCAGTAAGTTTATTCAGTCACTCCCATGTTGCGTCCAACAAATATATTATAGCATAAAAAAAGAGGGTGTCAACACCCTCTTTAAAAGATAAGCAATATTGCCTATTACATTAGGTTTGCAACCTGTACTCTTCTGTAGTACTTATTGCTGTTAGCACTAAGTGCACCAGAACCTTGAGTAAGTCCCTGAGCGAATGGGTTAGATACCATACCGTAACGAGTCTTGAAACCAATTTTTGGTTGGAAGGTGTTAGGGTTGATTGCTCTAACTTGCTGTAATGGAACGTAAGGACAGTAGAATAATCCTGCGTCATAAGGTGATGTACCTTTGTATCCAGTAACATAGAAGTGCTTGTCTGCTACGTTTGCTGAATATGGGTCAACATAAACCTTGATACGTCCGTTAAGTGTACCAACAAGAGTTGATGAAGTATCGTCTACACCAGTTAGAGGGTTGTTACCCTGTAGTCCTGGAGCGTAGTCTAGAACTCCTGCCATACCTAGAGCAGATGCAACGTCTGCAGAGCAGATCATGATGTTGCCCTTCCCGCGACGAGTTTCCTGTCCGATAGCGTTAGCGTCTCTTTCAATCTGGAATAATAGTCCCTTGAACTTCTCAACTGACCATCTACCATTTGAGTCAACGTCTAGGTCAAAGATACCTGCAGTAGAAGTGTTGTTCTGTGCACCTTTTACAGCGTTTGTGTAAATGGTTCTAACAACTTCTCTGTTGATTTCAGCAAGGATCTCTGTTGACAGAATGTTTGACAACTCTTGCTCGGCATCAAGACCATGAATCGCTTTCAAGTCTTGAGCAAGTTCGATGCTGTACTCTGCCTTTAGTGCTCTTGCCTTCGCTGTAACGGTTACTTTCTCGATTGAGAAACCCATTTCTCTGAAAGCAGTGTTAGATGCACTGTCATCTAATGCTTCAACAGTTGATGTTGACATACCTGCAGCGTCACCAGTCTGTTCGTAAGTACCTGCAGAGGCATCGTTAAGAACAGCAGGGTTGTTACCTTCTGCGTCGTTGTTTGCTGAACTTGAGGCACCTGGGTCGTAGGATGAACCTGCACCACCAGAGAAACCTGCGTTTGGTTCGTTGAAGAATGCTTCATCGTAACCTGATGCGTTAGGATCTCTTTCGGAACCGTAGTTAGTTCTCATTGCAAAGATAAGTCCTGTAGGACCTGTCATTGGTTGAACACCTGCAATATCATATGCAATAAGCATAGGCATTGATCTTCTGATCAATGAGATTAGAACAGGGTCGAAACCTGCAACTGGACCTGTTGCGGTTGAACCGCCAGTGTATCCTGTTGTTTGTAGAGTCTCAGAAAGGATTTGACCTTCTTCGATCTGTGCTTTTTCTTGGTTTTCTAAGAGTTGTGCAACAACACCTTTCTTGTAAGTGTCACCGATCTCAGGGAGAGCGTCGTGATTCAGAACGGGTGCCCACTTCTCTTGTAGTTTTTGTACAGTCATTTGTACCGTTATCTCCTTTTGAAGTAGTAATTTTGTTTAATTATTTGGACCAACGAGCGATTGCATCAACGTATTTCGACATTGTGCCACTTGTTGTAGATTCGACAAGGGGTTGTGATGCTTCTTCGGTGGGTTCGCTTGCAGATTCTGCAATCTCGGCCTTCCTAGTGAAGTATGATTCCTTAATCGTTTCGACTTTCTTGCGGAAGTCTTCTTCATTTTCAAACTCAACACCCTCTGCTAATGATGCTAACTTCTCCTTTTGGGTTTCTGCTAGACCAACAGCGCATTCGTTCACGATCTCCATTTTAACAAACTCTCCAATTCTCTTATTCAAAGATACATTGGATTCGACTGTTTCGTTGAGTTTCTTTTCCATTTCATCTAACTCTCCAACCATACCGTCAAGTAGATTGAATTTTTCCTCAGGAACACTAAAGTTGTGATCTAAGAAAAGATCTTTTAGACCGTTGAAGAATGATTCACTCATCTCAGTCTTAATACCGTGCTCTACTTGGAGACTATTCTCTTTCATCCAAGTTTCAGCAGCATAAGATAAGTAGTCATCAACCTTCTCGGCTAATTCTGTTTTGATTTTCTCTACCTCTTCGGTTAGAGATTCTTCAAATGCTTCTTGCAACGCTTTTACTTCGTTGTTCACTTTTTCTGTGACCACTGCCTCGAAGATTGTTACTGCTTTTGCTCTGAACTCTTCTGATAGTTCTTCACCTGCGACAAGAGCGTCAACATCTTGAGTAAAGTCGTACTTGGTTTCAGTGATTGCTTCTTCTTCATTTTCTGCGTCCTCCATTTTAGCGGATGCTGCACTTGGTTTGGTGGATAAAGATTTAGATCCTTCGTGTTTTACTGCACCTGCAGCAGAAGCACCTGCATTCTTCGTTCCTTTCGCACCTTCCATGGAATCAGTGTTGACATCGATGATTTTCGCAGCACCACCTTTCGATGTATCGATTGGTTCGCCTGGTTTTGCATCTTTGTTAACCGCAGTTTTAGATTGGGTAGTGCCTTCGGTCACTTTTTCCATATCATCAAGATTTTTTTCGAGGGTCTCAGCCATTGTTTGAACTCCGTTTTGCTTTAAGCGTTGTCTGTATTTATTTATAAATCATAAACTCTTCAAAAACTTCTCGAACGCGGAAACTTTGCGTTCTTGTAAGTTGATGAGGGTTGCTTGATCTATTTCGTCTTTGATTTGTGCAACAGCAGACTCTTTAAGTATGCCATTATCCCAAATCCACTCCTTTCCTTCCATGATACCATCCACAAATGCGTCAGGTGCTGAAGGATCTGCCACAATATCAGCAGCAGTGGCGAGCATGAAGTCATCCATAACTACATTACAGTTCTCTTCCTTACGGATTGAACCCATGCCACGGGATGATACTCCTAATTTTACGCCCTCGTCTAGCAGTGACTTGGCGATTTTACCTGATGGTGTATCAAGTAATTTTGCTCTACCAATAAAGTTATTACCTTCCTCTTTCAAAGAAAGTATTTTGTGAGAGACACGATCTAAGTTAATAGATGGTCCGTCAGGGTGACCTAATTCTCCAAGAGCTCTGCCTTTTTGAATGTAGTTCTCGCTGTATTTAGCGACTTCGTTTTGCAAAGTCTTAAAAGGATACATTCTGTTGTTACGGTTTTTTAGTTCCGCTTGCAAGAATACACCTTCAATGAAGTAACTCTTCTTGCCATCTTTCTCTTCAGCGAGAAAGTCAACAGTTGTAATTTCTTCAGCTATCAGTCTCATCTTTGGGTTCCTCTATTGGTTCTTGTTCAGCAGTTGGTGGATCGATAGATGAAGGTGCTGTGTCAACAGGTTCTTCAACTTCTGGTGTTTCTACATTACCTTGTGTTGGTTCTGCAGGTTTTTCAGTACCGTCAAATGCTTTATCTGCTATTTCATCAGCAGATGCTTGTGCGGTATCGTCCAACTCAAATCCCATAGTTTTTGCGAACTCAAGTTTTCTTGCTTGAATCGCATCGTAAGCTTTTGCTGATATGGCATCTTGTACCGAATCAACTGCTTTTGCTTTGTCGTCGCCAAATATTTGATCAACGATTTTTTGTGCAATTTCGCTTGGCATAATAACTCCTACTGTATACTATTTAGCATTTAGATCTCTCCTCTGCGTGCGTCGCTCGGATCAACCTGCGGAACATCCCCTTCGGGTGCTCCTCCTTCTGCCTCTGGAGGGGCAGCATTAGGATCCATAGAAGGATCCATTGCTGCTGCAGGATCAGGTATAACACCAGATTCCATCTCAGTTTCAATCTGTTCGTCAATTTCCTTAATCTCCTGTGCAGTCTGTTTTAGAACTTGTGTTCGTATATACTCAACTGAGAAGTATTTACCAACATAAGGATCCATTACATTAACCTGATTCATTCTTTCGTTACGGATCTCAATCTCTTTGAGTTCTGTAAAGTAGTTATCAGCAATGTAATCGTATTGGATATGTTCTTTCATATCCTCCCATTCTTCAATGGTGATAACACCTTTTAGAATGAGTTGTGTTTTTAAGAGATCATGGAATAGTTCCGAGAATCTCTTGCGGAGACGTGCGATGAACTTCTGGAACTTTACTTCGTCCCTAGTAATCTCAGCAGCACGACCAATGTTAAAGGTAGTTTCTGTTTCTAACCTTGAGCTTGGAACGTTGAGTGCCTTGTATAACTTCTTCTGGAAGTATTTGACGTCCTCAAGTTCTCCAAGATTTTGTCCACCTGGGAGCGTAGTGATCTCAGTACCTCGTCCTCCTTCTCGTCTGGGTAACCAGAAGTCTTCGAGCATGGACATGAATTTTTTGTCATCTTTGATTTCTCCAGTGTTGGCATCATAGACTAACTTGTTTCTGTACCTACCCATAACTTCACGAAGGTATTGCTCCGCTTTGTTTTTAGGTAAGTTACCAACGTCGATATAAAATATACGACGTTCTGGTGCTCTACTCAGTCGGTAAATGACCAGAGAGTCTTCGATCATACGGAGTTGGTTAACTGCCTTGATCGCTTTGTGTAGGTGCGAAAGCACCATGTTCTTATTGAGATCCTGTATACCAGAATGGCAATAAGTGATAGAATCAGGTGCAATTTTGATTCCCTGATTACTTGCATTACGCAATCCTTTTGCATTGTATAGGTAATACGATGCAGAAGATGTCATTAACTGTTGGTTTAGATCTACTTTACCTTGTAACTGTTGCGGTTTCTTCGCTTCATACTCAGTAACTTTACGGATCTTACGAGGATCTATATATCTTATTTCGTTTAAACCTGCTGTTGGATTAGCGGGATCGATTACCTTATGATAAAATAATCTACCATCAACATACCAACGACGGAAGATTTCATACGATCTGTTTTCAAAGTCAAGCAGACGGAGTATTTCATCAAACTCCTCCCGCATTAACTTCTTAATTTTATCTGATACTTTGAGATTAGATAACTCTAGTTCGACTGGTACGTCATCAAAGTTACCACATATCGTTTCATTAACGACATCATCTACTGCACTGTCACATTCTGGTTGGAGAACCATCTCACGATAACGTGTGATTAGTTCATATTCATTACGAATAGTCCCATCAAAATCAACAGAATACCCATAGTACCCGCCACCGACAATCGGTTGCGAGCCATCCATACTATCCTTCTGAACAAAAGAAGGTCCCTTAGGAACCTTCTTTGCTCTCTGGAGTGAAAATCCGAAGAGTTGAGACATTTTATACTATAGTCTTATTGGTCCTACCTTATTTAGGTACTTTCTGAAAACTTATTTTCCAGGTCCTCTGAGAGAAACTTCCCAGTACTGTACTTGCATCTCTACAGTGAACTCTTCGATTGCGTCATTGCTTCCGAAGTCTAGATCAATAGCGGAGATATTTGTTGGAAATACATCGACAAATCTGTATTGTCTTAGTGGTGCGTGTGGGATTCCTGTTGCACTCTGACTTGTACCACCTGCACTTGGTGTTGCTTTACCACTGCTGTTTCTATCTAACTGTGTAACAAACATGTCAGCGAAATAGTTGTTGATGTTAATACCAGATGTAGTGACGTTCTGACTGTATGCTTGGATAGATTCAGTCCACTTCTCAAAACCATCTCTGATCTTGAAGTTCTTGTCATTCATCACAGTGATTGTCCATGGTTCAAAGGTGCGGTCTCCTGCAATCTTTAAAACTCTTCCTCTGTAAGGAACCTCTACAGTACCTAACTGTGTTGCAGGAAGGTTTGCTGCCTTCACTGTAAACTTACCTAGGTCAGTTAGAGTAGTTCCGTTGGCAACACTAACTTCTGGAAAGTTCAAAGTACACTCAAACAGATTAGGTCTTGCGAAATCTGTAGCGACTTTTGATTTAAATTCTGAAATACTTGACATGTTAAAATCTCAATAAAATACGCCTTGTCCTATTATTTAGAACAAAGCGTATTTTCAGAGCTTTTTATTTACTTTTTAGTTAGCAACTTCCGTGAATGCGACACCAGTTCTGGTAGCAACGAAGGTTAGTGTAATGTAGTTAATAGTCCTTGTTGGTTTAACAAAGATCTCTGCATTAAACTCTCCTCTGTCTACTGACTCAGGTGGGTTATTGCTTTCGTCACACTTGACTAAGAAGTCTGTAACTCCTCTACGTCCTTGTACGTCACGGAGATATGGTTCGACAATGTTAAGGAAGAATCCTCTTTGTGTCTCATCATTCTGCTCGAATAGTTGTGCCTTAGCAGCACCAGAGATTACTCTCTCGATTGTTAAGAACAAGCGTCTAACATTGATTCTATCGAATGCGGATGCAAATCCTTGAGCAGTCTTATCACCGAATAATACGATACCTTGACCAGGGAATGATACTACTGGGTTTACTCTTGCAGAGTATAGTCTGTCACGCTGTGTCTTATTAGGTGTGAATGCTAGTTTGATAGCATTTCTAATAACACCACGTTGGAAACCTGCAGGTGAGAACCATGGTTCTGAAACCTCAGTTGTCTGTAAGCATAAACCTGCGATGTCACCGTTACATGGAACGTATCTGTATACATCGTTGTACTTATCATAGATGTACTTGTATCCAGAATCAAATACCATGTAGTTACTTGAAGGTAACTGATCGAAGAATGCGATTAGGTTGTCTGTCTGTGTTGCTGCACTTGATACACCGATTAAGTTTCCTCTTCTTGGTGATACAAATAACATGCAGTCTCTTCTTTCTTCAACAATACTTACTAGAGATGTGATCTTAGCAAGTGCTGCTGCATCATCTGAACCAGATGGTCCTGTTAGAATGAAGTCGATTGTCTGTGACTCAGGATCTTCTAATAATCCGTATGCTGTAGTTACATCGCCTTGAGCAACTGTGTACTCTCCTGATCCAACTGCGTAGTCAGCACCACTTTCTAATCTATAGTAGTATGTTGCGTTTGCTTTTGAACCAACTGTGGTTGCACCTGCAGGATAGTCAGTAGAACCTGCTGAACTAAGGAATAGGTCGAAGGATACAGTTGATGCTCCACCGAATACTCCACTAGCACTGTCTACATCAAATAAACCTGTCTCGTGCTCACCCCAGTAGATGTATTCAGATTTCTGCTGAACAACTTCTACATAATAGTTTGCTTCACCAACAGATGTTTTACCGTCTGATGCTTTTGATACTGCGATGAATCTCTCAAGTAATGTTCCTGTGTTACCTGTGATCTTACCATCAATGTCAACTACAAGGATGTGCATTTCATCTCTGAATCCACCATTAGCAGTTGCAAAGGATGAAGTTCCAGGTCTAGGAGCAACGTTTACCCACTTCTGTGAAGGTAGATACTCTCTTTCATCATACTCAACTCTTACTGAACTGATTGAAACAGCAGTAGAGTTTGTATCTGTTATGCTATCTGCTGCAGCAAAGTCGATACTTCCTTTATCTTTAACGATATATACTCTTCTCTCGATACCAGATGTGCCGATTACAGCAGTGTTAGAACCTTGAGTAATAGTCTGACCATCAGCAATGATACCAGTAACACCACCAGAAGGTATACCGATTTCAATCTTACCGTTGTCTGCATCGTATGCTAACACGTTAACTGTTTGTGCAGAACCACCAATACTGATTGTAGTTGTTGTTCCAGGAACAAATGATCCTACAACAGATCCAACTGTTAGTAATACACTATACTTAAAGACCTTACCTGCAGCACCAGATGTAGCACTTAGTGCTTCTGTTGCGACAAACTCATGATCGTTACCAGAACCAGGAGCAGGGACGACAGCAATCTGATCAGCACCTGCGTCTGTGATGAAGATACCGATTGAGTTTCCTTTAGTACCAGGTGTTCTTGCTGCCCACTTCCATGTGTTAGAACCGTTTAGGTATGTTGTTTCGTAGTCTTGTAGATTTTTAATCTTTACTGCAGTACCTGTGTTAACTGCATTCTTTAGTGCTGAACTATCTGTACGAACCGCTTTGAGCAATCCACCGTATGATAGGAACTGCGCTGCAGTATACCAATATTCATAGTTGTACTCATTTGGTTCACCGAATGTTGCTACAAGCTCTCTTTCTGTACCAATAGTTTTTATCTCCTCAACAGGACCTAGTTCAAAAGGTGCTGCGATTACTCCCGTGTTTGCGGTTGTAAGGGTAGTGATAGTGGTCAGATCTCGTTCCTGTACAACAACTCCAGGACTAGATTGATTTGCTGCCATGTTAAATTTCTCCTGTGTAGGTCCGTAAATTCTGGTTGTCTATAAGATATTTATAAAAATGAAACCTTACCTAAACTCCCACATGTAAGATTTA
>VTLG01012309.1_pt1 | contig 26759 bp, 20 predicted proteins | sample 4694571 | NCBI WGS metagenome assembly VTLG01 (sample SAMN12604809, study PRJNA352737) | marine metagenome | biome: ENVO:00000447; feature: ENVO:00000209|ENVO:00000569|ENVO:01000036; material: ENVO:00002151; isolation source: viral sequences binned using virsorter ...
TAAGAAACCTGAAAGAAAGACTGAGAAAACATATACAGTTGCGATTGCGTACAACAAAGGAGCCTACCAAGTCATCTCACCGAAAGACATCAAAGATATCGGTAGAAGTTGACAAACCCTTTGGTGGTGTGTATAATATAATCTTTAACAAAAATGAAAGGTGGTGAATATGAGTGTAACCAAAACTGCAAACGACTCTAGTTACTTTTATCTACAAAGAGCTAAAGAGTTGTTTCAATGCGACCAGAGAACCTTCAAATGTAATTACGCATCTTGGGATAGATTACCGAAGACGACAAGAGATTACTATGAAGACCTCGCAAGAAAGAAGTTCTAATGAACTGTTGGCATTGTGGGACAGAACTGATATGGGGTGGTGACTCCGACTTAGATGGTTTCAGTGAGGAATATGATGTGGTGACTAACCTGTCGTGTCCGAACTGTGGTGCAGCTGTAGAGGTGTATCGTCCTAACTATAATCACGAAGATATGAAAGAGTATAAAGAGAATCTAGAGAATGACGGTGTAGTAGTAGATGTTCCTTCTCCTACTCCAGATGCTTCTTGGTTAGACGAAAAAAAACTCGAATCGTAACTGAGAAGATTCTCTATGATGATACCTTTTGACGAAAAGTTCCCTGTCCATACGGAAACTCTAACGAATGTAGAGGACTTGAATAAAATCTTGGAAGAGAATATCCGAGAAGCTGGTGATGGTCTGCAAGGAAGAAACGCATCTGCGAAGTGTCTGATGACTCAGTGGGATATGCACGACAGGTACAAGTCCTTTCGTATGTTAGGGAATGCAGCTATACAACTTGCATCTCTAATGCCTCTTGCAACAAGAACCTATGAAGACGGAAGGAATAGACCTATACAATATAAGATATCTAGTTCTTGGGGATTGATATATAATCAAGGTCAATCGACAGGTAGTCATACGCACTGGCCTGATACTTGGAGTTGGACATACTGCGTGAAGGCGTGTGAGGATTGTAGTCCTCTAGTCTTTACTCACGCAAACTATCGGATTGTTCCTCAAGAGAGTCAGATGATTATCTTTCCTGGCTGGATACATCACGAAGTTCCAGAGCAACCTTGCGACCACGAGAGAATAATGATTGCTGGTAATCTGGTAGGGTATTGATGAGAGATTTTATTAGTATATTTGATAACGCACTTTCCTCTGACGAGTGTAAACAAATCATAGAACACTTTGAAAGTTTTGCAGAAAGTGATTATGATAAAAAAGAAAAAGAATATAAGAAAGAAGATAGAGATTGCGATACTCTAGGATTTTCTTTCAATAAGAAAGAGTACGCACCTTCTAATCAAATCATCAATAAGACACTATATGATTATACGCAAAAGTATGTTGATATGAACCCAGAACTCAAAAGTGTTTATACCTTTGGTCTTTTCTATGGTTTTAATTTACAAAGATATAAACCTAATCAATGTTATCGATTACCACACACAGAAAACAATGGAATAATCCAAAATAGAATGATGGTATGGACTATCTATTTAAATACAGTGACAGATGGAGGCGGTACATATTATACGCAGTATGATAAAACAATTGACGCAGTAGAGGGAAGATTGGTGATATGGCCTGCGTATTGGACGCACTTTCATCATGGTGTTGTAAGTAAGTCACAGACAAAATATATCGCAACTGGGTGGTATACTTTTGCAGATGTAAAATAATAAATCCCTATATAACTTTCACTATGTTAAAATATCGCATCATAAAAAAAGTGATATTACATGATTCTTTAGATTACGACCAAGCAAAGTATGCTATTCAGAATATGGAAGAGAATGGAAGAGAAGAACTTCATATTGAAGAGTACGAGATGAAAGAGAAAGTGCGTTTAGGTCGTGACCCTGATTTACACTGACGGTCTAAATACTCCATAAGGAGTATTGATGAAAGATAATTACTTTATGGGAGCAGACGGTTTCGTCTGGTTCACTGGAGTTGTGGAAGATAGAAACGACCCAGAAAAATTAGGTAGAGTTCGTGTTCGTTGTTTAGGTTGGCATTCGGAAAGTTTACAAGACATTCCAAAGAGTGACCTGCCGTGGGCTCATGTTATGCACCCAGTTACCGACCCTTCCATGCAAGGACTAGGGAGCACTCCCACTTTTCTTGTTGAAGGAACTTGGGTTGTGGGTTTCTTTCTTGACGCAGTCGAAAAACAACAACCATTGATTATAGGTTCACTTCCAGGCAAACCTACTTCAGTTGCAGATGCGACTAAAGGATTTGGTGACCCTAACGCAAAGTATCCTTCCGAAAAGATTACACATTCCAATCATTCAATCAATGAACCAGACACTAATCGTCTTGCACAGGGTATCGTATCTGAAACACACCAATCTCTAATACGCAGAAGAAAGAATAAACTAGGTGGGGCAAGTGCAGTTCCAATGGCAGACAGGCCAGGTCTACTAAACTCCACTGAGTTTTCAACAAGAGTATCTGGCGGTGCTTGGAGTGAACCTCACCCCAAGTCTGTATTCAGTGACCAAGACTCATATCCATCTTCACAATATCCTTTTAACCATGTCTTTGAGTCAGAAAGTGGACACATCTTTGAGATAGATGATACACCAGACCAAGAAAGATTATTTAAAGAACATATGTCTGGAACATTTGAGGAGATACACCCACAGGGAACAAGAGTTGTTAAAGTTGTCTATGATGATTACGAAATAATCGCAAAAAATAAAAAGATTGTTATCAACGCAAGTAATGAAATAGGTGGTGCGTTAGATTTATCGGTATATGGAAGTGTAAGACAATTTGTCACAGGAGATTACACACTAGACATAGGTGGTAACTTTATTCGTAGAGTTGGTAAGAGTGAGATTGTAAAGATAGGAGCTGGAGATGCTGGTGGTAATCTTGAGTGTGAGATACGAGGTAATTATTCTATTAATGTTTCTAAAGATTATCTTGCGTCTATCGGTACAGGAAGTTCAGGTGGTAATTTAACAACAACAGTTACAGGAAATGAAAGAAGAGATATCGGTGGGGAACAAGATGTATTTGTAGTCAAGGATATTTTTGTTGCATCTAACACTGCGTCTGTAACTCATTTCGCAACTACAAATATGTCTATCGTGGGAGGTCAAACAATTGATATACAATCTGGTGGAACAACTACACATGGTTCTGCTGATGCAGTCACAATTAATTACGAAACAAGTTTATCTGAAACTGTGGGTAGTGGTGGTATCACTCAAACAACAACTGGTTCAGTCACAGAAACATATGGTTCACTTGCAACAACTATATCAGGTACAACACAAATTAAACATAGTGGTGTCGCAACATATCATTACACTGACAAATTCCAAGAGAGAATTGAAAAAGAACACGAAGTTACAAAACTATCTGGAACTGATTTTGATAACTTCTTCACAGAAGCTAGTAGAACTGCAAAAGACCCTGCTACAGAGATAGCAGGAATATCATAGGAGAAACAAATGTCATTACCCTGTGGAGCAAATCTTAACCTTGACGCAATCACCTCTGCGTCAACTGATTTTAAAGACTCACTTAAATCTAAACTAGGTGGAGCTGGAACATTTACCTCTGCATCAGATTTAAAATCTTTAGCAGATAGTAAAATGTCATCTGTCACTGCACAGGTTCAAGGTCTGTTACCAACTCTACCAACCGTACCTCCTTTAAGTTTTCAAACAGAGTTGACTTCATTAGCAGGTATTGATTTATCAAATCCACTAGGTGTTTTAGACTATCAATCTAAGTTGAACTCAATCACAGAAAATTTTGGAAGTGCATTATCTAGTGGTGGATTTAATCTTGATGATTTAGTCGCACAGGCAGCTCCAGCATTATCTACAGCAACTGGTGCGTTGTCTGGAGCACTAGACCCATCTGCAAGTGCGAGTTCTTTAATCAATGATGCAATATCTGAAGCAAGTAGTGTCGCATCAAGTTTGGGGTCAATAGTATCTGGTGGTGCAAGTTTTGATGTGTGTAAAGACTGTCCAAACTTTGAGTTAGAAGCAGGTGCAACAGAGGCGATACAAAAAGCACAAAATAGTGTCCTTGCACAAGCAGAGGGTGCGATAGAAAAGATTGCAGACATTGAAACAAATGTAGATTTTAATGCAGAGATATCTACACTTACAACAAAGGCAAGTAATATACTTGCAAGACCAGAAGTACAAGCAAAGATATCCTCTGACATTGCATCTGCACAAGAACAAATATCAGCAGATATACAAGGTGGTATCACTGATGTAACTGAAGCTGCACAACCAATCATTAAAGAAGTTACACCTGTATTGAATGAATTATCTGGTATGTCATTATCTACGAAGATACCACAAAATTTAAAACCACCAAAAGGTTTATTTCCAAAGTAGTCTTATAAATAAAACAGTAGGAGTACAGGTATGTCTGCATATAATGACGCACAAAGAAATAATGAAAGCACTAGAAATGCACAACAGTACAAAGATTTAGATTTGTTCTTTAGTCGTAAGTCAAACAATGACTTGAATAAAGTGACAGATGTTGAAGCAATCAAACGCTCTGTTCGTAATTTAATATTACATAATACTTTTGAAAAACCATTTCACCCAGAGATAGGGGGAAATGTAAGAGGACTATTATTTGAAAATATGACACCTATGACCTCTAATGTTATTGCAAGAAAGATACAAGACACAATAGAGAACCACGAACCTAGAGCAAGACTTGTGGGTGTGCAAGCTATACCTGATGTAGATTTAAATGGATATCAAGTTTCAGTATACTTTTATATTGTGAATGCACCAACAGAGTTAGTTCAACTTGACTCATTTTTAGAGAGGTTAAGATAGATGGCAGTAAATGAAAAAAGATTAAGAGTTACAGAATTTGATTTTGACCAAGTAAAACAAAACTTAAAAACATTTTTAAAAGGTCAATCAGAATTTACTGACTACGACTTTGAAGGTTCTGGTATGAACATTCTTCTTGACACTCTTGCATACAACACACACTATCTTGGGTTTAATGCAAATATGTTAGCAAACGAAATGTTCTTAGATAGTGCATCATTGCGTTCTAGTGTGGTATCTCACGCAAAGATGTTAGGGTATGAAGTAGGTTCACCTAGAGCTCCTAAAGCAACAATAAACGTGACACTTACAACAAGTAATCCATCTGCAACTATGCCTGCTGGTACATCATTTGTTTCAAGGGTTGATGGTGTGGATTATCAGTTCGTAACCATATCAGATGTAACCAAACAAAACACAGGTAACTCAATTCCATTTGATAGCACAGAGGTTTATGAAGGAACATTTGCAACGACAAAGTATTTAGTAGATAGTAATGATGTTGACCAAAGATTTATGTTAACAGATGTTCGTGCAGATACATCAACTCTTACGGTTCAAGTTCAAAATTCTGTTTCTGATACAACAAGTACAACTTATACAAAAGCAACAGACATAACACAACTCTCTAGTTCAAGTACAGTTTATTATTTACAAGAAACAGAGAGTGGTAAGTTTGAAATTTACTTTGGAGATGGTGCGACAAGTGTTGCAGTTTCAGATGGTAATATTGTACAACTAAATTATGTGATTACAAATAAGACTGCAGCTAATGGTGCATCATCTTTTGTAAGAACAGAGGCAATAGATGCTGTTACAAATATATCAGTTACAACTGTATCAAACGCAGTTGGTGGTGCAGAACCAGAGAGCATAAGTTCTATAAAATTAAACGCACCACTTGACTACGCATCACAAGGTCGTGCAGTCACAACAGAAGATTATAAAGTATATGTGAGAAAACTTTTTAATAATACACAAGCTGTTTCAGTATGGGGTGGAGAAGACGGAAGTTATAACACAAGCACAGGTGTAAGTTCTACACCAGAGTATGGTAAGGTTTTTATATCGGTAAAAAGCACAACAGGACTTAATCTCACAACGACACAAAAAGAAAACTTGGTCAAAGATTTAAGTTCTTTTAAAGTTGCATCTATTACACCAGTGATTGTTGATGCAGAAATAACATATCTAATTTTAAATATAACATTTAATTACAACTCATCTGTGACAACTTTAGGTAAAGCTGATTTAGAAAGTTTAGTTAGTAATACTTTAACATCATATACAGAAACAAGATTAGAAACATTTAATGCACCATTTAGACACTCACAATTAACAGGTCAAATAGATGATGTTGATAGTGCAATATTAAATAATACGACAACTGTAACTATGGGTAAATTTTTTGCACCATCACTAAACACATCAACAAACTATACAATTAATTTTGGAAATGCAATATACAATCCTCACTCCGAACATAATAAAAGTGGAGGTGGTGTGATTTCGTCAACTGGTTTTCAGATTGATGGAGATACCACCACAGAATATTTCTTTGATGAAGATGGTGCTGGTTCATTAAGAGTATACTCTTTAGTGTCTGGTGTGAGGACTTACTTAAATTCTTCAGCTGGTGCGATAGATTATGCAAATGGAACTATATCTATTAACGCATTAAAAATAACTGCAATATCAAATATAGATGGACAAAGTTCTGTTTCCATAAGAGTAACTGCAATACCAAGTTCAAATGATATTATCCCAGTTCGTAATCAAATACTAGAAATAGATTTAACGAACTCCACAATAACAGGTCAGATAGATGCAACTGCAACAACAGGTGTGGGTTACACAACCACCACGACTGGAACTGCAAGTACAACATCAGTTAATACTACTACATCTTATCCTACATCTTCGAGTTATTAAAACATGGCAGACGAGAAGTCAAAACTTCAGACTAAGTTATCACCACTTATAGAAGGACAGGTGCCTGATTTTATTCAGGCCGACCACCCAGTTTTTGTAAAGTTTTTAAAAGAGTATTATAGATTTTTAGAAGCTGGTCAAGTAACTTATCAGGTGGTTAATAGTTATGTGCGTTATGAAACAACCACTGTTGCGTATGTGTTAGATGAAGTAGATGGTGACAGAATACTTACAGAAGATACTGCACAGTTTGTAAATGGTGAAACAATCACAGGTGCAACCTCTGGTGCGACTGCAACTATACTTATAGAAGACTCAAGAAATCTAAAACTGTATATTTCATCACAACAAAAGTTTGTTACAGACGAAACCTTTACTGGTGGAACATCTGGTGCTCAAGGTAAACTTACAAACTATCGTGCAAACCCAATACAAAATATACAACAACTTTTAGATTACGCAGATGTAGATAATACCATCTTTGATTTCTTAGACCAGATGAGAACATCATTGATGACTTCTATTCCAAACTCTCTTGCAACCAGTGTATCAAAAAGAAAACTACTTAAGAACATCAAAGACTTATATGCAGCTAAAGGTACGAGAGAAGGACACGAATTATTCTTTAGAATACTTCTTGGAGAAGAGGCAAATATCTTTTATCCTACAGAACATATGTTGCGTGTATCAGATGGTGACTGGAGAACAGAAACAATTTTAAGATGTGCTGGTTTTACTGGGGTGTCTGGTGATGAGGTAATTAATCAAAAGATTACTGGACAAACATCTGGTACAACTGCAATTGTTAATGATGCGATTACGTTTCAAGAGGGAACTGTATCTGTTACAGAATTAGAACTTGCAAGTATAGATGGAACATTTATAGACGGTGAAACAATCACTGCAAACTCTACTGTGCGAGATGTTGATGTTTCATTTACAGTTGAAGCTATACTATCCTCTGCATCATTATCTAATAATGGTATTCTTCATACAGACCAAGAACCAGTGGAGATAGAAAATTTAGGAAACAACAAAGCAGAGTTAGTTGTCAGTGGTATCACAAGTGGTTCAGTAAGTGAAGTCATAGTTGATGATGCTGGTTCTGGATATGAGGTAGGAGATGTTCTTACCTTTACAACTTCAGAGAGTGATACTAAATCTGCGTCTGGTTTCGTTTCTGTAGTTGGTGGTGGAATACGATTAGAAACTGGAACACTTGATGACTCTGAAGTAACCACAGATGTAATCATTATAGAGAATGGAACAACTGCATCAGAAGAAACATTCAATATTGTTTTAGATAGAACAGATGTAAATGGTTCAGATGCAAACAGTGATATCATATTAGACGGAACAGATGGTGCTGGTTCTAATGCTGGTTTCTCATTACTCACTGATACAGTTGTAGAAACAAACGATACATTCGGTACTGCAAACGACAGACTGTTTTTAGAGGAAGATACATTTAGTTCATCAGAGAGAGGTTCAATTCAAAGAATTTATATTGCAGAAGGTGGACTTTATAATTCTGATTTACCTACAGTTACAGTCACAAGCACAAATGGAACTGGTGCAGTTCTTACTGCATTAACAAATGATATTGGTTCTGCAAAATCAATTAATGTAAACAATACAGGATTTGATTACTCTATTACAAATTCACCAGAGATAGAATTAAGAGCTCACTTTATTCTTAAAGATGTTACAGGAACATTTGCAGCTACTAATACATTAACAACTCATACTGGTGTGGTTAAAGGTTTCGACTCTAACACGAAAGTTCTCGACACAACATTCGAAGATGTAATCAGGACAGTGCAAGAACAAGAGGGAACTTTCAACGAACAGATTGCTTTAGAAAAAGGAACAACCATTCTTGAACCTCAAGGTATTTTACTTGAAGATGAATTAGACTTTGATGATGGTGAAGGTATACTATTAGAAGACGGTGGATTTGTTTTATTAGACGGAGAGAGTAAACAAACTTATAATATTAAAATGGAAGCAAACACAATACCGTTTACTTCTTTAGGAAGTCTTATACAAGAGGACAACAGTGGTGAAATACTTTTAGAGGGTGTACATAATGAACAAGTTCAACACGCTGGTAGTAAACTTTTATTAAACAGATACAGAGAAAATAATCCTAACTCAAGTTACCTAGTGATTGAAGCTGGTAACACTGGAGATGAAAATGATAGAGTGTCTACAGAGGAGTTTGGTAATCTACTTATATTAAATGGAACAGACTCAGATGGTACAGATGCAATGGGTTCATTATTATTCCCAGATGAAACTGGTGATGGTAATATGGTCTATGACCAGACTGCATCTGGTATTGACGTTGCATCAGATATCATACACGAAAGTGGTATTGACTTTTCTAAAAAGAATGTTACTATAACTGATTCGAGTGGTGCGTCTGGAACAATTGTTAAAGCTGACATTGCAAAAGGTACGACAGTTGTTGCGACCACTTCAACCTCAGTAGGAAACTATGATGGTATCGAAAGTATTGTGGGTGAAGATTTAATTCGTATCCAAGACTCATTCTTCTATCAAGATTATTCTTATGAGGTTCAGATTGGTGCGTCACTATCAACATACTTAAACGAATTAAAGAAAGCAGTTCACCCAGCTGGTTTTGCACCATTTGGTAAAGTGACAATTGCAACTGCACTCAATGTTGGTGTAAGAAATGCTGGTTCTGAGTTGCCTGATTACGAAGAGAAGTTCTCACCAATCCTTGCATCTGCTCTTGAGAATATTTTTGAACAAGTATTTCCAATGCGATTACAAGCAACTAAGTCTGGTATCACACACAGAGATGATAAAATCATTTATGAAACAGGTCACGTTGGTGGTGACAAACTTATCCTTGATGGTTCATCAGCTGTAGCTGCATCTAACACACCAAGTAATATTTCCATACTACTTGAGGAGGGACTACAACCAGATGGATACGACTATGATGTTGCGTATGTAATACTAGACTCAAGTGATGGGTTCAATGATGTAGGTGGTAAGATAGATGTGGAGTCTGGTTCATCTACTGACGAATATGATAACATACTTGCAGAAGATGGAAACGTATTTGCACTTGAAGATGGTTTCATTAGTCAAGGTGATGATATACTCTACGAAGGATTTACTGTAGATAACGAAGTTGCTGGTGGTATTATGAAAGCAGAGAGTGCCCACAATGGTAGAGGTGGGTTGAATGATAAGACACTTGCGATAGAACATACAGTCAAGTTAAGTGTAAGACCCACAGTCAGACAAAGTAGAAATCTACTCACACACATTGCAACAAACACATTCGAGTTTGAAGATGTCATGGGTATTCAATTAGAGAATGGACTATTGTTAAGTCTAGAGGATTTTGGTAATACAGATTTAGAGTCTAATAATATCGTAAATGAAGATGGTTCACTCTTTCTTGCAGAAGATGGGACTACACCATTTGTATCAGACAATCTAGTTCTCAATGCGACACAGGCCCCAGACAGTTATGGGTTTATCGTGTTGAATGGAACAGACGCATCAGGTTCTAATGCTGGTGACAATATTGATATGGAAGATGCACACGATATTGATACTGCAAGATTAATTACAGAAGACTCTTATGTATCTCAGATTGGTGAAGCAAGACAGAATGCTGGTGAGAAGATTATCATAGAAGAAAATAATAGTAGTGCATTACAACTTGGACAGATAGGAAGTTTTACATTTGAAGACTTTATCAGAAGAGATAAGGTGATTATAGAGAACAACTTTGATATTAACCCACTAGAGTTTAGACACCATATTGTGTTAGAGGAAAGCACTTCACCAATCGCACTTGAAAATAGTGAGTTCTTTATTGAGTTAGAAGAAGAAAACAAGTATGTTACAAAGTATAGAGATAATGGTCAAATGGAATCAAGTCAAGCTAACGGAGAAGAAGCAGATGGTATTTTGTTAGAGGACTTTGGTGTCATAGTATTAGATGGAACAGATGCAACTGGACTAGATGCTGGAGATGCAATCATAAGAGAAGAGATAGATGGAGATAGTAGAAGAATACTTACAGAGGACACAGGTAGTTTAGTTGTTGAGGATTATTCAACTAACTCTTTCAAAGAGTCTATATTATTAGAGAGTGGTACGCAAGTTTCTGGACACGATAGTCTTGCGATAGAAAGTTCTCTTACACAAGATGACGATATTGATGATGGTGTATTACTGGAAGATGGTACTGGAGAAACTACTGGTAGTTTAATTATATTGAATGGAACAGACAGCTCTAGTTCAGATGCTGGATTTAAGTTATTATTACAGATAGATGAGGACGAGATATTATTAAACCCAAGAGTATTCTTGATGGAGTCTTCAGATATCTTTCCAAGTGTCGGTTCAATACCCTTAAGTAATTTCACACTAAATAGTACAAGTAGTGGATACGACCCAGTCACACATTCTTCTGTGATTACCACAAGAAGGACTGGAGATATCGCACTGGAAGACGGAACAGATACAGAGGACTCATCAAATGGTTTCTTACTAGAAGAAACGAATGGGGACAATATAGATTTAGAGGGTGCAACTGGTATTAACCCTTAACAAGTTGTATAAATAATTAAAAGGATTTAAGATGTCAGCAATCATTACGGAAAAATTCAGACGCCACAACGCAAGAAACTTTTTTGAGTCTTTCTCTGAAGCATCAGCAGATGTTTACTACCTATTCTTAGGAAAGGCCACACCATTCACAACAGGAACAACTGGAGGAAGTGATACCTCACCTTCCACACCAGCAGACAGTGTATCCAGAGAGTTTTACAATTGGGACTCAATGTTAGGTGCAAAGAAGATAACCTCTTCAGATATTGCATACGCATTACCTAGAAGAAACTGGTCTAACAATACGGTCTATGATATGTACAAAGATAATATTAGTTCTTCTAATACTGCAACAAGTGGTGCATCAAATCTTTTTGACTCAGAATTTTACTTTGTAACATCAGACTTTAGAGTATATAAAGTTCTAGACAACAATAGTGGAGCTGCATATAGTGGTTCAGAACCTACATCAGAGTCAACATCTGCGTTTGAGTTGGGTGGATATGTTCTCAAGTATATGTACAAGATTACTGCGTCACAATCTGCAAAGTATGTAACCACAGATTATATACCTGTCTTTGATGATTCAACTGTTACTGCAGCTGCAACAGATGGTGCGATAGAAAGTTTAGTTATAACGCCAGGTTCAGGTTACACAGACGGAACATACTATGCAGCTGTCTACGGAGATGGAACAAATCAAGGAACATCATCAGGTGCAATAGTTCGTATCACAGTTTCAGGTGGTGCGATTGCATCTTTTGGTTTAACTGCTGGTACAGACACCACAGTTCACAGTGCTGGTACTGGATATACATTTGCAACAGTCAATCTAGGTTCAGATTATATATTCTCAGATAGTTCTCTCACATCATCTTCTACACTAGGTAGTGGAACAGGTGGTGCAATTACTGTTGTCATAGGCCCAAAGGGTGGACATGGTTTCACTGCAATAGATGAGTTAGGTGGACACTATGTAATGACTGCAACAACAATCACAGAAGCAGAGGGTGATGACTTCTCTGTAAAGAATGATTTTAGAGAAGTAGGATTGGTGGTAAATCCAAACGCATTTGGTACATCAAGTGTTGCAAGTGCTTCTACAGCAAGACAAACCTACGCAGTTAAGTTCGCAACATCAAGTGGCACGTTTGATGTAGATGAAAAAATATCACAAGCATCTACTGGTGCAATCGGTAAAGTAGTAGAATGGGATAGTTCTAATAAGATACTATATTATCAACAAGAAAGATTTGGTGACTTTGGAACAAACTCAACAACAGGTGCGTATGTTGCTTTCAGTGGTGCAAACCTAATCACAGGTGCAACCTCTGGTGCAACTGGAACACCACAATCAACAGGTTCAGAAACAGTAACCCTTGCAAACAATAATACAACAGTATTTACTTCTGGATATTCTAATCCAGAACTAGACCCAGACAGTGGAGATATCGTATACATAGAAAATAGGAAACCAATTCAAAGAGCTTCAGACCAGACAGAAGACATTAAGTTAATAATTGAGTTTTAATTATGGCACAGAAAACAGATTTAAACGTATCACCATATTATGATGATTTTGACATCAACGATAATTTTCATAGAGTTCTTTTCAGACCTGGCTTTGCAGTTCAGGCAAGAGAGTTAACACAACTTCAGTCTATTCTGCAAAATCAGATTGAAAGACATGGACAAAATATATTTAAAGATGGTACAGTCATCATACCAGGCCAAGTATCAATCTCTAATGCATATACCTCTATACAACTCGCATCACAATTTGGTGGAGAAGATGTTGTCGTTGCACAGTATTTAAACACCACAACTCCTGTTATAATCACAGGTGCAACTTCTGGTGTTAAGGCAAAAGTAATTGGTGTAAAAGCAGGAACATCTACAACACAACCTGTTCTTTATATACAATATATTCAAGCAGGTTCAGATAATACCACACAAGTTTTTAGTAACTCAGAAAATATAAGTGCAGATGCGTCAGTTACACATACCACAACATACGCAACAAATGTTGCATCTGCAACCACTCACACTTCTGCAGCTCAAACTGGAGTGGCTGCAAAAGTTGAGTCTGGAGTTTATTATATTCGTGGACAATTTGTAAGAGTTGCAGAACAAACTCATGTTATAAGTGATAATAGTCCTAGTGCAAGTGCAAGGGTTGGTTTCACAATAACTGAAACTTTAGTTACTCCAGAGTCAGATAGTTCACTTACAGACAACGCAACAGGTTCATCAAACTTTGCAGCTAAAGGTGCTCATAGATTAAAGATAGAACTTACTCTTACAAGTCTTGCAGAGAGTTCAACTGCTGATACTTCTTTTGTAGAAGTGGTTAGAGTTAAAGGTGGTATTGTACAATATGAAGCACGATTTACTGAGTATAGTATTTTAGGTAACACACTTGCAAGAAGAACATTTGATGAGTCTGGTGATTATACAGTCAGACCCTTTCAGTTTGATATGAGAGAAACAGTAACACAAACAATTCAAAATCAAAGATTTGCTGGTGTGTATACAAATGGTGCAACAACAAATGATAACAACACTGCGTCTGAATCTCTACTAACACTTGCGTGTTCGCCAGGCAAAGCTTATGTAAAAGGTTTTGAGATAGAGAAGATAACACAAACATTTAAAGATATATCTAAAGCCAGAGATTTTCAAACTGTAAATGCTGGTGTCACCACATACGAGATTGGTAACTTTGCGAAGATTACTAATCTTTATAATACACCAGACATAGGTGCAGTGAGTGGTGAAACAACTGCGTATAAAACTTTAGGATTGTTTGATGATGTAACTACTACAAGAGGTAGTGCGTCTGGTAATCAGGTTGGTGTTGCAAGAGCAAGAACAATACAGTATGAGTCTGGAACAGCAGGTAACACAGATGCAATCTATAGATTATTCTTATTTGATATTAGACCCTTTACATATCTTACATTAAATGATACACCTAGTCCTACATTAATCGCAAACAGAACTAATGGTGGTGTACAAGTAAAAGGTAATACCTCTGGTGCAACTGGTTTAGTTTTTGGTTCTCTAACATCTGGGACACAGGTTGTTCTCACACAGGTAATTGGTACATTTATCTCTGGTGAAAAGATAATCGCATCTGACTCTTCAGAAACAGGTGGTATTGTTGAGAACTCAAGTAACGCAGATTTAACAATATCTAATATTGTCACACATACTTTTGCAGACGCAAGACAAGTATTTATGGACGACCCAGATGGTGGACAAGATTTTACAGCTGATTTTGTTTTAACAGAAACAACAACAGTAAGAACAGGTAAGATAGTTTTAAATGGAACTGACGCAAGTTCTACAGATGAAAATGATGATGTTCAGTTGGAAGATGCATCTGGTAATATTGAAAGAGAAAGTGAAAAGATTGCGTCATTAACACTACCAGAAAAAAATGTTTCACTATTCAAGTTACCTAAACAAGTTATTAAAACATTACTGACTGCAACAAACGATAGTGCAAGTGACTCACAGATAACAGTTCGTAGACAATTTGTTGGTACAACAACGACTGGTGGTGTAGTATCATTTACTGCTGGTAGTAACGAAACCTTTGTTGCATTCGCAGAAAAAGATTACACTATGTCTATCTTAACAGCAGGTGATGGTACTGGTTCACAAGGAGATATTGTGAGTGTATCTGGTAAAACATCTGGAACAGGTACAGCAACTGTAACTGTTACAGACAATACGATACTAGGGTCTGGTGCAAAAGTTAAATTTATAGGTACGATATTAAAAACAAGTGTTCCATCTAAAGTTAAAACAACACAACTCTGTAAACAATTAAAAGTTGCAACAGGTGCTAATGATGCATTTGGAACAAGACCAACAGATGAACAAATATCTTTAGGTCGTACAGACGCATTTAAATTAGTTGGTGTGTTTGATTCAGAAGATACAAGTACAGACGCAACTGCTCCAGAGTTAACATTAGGTACAATCACTGGAACATTTACTAGGGGTGAAAAGATTACTGGTTCTTCTTCTGGTGCAACTGCAAGAATAATCGATACAACATCTCCTATGTCTTATGTGTTAGAGGGTAGATTTGGAACAACAGATTTTACAACATCTGATACAATTACTGGTGCGTCTTCTGGTGCGACTGCAGCTGTATCTACTGTGACTGCTGGTAGTAAAGTGATAACCAGTAATTTTACATTAGATACTGGACAGAGAGATAACTTCTATGATGTTGCAAGGATAATCAGAAAGAAGGGTGTAGCTGCACCTAGAGGACGACTATTAGTTGTCTATGATTTCTTTGCACATAGTTCTGGTAACTTCTTCTCCGTTGACTCTTATTCAGATGTGGGTGGACAAATGGGTTATGGAAATATACCAACATATACTGCAACAAGAATTGACCCAGACGACCCAGAACCAAGTGGTGAGTTTCCTCTAACAGATTGCATAGATTTTAGACCTACTTGTGAAGATATAACAGGTGCATCTTCTACACTTGCAGCTGTAGATGAAATCACAGGTGACTCCTTTGATTTCTTTCATAGACAGTTTGATGGGACAGGTGCTGTCACAGTTGATACACCACAACCTGATAGTTTTGTTCAAGCAGACTTTGAATTTTATCTTGCTAAAAAAGCATCTTTATTCATAACACCAGAGGGTGAGTTTGAAATAGTGGAGGGTCAATCTGCTGAGATACCAACTTCACCTAAAGATTTAGATAACTCAATGAAACTTGCTGACTTACATTTACCAGCTTTTACATTTAGACCAGATGATGTTACAGTGACAAGGTTAAAAACTCAAAGATTTACAATGAGAGATATTGGTAGATTACAAGGTAGAATAGAAAACCTTGAGTTCTCCACTGCGTTAAATTTACTTGAGAGAGATGCAGAAAGTTTTGAGATACAAGATGCAAACGGATTGAATAGGTTTAAATCTGGATTTGTTGTAGATAATTTTTCTGGACACAGATTAGGTAAAGTGTCTGATAAAGATTATAAGTGTGCGATTGATATGGTTGAAAAAGAATTAAGACCAAAATGTGTTCTAAAGAATGCACAACTAAAAGAGGTTGCAACAACGGATACTGCAAGAACAACAGCTGGATATCAAAAAACTGGTGACTTAATTACACTACCTTACACGCACACAACACTTGCAGAACAACAGTTTGCAACAAAGACTGAAAACGTACAACCATATTTACTTGCAAGTTTTATAGGTAAAATAAATTTATCACCATCTGGAGATGAGTGGTTTGAAACTGAAACTGCACCAGCAGTAATTATAAATCGTGAGGGTAACTTTGATTCTGTATTAGCTGCAAATCAAAACGCAATCGGAACAATATGGAATGCGTGGGAAACAACTTGGAGTGGAGTAATTCAGGTTGATAATTTTTCAAACCCACCAGAAACAAATCCTCATAATAGACCAACAAGATTAATTAATGTAGGAGCGACTGCAAGAGAGGATAGACAAAGAACTGGTTTGAGAACTAGAGTTGTTGAAAACGTAGTAGAAGAAGTTGTTGACAGTAGAGTTCTTAGTAGGTCTTTAATACCATTTGTCCGTCCAAGAAATGTTATATTTACTGGTGATGGATTTAAACCAAAGACAAGAGTTTATGTTTTCTTTGACGGTGTTGCAGTAAGTCAATTCTGCACTCCTACATCTTCTGCATTCTCACTTGTGGATAGTCCTATTGCTGGTAGTCCACTTGTTACAGATTCAAGTGGTGCAATCTCTGGGACATTCGCAATCCCAGAACATAGGTTTCCAGGCCAAGAAAATAATCCAAGATTTAGAACAGGTGAGGTTGCATTTAGAATAACATCAAGTGAAGATAATACAATCAGACCAGCACCAGAAACACAAGGTAACGCAGTTTACTTCGCAAGAGGTACTTTAGAAGTAGAACAAGATACAATTGTTGCAACAAGAAATGGTGAATTAGTTCAAGACAATGTTGAAGAAACTACATCACAAACATTTAGAACAACTGTTAGAAGATTACAATGGTATGACCCACTTGCACAAACCATATTAATCACAGAGGAGGGCGGTTGTTTTGCAACTAAAGTAGATTTATATTTTGGTGCGAAAGATGAAACACTACCAGTCACCTGTGAAATCAGAGAAGTTATAAATGGATACCCTGGCCCTAAAGTTATTCCATTTGCTAGAAAGGTTTTAAACCCTGCTGATGTTAATGTGTCTGCAACAGCTGCCACTGCAACAACATTCACATTCCCATCTCCTGTTTATTTAAAAGATGGTACAGAATACTGCATAGTTGTGATGACACAAAGTTTAGATTACAGATTATGGATATCTGAATTAGGACAAGTTGATGTGAGTGGTGGTAATCGATTAGTATCAAGACAACCATATCTTGGTGTATTATTTAAATCACAAAACAATTCAACATGGAGTGCTGTGCAGTCAGAGGATATGAAGTTTACATTATATCGTGCAGACTTTACTGGAACTTCTGGAACAGTTGGGTTAACGAATGATAACATAGGTGATGAAACTACAGCAGAAGATGGTTCAACAGAGGTGTATGCAAAAAGACTTGATGCAAATCCGATAGTATTAACTAACAGTTCAACTGTTGTTCAAGTTAAACACATAGACCATGGCATGTATTCAACATCTAACAATGTTAAAATTACAGGTGTATCATCTGGAATTAGTACAACTCTAGATGGTGCAATCACTGCTACTGCAACTTCACTTACTCTTACATCTGCAACTGGATTTGAAGCAAGTAGTTTATCTTCAAGGTGTTATGTAAAGATAGGTAATGAGATTATGTTTGGAACATTATCCTCTACAACAATTGGAAGTTTGACAAGAGGTGTAGATGGAACAACTGCAGCTGCACACGCAGATGATGCTACTGTAGAATTATATCAGATACTCAAGACACCATTAGACCAGATTAATAAAACACATACTGCACTTGCAAACATTCAAATGGACTCATATACAATATCTGTAACAACTGCACCAACTATATCTGGTGCAAATGACAGTGCAGAGGTAGGAGGTATAAGTGTGTTCGCATCAGAAAATTATAGATTAGAATTAGTCAAAACAGCTATAGGTGCTATGGAAGTTCCAGATACACAAATCACTGCGAGTGTAAAAACCACAAGTGGTACAAGTCCTGCTGGTTCAGAGAGTTCTTTCTCAACTGCAACCACATCAACAGTTATACCATTAAATGAAAACTTTAAGTTTGATACATCAAGAATAATCGCATCATCTGTAAATGAAACAAATGAACTTGGTGGTGCAAAATCTTTCTTCCTTGATATTGGATTATCAACAACAAAATCTAATCTATCACCAGTTATAGACACAGACAGATTTTCCGTAATTGCAGTTGGTAATCGTATCAACAATGTGGATACTTCTTCAGATGTTTTCCCAACAACAGACTTTGTTGCATCAACAGAACCAGAGGGTGACCAGAATGCATTCATTTACATTACAAAAAGAGTTCCACTTGAAAATCCTGCTACTGCGTTAAAAGTATTCTTTGCAGCTCGTAAACATTCTAGTGCAGAAATTAAAGTGTTATTTAAAATACTGAGGTCTGACTCTGCTGATGATTTTGATGAACTAGGTTATGACTTCTTTAACACAACTGGAACAACAGACTCAACTGTGCAATCATCTCTTGATGAAAATGATTTTCAACAATACCTCTATACTGCTGGTGTGACAGATGATGGTATTGGTGAACCACTACCAGAGTTTATTCAGTTTGCGATTAAGATAGTTGGACAAGGAACAAATGCAGCTGAACCAATTAGAATTAGAGATTTGAGAGTAATCGCACTGGCAACATAGTATGGATAATATAATTAACTTTGAGGACTATAAGAAAAAACATAAAGGTGGTTTTGCACCTGTTACTGTGGAAAAACAAAGGGAAGAAATAGAGAAACAAAGACAAGAGATAGAAAAACAAAGAGAACAAATATTAGAGATGATTGATGGATAAAAAATATTTACAGGTAGAAGGACATGATGATTTAGTAAGAGATACTGAGTCAAATGCAATTGTAAACAGAAACAAAGGTGCATACCTTCTTGCAAAACAAAGAGCACAAAATGCACAAAGACAAAGAGATGCAATAAGAAATGCGAATAGAGAGATAAATAATATAAAGAGTGAGATGCACGAAATTAAATCAATGTTAAAAACTTTACTGGATAAAAACTAATGGCTATAACAGCAGGACAAGTTACTACCACTTCAACACTCGAACAGTTTAGAGTTGAGTTTAATAAACTTCAAACTGATGTGAGTGGTATTGAAGCAGGTAGTTTAAGTTTTACTAATATATCTGCAACTCAGATATCTGTTGCAGAGTTAACAGTTACATCTACATTATCAGCTGCATCTTTCATCTTTGAGGGTTCAACAGATGATGATAACGAAACAACATTCGGTGTTGTTGACCCTACTGCTGATAGAACAATCAATCTACCAAATGCAAGTGGAACTGTGTTATTAACAGGTACAACTGAAAATTCTTTTATTACTGGACAATCATCTATTGCATCTGCTGGTATTGACTCTGGTAATGATGAATTATTAGTGAGTGATGCAGATGCATCTTCATTCAAAAGAATAACAGTTGATAATCTAATCAGTTCTGCTGGTGGTTTAACATCTGTTGCAGCTGATACTACGCCCCAACTTGGAGGTGACTTAGATGTAAACGGCAACGATATTGTTTCAGTATCAAATGGTAATATTAATTTATTACCAAATGGTTCTGGTAAAGTTATCGTAGATGGTAATGGTTCGTCTGGTGGTGTTTCAATCAGTGATGGTGTGATTGACATAAGAACTGGAACAGGTAATGTAACAAAAGTATTATTTTATTGTGAGAGTTCTAACGCACACGCACAGACATTACAAGCTGCACCACACTCTGAAGGTAGTAGTGCAACATTAGTTTTACCAACTGCGTCTGGAACATTAATTGGTACAGGTGACACAGGAACTTTACCAATTGCAGCTATTGATATTGATGGTGGTTCAGATATTGGTGCAGATTTGACAACCAGTGATTTGATAATTGTAGATGATGGTGCTGGGGGAACGAACAGAAAGGCTGCACTTTCAAGATTAACAACATTTTTATCTGGACAAGGTTTCAGTACAGAAGACCCAACAGCGCTTGCAATCGCATTGGGATAATATTATAAATAAGTGATATAAACAAATAGGAGAAAACAATGGCAGATGACGCTTCCGTATCAATTCAAGCCACTATCTTACCAGACGAGATTGCAAAAACTCTGACTGGGACAATGACCGTTACACCAGATGACGCAAACGATAAGTGGTATTACAAACTAACAAGTATAACAACAACAAGTGCAGACTTGATTGCTGGTAGATTTCTAGACTATACTGCTGTCGACCAAGACACAGACCAAACAGCAGTATCAACATCTGATAAGGTTAAGTTCTTATTCATACAGAACACCAGTTCATCAGATGGTATCTATATCTGTTTAGATGGAGATACAGCTGCAAACGACCTTGTAGATGGTATCTTTATTGGCCCAAGTCAAACATTCTGTGGTAGATTTCCAAACACCACAGTAGGAAACATTCACGCAATCTCATCAGATATCGGAGATGCTGGTGATGCATCTGTGACTGCAATTGTATGTGCATTAATAGATGACGTGTAAGGAGTAATATTCAATGGCTAATACATTTAAAAATAAAACCTTTGATGGTTCAAATGTATCTGCGAACTCGGATATGACACCTTACACCTGTCCAGCATCAACGACAACAGTTGTGATTGGTTTGACAATTGCAAATACAACATCATCACAGATTACTGTTGATATCAAACTTGATGCACAGACAAATATATTTCTTGTCAAGAACCTACCCATACCAGCTGGTTCTGCATTTGAATATATGAGTGGAAATAAAATTATCCTACAAGCAGGACATAGTATAAAAATACAATCGGATACAGCAAACAGTGCAGACACTTGTTTGAGTATAATGGAGATAACATAAGATGGCATATCTGGGAGCGTCACCCTTATCTAGTTTTGCATCTCCTGCTAAAGACTCTTTTAGTGGGAACAACTCTACTACTTCATTTACAATGTCACAGAGTGTTGGTGACCCAAATCAGATAGAAGTGTTTGTAGATAATGTTCGACAAGAACCTACATCTGCATATACTGTAAGTGATACAACACTTTCATTTACAGGAACACCAGCAACAGGAACAAATAACATTTATGTCGTTCATAAACAAGGTGTGATTGGTAATGGTTTATTACCAACTCAAGGAAGAAGCACTGATAGAGTTACCAATATGACTGTTGATGGTGATTTAAACACAAAGGGAAACATAGCTGGTAATATTCTACACCCAATAACGTTAGATGGAACAGACGGAAGCTCATCTGACGCTGGTGACAATTTAGTTCTTGAAGGTACAGATAGTTCATCAACAAATGCTGGTGATATGATATTACACGAAATTAATACAGATGATATAAACAAAGTAGGACAAGTAGATACAACAAACTTTCAGTTTGATAATAATGTTTTAGTGAAAGGTAATGTAGAAGTTCAGGGTAATTTAAAGGCACCCACAACTGGTGACACAGTAATAATAGAAACTGGGACAGATGCAACCACAGGATTTCTTGTATTAGACTCATCTGCAGCTAGTACAGATGTAGGTGAACAAATTTTATTTGAAGATGGCACTGGTGACCCAGCAAACTATTTTAATAATAACATAAAATTTTCTGGTGATGTAAAAGTTGGAAGTGCAACCATCACAGAAGACACGACAAACAATCAACTAAAAATAAATGACCAAGTTGTTGCATTTGGTAAAACAACAATAGGTGCAACACAGATTGTTGAGTCAGATACATTCAAAGGTGCAACTGATAGTGTTCTTTTAGATTTCAATTCTTTTCAAAACTTTATCATAACACTTGAAGGAAATGTTACTCTTGCAAATCCAACCACAGAAAATGTGGGTCAGTCTGGTATTATGGTTTTTATTCAAGATGGTTCAGGTTCTAGAAGCTTAACACTTGGTGGTGATTATGAGTCTGCTGGAGGTTCTGGAATAACATTGAGTACAGGTGCTAATGCAGTTGATATTTTACCCTATATGGTTGTAGCTGCAAATAGAATTGCATTAGGTGCTCCTCAACTTGCTTTTGCGTAGGGGATAAAATGTCACAGTATGGAAATTATTGGTTTGCAAGTGCTGGGTCATCATTTGGTGACCCCTCAAGAGTTTCACAAACTGATTTTCAAGGATTTACAGCTAATGGAACATATTCAACTTGGAACTATGCTGGATACACTGCGTCTGGTGGTAACACGTTGACACTCGCATCACCAGGCAGTAATCAATTTGCAGAGCATAATACAACTAAGACTGATGGATTTTTAGGACACTCATTTGTGCAATTTTCAGATAATGGTTTTGCGTGGGGACTAGCTGCTATGTTTAATACTAGCACTGCAGCTGAAGCAAGTGAAGCATATTTAGAAACTGTTACCAGTACATATACAATTTTTAGAAAACACCCAGCAGATTATACTTACTTACAGCTTTATAAAGATGGTTCTAATAATCCTCAAGTTTCCTCTGCATGGGGAACTGGAAGTGGTTATAATGAAAGTGGCCCTACTTTAAATTTAGCATCAGGACAATTTAAAAGTTATACTGATTCTAATCCATTCTTTATTAGAATAGGTAGAGATGAAAATGATTTTATATATACTCAAGGATTTTACGCTGGTGGTAGTTCTGCTCCTGATTTAGCAGGGACAGGGTTTACTGTTACTGATAAATACTATTTGAATATAAGCACAAGCACATGGCAAACAAATACCAGTGGTGCAAGGACACTTTCTGATGGTATACAGTTTGGTTGGGGTAACTATGATTTAGGTACTGCCGAACAACATAGACACGTTGAGTTCTGGACAGCAGGCCCATAATATGTTTATAAATAATATTAAAGGATTTTAAATGGCATATCTAGGAAGAAGTACAGACGGTTTTGGAGTAAGGGATAGATTTGTCTTTACTGCGTCAGGGAGTGAAACATCTCTTAGTGGTTCAGACGATAACAACAGAACTCTTAAATATCAAGACGGTACATATATTGATGTGTTTATGAATGGTGTTCTACTTCTTCGTGGAACAGACTACAACACAACAACTGCAAACACCATAGGTGGTCTTGCATCTTTAGCTGCAAATGATATAGTAGAGATAATTACTTATGATGTGTTCTCTGTCGCAAACACTGTACCAAAAACTGGTGGTACATATAGTGGTGATGTTGCTTTTAGTTCTAACATATCTGTTACAGGAACATCAACACTAACAGGCACTCAAACTCTTACAGGAACAACAAGTGCAACTCAAATAGACATTGAGGGTGAAACTCTATTAGAAGAAAGAGCAATCATGTTAGAGGGGACTGACAGTGATTTATCTAATGAGGGTTCTTTACTTTTATTAGACGCAAGTGCATCTGGAACTGATGCTGGTGAGAAACTTTTATTTGAAGCAAACACACTTGACTCTCTCACAAAAGAAGACCCTGATGCATTAGTGTTAGAAGACAATGATGAGAATGGATTTTTATTTCAAGATACAAATACAAACGCAAGAGTATCCACAACTAAAATAGTTCTTGAAAGAGGGACTAACTTTGAGATACCAAACACACTCACTGCACCAAAGGTTACTGGAACTGCTGAAATTGCAATAGTGGGTGGTGGACAAAATACAAACTTTGATAATAGTGTATCAGTGGATATTAAAGAAATGTCTTTACCAGCTGGTTCACATATATTAGATTTAGATAGAAACGCAAATTTTAAATTAACAATAAGTGGTAACATAACACTTGTAAATCCAGCAAACTTAACAGCAGGAACAACTGGAAGTATTTTCATTGTGCAAGACGGAACAGGTAGTAGAACAGTTTCTTATGGAAACTCTTGGGATTTTGTTGGAGGCACTGCCCCTACAATGACAACAGGTGCAAACTCAGTTGATAGAATTGATTATATAGTATTAGACTCTACTAATATTCACGCAATTGCTACACTTGCGTATTCATAAGATTATAAATAGAAACAGGAGAAAATAAATGTGGGCATTAATAGTAGACGGTAGTGTAAATCAGGTATTCAGAGTACCTACTGCTTTCAAACACCCAAAGACTGGGATACAATATCCAAGAAATTGGTTAAACCTTGCAACTGCACAAGAGAAAAAAGATGTAGGTTTTATTGAACTAACTTTTAGTGGTGCAGATAAAGATGATAAGTATTATATAAATTCAGAAAGTTCACCAGTCTATGATGCAAGTGCTGGAACAGTTACGATTACTAAGTCTAGCACTGCGAGAAATGTTGCAGTGTTACAAACAAGTTTTAAAGAGTCCATAACACAAAAAGCATGGACTAATTTAGGTGAAACTGATTGGTATGTTACAAGGAAGTCTGAGATTTCAACTGCAATACCAGCAAAAATAACTGCGTTCAGAACAGCAACAAGGTTAGTCGCAAACTCACATAAAACTGCCGTAGATAACTGCACAACTGTTGACGAACTAGCTGCAACTTATAATTATGCAGACGGTATAGACCCAGAACAACTTACAGTTGATGGGAGTCAAACAAGTGTGGTGAGTGCAAGCAATAATACAATCACAAAAAGTGGACATGGTTTATCAAATGATGAGTATGTTTTATACAGTTCTGGTGATGGTAATGACCCAATTGGTGGTTTAGTGAGTGGAAACTATTATTATGTGTTTGGAAAGACTGTAAATACATTTAAGTTATCTCACACTAACAGTCACATGGGTGATGCAGCTGCAATATCTTTAACTGGTGTTGGAGAGGGAAGTAATCACACATTTACTTCAAGTGGTATTCCACCAGTGGGTGCAAGTTGGCCAAGTCTTGAAAATCCAGCATACGCAGTATAGACAATCCCTAATCAATAAATACTCCAAAGGGGATTATTATGGCTGTACAGTCACAGGACATTGCGAGTTTATTTAAAGAACTTGAAGACGCCTCTAAACTTGCAAAGTTGGAAGAAAAAAATAATAAGGAAACTACAAAGAAACAAGTTAAAGAACTTGACAGTTTTCTTACATCTGTACAAAAAGTCGTAAAAGTAATTGAGAAAAAAAATGATGTTACCCCCATTAAACCTAAAAAGGTTACCCCTAAAGTTGAAAAGAAAAGTAAACCCAACGGAAAAATCCAAGAACAATCCAAATCTGTTGAAAAGAAATCCTTATCAAAAGATGACACGAAAAAGTTAGATGCATTCTCTGGTCTAATTAAATCCTTTGGTGTAGAAATTAAACCAGAAATAGTTGAGGAAGATTTACAACTACAGGTTGAAGACGTGAAACCTGTAATCGTTGAACAACCAAAGATTGATGAAAGTAAAAAACTAGAAGCTCTTGAAAACTTATTCTCAGGATTGAACGCACTTAAACCTGAACCAAAGATAGAAGAGTCACTACTAAACGTTGAACCAAAGAAAAAACCAGAACCTCTTGTTATAGAAACTAAGACACCAGAACCAGTCAAACCTGTTGTTGTTTCACAAACACCAGTTGATATAAGAGAGGCTATGAAACTTGTCAAAGACAAGACACTACCTACGAAACAAGAAACAATAGAGGCAACACAAAAACTTATCACAGATGTCGTTGACAATCTTGATGATATGAAAGGTAAGACAGAAGTAAAAGAACAGATAGATGAAATAGATGCGTTAAGAAAAGAATTTAATATTCTACAACAACAAGTTAGACAATCACAAATTACAGTTGGTGGTTTATCTGGAAGTGGTGGTGGACTAGACCCAAATAAAGTTGCAAATCATTTTATACCAGCTGCAAATAATACATTTGACTTAGGTTCAGAAACAAGACAGTGGAGAAACTTATATCTCTCTGGTAGTACACTTATCGTAGACGGAACATCTATTGACTCTGGAGAACTCACAGTTTTAGATGGTGTGACTGCTGGAACGGTGTCTGCGAGTAAAGCAATAATCGTAGATAGTAACAAAGATATTTCTGGTTTTAGAAATGTAACAATTGCTGGTGACTTAACAGTACAAGGTGATACTACAACTCTTAATTCTTTTGTAGAAACAGAAACTCCCTCACAGGTTTACGAGTCTTCTACTATCACGATTTTAGTGACCGTTGCAACTAAAGATACATCACACCCTTACTATGGAG
>VTLG01008652.1_pt1 | contig 26756 bp, 35 predicted proteins | sample 4694571 | NCBI WGS metagenome assembly VTLG01 (sample SAMN12604809, study PRJNA352737) | marine metagenome | biome: ENVO:00000447; feature: ENVO:00000209|ENVO:00000569|ENVO:01000036; material: ENVO:00002151; isolation source: viral sequences binned using virsorter ...
AAAACCTTTTATTTGGTCTGTTTCGGTTATATTTTATTTGGTCCTCTTTAGAACATGGGAAAAATCCAATTCTAGCTAAACCACTAGCATCAGAAAAACCTAAAAGCCGTTCCTCAAATTCATAAGTCAAAATAGCTTTAACGGAATTTGAAATTGTGTGGGCCTTATTCATATTATTACCTCCTTAAGTGTAATATTTATTTTTAGTTAATTCCATACTAAACCATTAAGTTTTTGTTGTCAAGCATTATTTATAATTATCTTTATTTGTCTAAAAATATTTATACTATTCAAAATAAAAAAAAGAACCAAAAAAAAATTACAGGTAGGTTAGGTAAGATATTTTTAATATTTTTGTTTTTAATGCTTTTTTAGTATTGACTTGGATATTTTTAAAAAGTTATGATGGTAGTAGTTTTTTTTCTTTTTCGGGTTTTTCTTTTTTTTCTTGCAAATTCTTATAGGTAAACATTTAAGCAAAATTAACTTAATCTTTTATATTAATTACTAAGTTAATAAATTAATCTATTGTGGCGAACAAATTAAATATTAACTTAGCATTAAAATTGGTTATTATTTATAAGAATTAATATTAATATTCTCCTTATCTATAACTCTTTGTAATTCCCTTACTTTTTCATCTTTTTTATGGTTTTGTTGTTTTATTACATTTATTACCTGTTTAATATGTTTATAATCATCTATTAATAATTCCTTAGATAATTTTAAATCCTGAATCATATCCCTTAATAATGTAATATTTTCCTTTAAATTTTCTATTATTAATAATTGATCTTCAATAATTAAATCTTTATGGTACATTGTACCTTTTTCAGTTATTTTTATTTTTTCATCCATTTGTAATCTCCTTTTTTTCTTTTAATTCCATTCCATAATTATTATTTTTATCTTCAAAAGATAATCCATTTTTTAATTTTAATTTTTGTTTAAAAACCTTATAATCAACATCATGGTGCCAGCGTTCATATCTCCAGGCTAACCTTGAAACATCAGGGTGTTTATTAACCAATAATTGTGATTTAGGTAAAGTTCCTTCACCATCATAAAATTCTTTAGAATTACCACCAGAAATTGTTTGTGTGGCCGCTTTATTACATAAAAAAGCTTGGAACAAAAGTGTTACCCATCCATCTTTTAACATTCTTAAACTTAAATCCGTATCTTCATTATACCTACCTTCCCATCTATAATTACTATTATTATTTATAAAATTACAACTATAAATCCTGGTATTTAATCTATATGGACCACGTTTTGATCTATCTGGAATAAAGAATCTATATTCAAATCCTGCCATACTTATATTTTCATATCTCCACACAAAATCTTCGGCCGCTTTAAATATACCTGCGGACTTACATTGGATTTTTCGGTTATTATTAAACCTTACAAATCCATCAATATTATCATCCATTACCCAATGCCAATCTTCACCTTCATTTTTTGAGTATTCCCATATAAAATTTCTTGAATGAGTAGGCCCATCTCCATGATTAGAAAACGGTAATATTAATACTCGGTCATTTCCAAGGGCATTAATATATTGGTCTTTTTCTTGAGGTTCAACCACTACCTTATGATTTATTTCCAATTTTTCTAAACTATTGGCGGTAATATTTGTATCATACCTTCCTTTGCTCGGTACGTAAATCATAGTTTTTGGTTTGTTATCCATTATTTTTCCTCCTTATCTACATAAAAAGTTTTAAGAGTTCTAACAATTATTAATCCTATGGCAAAAGCCATGGTTCCATAAATTTGAAATTCAGTTAATTCTGAAAACAAATAATTATAAATCAATGTACCAAATGCCGCAGGTATCAAAATAATATATAACCAAAATAAAGAGGTTATTACCAATTTTAAATCTTTTTCTAATTGATTATTCCATTTCATTTTAATTCCTCCATTTCTTAATCTAATAATGCCATATAGGCATCCATATTATTTTCTATAAACCAATCTTTACACAACCTCACAATTTTCCATTGACCCATACGTTCAGCACCCATGGTTAAATCATAAACGGATAATTCAATATTATTTAAATAAAAAGTAACTCCACTAAAAGGGTTAGTTATCTCTTCTCCTTGGTCATAAATTCCCATTTCCCAACTATTAAATTCTGAACCTGATAATTTATTTAATTTTTTTTGTAATTCAACTATATTTTGGGTTTTATTCATTATTCCACTCCTTTTGATCTTCTATAAATATTTTTGTTGCCCTAAGATAATAAGCACCGGGTATACCTGCAATATTTTCATTAAAAAATACCTCTTCACCATAGCTTAATTTTTCATAATTTTCCATAAATAAATTAACTTTAATTAAATTATTATGTAATGATAATCCAAGCTCCTCAAAGTCTTGCCGACGATTAGCCGGTAGTTCATCCAAATCACCAGTCCATATATTTACGATAGAACCTAATGGTATATCATAATATTGTGGATTAGAATATGGAATCCCTACAGCTGGTATTCGGATTACCGTATATTTAGGGAATAAACTGTGGATAAATTTATACATAGAATCTTTAAAATATTGGGATTGATTAATAACCCTTAATTTATCTTTTGGATTATTCAATGTATGAATATAATACCACATCCAAAATAGTTCTTCAAAATATTTAATAATATTTCTTTTTGAATTGATTTTATAAATATAATTATTTATAGCCATTATTACCTCCTTAAGTGTAATATTTATTTTTAGTTAATTCCTATAGTATAAAAATTTTTTTTGGTTGTCTATACTTATTTTTATTTATCTTAACTTAAATTCTAAATTTTAGATTTTTAAACCGTCTCTATCACTTTTAGGACAATTCGAAAAAAAGGGTTGGTTTAGAATTATTTATAATTATCAAAAGTTATTTATTAATGTATTGATTTATTTTTACTATTCTTTATATAATATAAATTAATACACACAAGCCAACCTAGGAGGTAATAATGGCAAAAAAACTAAAAAAAGCAACATTGGTAAGTTTAAGTGACGCGATGAATCGATCAACGGATAAATTTACCACAGAAGAAGCAAAGGCATTAATTAATTATTGGTTAAAAATCCATTTAAAAAGATTTATTAATTATATACCTTTGGAAACTGAACCAGGGCTAAAAAGTTATGTTAATAAGATAGAAAATTTAATAGAAACTATTAACCAAAAAAGGATTGTATAATTTGTATTTAAAAAAGTACAAAAAACCTACCAATTATTGGGGACCTCATAATTGTAATAAATTTATTGATTTTCATTTATCCCCTAATTTAAAACAATGTGAGGTCTGTGGTATGTTATTTTTAAATAAAAAGAATAATAAAAAAAGCAGGAGGTAATAAATGGAACATTTACAAAGATTACAAGAAAAAATTAAAGCTATAGATACCCATAATCAATTTGCTAATTACATAAAAACAAATGGTAAATTTTTGTCAAAAAATGAAAATCCACCATTATGTGGTAATTGCAAACAAGCCAGGTTAAATGGATTTTTAATTACAAAAAAATCGGCAGGCGATACATGGCAAGATTTTTATTGTGTGGGATGTTTAAAATATAGAGAATATCCAGCATAAGGAGAAAAGATGCCAAATTATAATCACGAAGAAAACCCCTCAGAATTTAACACCGATGATAACCAAATGGAATTATTCCAAATGAAACCAGAATGGGCTGAACATTGGAAGGAAATGCCAGAGTTTAATAATAAAAATATGGAAGCTGTTTATTCAATTAGTATTCATTTTACGTCAATAAAAGACTTAAAAAGATTTGGTGATCTTATAGGTCAAACTGTAACCACATTAACTAAAGGAATTTATTGGCCGATAAGAGAAAAAAATAAATGGGAGTATAAAGATGAGGAAGAATAAAAATTCGGAATTTGCTTATTCTAAAAGGTTAGGTATTTATATTTTGAAAAAAACTAACAAAGATCAAGTTACCAAGGATTATTCAAAATATAACGCAAACTTTAATCACGTAAGCGGATTAGGTGATACAACACCAATTAAAGTAACACCAAGAATGGTAGTGGGATATATTGATTTACTTTTTAGTGGTAAATTTAATCCAGTTACACAGGTTGATGCTATGAAAAAACAAATGGTAAAAAATGGATTATTAATTAATACCGATAGATTTTTACATATTAGATTAAATTTAGAAAAATTATGTAAGGACTTTAATTTATCTAATTATTTACAACAAAAAAGGAACCAAACAAAACTAAACAAAGGAAGGATAATATTAAAATATGTTTGAAAGATTACCAGATAATGAGGCATTTTATACCAGTTCAGATATAATGGACTTTTGGGCTTTGTCTTATAGTTCATTATTTAGAATAGTTAAAAAGCACAAAATACCATCCATAAGAATAGGCAAGGAAAAAGCATATAAAGGGGATGATCTAAACAGGTTTTTAAATAATGAATACAATTTATCCAACAAATAAATTAATTTGTTCGCTACGGTCTTTGCCGTAGCGGATAAATAAGAAAGGAACCAGAATGTTATTAAGTCAAGAGTTTTTTATAAATACTGGTGGGCTATGTCCGTCGTGTAAAAACCCAGATAATTTAAATCAAAACATAGGGGAATTTGGTTTAGATTTTGACACGGATATGGCTTTTCAATTTGTTAAATGTGATTGTGGTGCCAAGTATTGTATATTATTAAAAATTATAAATGCGGACAATGTAATAGACATAGGCGAAGATATTATTTATAAATTATATGGTTTTTCTAATTTATGCGAGTGCCAAGAATCCGAACTTAATTGTTTATGCCACACCTTATATGATAGTAAAGTAAATAAATATTATTTAACTTATTTAGAAAAAAAGCCATATTATAAGAAGATTTTAAAAGAAATATAAATTATTATATTAATGTTCGGTTGGTATAAGTTTATCAAGTTTTTTGTTTTTTGTTTTAACCTCAAAATAATTGAATTAAAAAAGTTTTTACCTCCTGATTATAACAACCGAACATCCACTTTTCCCTTATTAACTTGCGATTTTTCAGATCATAAATTATTATAAAAATTGATACGAATAAAAAAAATAGCGTTAATTAAGTTTTATTTTTCCCTTAATTTTTATATTTTTGTTTTATTCGTATCATCATAAATATAAATATTGATATGAATAAAATTAATAATAATAGTAATCCTCCAAATTATTTATCAAAAACTAATATTAAAGATTTATTTGAGGCAGTTGGAAAAGTTAAAATAAGGTCAGGTACGCTTCCAAATAAATATATAGATTTAGCCCTTAAGTTAGGCATCTATGCAGGATTAAGAGTTTCCGAAATGGCAAAACTAACACCAAGTAATATTTATATTGATAATGAATTTAAAGAAATTAGGGTTTTGGATTCAAAAAGAGGGCGATCACGAAACATACCATTATTCCCAGGTGCTTTATTATCTATATTAAATTATTTAAATTTAGAAAATAATCATATTAATAATTTAAATAAACCATATATCCCTTTATCTACTAGACAAATTTGGGTAAGAATTAAAAAGGTTTATAATTTAGCAAATATAAAATATGGAGGTACTCATCAATTAAGGCATACTTTTGCCAGAAGAATGATAGGTATAGGTGGATTAGGAATGCCAGATGTACAATACTTATTAGGACATAGTTCCACACAAATAACCCAACGGTATATAGATGCCCAATTTACAAGCAATAACCAATATATTAATGAGGCGATGTTAAAAATTAATAAAATAGATAATGAATAAGAATAATAGCAATCCGAAAGTTAAATATAATATACCCCTTAAGGGGGATATATTATATTTAAAAAAAAAGAAAATTTACAAATAAAAAAAAGTAGATCAAAAGGAGTAATTTTGAAAATAGAAACAATGCCAGAACCTCATGATGATAAATCCCGAATTAATGGAATAGTCCGTGAATTATGGGAAATTAAAAATAAACTTAATCAATTAGATGGGTTATATTTACGAATTAAAGAAATGGACAAAACAATAAAAGAATTAAAGGAGGACAAAATTGGATAAATTTAATGTATTTGCTTTATCTTTTGCAATAATACTATTATTAACCTTGACCGTAATGCTTGGAATAAAACAATTCACTTAAAAAGGACAAACTTATGGTAATGCCACCAACAAACCCAGAACCTACAGGCTATGAACAGCAAACCACCGTAGACAAACTGACAAATATCCAGGATATCAACCAAGAAGGATATAATGCGGTAAAACAAATCTCGGAGGGGTTGACCTTAAATGATAGTGTAGAGAATACACTCCACAGCGGCCATCTAAGCCCTAAAAGACAAATGGGCGTTAAATTATTACTCCATAAGGAATTTGAAAGGGCAAAAATGTTAGGGGAAACCCTAGATGATGACCATTTTAAATTATTTAATGGTGTTAAAACTATGGGTGGGAAAATGGCAATTTTAGAAATTAAAACATCAAACAGCTTGGAAGGTACGTATTCAGATAATTTAATTTCTGGAGTTACCGGGCAAGTTGTTAGATCAATTAAAAAGTTTTTAGGTAAAAAGGATGACTAATGGCTAAAAAAATAAATGTTTTAAAATTTACCAATAATAAAGAGATAAAATTTAATAAACTACCACATGATAAAGGCATAATTATAGATTCCGGAATTGAAGGGTACTTAGCCGATCCGGAGAGTTTTATAGAATACCAATCCTATAATTTATTTGGTTTTATTAAGCCGAAACCTGAAAAAGTACAGGGATGTTTTATAGTTAGGGAAGATGCACCAGACCCATTAAGAATCCGTAAAAATTCAATTTTTGGGCCAGTATTTACTGAATCAGATTTGATTTACCATGAGGACGAATCCTTAGCTAGGTCAATGGCGTTAGTAGAAGAAAAAAATTCTAATGAACCGGATTATATCCAAAAACAAATTTCTAAACTTTTATTAATTGAAGCGGTATCGGTAATGATTTTGGTGGTTGCAGTTGGTTTACCTACTATTTTAAAAAACTGGGGATTATAATGGTTCTTTTTTTTAATTATTTTGTTTGGTTTATTTGTGGCACATTATTTGGTATTATTTGGACCGCTTTATTATTAAGGAGATAAAATGAAACATAATTATAAATTTAGGGAAATTTTTAGTCTATCTGAGTGGCTAGGGAATTTAGGTATATTATTGATATTTATATTATTAGGTGGATTATATTTATTTATTTTACCAATGTATGGTCTATTTTTTATATTTTTAGGATTAATAATTCTTTTATTGTTAATTTTTCAAAGATTGAAAAAACTATTTACAAAAGTTTATAGGATAGAAGTAAAAGAAACTAACCTTGGCACAAAGCCCAGGTTATATAGAGAATTTTGGTTAAAAGATGATGTCTTGGAACTAGATAAAGAATTTTTTTGGTTAGAAAACACCAAATATTCTCCTTTTGTTTGTGATCTTGATGGCGATTTAAAACCTATATATCCATTTATTAAAGGAAAAACCAATATTACATCAGGTCAATTATATAGAAGTTTGGTACAAAAAGCCACGGATATGTTAATGAAACCTGAAAAATCAGATTTATTAAAAGCTATAGAAACAGGTGCTTTAATGTTATTGGCAGGCGGTGGTGCTTTAATAATAATTTCTTTAATGTCGCAAATTTTAGCTCCGGAGGTACCTGTAAATGCCCCACCGCTCTGATTATTTATATAAAGATGATTCTATAATAATAGGATTGCTGGCCCCTAGAGGTGTCGGTAAAACTTTACTTTTAACCGCTTTGGCGCATGATGAGTGGAGAAAAGCAAACAATTTAGGAACCAAAGCTGGTGATACCTTTCGTATTTTCCATAACGGTTTCATAAATGAAGATTGGGGAGGGTGGAAAATTGATGGTGTTAAAACTGATCGGATTGTTAATATCAGCTTGGAGGATATTCTCCATTGTGTTGATTCTGGCGATTCTAGCATTTCCAATGGTCTTATTCTTATTGATGAGATAAGTTCTATACAAGATAATAGGTATTCAAGTGCGGCCATAGGAGGAATTTTATTTTCTCATTTTATAATTATGATAAGGAAACAAGGTTGCTCTATTATATGGGCCGGGCAAATGGAAAACACTATAGACAACCGCTTAAAATCCCAATGTGATATTGTTGGGTATCCAGTTTCCGCGAAAAAAGACAGAGGCCGCCAAGTAGGCGTATCTTGGGTATATCAAGGTGGCACATATACATATCCGGGTTACCGAAGAAAAATGTTGTATAAGCAATTATGGAAATTCTGGGATGCTTACGATACTTTTAAAATGATTAAGTCGGAATCAATAAGCAAAGGGGAATTATTTGAGAAAAAATTGGAAGTCCAACAGGATGAAATGTTTGACCAAATTATTAATCATTTACAAAAGAAACAAAAAACCCAAATTTCATTAATGGAAGTGAAACAAATATTAAATAAAAAATTAAAAATAGACTGGGATTTAAAAACCATAAATGACAATATAAGTTTAATGGCTGTTCCTATAGATAAAACCACGTTTGATTTTAGCCATTATGTTAAATGATAAATACAGAAAATTAAAAGAGTATAATTTAAGGTATAAAAAGGAAATTGTGTATGTGGCGACCAGAAAAAACTGGTACCTTGATGCTGTGGAATTATGTAAAATTGGTAAAACCAGTTTTGATAATTCCAAAAGAAACTACGAATTACCACACGATAAAATTTTTAACCGTATAGATTGTCTTAATAATACCAGTTTAAGATCCAAAGAATTTTATTATATTAATGTGGCATGGATAGTAGAAAACCCGGCAGTATCCGAAAAAAAGTTGCATGATTTATTTAATGTTTTTAGAGAATCACCAAACCGAGAGTTTTTTAAATTATATCCAAAAGTTGTGTGGACCTATATAAATGAAACTTTTAAAGAAGGAGTTGACTATATAATTCCCTGGGGTTACAATTTTAGGGAAGGGTTTATAGGCGAATATTAAAAATTTTTAAGGAAGTGTAATTTATGCAATTAGATCAAACTTCATTTGGTTTACCAGAAAGAATCGGCCGGCATTGGCCGATTTATATACCGAGCAAAGGGAGACCTAACCCTAAAACTGCAATTTTTTTAAAAGCCAATGGAATAACTAATTTTAAAATAGTAGTTGAACCTCAAGACTATGCAAGATATAGAAATAATTATAATTCATATTATATTTTACAATTACCAAAAGATGATCAAGGCATTTGGTATGCTAGAGATTTTATTAAAACCTACGCTCGGTTAAATCATCAAAAATACCACTGGCAGTTTGATGATGATTTAAATTTTTATAAAAGGGATTACAAAAAAAAGAAAAACATACATATAATTCCAGACAAAAAATATCCAAATGAATTTTACAAAATACTATGGGATATGGAAAAATTTACAGATATTGGTCATTGTCAGGATTTGCATATTATAGCATTTACCCATCGTGGCTTTGCTTTTGCTCAAACCGAAAAATTAAAATGGAATCATCATGTGGCTTCGGCTTTTTTATTATACTCGGAGTCCGAGGCTGAATTTAGACCAAATACAATAGAAGACCTGGATTTATGTATGCAAATATTAACCAAAGGGTACAATACATTAACATTTACAAAGTATATATATGGCAATCCTCCAAACAATACACAACCTGGGGGTTTAACTGGAGAATATTATGACACAATAACAAAAAGACAAAGAAAATTTATTAAAGATTGGAAAAAATATAACTTTACACTCTATAAACCTAAAAAGGGAAAAGTAAAAATCCATAATATAGATTCTACAATAAGAGGTTACGGCATTTGGTCAAAATTTCGGCAAGATATGAAACTTAAAAAAATAGTAATAAATTAATTTGTACGCTACGGTCAAACCGAAGGTTAGACAAATAAAGACAATTATAAACAATGCTTGACAACAAAAAAGATGTGGTATAGTATGGTATTAAGTTAGTAAATATTACACTTAAGGAGGTAATAAATGAAATACACAAACCAAATCCACAAGGAAGATTTTTGGCACAAGGGCCATTATTGGTATATCAAGATTGAAGGAGTTGGATGGCAATATGATATAGACCAGTCACCAGAGATGTTGGAACAAATATTAGATAACCAACCTTGGACTAAAAAAATGCAAGTCTATCTTGGTGCCGAAAGAGGTGACCAGCTTTTTTTTGAAGAAATCACGAATGAGGAATCCCTTCAAGCAATGGTTTCAAAGGCCAAAGACCTAATAAAAAAGAATGCGGTTTAACCGTAGCGACCAAAAAAAAACAGCCCTGGAATTATTACCAGGGCTTTTTTTTTTGATTTATAAAAAAATTTATAATATTTTTAATAGTAGTATTAAGAAACCGAAATTAAGGTATTTAATTTTGTTTGGTAAGTCAATAATGGGTTTATTGGTTTTAGGATTTGGTTTCTTAATACTTACGGTTACTATATTACCTATCTCCAATAAAGTTAATGATTTAAGAACGGATGCCGTTAGTGATACGGGATTGGCTTGCACCACAGGTGCTTCCGATACCTATTGTTCGGTTACCTTAAGTTCGGATTCTGCTTATGAACCAGTGGCACCAAGATTCGTGGTTACGGAAACTTCCCCTGGTTCAGTTGTAAGAACCACTACCTCGGTTCTTAACAGTAATCTTAATACTGTAACAATATCCGGGTTATCCACAGGTACCTCTTATGTATTTACCATTGATTATTTCAAGGTTGATACTGCGGTTCAATCTGCAACCCATTTAGATTCCCTTCTTAAAAGATGGAATTTATTTATGGTTTTAGGTACCTTAGTGGTATTAGTTCTGGGAGTTGGATTGTCATTCAATTACCAAAGGGCTTAATATGGTCGGTCGGATATTGATTAATAATAATTCATTTGGATTATTAAAATTGAATAATTATAAAGGATTTTATAATGGAAATTAATAAAATTACCGCAATAATATTGTCCGTTGTAGTGTTGGTGGCATTTTTAGCCGTACTTCCTACAATTATCACAACAACTGGAACAGCGTCTTCGGCCGCCACTACAGCTGGTGATACAGCCACGGCCGCAATTATTGATCTTATACCGCTGGTAGCTTCCGTTGGAGGAATTGGCGTAGCAGGTCTAATAGCAATCAGAGCCGCAAGGTCTGACTAATTTTTAACCAAGATAATAATTTTATTATTATTTGGTTTTAATAAACCATTGATAGGGTCATTTTTTGACCCTATCAACTAAACAAAAAAAAGAAATAAAATGTATCAGAAAAAAAAATATCAACCTATTGGTCCAGCTTTCAAAAAAGAAGATTGGGAAAATTTAAAAAAAGGTGGTAAGTTAGCCGGGAAAAATATAAAAAAACTTAGTTTAAAGGCGAAAGATTTTTACCGTACCCAAAAAGATATTACCAGTTTCAATAAACTTAAAAAAGCCGAAGCTGAGAGAGATAAGGCCCAAAAGCAATTAATATTGGAACAAATGAAGGCTGACAATTTACGAGAAATTAAAAAGGTAAAGAGTCAAAAAAAAGATTTTGAAAAAGCATATAAAAGGCAAAAAATCCAAAATATATATGAAAAAATGAAATTGAAAAATAAAAATGCCAAAATAAAAGATGCTATTAAACAATATAACCAACCTTCAGGTTGGTTAAGTAAATTTAGGAGATAAAAATGCCAAAATTTAATAAACCCGGAAAATTAAGTAAAGTAAGAACCCAATGGCAAGTGGAAGAAATGTGGGAGTCCTGGGATGATGATGAGGAGTATACAGAAAAAAACCCTAAGGCGTTTAGGGACCAGCTTAATAAATATAATATTAAGGCCAAATATATTGATGAGGACCCAGACATGGGTGCACCGTGGTATGAATTTAGAGGTAAGGAAAAGGATATAGTAGATTTTTTTAATACTGAAATGGGTTTACCAAAAAAAAATAAAACCCTCCAGCAAGTATCAAAAGATATTATGGATTATTATGAAGAGGATGACAACTCTTTTTTTATTGCGGATGACAAAGGCCGCTATCCTTTAAGTGTTAGTAATAGATATAGTTTTTATGCGGAACAGGGAATTTTACCAAAATCATTACCAAAATCAAAAACAAAATCAAATAAATTTAGGAGATAATCGTGGCGAACAAAAAAAGAAAATACTTCCCAAAGCCAGGAAGTCAAGATATTTATAAAAAAATGACAAAAAAAGAATTAAGAGATATGGAAAAATCATTTACTATTAATCCTAAAAAAGTATTTAAAAAATAAGGAGATAAAAATGCCAAAATATAATTATGACCAACAATATTGGATTTATAGATCACCTAAAGGCGAGACTTCAAGCCACAAAGGCATACCTGTACAATTTTTAGATGATGTTAAGAAGAAATTTCCAAAAGGATTTACGGTAGCTTATCGTGGTAAATCAAAACCAGGTGCAAAAAGACCTCAGCAATATGTTTTAAAAAAGAATGCAGACACCTTTGCTATTTATGGTTTACCAAAATTACCTGCATTAAAGATAGGTACTAATAAAAATAAAAAAACCAACAAAAAGTTTAGGAGATAATTATGCCAAAATATTTATATACCAACTACGATAAAGAGGTTCGTGATTTTAGAAAATCGGCCGCTAAGCTAAGAAGTCTTAGAAATAAGAAAGGAACCATGGCTTATAAATCCGCGGTTAAAAATTTCAAAAAAGAAGCCAAAGAATTAAGAACCGCAAATAAAAAATTAAAAAGTTATAAAAAAGGATTTAAAAAATAATGTCATTCCCTTTTTTAATTTTAGCGGGAATTAGTTTGTTAATTTTAGCTGGAGATATACAGGATAACGTTAATACTAACACCATTCCATTATTCATTTGGTTAATTTATGCTTTAGCCGGTACTTTTTTCTTATTTTCAATTTTAAGGGCAGTTAGGATTTTAAAAAATTAATGCAATTAATAGAAAAGAAATTCCACATAATAATTCCACTGATCTTGGGGTTTATTTTTCTATTAAGTAACCTGGGTAATAATTCAATTAATGCCCAAATGCCGACACCGACACCGACACCGACACCAGTAGGGCAACAATATTTACCACAAATAAAAATCCATGAAGCGTATGGCTATAAAAATATTAGTACAAATATATCGGAGGATTATTTTGTATTAGTAAGATATGATTTATCAGTTGGAAATTCTCCTAATACTGAATGGTGCCGAGATTTATACTTAAAAAATCCTGCCGGGTGTGATACAACACCACCAAACCCTACTTTTCCTTTCTCATTATATGATGGATTAATTTCTGCAATTTACTACGATAATGCCGGGGTGTTGCATACTGTACAACCAAAAGTGCCAAGAATTGGAAAAGGGTTACTAGGGATATATTCTGACCCTCCTGCGGCAACTTCATTTGGGTTTAATTTAAGTAAACTGCCAGGAATGGTTTGTTTAGTTTTTTCCACGGATTATTTTGTACCTTATCCAAATAGCACCAATTATAATTGCGTTAATGTAGTAAATGAAGCAAACGGCCGGGTGTCATTATCCAATGAAATATCTTCGGATTCTGGAATTTTATATAGACTAGAAACCGACTTAGGTTTACCTTTAAATACTTTGGTTAGTTCAAAAGGGAAGGTAACACCATCAGGTCAGGTATATTTAGAAGAAGCTTTACAAGGTATTGTAACCGTGGCAAAAAATGCCCAAGGTGAGTCAGTTTTTCAATTAGGCGTAACAAAACCAAATGAAGGATTCGAACCTACTGGAGCTTCTATTCCTTTGCAAGATATAATATCCGCTACAGCTACAGCTTCGGAAGTTAGTAGTAATTTAGACATTGTAAGTGGGCAGTACCTAGGATTTGATTCTGGTGCATGGTTTGGATTGATATTGTTTTTATTTGTTGGGTTACTCTGTGGTGGATTAATTATGTTTGCTACCAAATCTTCTATAATGGCAATATTGACCGCCGTTTTAACTATGTTACCAGCCGTTTGGATTGGTTCCATTTCTATTGCTTTTCTATTTAGTTTCTTGTCATTGTTTATATTATTAGGCAGTTGGTATTGGATAAGAAAGGAGCCGGGATAATGAATAAAGGCTTAATTGCCGGATTATTAGTACCGTATTTAGTTATTCAATTTTTAGTTGGAATAGCTAATGCCACATATACCACAGACCCTACTGAAGGTGATGAAATATTTAATATTATTTTAGATGCCAATACAGGTCAATCCGACGAAGCGGATGCAGATGGAAATATTATTCAAGGAGGATTTACATTTATAACGGATGCCACAGGGAATTTATTTGGTTGGACACAAAGTTTCTTTAAAATTATAACCCTAAATTATAGTTGGTGGAGCCGTTGTTATGTTTCCAATTCAGATCATCCTGGATATGAAGGAGGTAATGAATATCAAAATGGAACCTTAAGATCATCACCAACTGGCACTTGTTATGAATATATAGATGGAACCTTGGCTAAGGATGCACCAGTTGGATTTATGATTATAAGATGGTTTATTATTTTATTAGCATTACCAGGGTTATATATAGTTTCATTTAAGGCCGCAGAATTATTTGCAAGATTTATTTCCGCAGTTGGTAATTCTTTAGGCGCATTAAAATCATTAATAGCAGGGTGGTAAGATGTTAAATTTATTTGGTCGCTACGGTTTTAAAAGAAGGAAAGAAATTAAAAACTTTTCATTAAGTTTTATGGTGTTTTTAGTATTTGGAATTTCTTTTGCGGTAAGTTGGCCAAATTTGTTTAGTTGTAAAAATATTTGGGCTATTGAACCATCGGATTATTGTTATAAATATGACCTAAATATTGTCAATAATGGAACCTCAAAAGAATTTTATCCAGTTTTATTACAGTCGGTTAATCAATTTGATTGGGTTTCTACTTTTGAATATATAGACCCTTTTGGGTGGTCTATTTATCCGTATGAATCATCTTTGGCGGATGAAAGGGAAATTATGCTACAGGATTTAACTTCTTTAGTTGCCAACCAGTGGTATGTTATTGATGATCTTAAATATGGCGAAACATCTTTAAATGTTTTATTAGGTGCTAATGATATTCAAAGAAACCAAGGGATGTATTTTAGCGGATTAGACTATACACAAACCAGCCATTCAACTGAATTTAATCCCAGTTCCTTTCATTACCTAATAGAATTAGAGGATATTAATCCTGTAAACTGTATTCCTGGGCCATGTATTTACCAAACCATATTAGATAAACACGATTATAACTTAAATACGGGGATTTTAATACAGTTGATAAACAACCCTTTAGATACTACGGAAACCAAAGTTAGGGTACAATTAGATAACAGTTATGGAGAAAGCCCTTATTATATAATGGATGGTAATGAATTAATTTCGGTTTCCTTTGACTCTGGCAACCTTGAAATAATTGCTAATGGAACAACCTCTGCATTTAGCGGAATGACCCATACAAATAATAATACGGATATTTATATAGGGGTTAATGAGACCTTATCAGGAAAAGGAAATTATTTAAAGGATTACACAATAAGATATATAACCGGTCAATACGGACCTAGTTGTTTACCTGAATGTACACCAATTTTTTATTACGGTTATAACCCTTTAGATATAACCCAAACTTCTGCGGTTAATCCTAACTATGCTGGATTGGTAAATGATATTAGTGGTAGTACCACAGACCATAATGCAAATTATTTTTTTAATAGAGATCAAGCCGATATAACCGTTAGTGCTTCTAAAATATCATCCGCTACAGCTTCCGGTAGTACAATTTTTAATACTAGAACAACTGATATTATAGGCCGATGGTGGGGTTCAGGAAATCCAAATACTTTAGCTGATGGTAATGCAAACTTTTTAGGGTTATCATTTATGGAAGTAGGGTTTTATCCTGCTGGTACATTAAAACTTCCGGAAATGCTTTGGTATAGTATGTGGGCAACTTCATTTGGATTATTAATTGCTATAGGAACATTTTGGATTTTTAAAAATGTTCCAGTTGCATTGTTTGGTTCCTCTGTACCAATAATTATTTTTCAGATACAGGGATTATTAACACCTTGGTACACTATCGTATATTTTTTATTATTAGGTTCAATTTATAGTACCAGTTTATGGGTTGAAAGGTCTTAATATTAGAATGAAATTTAAAATAATTGTAATATATTAATATGTTAACAAAAGAATTTTATATAGGAATAGCTATGCTATTGGGTGCAGTATTGCTTGGAGTTATGATTGGTATAAGCACCTGTCAGTTTTTTTAAAGGATTAATTATGAAATATTATTATGGATTAAAAAAGGCTACATTAAATTTAAAATATTTTAAATTTGATCTAGGGAAATTAGGCTTTGTTTTATCGTTGGTCGCTATAACCTACGTTAGTACCGTAAGTAACAGCCCTTGTATTAATGCACAGGGTACCTGTAGTGTTGGAAGTGATCCTGTATTTACAGAAAATATAAATCTACAAGGTGGCACCGCATTTAAAACAACCATTGATGGCTCTAATATAACCGCAGATAGGGTTCTAACTTTATCGGATTCGGATATAGATTTAGCCAATGCTTTAATAGCCACCAGTTCATTAACTAATGATACTCCATTAAAAATTGATTCCTCTGGAAATGTTGAAACTGTGGATTTAATTCCCGAATCGGATTTAACTGTAGGTAGTGGAACACCAAGTCAAGTTTTGGCAGTCAATACCGGAGGTACTGCATTGGAATTTGTAACTGCTTATGTACCTCCAGTTTTAACGGCTTCTAAAATAATGGCAACTGATGGGTCTGGTGCTTATACAACTACAAATATTTATCCTTTATCTATAGGAACATCAGGTCAAATTTTAACAGTAGATTCCACGGCAACTTTTTTGGAATATACTAATTTAACGGATGTCGGATTGACCGCAGATAAATTTGTTATTACTGATGGGGCCGGTGCATTAACAACCACTAATTTAATTCCCATGAGTTTTGGTGCTAACAAACCCATAGTAAGTGATGGTGCAGGGAATTTAACAGATGTTACATTAACGGCTGATACTCCTATGAAAACTGATGGAAATGGGAATTTAGCAACTGGCTTAATAGAACCCACTACAGATATAACAGTAGGTTCTGCCACGGAAGGGCAAATACTAGAAGTAGGGTCAGGTAGTGCCTTAGTGTGGGCAAACCCAAGTGGTGGCGGTTCAGTAAGCCTTACAGCTAAAGGGTCTATTACAGGTGGGCGTGTAGTTGCAAGTATTGTTGATTCAAGCGAACTAAAGGTAGAAAATATTACATCTTTTCAATCTTCCGTCAATGATACTGATTATAATTCAACTGATTCCTGGAACGACCAAAGATATAACCATTATAATACTATTGCTAATAAATATCTTCAATGTTTTAGTGATAGTGGGTATATGAAGTGTAGAACAGGTTCATTTAATGCAACAACAAATGAAATTACGTGGGATACGGAAGTTCAAGTAAGTTCATACGTTAATTACTTAAACGCTAGTGCTTTGCCTTATGTATGTGCTTATGCAGATGATTCCGCACATAATTATTATATTTGTACTCTAAGAACATCTAGTTCAAATGATAACTATATTCGCTATGTTTCTTTTTACATAGATTCGACAGGACAACTTCAAGTGGGCGATTCAGGAAGTGGTTCTCGGTTGTGTTGGGGTAACTATGGTTACACTTATGGAAATTGTGGTACAGCCGTACCTGTTTGGGATATGCAAACTAATACATGGGTTCTAGTTAGTGCAGTTAATGGGGATAGTTCAACTAATGGCACAACTTCGGATTGGGGTATAGTTATAAGTACAGGTTTCGTTCCAAATTCTAACAATACCTGTAATGGTGTTCATTGTGGATTTCCTTCTGCTTATGACAATGCTTTAAAAGTAAATGGTCCGTATAACAATTTCAATAATTTCAATACTACATATTGGCAATTAGCTTTAGACCAAAGAAACACAGGTTATAACAGACTTCATGCTGTAGCTTTGGATAATGGGGACAGTAATGATTACGAATATGCCATTATTAGTAAGGCTGATTCATCAGGTAGTGGGGGAAGTATGCAAGACGCAGGTTGGAGTGCAGTACATCTTGAAAGGTATAGTATAGGCGGTTCCTTTTTTACAGGGCCGGTTATAGAGAACTTTAATGATAAATCAGTAAATACAGGAACAGTAAACCAATTTTGCGGTGGAAACACTAATAATGTAGATTCACTTCACGACAACGTATATGGTCAAGGTACTACTGATGTAGGATTTTATTTTATATATACCTGTACAGAAAATACAAGTTATGGTGGAAGTGGAATATATAGTATTTATGGTAACTTTTTTGAACCAAATCCAACAACTAACACTTTAGACATGGCAAATGCAGAATCAATAAGACTTTGGGAAACTAACAGTCCGGTTTTTGGTGGGGATTTGGGTACATCAAACCAATACTTTACTAACTTTGTAAGTATGTTCAAGGATGATGCAATACTTATAGGTGGTGCAAACTATATGGCTGAACCTGATGGTACTTATTTAGGTTGTAATAGTAGTATTTATTGTGGTGGAACAATAGTAACACAATGGAACTCAACTAAAACAGGTTTTACACCATTATCATTTAAAGCTTATAGACCAAATGATTATGCTTATGCACACCCAATCTATAATTCAGATGAAGATATATTTACATTTTATTTTACAAATGTTTCAAGTGGAAATGGTATGGGGTACATAACACCTACCATAGATAAAAACAGGGGTTCATGGATAGGATTTGTTAAAGATTCTGCATCTGATGGGGATACTGTAACAGTAAATATAATATCAGGTAAAGCCACGGGATTAACCGGGCTTGTAGCGGGTACAAATTATTACGTGGGGGGAGATGGTTCTCTATCAATTTCGGGGGAATCTTCAAATCAATTTTGTAAAGCTATAAATACTACCGAATGTTTAATAACTAAAATAAACTAAGGCAAGCTAAAAAATGAAATTAACAATCCATCAATGGGTAAAATTAAATTACTTAAAAAAAAATTAAAGATCAAAAAGAACCAAAAAATAACTGTAGACAAATAAAAACAACTTACAAGGAAAAAAAAGGTACTGCCAATGCGATTTAAGACCCCTCAAAAAGTGGAAAGATATATCTACACTCCATTGGTGGCTTCTATGCTCTTAAAAAGTATAGATATTGCCTATAATCGATATAAAGAGAAAAAGCGAAGTGGTTAATTACAATCCTTTTGAGGATGAGGAAAGATCTTCCGCTGAAAGTTACCTTCCTGGCAAAAAAACTAAAAAAGAGCCAGAAGCGAAAAAAGATATAGTTCCTCCAGGGTTTGATTCCCAAGAAACAGGGCCACCACAAGCAGTTAAACCTTTTTATAGTTCCTCGATGGATATTGAGGATAGAGATACACAACCTGAAAAAGATAAAACCCAAGAATTATTAAATCGGCAAATGTCCGATGGGTTTAATGTAGCAATAGAAAAAAAAGACCCCAATATTTCTCCGCAGAAATTAGAGGCCCAAGATTTTCAAGAAGTAGAAATGGACAATTTTGAAACAAAGTCCGAGGATGTTTCAAAACTTGGTAAAGACATATCGGCCCAAAATTTAATAATTTCTAACCAACAAGCCGAGTTTACTAAATTAAACCAAAAATTAAATGAGTTAGATGATAAACTACAAACCCAAGGTGGAAAATATGATGATTTATTTGGATTAATTCCAGAATCTGAAAAAAACTTGGATGAAGTCGTAGATTTATATAATGAAAAAATCAAGGCCTATGACAAAGAAGTGGAAAATTATAACCAAGAGGTTGACCGCTTTATGGCAAATCCTTTTGGAGATATTGATTCCTCTGGCAATTATGTAAGAATAGCACAATTGGAAGCTGAAGGGTTAAAAATAGATGAAAAACAAAAAGCCCTGGAATTAGAACGGACCAATTTATTAAACCGAACAACCGCTTCGGAAAGTTTTTTTAAAGGAAATGATCCAATTTTTCAGAAAGAAAAAAAAATATATGATGACCTGTTGGTACAACGGGAAACATTAATTGGTGATTTAGAAAAATTAGCAGATAAATTAAATACCAATATAGATAATTTTAAAATTAATGTTGATACATATAATTCCAAGGCTCTTAATGTAGGTGCTTTTATAAATCAATTAAATCAAGCGATAGAAACCCAGGAAGCTATTGCCGATAGAGTTCAATATATAAGAGATTTAGAAAAACCTGCTGAACCTGAAAAGGAATTTTGGAGAATCGAAGAACCTAAACAATATAGAAATTACTACCAAGATTTATACGTTCCACAAGACCCGGAAAGTTTTATACAAAGAGATCAAGCGGAAGTATTTAAAGATTTATACGTTCCACAAGACCCGGAAAGTTTTATACAAACTCCAGATAAATTAGAAATTCCAAATCCAAATGAAAAAAAAATAACTGTTGGAAGTTTGGCACAAAGCCTAGTGGACTCTGCTTATAAAATTAGACCAGGTAGTGCTAAAGGAGGTGCACCAGAATTAGCCAAACCGGAGTTTGTTGATAAAATGGAAAATTGGGCTACAAAAAATATTTATGAGTTAGAATTAGGCACGGTTGCTCAAAAAGTAGCCGAGGAATTAAATAAAAGTGTACAAATTTTAAAAGGTGATGTATCCGCCAAAGATTTTTTAAGTGAAGATTTCCAGAAACCTGAACCCAAGACCGATTGGGGGGATGTAAGTTTTAGTCCAAGTGTAGGTACCGTAAGTGAATTTACAGGTCTTCCTTATTTATATAGAGAAATAAAAAAAGTACCAGATGTTTTATTGTTGCAACTTGATAAAAATCCAAATACTAATATCTCGGATATAGATGATTATGCAATATCTATAGGAACATTTGGTGGTTTAGTGGACCCAAGTGTTAATTTTAGAGGTAAGGAATATGCTTTATCATCTATATTAAATCCTGATGGAAATGAAAATGATAAATGGAGATCGGTTCGACAGACCAATGAATTTAGAGAAAGCCGACCTTTTGGGGATATTGCTTTTGCATCAAAAGAAGGTGGGGATATTATATCCGAAAGTGAAAAAGAAGGAAAAAGATATGGAGACTTGCCATTATTTATAAAAGGTGCAATTAAGGGAGATTTATCAGGATGGGATCCTGAATATACAGGTGCATGGCTTGGTGACCAGTGGAGGATTGCCGACTTTGCTTTGACCGCTTTACAATTTAAATACATGGGTGCTTTAATTAAAGGGTTAGGTCGCCTTCCTAAAAATCTTATAAAAGAAACCAAAGCTATATCATTAAAACCAGATTGGATGTTGGATCCAGTTGATTTAGTAAATAGGAAGCAATACCAGGCTTTTCAAAATTACCAAAAAATTGGTAATGAATTAATTAAATTAGGGGATGATATAGACACAATAACAAAACAGGCAAGGTATAGAAATTTAATGCCGTTCCCGTTTAGTAGAGAAAAATATTTACCTAAAGGTGTGGCGAACAAATTAATTAATAAAATTACAGACAAGCAAGTTAAATTGGCAAAGTCTTTTAAGGAAAAATCATTTAATTCCTGGGCTTCCACTTATAACCTAAACAATATTAAAAATGAAAAAGATAAAGCAGTTTATAATTTAATATTAAGTCGTAAATCCGATCCAGTTCCTATAGACAATAAAGCATTAAAAGAATGGGAATCAGGTTTAGGTAAAATTGAAAATAAAATTTCCGAAGCGGTTAAGGATGACATTGCATTTAACCAAGTAGAAATATTATATCCTCAATTAGATAAAAGAGCCCAGGAAAAATTAGCAAAGGAATTAAAAAAAGAATTGTTTGGATTTGGTGAAACTATAAAAAAAGATGGTGATTTTAAACCTAAGGAACGATTTATAGGTGCCAGAGATTTTGTATCTTATAACCAAAATAAAGAGGTTGATAAATTATTTAAAGAATCATGGCAAAAAGGGAAGGCTTTTCCTGCACCTATAAAAGGTGGTATGGAAGATTTTTCTAGTAAAGATATATATGGAAATAATTTTGATAATGTGGTAAATGAAATTAACCAACTAAGAAAAACCGATCCCGATTTTGGTTTAGAAGCATTGGAAGGTGTTTTTAAAAGAATCGTGGCCGATGGTTCTTATAAAAAATATATGAGTATAAAAACCAAAAATACCATGTTTGATAATAAGGGTAAATTTAATACCGAAAGGGCCTTAGACTGGTTAGATCAAGAATATAAATCCGGGAAAATTAAAAGGGATTTAGCTAGAAAAAAATTAGAAGCGGAATATAAGGTTCCACTTCCAAAAGATAATAATTTAAAAAAAGAAGAAGATTTATCCAAAGGTACCAATATTAAGTCAGATATTAGCCCCAAAAAAGAAGCAAAGCAAGTTGGAAAAAAATCAGGGTTATTATCAGGATTAAAAATTAATAAATTAGGCGGTATTTTGTCCACCAAAGTTAATCAAAAATTTAGAAGAGGTGATGATCTTAAGGTTAGTTTGGTCAAAGGCAAAGGTCAAGATTTTGGGTTTAAAAAACCTGATAGTCCGTTAATAAAAGCATCTACTTGGTTAAGTAATTTCCCAGGTGCTGGTTCAGACTCTCCAAACCAAGGACCAAGTATAGTTTCGGATAATTTGGAGAAACCGCCAAGAGATTCTGAGAAACCAAAAAAAGACTCTGAGAAACCGCCAAGAGATTCTGAGAAACCAAAAAAAGACTCTGAGAAACCAAAAAAAGACTCTGAGAAACCAAAAAAAGATGGAGATCAGCCAAAAAAAAAGAAAAAACCCAGGGATTATGATCCATTAAAAAAACCTAGGGATTTTGATGGAATAAAAGTTAAAAAAATTAAAAAAATTAAAGACCCGGAAAAACCTAAAAAACCTAGAAAAAGGAAAAAGCCGTTTTATGAAGGGCCAGATATACCTACTCCAGAAACCCTAGATTCTCCAGTTAAATCTGTAAAGAAAAAAGAAAAATATCCAAAAGTTATTCAATGGAAAGATGGTGAAGAGTATAAAACAATAAATTTAAACACCAACGAAATTGAAACAAGGGAATTCCCAATTTCTGGTGGTGTCGGCCCTGGAAACACACCGGAGACTTCCGCTAAAATTATTAGGCGACAAAATAAAAAGCCGAAATTATTACGGGATGTGGGGAATTTAACAATTCAAATTAAAGGCCCTAATGTAGTTACCGTGAAACAACGGGAAAAATATCTATATAATAATAATAAAAGAATAAATTTATTAATTTAATGTTTACTACTGAAATACAAGAAATTTGGATATCCCTTATCACCATACTGGCGGTTACTTTTTATCATCTCCAGGGTTCTATTTTTGCTTAAAAAATAATTATACATATTATTAATATATAAGTGGGAAAAAAATGGAATTTAATGCTGGTTAAGTTTTATCCCTCCACAGCAATAGAAAACAGCCCTGGAATTATTACCTCTTTTACTTGCCAGGGCTGTTTTTTTATTTGGTCGCTACGCTCTTAAAATTTCCGAATCAAAGTATTTTTCCGAAACTCTCCAATATTTTTCGGCCTTTTCTTTAATTTTTAAACCTTGGGCAGGTGTTACTATATCATATTCCAATAATACCTCTATACGCTTGTCTATATTATTTTTAGTTATATAACCTTCCTGTAATCCCATATAAAATCTTTTTTCATCCATCATATTATTACCTCCTTAAGTGTAATATTTATTTTTAGTTAATTCCATACTAAACCATAACCTTTTTGTTGTCAAGCATTGTTTTGATTAATCTTTATTTGTCTGTAGTTGTCTTTTTAGGTAGTGGCGAACAAAAAAATATATAATGATATCAGAATTAAAAGAAAGGACCCTAGGAAGTTATCCTAGGGCCCTTTGTTTGTACCTTTCTATTTATGCTTAGTTTTTCCAAACTACTTTATTTTCAAAATCTTTAGAATTTAACCAAGTACCCATAGATTCTCCATCATCATTTTTAATGGAAATTTTTGATGGTGCAATTTCGTGGGCAATTAATAAAACAAACCAAACCACCCAATCATAAGGCTTTCGGTTAGTTTTACAAAATTCAAAGTCGGAAATTTTATTTTCAAAAATAAAACTTTCGTGGTCCTGGCCTAGATCGCTGTTTCCATTTATTTTAATGTATGGTATGTATTTTTCACCTTCGGGCCAGTATGAAATGCTCCTCGTAAATTCTATCCAAATCTTATCATCCAGGATAGACTTTTTTACAACCCCTTGGGTATGGTCTTCAATTTTTTTGAATTCCTCATCCGTAAATTTTTCAGATTGTTGCCAATAATTTGTGTAACCCATTTATTACCTCCTTAAGTGTAATATTTATTTTTAGTTAATTCCATACTAAACCATTAAGTTTTTGTTGTCAAGCATTGTTTATAATTGTCTTTATTTGTCTGTAGTTGTCTTTTTAGGTAGTGGCGAACAAAAAAATATATAATGATATCAGAATTAAAAGAAAGGACCCTAGGAAGTTATCCTAGGGCCCTTTGTTTGTACCTTATATGTCTTTTAATAACTCATCTACGGTATCACCTAATGACATTTGGGATGGGACATATACCGATTGGGTATATGTGGTCATTTTGCCATCAATTTTATTTTTCCGCTTTTTGGTTTTTTTATGCTCGGTCATAAAACCTTCGGTAAGTAATAAATTTTTAGCTTTTGCCGAATGTCTTTTTAGAGAGGATAACCCTAAGGTTTCCAATTCAGACATTACGGTTCTAACCACAGGCTGGCCCAGTTTATTGTATTGGGTTGGTTTCCTATGATCTCCCCAGGCAATACCTTTTGGATGAGATTGTATTATTAATTTAATTGTTGGTATAACTTTATCCTCTTCTTTTTGAAATTGGATTTTTCCTTTTTTCAAAATTTCAAAATTAAAATTGCTATTAATTAAGCTATCATCATAACTAATTCCGGCAATATTACTATTCCCAATGGAATTTTTATCAAAAGCTAAAACCCTGTTGGCCGTATCTTCAGGGATATTGTTTGCTTTTTCAATTTTAAAATATGTTATGTTTGGGTTATCTAAACCTTTTACCATATCTATTCTACACCTTACACCGTCGGTAAATTCACTTGAACCTTGGATTTCCTTAGCTTTGGTATAATGATGTAACCCAATAATGGTAATATCATAAATTATTAATTCTTGGGCTAATTTTTCAAAAATACTACGTATTTTAGTATTAGATTGAATCGAGCAACCCATATATGATTTTAGTGGGTCAAACATAAGAACCTTTATACCTGCTTTACTAACTGCGGATAAAAAATCGTTCCGTGTTTTATCATCATAAAATCCTTTTTCCAATAATTCAGCTGGTGGGTCAATATGGTAAACCATACTTTGGTCAAAATCCGCAACAGTTTCTGGAAAAAAATCTTCGTGGCTTTGATCTCCATTATATGAAGAAATAGATGGGCCACCAAATAATGTTTTTAATCTTGATTGAAAAACCGAATCTTTGGTTTCCGAAGATACAAGGGCGGTCTTGATTTTTGTCGGATATGTAGAATGTAATAAATTTGGCATTCTGACCCGATTAGATATTTTCCCTAAAATATCTATACCAAAAAAAGTTTTACCGACACCACCCGAACCAACTATCATGGTTACATCATTTTTTGGAATAAAAGGAAACCAAACAAAATTTTGGTCCTCTGGTGTTATTTGGTTAGTGTTTTTTATATTTAATTTCATTATTACCTCCTTAAGTGTAATATTTACTAACTTAATACCATACTATACCACATCTTTTTTGTTGTCAAGCATTGTTTTGATTAATCTTTATTTGTCTTTGCTGATCTTTTTAAATAGTGGCGAACAAAAAAATATACAATCATACTACAATTAAAAGAAAGGACCCTAGGAAGTTATCCTAGGGCCCTTTGTTTGTACCTTTCTATTTACCCTTTGCTTTGGTATTTTTTTCGATTTTCTTTATTTTCAAAAAGGTCTTCTCTAACCATTCCTCGGTATGCCACAAAAATTTGTTGCCATAATGTTTGATGTATTTCCCTGTAGTTTGGTACTCTATTATTATTTCCAAAAACCTCACCAATAATAGCGGAATCATGAAACTGGACTCCATCGACCCATTGAATTGGTTTTAGTGGATTAAATTTTATATCCTCTAATTCTAAATAAAGATCATTTACCAAACTTTTTAAACCTTTGGCCGCTTGGAAATAAGTTAGCGGATTATCGGATTTTTCGGTAAACCCTTCACCAAATTCAGAAAAAAATTCCTCATACATCCCGGAGAATGGATTACTTACTATGGCTTGGGCTATAAATATAAAAGCCATATTTTTTTTGATTTTAGCCAGAAACCACTCTTTAAGCTCAGTATTTTTTGGTTCTAAATTCCATGGGTCCAGACTAATTTGATTATTTTTAATTTGGCTCATTAGTACCTCTAGGACCTCTTCACCCCAACTTAATACCTCTTCACCCAATCTCCAATACGCTGATTCATTTTCCAGTTTAGTTTCAAATACTGGTATTGTATAAGGTTCAGTCAGCCACTCTGGTCCCTGTACTGGATGGTCTGCCCAAATAT
>VTLG01014781.1_pt1 | contig 26756 bp, 36 predicted proteins | sample 4694571 | NCBI WGS metagenome assembly VTLG01 (sample SAMN12604809, study PRJNA352737) | marine metagenome | biome: ENVO:00000447; feature: ENVO:00000209|ENVO:00000569|ENVO:01000036; material: ENVO:00002151; isolation source: viral sequences binned using virsorter ...
ATCTCCAGTATTCTGCCAAGATAATGCAGCTCTACCTTCGTTTAGTAATTGAACATTATTATCTGCCTCTAACATAATCGCAGCAGCTAATTCAGATGTTGGGTCTTTAGTCTTTACCATAAAAGCAGCAGCATATAAAGAGGCTGTTCTTACTATCATATAATCATAGTTTCCATCTTTATCTTTTAATTGATTCTTTGGAAGTTTAGGATCAAGCCTTGAATCTAAATATCTACTTGCATCTGTTCTGAATTGGGTTACCATAGTAGTGAAGTCTTCGCCTGATTCTACGAGATAGTCATTTGGGTCAGAAGCATTCACTATCAATAAGCACATATCTAAATCATCATCATAAACAAAGCCTAAAGCATCTTGACCAGCAGAAGTAGCATTTCCAATATCTCCATCTTCATCTATAATCATATAAACACTTGAATCATTAGCATGGGCTACTGCACTCGTATCAAACAAACCCCTGTTTGCTAAAGTAGTTGTCATTGTATTCCCTGTTGCATCAGTTACTCTGATATATTCACTATCTATCTTGATAATATCCTTACTTTCTATTGAATGACCTCCATCTAAATAAAATTCAGTAGTAGTATCTGTCATTGCTCCATTTAATATTCCTTGAGTAGTTGAACTTCCACCCCTGAAAGTGGTTTTGAGAATTTTAGCTCCATCCCAAAACAAAGAATCAATGAATCCAGTATTATGAGTATAAAAAATATCAACAGAAGTCCCTGAATCAAAATTTGATATTCCTGAAGCCCAATCATATATCTGTCTTTTGCTGTCGGCATTTGCAACTATTTCGCCACAATATCTGTTTAAATCACTTTGACTTGCATATTTAAAATCTGTTGCCATAATTATCCTTTGTTTTTATTCTACTGGTGGATCATCTGGTTTTGGTCGTGGCACAATAAAATGTTCCCCCCCACCAATTTGCCACCATGTAAGGCTTTCATAAGTTTCTATTGTTAATACTGCTTCACACTTCTGCTGTGGAGTATTGCCCAATACCTGAACTAAACAATTTTTTCTTCCTGCTGCTGTGGGATCTAATTTTCCACTAAATGGCCCCGAATGTGTGCAACTAACAACAAACTCTGCATTTGGCTTTTCTCCAACAGTGAAATCTATTGCACCTGTTTCATAATTAATCGTTCCTACTTTATGGCTATTTTGCCATATTAAATTACCACTACCATCATCCCTAATAAATATTTGTTTGTATGTTTGACTATTTGTAACTGGATCATATACTGTTTCTGTTTGTAATCTCGCTGCTACTGCCCCACCGATGCTTCCTATCGCAGGAATTAGTCCAACACCAAATGGAGTTGTTTCCCCTGCACTCGGAGCTGCTAATAATATTGCTGATGTAGATAAGTGAGAGCCACTTCTAAATACAACATCACCACCCTCTAACGATACATAAACTCTTTCATTTAATATGTTTGAACCCGTTGTATAATAATATGTATCTAAAGCACTCTGCATTTTAGCAATAATACCCGAACTACCACCGAACTTCGTATTTGAAGCATCGGTCGTGAATTTCATATAATCAGATGTTAGATTTCCACTACCATCTACTGTTATATCAAATCCATATTCTGTTGAAGCTGCAAGTCCTGATTCTGAATTACTGGTTATTCCTTGCATATTCCAACTTTGATAACCTGCTTCATAAAACTGTATCGCTATACTTCCGGCTGATATTCCTCCCTGTCCTGAAGCTGTCCTACTTAATCCAAAAAAATTCGTAGCTTTATATCTCCCAAAAGAATTAGTCTGAGAAGCAGAATATTTGTCCCAATCGTGATAAGCATTGAAAAATGGAAACCTAATAGCATTACCTGCTGTATGGGTTGCAGCAGTAGAACCATACAATCCCCTTATCACAGTAAGATAATTATTATTAGTTCCATCTGCCCCACTACCAATAGCAGTAACCTCCATAATCTCATCATTAACCCTAATTAAATCTCCAACACTAAAAAGTAAATGTGGCCCATCCGTTACACTTGTCCAATCTCCTTCTGGCAGCCAAAGGTTTGTAGCTGTTGCAGAATTAATTACATGATCTCCTCCCTCACCTGCATTAACAGTTGTTCCAGAAACAGTATATTCATTAGAATTAGGTGCTGTCTCAGTAACCACTGTTCCATCCCATTCGTTTATTGCATCTGATATAATTGCCCTTGTAGCGGGGATTATAATCTCATCATTAGGATTCAATAAATATTGCACATATTCAGTCCCCGACACCGTTGATTCTCCTGAGTATCTATTAAACGCAAATATAGATATTGCAGGAACATACCCATCATTTCTAACCTTAACTGCTCCAACAGGTGCTGATTTAGATACACTTGCACTCGATGTTGCATTTAAATCTAATAATAAGTCAGGAGTATCTGTGCTATATGTTATTGATTGTGTTTTTGATGACAGTGGTGCAAGACGTTTTTGTCTTGATGCACTCGTCGTCCCTGATCCTTGTCGTACGGCTCCATTTTTATATGCCATAATTCTCTCCTACGTTAACGTTAAATGATATTTTACTGTTATTTGCACCGAATAATCAGAACTAACACTATCTGACCTAAAAAATGCTAAAATTACTTTTCCTGCTGCTACTGATGCACTATCTATAGTCCATGTTGTTAAATATACTTGTTCACTACCTGAATTGCTCACATCGCTATTGTGTGCTAATAATGCTCCACTTGTTAGGCAATTTGTAGCCCCTGATGTGAAAGTGTAACTAAACAGGTGCATACGAGTTGTGTCCCCTGTGGCTGCATCTGCTCCTTCAATAGAATTTATTGAATCAATACTTATTGCATCAGGAACATACCACATAACAGGAACTAAACATGATGCCCTTGTATCAGCCCCCTCTGATGTTGTGAATGTTGTCGCAGGATCAGTGGATGTTCCAAATGCAGGAACCTCACCCGACGCACCATAATTAGAATGTCCAAATGTGAGTGCTTGATGTGTGTTCGCAGCGAATGTAGCTGATTCTACGTTTGCTGTGCTAAATGTCGCATACTGGGTGTTTACAGTATTACCTAATGCTTGTACTATAGGAGTTGATGCGTCTACTTGTAATAAGGTTGTTCCACTCTTGTTTGTAACAACAAGTGTTCCACCTGTATCATCATTTACTGGTTGAATTGCTACTATATCATCTGATAAAGCTATTGCAGATGAATTACCACCCCCATCTTTAATTCTACGAGTAATTGCAGATATTCCACCATTAGAGTTGTCCATTTGGAGCAAGTCAATATAAGAATTTTTTAATGTTTTTTTTGCTAAACTCATTTATTCTCCTGTTACTATTACAGCAGGTAATGCTATTGCTTTTAAAATTATCGGTGGCCAATGTGTTCCACCTGTTCTATTTCTACCATGTGAAATGGTTACCCCTAGTCCACTTGCTAGTCCTGCTAAAAAATATGTGTATACATTACCTGCGGTAAGACTTCTGATAGAGAAACTTATAGTATGATAGTCATGGTCTGTTTCATCTATATAAATAGTTTGGTCGGCATCGTAAGTATGTGTTTCATCCAACTCAGCATAAGAAGCATTTGTTGATAAGCTAAATTTCGCACCATCAGATATTGCACTCATCCAAAAAGAACATTGTATCTCAACATTCCCACTTGGAGGTGCTTTAAAGTTTATAGATAAAACAGTTCCTTGTGTAGTTGTAAGTACAGTCATAGAGCCAGAATTAACTGAAATATTAGCCTGCCCTGATACTGTCCCATCATTCGCTATTCTTGTATATCCAAGTATCATTCCTGCATACGAACTGTTCTCTGCACTAAATTCTGTTCCTGCTTTCATTGCTATAAAATTCCCAGTTTCGCTATCAAGGGTAATATCTCCATCAATATCTAATGTTAAATCAGCATCGATACCAACCTGATCAGTTGTTTCAAAAGTAGTAACACCATTAGTCCCAACTTTTATCTGGGCATGGTCTACATTGTTAACTGGGCTATATAACATAAACTGAGTAGTATCGTTTGATGAACTTGTATAAATGTGAGCCCTCAGGTTGTGGTCAAGCATGCTCGTTCCATCTTTAGCAAACAGCCAATATGGATTGGAGGCATCACTTCTAAAATATAAGTTAGTACTGCTCTTTATTTCAGTAGATTGCGCTCCTTGTACAATAGCATTGCCATCTGATATATCTATGTTCCCATCAACAGTCAAATCACCACCTACAGTTAAATCACTCCTAATATCTGAAGATCCCTCAACAAGAACATCTTTATCTTTAAGAAGCAACCCTGTTGAATCATCACCTATCTTGACAACTTGTCTATCTGACGATAATGGTTTTTGTATTTCTAATTTTAATTTTTTATCCATTTGTTCTTTTCTATTTTATCCAGTCGTTTTTCTATTTTATCTAATCGTATAAGAATCATCTCATTCTGCATATCCAAAGGATTTGGTTTCTTGACATAATCATGTACATCTTTTGCTGTTTTAAGTAGCTTTAGTATCGCAAATGGTGACATTACTTATTGTCACTCCTTAATCCACGCAAGAAGCCTCGTAAAGCACCCCCAACGATGTTGTCTATCAAATCCACAAAAAATGGCTCTATCGTTTTGTTCCATAGTTTCGCAGAAAAAGACCACTTTGCCAAACCAAGTGTCATTGCTGATCCAATCCCAAAGAATAATCCCTCTACATATTTACATATCTTCTCATTTGGTATCTTCTTTAGAATGAATAGTGTTAATCCACCACCACCTAAACCACCTAATAGTCCTAAATTATTTGTTAAAAATTCCATTAGTTCTCCTTGTTAATTATTGTAAAAAGTATGATACACGAACCCACCAACGACAATCATCACCATTATTCCCCAACAATCGTAACATTCCATTATTCCTTGTATCCATTTTGTTTAAAGTTGCTAATATCTATTTTCTCCATCGGTCTTGTCATTGTATAGTCCTTAATCTTACTATTTTGTATTTCTAAATCTTCGCCACCACTTATAAATGGCTCACCATCTTGTGTATGCCCCACATTATACACTATAACAGAACATTTAAATAAACCGAGCCTTACTATCCGTCCTGCATATTTCTTTCCTTCTATCCATATATATATAACATCTCCAACGTTTATAGAGTTTCCCCAGAATATCTTAAATGATTCTGTTAGGCCCTCTATTGTGGATCTGAAAAGAACTGCCAAAAAGCCAACTACAAATAGCCATCCGTAGTTTCCTATGAAATTTGTTCCAAGTTCCTGTAATTGTTGTTCGTCCATTCATTAGTTTTCCATAATCAAAGTTTCTAATCTGTCGAACCTTGACATAACACCATCTATTTTGGTTTCAATCCTTTCTTGACCAATCTCTAAACTCTGTGTTCTATTTCCATTAGACATAATCTTCTTTCTATTATTCTCTACACCCTGCTCTGTTGTTTCTACTCTTTGATCCATTCCACCTTGTGTATAAATAAAAGTGCTACCTAATGTGATTATTGTGATTATAGGGCTTAATACTGCTATTATTGTTGTTTTGCTCATTATCCATTCCTAATCATATCAGTGACGGCTATTGATCTTGATGGTGTTTGAACAGCCCAACGACTATCAAGAGCCTCATCGGCTGCTTCTTCCCACTTGCCATCTGATAGAAACCCGATTGTTTTACGAAATTTCATAAATGAGGATAAACCAAGTTGATAGACAATAGATATAACTCCATGTCTAACTGATTCAGGAAGGTCATCATACCAATCGAAGTTCTTATCAAGATTCTTTTCTATTTCGTGGATTTTTCTTAATAAGATTAACTCGGCTATTTCTTCGTCTATTTCAAGGTAATCCATTCTAAACCCATAGCCAATAGTCTTAAATTTCTCGGTGACATTCTCACCATTAGACGTTTTATATTCTAATGTATAGGGTTTGGATTTAAAGCCCTCATGTTCTTTAATAATGTCTAATAGCTTCTGCATTATTTGTTATTAAGAATCATCACCAATAACTACTAATGTATATACGTTCACCCCAACTGACCAAGATGAAACATTAAGTGATGAAGTGGCTGCATTTGCAACACCTGTCGCAGTAACATAATCTTCTATGTCTTTTGCTAATCCTGCTGTAGTATTAGTAAGATTTTCGCATTGGTCTGTTTGATGTTTGAATACTTTTGCTACAACAGCCATACTAAGCCTCCTCTACTATATAACCGGGTTTTGCTTTTATTGACTTTAACACCCTTTCTGAAGTTGCATTTTTTGGTCGAAGCACTGGTGTTGTCCAACCCGGAGCCATAATCTTCCAAAATTCCTTCGGTTCTTTTTTTGCTACTTTCTTTTTATCTTCAGCCATGATTTTCTCCTAAGATTTTATTATTTTACCATTATTATCAAAACTAACTCCACTAAACATTCCTAATGATGTTCTTCTATAAACATCTTTCCCACCATTTGTCACTGTTTCTCTTTCTGCTAATTCACCAAAGTAATCTAAATATGGAATTTGTTTACCCTTGTAATATGCTTCTTGTCCTTTAACCTCATCTTCAATTAATGTAAAGTCGTTGTGAGGATCAAGGTCAATCCCTGTCGGCAATATAGTTCCACCTATATTCTTTGAATTTTTGTTTAATTTTTTAGGTCGTGCCATGATTTTTGTTTATAGAGGGGGAACTTAATCCCCCCCTATAATATTATATTACTCTATTATACAGTTTCGTTTAATAGTGTAACGCCGTGTAAATCAACGGTTTCACCAAAAGCGAAGTAGCCATTAGCAACTAATTCTGTACTTGCTAAGTCTGCATCTCTTTGAGTTTCAAGTTGAACGAATCCTCCACCACCAAAGTCAATGTAAGCACAGGCTATTGCTGTCTTAGCGAATACTCCACCTTGTGCTGTACCTGCTCCATCAGCAATAGATACAGATGGGGATGTGTACATATTTACACCACCAAGATTGGAAACCCAACCTGCTGAAGATATTGCAGAACCAACTGCATTTCCACCAGACAATGCTTCGAATCCTTCATTGGCTGTTGTCCCCATTTCTTGTGTAATACCGAAATCACCCCACATATTCAATGGATGAATTACACAAGCATAAGGTCTTGGTGCAGAATTTTCCTCTAGCTTACCAATAGCCGTGAATAATTTGTTCATTGACATACCTGTCGTATTTGCACCAACTGTAGTAGCAAATTCATCTACTCTACCTGTTAAACATTGAGCATCAAACTCTAATGCAACTGCATTACCTATTGCTTGACCTGCATTAACCATAAGTGCATCACTGTTACCATGAGCTGCTAAATCAGTAATTATAACATCAATGTGGTTTCTTAGCACTTCAATATCAACAGCAGTGGTAGTAATTACTTCTTGGTTTGCTGCACCTTCAGCTCCTGCACTTGCTGTTTCAACATTAGAAATACCAAGTTTAGTATAAACTGGAACTCTTGCTGTGACAGCACCTTTAGGACAAGGTACCATATTTACTAATTGTGGCATAACAGCCACCTTGTTGAATTGAACTATTGAGCCACCTACTGCTAAACCTAAAGCACCTGTGGCAACATCTGTGTCTGTGACAGCCATACAATGATTACCTGCGTAACCATTTTGGGCAAATCCTTGTAACTTATTTAATAAATGATTCATTGTTTCTCCCTACCCTATTGGGTATTTTAATTATTTTATATACCCCTCTACTGTTGTTTCGAGGTGTTTAGTAAATCCAGCAGGATCTTTCTGTGCCCATTCTGTTGTACTGGCATATCCACCAAATTCACCTGTTCCCTTTGTTGAGTTTGCAGGTCTTTGGTTTGGAGTTCCTACTGTGTTTGTTTGCGTAACCCTGTTTGCAAACATTTCCAACTTATCAAGTGATAACCCTTCAGCTATTAGCTTGTCATCATCATTTGTAATTGTTTCCATTACAGATGCTCTTTTGTTGGATTTGTACTCTGTATATTCATTCGCAACAGTAGATAGTTTCTCAATCTTCGTATTAGCTTCCTCTAATAATGTTTTATATTCACCTTGCTTTTCAAGTTGCTTTTGCCTTGCAGTTTCCTGCTCTGCTTGAAACTTGTCTAGTTGTGATTTATAATCATTAGCTTGTTCTAACGCTTTGTTCTTTTGAGCAACTACATCCTTGAAGCGTGAATCAGGTACGTCTTTGTAGCTATCATTTGTTTCAGCTTGTGTGCTGTCATTTTTTGCGTTGTTGGTTTCAACGATGGGTGTGTTTTCATTTTGTTCTGACATTTTTACCTCTTAAGTGAGTTATAAGTAACAATTTTCTATACTAATATTAGTAATAAAAAGCAATAAAAAAAAAGATTATTTTCCCAAAACAACTTTAGTTGTCTTGTTTTTGAATTGCTTGGATATTTCTCTTGCAACATCTTTGTCTATCATAGTTAAAACCTTCTTAGGAAAGGGCTGATTGGGTGTTGATAAGTCCCTGTTCATCTTAGCTAGTCCTATAACCTTACTACCATGTGCTGCAAATTTTATCCCAAACGATGTGGGAGATGCGAATGGCTTTGCATCATTCTTTAAATCTCCCGTTAATACGGGTGTAATTCTATTGGCATAGCCCCCTGATTGTCTTTTAAACTTATTTGCCCTTTTGGCCTTGCCATATGCATCAGAGTATTGTTTGAATGGGGAATCGTGAACATCTTTACCCTTCTCGAAGATATGGTCAACATATTGCTTCCGTGTCTTAAACGACATCTGTTGCATAAACTTTAAACTAAGCATCTGTTCTTACATCCTTGCTTTTTGATTCTGCTTGTGTTGGAATCCATTGATGTCTACAATTATATCCACCACCTGATATAAACACCGATGGCCCGAAATTTGATACTATTTTACTTTTTGTTAAATTCCCTGCACTCCACATCTGCAAACAAACATCTCTTGTCCTATCGTCTATTGCACCCACATATCTATATTGTTGATTCTCTGATAATTGGTCCATCATTACTTTACCCACACTACGAGAATAGTCATTTAGTCCTGTTGTTACTAGGGTTTGCATTTGTGAATTAGATAATCCTGCTTGTTGTTGTATCGCATCAAAGATACCTTTCTCTGTTGCCCCTGAGATTGCACCCTTAACTATTTCTTTCTTGATTATGTTTCCCATTTGACCTAAGTGGTCGGAGAATGTGGATGTACTAAAATTAGTTAACCCTCTAAGTGTTTCCTCTGTAATGTCTGCAATAAATTCGGTGTCCATTAGAAGAGTAGTATGTGCTGATGTGTATCCTTGTAGTATGTTTTGTGCTTTGATCCTTATAAGCTCCTGTATGTCAAGTTGTTCTAACGCAAACAAGAATTGGTCTATTGTTTGGAATCTATCTGACTTTGATAGCTTTAATAAATCCCGTACTAATTCCCTCTGCAACATATCTGTCTGTGATGCAATTTGAATTGCTATACTGTCTATCTGTATTTGGTCTGCCATTAACTAACTGGTGTTGTCAATGCTTCAAGTAATGAGCCTTGTGGTGATTCCTCTGTTTCAGTTATAGTTTTCCTCTCATCAAGATATACTTGTGCTGTTTCTCTATCGGGGAATCTATCGGGATCTTTCTCTACTAATATATCTTTCTCGTCAATAAGACCATGTGATAGTTCCCAGTCCCATTTCGCTTGTCTTTCTTCATTAGACAATATCTCTTGATTCTCCTCGTAATCTACTTTAAGTAGTTCACCAGTTCCTCTATTTGCCTCTACATTAAGGATAATTGATTCAAGTTCGTATAATTTATATTCTATCTCTTTCCATCTAATAACATCCGATATTCTAGCGTCGGTTAGTTCTTGGTTTCTTAGCTTTATTGCAACCCCACTTTGTGCAGCAGTACCCTCCACGAATGATATGTTTAGGTGATAATTCTGTGCGAGGAGTTTATAGGAATGTTCGATTGAACTGGCGAGGGCTTCTACCGTATTCGGTGGGGAAACAATATTCATTGTGCCGTCTATACCGAGAAAACTGACTTTGTCTTGACCAACCTCTAATGTGTCTTTCTCGACCTGAGAGCCATTCACATACATATATCCAAACGACTGGAACATGGTGTTTGCGTTGGCATTGGTTTCTGACACATTAATTTCAAGATTGGTGGCTATTAAGTCGGTTGCAGGAGATGTGTCTAAATAGGAATATTCGGGCCTTCCATTCTTAAAACATTCAAGGAATGGCAATACTCCATAGGGATTGATATGCTCGGGGTTGTCAGGATCGTCCTGTATTCTCCCTCCCCCGTCAAATATAAATGTGTTCTCTGCGTCCCAATATGCCGTCAATTCGGGAGTATCATCCATAACTGATGCTTTTATAGCGAGTGGATATGTGATTGCCGTTGGTCGTAGTGGATCATCTCCAAATTGTGCTTCAAAGTCCATTATAATATCATAATCTATTTGTCCATTTCTCCATGTAGGCTTAATTAGTATATGTTCAAGTAGATTACACATTCTCTCTGCTCGTTGTAGTTTAAAATCTTTACCATGAAAGAAATCAACAATACTCTCATCGGAGTATTCTCTCTTGGGTGGTTTCATATAAACCAAGCTGATCCTATCAACGATTCTCTTGGTTATATTCACATTTGCAATAGGAACTTTGCTTAGTAGTGATGTGCTAAAGTATTTACAAGTGTATGGCTTTGTTATACCATTATAGAAATCTCTTGCTCTTAACCTCTCTTTTCTCCACTTGTTCTTTGCGTTTTGTTGTGCGTCCCACTTTGACTGTTTTACGAGTAATTCTCCTATATTTGGTATCATCGTTCTATTGCTCCTAATGTTGGTTTAATTATTGGAAACTCCCATTCTATTGCATACCCAAGTGCATCTGTCATGTGGGTTAATAGTTTATTAGACTTGTCAATATCACGAGTACCTTGTTTGTTCGTAACCTTTTCCAAGTCCTGTATCAACGCCTTGCATCTCGGATCTATAATGATGTTTCCCTCCAACATTTTATTAACCGAGTTCACCCTGTTTGTGACAGGGGGATTACTCTTTCTAACCTTTACTTTGAAGCCATGTTGCTTCAGTATATCAATGTCGCTATACATTGCCGATGTGTGTCTTTGAAACCCACTTGCATCAGGATAACAAACATAATTATTATTTGGATATTTTTCCCTTATGGTGCTACACATCCTTGCACTCAGTAAGTCCCCTTGACCTTGATGTGATAGTGAAATTGCATCGAAGATCCTAACCTTTGTATCTTTCTTGTAGGTGTGGAATAGAACTGCACACATGGGATCAACGTTCCAATCGAGTCCGATTCGTACTGGCAAAGCTCTGTCGTATTCGCATTTTTGAACATTCTTGTTCCTCTCAAATGAATGATAAGTGGATAATGCCGAGATGTTCACAAATTGTCCATCTCTGTATGCTTTGAGCATATTCTTATCATAGTTTTCTTCTATTAAATTTATATAGCCATCGGGCAAATAGATGTTATCAGTTGTCTTACCATGTATTAATGCCTTGCTACCATTATTATTCTCAACGAACTGATGGTGAGTATAATGAAATCCCTCTGGAGATGTTACGATATACACCTCACAATTCTCTGCACCCCTCATACGACCAATAGCTTTTTTGTATGCTATATCACAATTTTTCCAACTCTCTACATCAAACTCATCAAAGCCAATGTATGTTAGCTCTGCCCCTACAATCCTTTGTGGCTTCTGTAATTGATACATTTTAATTGTTCCGTATGGTGTTTTGAATTTATGTTTTGAAATATTATAACTAAAATTTATTCCATTCCTCTCAAATATCTCTCGCATTGGCTCTACAAATAATTCCTCTGCAAGTTCGTATGTTGGATATATTACCCATCCATTTGATACACCTGCGCTATTTTCTTTTGTTATATGATTGATAAATGTTTTGTGTAGAAACGCATACGTCTTACCACTACCAAATCCACCCACTAACGCATTGATTTGTTTCTTTGATGTTATAAACTCCCATTGGTGGGGGAGATAATCTTCTTCATATAGGGTTAATTTAGATCCCATCAAATTCTACCTCATCTATTGGCCTAATATGTTCAATCTCTTGTTTGTCTGACTGTCCTAGCATTTGTTTTCCTAGCCATATTTGCATAGATACATTCCCTTGTTCTGCTGACTTCCATTGCATTTGTCTTAGCCTTGTTTTTCCTTTAGCTCTCCCTTTTATGAGATTTCCTGAATAACTCTTTGAAATTAATGACTCATCACAACCAAAAAAACTTCCAATTTCAACATTAGTGCAGCCAAGTGCAGCCAATTTTTCAACTTGTTCAGGGTCTATATCATATTTTTTAGGTCTAGCCATCTTTTAATACTAAGTTATTTGCCTCTACAATAGCAAACTCAAATGCTTTACTATCTGTTTCATAACCATTTGTTTCTTTTATTTTATCTTTCCATTTAATCCACTCGTCATATACACTGTCTGGAACTTTAATATTTATTGTTTTTAAATCTTCATCATATTCTTGACTGGTGTCATACTGGTCGAAATCAAATTCATCTAATTTTAAAAGATTTTCCATTTCCTCTTTATTGTCAGGCATAAACGCTTCAAGATCATCAATGCTAAATTCGCTTAAAACATCTTTTTTAAATATCTCAGCATATTTCAATACATCATCTTCAAACCAAGCATGATTTCTTCTTCTTGCAATAGTAATGGCGTTTGCTTTAGATATGGGGCCAAAATTTTCACATGGAACTTTTTCCCAACCTAGGCGTTTAATGGCTTCTAGCCTGTGATTTCCATCAATTACTTCAAATTTTTTATCCAGTTCTCTAACCGCTAAAACTCCTATTGAATTATCTTGATCTATACTATTCATTAATTTAGATATTTGTTCTTCTGTCCCCTCTGTCTTATAATTCCAGTTGGCTTTTATTAAATCCTTAATGTCCATTTCTACTATTTGTGTTTTATTACTCATAAACTATTCCTCTTTTTTCCCATATCTTAGTAATTTCATCTGTCATCTTAATCATAGCGATAGAGTTTTTTTTCAACAGTATTTTAGAATCAGACCCTCTTAGTTTTCTTCTTCTCATTTTTGTTCCAACATTATATATTTCCCATCTAAAAGCGCTTGACTTTATGTGGCTAGTAGAATCAACAGAATAAAAAGGGTATCTTAATAATATATCTTTTGAGGTAACTCCCCAACCGTGAATATGACACTTATCTCTAATAATAGAGAAGCAATTGTCTAAATGTTTTATTATTTTAGATTTTTTCATAGCAATCGGAACAAGTCCTCCTAACCCTATGTAACTATATTTTTTTATTAGTAATTTTAACTCATTATAATCTGACCCATAGTGAAATGTCGGCAATGGATTTAATCCTTTTTGTTCCATATGGTGTTGATTTTGGTTTGTTTTAATAACATCTCCTATTACATCAAGATTTGCATACACTTCAAATATGCTTTTATGGTTTTTAATAAAACTAATATATTCATTTATATCTATAGTTGCTTTACCTGTTGATACTGAGTATGCTCCTGAATCTAAAAATAATTTTTTATCAGTATTTATTTGTAATTGTTTTTTCTTTCTTTGTTCTACATATGACGTAAGCAACCCGAAATTTCCATTAATAGTATTTACTTCTTTTAGCCGTAGTGACCCTGAGAAATAAATTATCATCTTTATGCTTCATACATAATTGGATCTTCAATCTCTGCTTTTTCAAACGCCTCTAATCGTTCAACACATGAGCCACATTTTCCACATGCCTTCTCTTTTCCTTTATAACAAGTCCAAGTAAGCCCATAATCAACATTTAATTCTTTCCCTAGAATTATAATATCTCCTTTATCAATATCTAAATATGGGGCTTGTAATTTAACTGAGTTCCAATCACACATTTCTATTGTTTTCCCTAATTGCTCTACAAACTCTTTTCTACAATCAGGATATATATCGTGATCTCCTGAGTGTGCTCCATAGAATAAAACATCTGCTTTTAATCCAATCGCATAAGATGTTGCAAGGGATAACATTACCATGTTTCTATTTGGAACAACTGTTTGTTTCATATTTTCATCTGCATAATGTCCCTCTGGAACCTCCCAATCATCTCTTGTTAATGACGATGGGGCGAGTTCATTAAGAATAGATAAATCCATTATTTTATGCGGAATATTTAATTTTTCACAGGTCTTAGTTGCTTGATTTAATTCTTTTTTATGTTTTTGATTATAATTAAAAGATAAGGCAAATACCTCATACCCATTGTTTATAGTCTCATACAATAATGTTGTTGAATCCATTCCTCCTGATAATATAACTACTACTTTTTGCATAATTCTAAAAACTCCTTTCGTGCTACTCCCTTTTCTAACATAACACCTTTTAAACTACTTGTTATCATTTCACCTCTTTTTTTCACACCTCTCATCTCTTGACATAAATGTCTTCCTCTAACTATTACTCCAACTCCTCTGGGGTTTAACCTATCCCATAAATAATCTGAAATATTATTTGTTAAATATTCTTGTGTATTCAATCGTTTTGAAAAATATTCTACACACCTTGATAATTTACTAATCCCGATAATTGTATCGTTTGGGATATATCCTATTGAAGCAGTCCCAAAGAATGGGAGCATATGATGTTCACAAAATGTATAGTAATTAATTCCATTTTCAATTATCATTTGGTCATATCCATTAGCATCAAATACTGTTGGATTAAATTCTGGAGGTGTTGTTAATTCTATCCATGCTTTAACTACTCGTTTTGGAGTATCTTTTAAACCTTCTCTTTTTGGATCCTCTCCAATTCTTTCTAATATTCTAACAATATCAGATTCAAATCCTCTTTCAAATTGATTCTCCCAAGGAAAAACTATCCAAGGTAGGTCTGGCTCTACTCTTTTGTCATATAAAAATTCCATTGGTTTTTTATGCTTTTCATATTTCTTTGCAGTATTTCCGCTATCATATATATCATCTATTATTACATCACATTCTTCAATTGTATCAACTGCTTTGCCAGTTAATCCTGCTACAACTTGTCCGCCTCTTGGTATTCCATAATACTTGCAATACCCTTTATCTGTAATTACTTTTAATCTTTTATAAATATCGTTCCATGTTATATATTCTTTCATCTTACATTCCATATTTTATGCTGTTGAATGCTCAGTCTCCATTTAGGATTATGTTTACATAGTTCTATACACCATTTTAAATTATCCGCATTTAATTGATCTCCGTCTGAATGTGGACTTATATAATAATATTTAGATTTTAATTTAGTTTGTGGTATCTCTTGATCTTTAGATCTTACCCATCTAATTTCATCTATTTCAATGTCTTTAAACCTTTTTTCTATAACATGTTCGGCAACTTTAGGACTTAAACATATATAATCTAAATTTTTAGGGGGTGTTTTAATTCCAGAGGTTTCGATTGCTTGTTTGTATCCTAAGTCTGTAAAATATTCTACAATTTCTTCTGTTAATTGATCACAGGGTTCACCACCAGTCCATACTATCCACATATTATTTTTAACTCTATAATCATGTCTAATAGTATTGTATAGTCTTGCACCAATATAATCTTCTATTGCTACTAAGTTCATTTCTTTACCACTCTCAAATTCAGTATCACATTCTATCCCAGACTTCAGACAAGCATTTTTAGCACTACAACCTTGGAGTCGAATAAATATACTTGGCTCTCCGGCTCTATTCCCTTCTCCTTGAAGCGAATAAAATATTTCGTTAATCTTTAAAGATTGCACTATTTTCCCCATGTTCTGATACTTCTGCTGATATACATTTTATGTGTGGCGGTAAGAATCTGTTTGCTTTGCGATAACAAAATTCAGAAAACTTTTCTATACTAATCTCATCCATTTCAATTAAATCAATAATACCCTCTTGATTCATTATTCTAAATTTTTTTAGATAGGGGTCTTTTTTAGATATAATTGTTTTATGGTCGAATGTGCTTCTAAGTGTCTGCTTTAGTACTTTAAATCCACCAAAATCTACTACCCAATTATTTTTATCTAAATCGTCTGATTTAAATATAAATTTTACAACTAAGTGGTAGCCGTGTAAATATTTACAATGACTATTTGCAAATGGCTGACGAAAACAGGTTGATCCTAATTTTATAACTTTTGTACTTAAAAACATATTCTAAAAATACTAATTAATACTTGCTATTTACAATAATTTTTATTATAGGCTAGTTTTATGTGTATATAATCTTCTTGGCCATATACTTTTACAGCGTTAATTGCTGTTACTTGAGCATCGTCTTTATAAAACACCCCACTCATCGCATCCATGTAAAATTTACAAAGATTATCTATATCGGGTTTCCCTGTCTTGTAATATGGAATGTTCTCTTTTAATACGGGTTTCTTATCTTTTGTTTTATAGTGTGCTTTTGGTCTTTTATAGCAGAATGTGAACTTAGCATCTAATCCATTCTTGCTTGGGTTCTTTGGTGCATACTCTTTTGTTAATAATATAAAATCTTTTTTGTCCTGTGAGGAGGGATCATAATGGAATCTTCCATTGTTTCTATGGCGTTGCTGTGGTCTTGGCCGTTGTTTAATTAGAAAATTAACCATTGTTATCTGTTGTTCCTAACAAGATGGGATGGGTTGTTATTCCCACCCCTTCTCTTTTCGACTTGGCAAACATCGCTTACCATAATATTAAATGCCGAAGGACAACCCCAAGTGTGGTATTAGTGTGTTAGACATAGGAATTTGACGCTGCCCTTCAGTCATATTTATGCTTTCGCATTTACATCTTGTATTTCTATTACTTCTCTTTTTGGTGATAGCTTTTCATTACAACACTTTGAATCTTGTTTATTTATATTAAAGGGATCATATGAGTTTGATTTCCCACATTTACTACAATACCCTAAATAAAATTTTTGAGTGGCATCATATTTCCATTTTGTTTTATGTGAAACATTTTTATTAAAATCATTCCTGATCCACCTTTTTAATCTCAATCCAATATCGAATGTGTTTTGTAATTCAAATTTCATTTTAGTTTTAGATTTATTCATCTCTGTCCAGTAGTCAATAAAGTCATCACAAATATTAGGAGCAACCATTGGTGTATGTTTTAATCCTTCCGCTAGGACTTGATTAGTAAATTTTTGTTTTCTTATATCTACATTATTTACATTATTAAAATTATCTACATTATTATTTATATTTGTGTTTAATTTGGTATCAATTTTCTTTTGCTTTGTTTTTAATTTAGTATTAATTTGCGAATCTTGATAACTGCAATAGTTTAAGATAGTTATGCGAGTTAGATTAGTTTCTGTTTTTACTTCAATCATTCCATCGGTTTCTAAAAGTTTTAGAAAATTTCTTAACTTTGTATTACCCCATTTAAACTGTTTGCAAAGTTTCATTTGACTTGTAATCATCTGACCTTTCTTAACCTCATATAAAACAACTCCAATAGGAACATTACGATTCGAATGATTAACTCTTAATAATAAAAATATAAAAGCCTCCATTCTACTATACACTCTACTATTAGATAATATTGGATTGTCTAATATTTTCCTATGTAATGAAATCCACCCTTGCATATAATACTCCTATTTTTAATAATACCAGTTACTAAATATATCAATTATTTTAAATAAAGCAAACAGCACAAGCAATACAAGGATCAAAATAATTACCATACTAAAAAATATACTCATATCTTCTCCTTAATCAGGGTATTCATACCTGTCTATATTTCCTAAATCCAATTCAGATTGTTCCTCTAAATGCTTTTTATCATTTATATTAGGATAAGAAGTACCACCAACATCTCCATCTCCAATAGCTACTGGAACGACAGTTCTGTTAGTTATAGAGCATTTTCTCTTACTACACTCGGATATAAGGCCTTCTTTTTTTAAGTCGTTAATTCTGCCCGATACGGCGTTTATTTCCATACCTGATTCCCTTGATAGTTCTTTCAGAGTAACTCCCCAACCACTTCTTCTACTTGTCCTTCTATATACTAAATCATATAACTCTTTTTTCTGTGATCCTGAGATGCCACTTCTTTTGTTGTGATCAAAAGCGCTTTTAGATGTTTTTCTTATCATATTTAATCATCCCTATTTAAGAATTTAATGATGTCTGTTTTATTATTTGGAACAAGGTGTTTTTTTATTTCTAAAGAAGAATACTCTTTTTTGTTTTGTGCTACAAAAGCGCTTGCTTTTCTTTTGTTTGAAACGAACATAGACACCTTTCGTACTACATATCCCTTCTTTAGCATCACGCCTTCTTCTAATATTACTTCATATATTATCATTGTTTCTCCCCTAAGGCTTCCCACTCTAAACGTTGTTTATTCACCACCTTTTTCGTTTCCATTACTTCTTTTATAATATCACTTGCCTCTGTCTTAGTCATTTCATCAAAATCATATTTAGAATCATCAATATCACGTTCTTTACACAAGCTCTTGATATATTTAGTTTGATTCAGTGTCGCAAATCCACCCACAACGCCATCAGCTTCTCCCACATTGTTTGATGCTTCAGGGATTGGTTGATCTGATTGATTTTTAATTGCAGTTGCAACCTCGTCTGCCGATGCTATTTCTGTGCCGACATACCCTGCTGCTGCTAAAGCTCTACCCCAAGAACTTGTTTCTGCACACTCAATAAAAGATGTTTTGTTTATCATTGAAGCATCTTCTTTCTCTTGTGCATGTCCTGTAAAAGTGTTCTCACCTATTTGTAGTGTTGCTTTAATAACAACAACCCCATCTTTAAAATAGATCATTTCTGATGTTAGTGTGTAATTTCCATTAGAATTGGTGTTTAACTCATTTAGTCGCTCTGCTACTGTAAAGTATTCTTTGTTATGTATTTTAACTGGCATTTTTGTTTCTCCTTGTTTTATTTTTTTATGTATTTACACGCACATACGATTAAGAATAGATATAAAACCGATAATGTGATGTGTTCTATGAGAAAGATGAGATCAAACATTGCATCACTCATTTATAATTCCTTTGTCCTATCTTCTAATATATGCAATATTCTACCATCTTTTTCCATACTTATTATTGTTATTTGTGGTTTTTTACCAACTCGTGTGTCTTTTAGCTTGACCTTGTATGTTTCCTCACCACTCATATACCCTAGAATCGTAAAACCACCCCATCCTGCTAACTTTAATTTATTTTTGATGTCTAACAAGTCATCAGTGATTATCTCGGCATCAATGTATTTTTTTTTCACAATCACCTCGTTTTTTAATCGTTGTGAAAACTTATACTCAGATAGTTCTCGTATATCAATACCCAACTTATCTTGGAGTGTATCATATTTATCTATCATTTATTTCTCCTTTATAATATTAATCAATATTTCCTTATTCGCGTTAATGCTACCGCCCGTTCTATAAACTCTAATTTCGTCGGTTTTAGTTTCTTCGTCAAAGAAAGCCTCACACCTTACGCCCACGTTCCACCCATTACACGTAGTAATGAGACCACTTGATTTATATCCTAATCGGCTAGTTTCTGTTCGATTACCCTTCGCAGTTCCTCTAAAATGAGCCATTTGTTTATCTCCTATGTCTGTTATTTAAAAATTGCACCAATATAATCTTCTATTGCTACTAGGTTTGTTAAGAACTGATTTTATTACTTGCTTTCTCTGTAAATCAGATGTTCTATAATCTAATATAATATATTCAAAAGCTATCTTGTTATTAGTTATATCTTTTATTTGGTTTTTAGTTAATTTTTTCATTTTGCTACTCCTATGTCTGTTGATTTTGTATTGCCTAACACTATATAATAACATATATATCACTTATATACAAGAACTTATTTGTTTTATTTTAATATATATGTAAAAAAAAAGCCCTTTCACAAGGAGAGGGCTTCTTCTTTCGTTATCCTTCTATAAGGAGGATGTCGGAGGGAAATTTACCACGTTTCGTCAAACGTCATTTTGCAAGTAAATAAATTTAGGGGCTGACTGGGTTACAGAAAAAGAATTAGATCGTAAACGACACATCGCAAAGGTAGCTTTAGTATCATCAGGTTGAAAAATAAAGGGTAGCTGTCCATTCATCGTAAGTGTCATAAAGTGTGAGGTAATATTATTTGTATCGTGTAATCCCCACCACACTGTGGAAGTTCCTTCTTCATCAAAATCATTGTCAAACATAAAATTCTCACCCATATCACTTGGGAATGTATCGGCTACTTTTAAAAATGAAAATGTCACTGCCCAGCTCCTACGACCAGTATGTGTCGTTAAATTACTCGCATTAGTAGATGCAAAAGGTGGACGACCATCCCAATCAGGTTGCCGAGAATACCCAACATCAATAACATCAAAGCCCCCAAGTGTCTTAGATTTTTTAATCTTATCGGTATTATAATCTATATTCATAGATAAGTTTGCATTATGTGGGAATGTGAATGATCTGCCCATAAACAGCGAACCTAATCTAAGTGGTATTGTATTAGAGGATACTTTTACTGCAAAAGATAATCCAAATGTGTTTGCAAGGGAAATCCCTGTGGCATCGGCACTCCAAATCGTAAAACCATTAAGACCTTCATCACCATATAATATTGATGTTAATAAATCTGATCCAACGCTCACATCGTAATATGTAAAGGAATTTAATGTGAAATCATATAAATCTAAATCACTAAAATTATGGCCCATTGCTGCAACAAAATTTGTGCTAGACAACAACTTTATTATTTCAAGATTTTGATCATCCTCGTTTGTAAATCTACACATAAGTTTGTATCCATTAAATGCAGTAGATATATAATCTATTGAGCTTATATTTGATGGGTTTTGAGTGAATATATTGTCAGGTGTTCCTACTACGGTCTCATTCTCAACAAAACTCACTGGCAGCCCAACTGCTCGTGCATACGCTATGTAATCAATATAAACTTTTGGCTTTGCGACTTGTCCCGTCATCTATACAAACACCTCATCAAATGTCATCTTGCAAGTATATAAATTGGGAGCAGATTGTTGCACCGAGAAACTCTTTGACCTTAGTCGGCACATAGCGAATGTGTTTTTTTCGCTGTCGGGCTGAAACATGAATGGGATTTTACCATTCATAGTCAATGTCATAAAATGGCTTGTGATGTTCTCGGTTGTATGATTCGTCCATGATACTGAATCACCATTATCATCAAAAACATTATCGAAGATGAAATCCTCACCCATATTTTGAGGAAAAGTATTATCTGCCGACAAATAAGAAAAAGTCAAATCCCAACTTCTACTTCCGATATAAGATGTTTTTGACAGTCCCGATGCGTTTGTAGCAACAAAAGGTGGACGACCATCCCAATCAGGTGGTTTATAATAATTAATATTTACTATATCCCCACCACCCGATGTCCTTGTTTTTTTGATGCCACTGGTATTGTATCCTATTTTCATAGACAAATTAGCGTTGTGGGGGAACGAAAATGAACGACCAATTGAAACTGAGCCGATGCGAAAATCAGAACCTTGATAAATCCCACCCAGAAATTGAATTTTAAATCCAAAAGAAGCATTATCATATATAGTTTGCATCTCTGGCTCATAAAGCGTAAAACCATTTAAACTAACAGAGCCATACGTTTCAGAACCATTAAGGTTTGTTGCATATCCTACTCCAGTGTTTGTAGAAGTAATCCCCTTTATTTGGATACCAGTAAATCCACACTCATACATATTATGATTAAGCACTGCAACATAATTTAGAGATTGAAGTAATTTTGCAAACTCTAAATCTTGCACTATGTCCTCTAATCTTACAATTAAAGTCACTGCTGTTGAAAGCCTTTCCAATATATTAGTTGTTGATGGGTTTTGGGTGAAAACACCATCGTGTGGGCCATTGATTATTGTCGCAGGATCTTCTATATGTTTAACTGGTTTCCCAATAGACCTCGCATACGCTATGTAATCAATAAATATTTTAGGTGTAGCTACTTGACCTGACATCTAAACTTTCTTCCTTAAAATTGTTTGTTTATATGATTTATATTTATTGCTTCTACTATAATCCGTATATTTTGAATCACACAGATTCCATTCTGCCGTTATTCTTCCCACATCATCACTTGTTGTCTTTGCTACAATCCCATGTCTTTTCTTATCAGAATCATAAGCCCAAACTCTTTTAATCCTAAAATTTCCATTATAATTAAATAATATATTGGTAGGATCTAACTCTATCCTGAATAAATATATATGATTTCTTTTCACAACAACCACGCCCTTTGCAACCATATCACCATCAAACGAGCCTGAATATTCAATTATTAACATTTTAGTAGGCTCTGGATTTTCCACATAAACGCTATCAAAATCCTGTAATAAATTCATATTCATATTATTAATTTATAAACATTTCAGCAAACGTAATCAGATCAGCTTGATCTATATAACCATTCCCATCTATGTCTGCATTTGCAATCTGTTGATCAGTATATGCGGCTGTGCCATTAGAAATCATGTCTATTAATAACTCTAAATCACTACCTTCTTCCTCCCAAGTTACTTGTCCATCTAAATTAATGTCACCAAGCAACGACACTGGAGGTAATTCAAAAGAAAGTGTATGTAGTTGCACACATTCTATTTTTATTTTAAATAATGATCTTGAAACTTTTGTTATAAAAAAATAAGGAGTTACTTCTTGTTCTATTAATGTATAACTTGTAAGCAAAGAACGTCCGTATGGCCTCGTATTATTAGGATTGTCACTAAATCTAACAACATCTCCAACCTCATATTGGATTCCTTCTGATGTCGGTAATGTAAATTTACAAACTAGTCGGGGATGTTTATTTAATTCATATTGATAATCACGCAAAACATTAGCAGTTGCCTCATCTTGTATATATGGTGCATCTAATTCAACAGAATAACTATTTAAATCATCTATTCCATAATATTCCTTATACTCATCCCTGTAAGTTCCAGTATCTCTCTTTGGTGTTCGTTTGTCAAATTTCTTTGTTGCATAATTATATCCATAACGAACGATAACTCCTCCCATTGATGAATCCTCAATCTTTGTTTTAGAAAAATCAAACCTTAACATTTTATTTATATCTATAATTCCATTAACATCAGAATCATCGTATTGTGCTTTGAAAATATTTATAACAATTTTCTGATCTCTTGCTCTATATCTATAATAAAAATTTGACTGCCTACATAATTCTTCAATAATATCTTGGGTATTTGTTCTTTCTGTAATAGAAAACGCCAATCTGTAATTTGGGAATGTATTAAATATTTCATCTATTTTCGACTGATCAAGTAAAACATCAATATCTTGCCCTGATATTAAATCTTGCATTATTTCATGTGGTCGTTCTAATAATAATTTTGATTCATTCTCCTCGTCCCAAGTTAAATTTGTATAGCCCAACTGCCAACTTGCAATAAAAGCCTCATCCCCCAATTCATAAGTATTATGAAAATTAAATAATTGTAACTCAGTAGCATTGGCATCTGCAATAACTAAAACATCAATCAAATTTTGATTTGAATATTGTTTTTTGCCATATACAAGTTTTACTCCAACAAATGCAGACCTTAGTGATTGACCACTTGTGAAAGCAGCCTCCCCAAACAATTTCCCCTTAAATTTCATTACCCATCCAACCTCATGATAAACAGTGGAAAAATCCTCATCATCAGGTGGGATTCTTGCGAATGAAGAGCCAGATGTACCATAAAGAAGTCGGGGTAAAGTTGCAATATTATCATCATCGAAAAATTTTAGTTCCTCTATCTCTACATCATATACATAAGAACGTTGTGTATCGCCTTCTCCATCGAGATATTCAGTTGCTAACATTAAATCATATATTTCTCCATTTATTGATTTAGTTCTATATTTAGGAGTTGTTAATATCTTATATAATTCAGTGAAAGCTAAACTATTATGGGTATTATCCTTATTATCATCAGTTGTTGACATAGCATTGTCAAACTCAGGATCTTCTGCACCTTCATATTTAACTGTAATACATCCATTTATTTCCTTTACATTTTCCTCAACGCCACCTAATTTGCCTGTTGCTTTTACAAAGAAATCTTTTTCAAACACATCTTTATTACACCAAATTTTCCTTAATTCAATATCACGCCAAATAGCTTGAATATTAATCTGAATGTCTGCGTAGGTAGGCACACTACCTCCATAGTCATTATATGGCCAATAATATAAACACATTACAGTTGCATCTACGGTTGGATATGCTGTTATAAATCCCGATTCATAACGAGAAGCAAATGAATTAAAAGACTCATGAGCATATCTTGACTGAGTAAAGGATGTTCTATAGTTTGGCATCGGATCTGCATTTGTCTGCCCATCTAAAAGCAATGTACATCTTCTTAAATCTAACCGAAAATTCGAATCATCGGCTGTGCCACCGTTCATCTCATCAGCCACTGATGAGGGGAATCCAATATGAGGTTGAATTGACTCTTCATCAACTGCATTATCATCATGAACAGGAGAAGAATACACACTATGAATATATGTTCCTGCGTGTTCTTGCTGTAATCCTTGTCCTGCCGATTCTTGCAATACAGCCAAGTTTCCAACAAAATGAACGTCTGTAAATGCTTTAATATCCCCATCTTCATCTTTTTCGTCATTTAAACTATATCCCGTCAATGGTTTAAATTTGAATCTTTGCACACCAATATCATAATGCACTCTTTGAGCACCGGAAGATGAATTTGAATAAACATCTTTAGCGTGCATAGTGTTCTCATCATCTAATTCCCCCGATTCTCCACCTGCTGGAACCCACCATCCTTTTGATCCACCACTATTCCCTGCTGTAACTGTAGATCTTATATGATAACCCAACGTTTCCTGTGATATTGGTTTTTCATTAATACTAAGCCATAGTGTTGCCTTTTCTATATGTGGATCATGTCCCTCAGAATATTCCTCATTAACATTAAAAAGAATGTGGTCGCCTTGTTCAAACCATTGTGGCTCTATATGGATAAGCCTATCAGGACGATGCTCGGGATTGCTAATTTTACCTCTCGTTAATTCATACGGAAGGCAAGTAACATCGCACAAGTGGTCGCCTATATTTATTTGAACAGTATTATGGCTAACAAGTTGGGATTTTTGGACATAATGGCTTTCCCCTGAATAGTGATCGTCTGCTACATGGCCAACGTGATATTTGGACACACCACCTATTTCTGATTCATCAAAGTATGATACATCGGGCAATAATTTAATTTGGAAATTTCCATCTCCAATATTTTCCTTATATACCTGTGTGGGAGCTGCATCTAATCTACCATATAAAATTGGTACAGGTTTCCCACTATAATGTCCAAATGTGTTTATGTCTTTCCATAAAATATGTTCTGATTTGGGAATATCAAGCAACAACGAATCTATATTCAAATCGTTTGCAGTTAATGTTATCTTCTTATCATCGTGTTTAATTCTTGTTATTTTTAACCTAGAAAGCAATAAACAATCGGCAAGATATTTAGCAGATTGGGTTTTCATATATATTTTAATTATTTTACCGACCTTATCAGAAAATGAATCAGAGAACCTGTCGTTCTTATTGCCCCTATTTACGTCAAAATTTTTAAAAGTGACACTTGTACTTGATAATTGTGGTTTCTTTGATTTTAGGTCTATTCTCTCGCTTATATCGGATATTGTAAGCCCTGCATCCTCGTAGTATCGTTCATCTTGTTTACCACCAATAGCAAGAACGGGTGCCGATGCGAATCCTTTTAACATTTGTTTTCGGGTTGCGATAAAGATTTCATTATCTATATTAACCAAATATTCAAAATCTTGAACAGATGAACGTAGGTCGTTTTTTATTTTAGTTGGAAGTAATATCACGAGATGCCGAAGCTAATGCCTTTCCTAACTGCTTCTTGTATTCTCTCTGCAAGTTCTTCCTCTACAAACTGCTCTGACATAACATTACCCGATATGTTTACTGTGATTCCTTGTCCTGTCTCACCTGCATTATTCACGCCTTCAAGTGGAGTAACAGATACATACTCATCAGCACCACCCTCACCAACGGTGAATGTCGTTGGCTCTGATACTACTCCCTCAAATCCTGTTTGAGCACCAACGCTTAATCTATCTATTTGCTGTTGAAACATAGTTGCAGCACCTGCTGAGATAGCTGCTATTACAACAGGGGCAGCAGGTCCCATCCACGCAAATAATTTAGTATTCTCTTCTATCATTTTAGCTATTGCAACTTTTAAAGAAGATGTCATTTGTATTTTTGCAGCATCAAGTGATGCTTGTGCCATTGTTTTCTCGCCACTTGCAGCTTGAAGTCCCACTTTTGTAGCTTCTTTTGTAAGTTTTTTAAATGCTTCATGTCTTTTTTTCTCATCTTCAGCTGCTTTTATCTTTGCATCCTCTACCTCCTTTGCCAAAGCAATTCTTTTCCTTTCTGCTTCCAATTCATCTTCAATATCCTTCAATCTTTGCGACTTGTTTTCTTTTTCAATCACAAGCTCTGCATTATGATCACCCAAAATTCTTGTAGATTCTACAATTTTAGCAGATATTAGCTCACGCAACTCTGCCTCAGTCCTACCAGTTTTTTCAA
>VTLG01016521.1_pt1 | contig 26754 bp, 41 predicted proteins | sample 4694571 | NCBI WGS metagenome assembly VTLG01 (sample SAMN12604809, study PRJNA352737) | marine metagenome | biome: ENVO:00000447; feature: ENVO:00000209|ENVO:00000569|ENVO:01000036; material: ENVO:00002151; isolation source: viral sequences binned using virsorter ...
ATGACAAAAAAAGAAATTATAAAAGAAATAAAGGCGATCTTGAAAGATTATCACTATGATAGTGATACAGAGAATATGTCAAAAGATGTCGTTATATCTTTAGAAAATATTATAAATGACACTTAAGCTTGGAGCTCTATCTGGAGTTTCACCTAGTGTGGCCACAAATCGGGATGCGCACGCAAGGTACCGAGAGCCAGCGTACAGCGAATCAGGTAGAGCTCCAAGCTTCAAGCACTTTAGAATAATTCTAAAGTGGGGGGGGAGGGCCCACGAGCCACAAGCCACAAGCTGCAAGCTTGACAGCTGGTCCAGGATGATGTAGGATAAGAATTATGACAACAATAAACTATAACAACAAAAAAATGAAACTGCCGTTTGAGATTAAATCTCATTCGACAGCGATGGTAAAAAGAACGAACCCCTTCAGTGGTCAGTCCATCGACCTGCCTGGGTTCGCGGCCGCTGTTTATGATTACACAGTTTACTTAAATCATATGGCTGAAAAGAAGGATGCTGAAACAGGTGAGACGCCTGGCTTCAGTAATAACCAGGATGAATGGCAAAAAGTGAGAAACGGTCTGAATTTTTTCAGACAGTACTTTGCCAAAGAATATATGGTGTTACTTGATTAGATCTAAGCACAACGATTTATTAAACTACTTCATCCACGATAAGCGGGACCTGAGTCCCGCTTACGTTAAGAGCTGCGAGAAATTTCTAAAAGAAACAAGCCTCAAGCTCCAAGCTTCAAGCGCCCTGAAAGAGACACAATTAAAAGGTAGAATAAAAACATGAAATTTATATTTGAAGGAAAAACTTACGAATTCAAAGACATGGAAGAGGCCAACGCTGAGCTCCCTCTGGGAGATGGCGCCTGGTTTGGCCCTGAGGAAGGGATGCCAGCCAATACCTACAAATGGGAGAAGGGAAATTTTTTCGATTAATGAAACAATTCACAATAGAAGTTAGTCACGCATCTGGGCCACAGCTTCAGACCATCGCAGCTGAGCTCAAGATCATGAGCCATGGATGGCAGAAGTTTGGACCACGGATCAGGATCAATGGCGACAAGCTGCAAGCCTTAGAGCTCAGGGTCCCAAGCCACAAGCGGCCCCAAGCTGCAAGCTCCAAGCGCCATAAATTAACCATGTTTATTTAATAGAATAAGATTATGTATAAATACGAAGCCGAAAAAATAACTGGAGGACTGAGCGCACCAGGCAAGATGCCAGAAGGCTCGTATAACCTGCCAGCTGCTGCATGCCAAACTGGCGCCAAGCTAAGGGAGATTCCAGACACACCCTGCTATAAATGTTATGCATTCAAAGGAAATTACGTACGATATCCAGCTGTTCAAAAAGCATTGCAACGACGACTGAAGAGCTTAATGGACCCGCGCTGGGTGGAGGCCATGACTGTGCTTGTGAAGGGCCAGAAGCACTTCAGGTGGCACGACTCTGGCGACATCCAGTCGGTTGATCACCTTAAAAAAATTTTTGAAGTTTGTAACAATACACCAGGGACCATGCACTGGCTGCCAACGCAAGAGCGCAAGTACCTGCCTCTGGGCTCATACCCTAAGAATTTAGTAATAAGATTATCGAATGCAAAAAATAACACGAAGCCTGGCAACGCCTGGACGCATTGGTCCACGGTCGTCGACAAGGGCTTCCACAGCTGCCCAGCTCAGAGCCAGGGCAACAAATGCGGGACCTGTCGTGCCTGCTGGTCCAGAGAGGTTAAGCATGTCACGTACCCGAAACACTAAACCTGCCATTTACCCCGCTCATGAAGAATGGGCCAGGGCCAATGGATACAGGCCACAAGCTCCAAGCCTCAAGCACCAAGCGAATCGAAGTAAGAGGCGCAAGCCTCAAGCCCCAAGCTACAAGCCTCAAGCTTAAAGCCACAAGCCGCAAGCTCCCTGATCCGTGAACCACGGAAAAGTTTCACGAGCCTCGGACCGAGGGCCTCGGCTAAGATAAATGTATTCTGTGGATGTGCAACATGCCACGCAATTTGATGAGGAGAAAATTTAAGTTTGTTAGCTCTTGTTATCTTTAATTCAACAGTGAAAAAGTGCCCAGAATTATTATACCCCAATAGATCAGGGCACCCAAGTAAGCTAAGGTTTTCAATCCTTGTCCATATAATTTTGGGAGATTTGGCTTTAAGTTTTTTATATAATTTAGCTTCTGGACCCATGAGATTTTTGGGTTAACCTCAGTAGTCATCTTTAAGCTTCGTAGGAATAATAAGTGGAGATTTTTTTGCGGTCTTCATAACCAATCGATGAGCAGAATGTTGTCGATGACCTATAATTGGAACAGCATGTTCATGTACTTCCATCCGTCTAATTTCATGAAGATGACCATTGACTTCAACAAAAATAACTGCATTCGAAAGGGCATTCCCCTGACGACCCGCTGCGTCGTTCTCTGTAAATTTAGATAAAAATAATTGTAGGTCTTTGACTCTCATTACATTCCTGCTTTTCTCATTCTGTCTATTCTTTGGTAAAGTTCATTCCTTACACTCTTTACCTTACCCAGTCTAGCGTCCATCGTTCTATTCTCTTGTTGAAGCGCTGTCAACTTTTCTTGTAATTTTCCATTTATTTTTTGGTGCGACTCATTAACTTCAAGAGCTTCAGCAACCCTATTAAACAAATCATTATTATCTTGCTTAACTCGGTCCAACTCATTTTGTAATTGATCACATCTAGCTTGAGCTTCTTTAACTCGATTAGTTTCGATTCCTTTCATAATACTCAACTCTCCTTCAGCTTCTTCGGCTCTCTTCTTTAATCTGTCTATATCGGTTACATCTTTTTTAATTTTAGCAGCTTCTATCTTTGCTTCTTTCTTTAATCGTCTATCCTCTTGAATGGGCACAGCATCTGCATAAGTAACTTTAAGTTCCTTAGCTATGTCCCAAAGAGTAGGATTATCTTGCTCTTCACCTTCTCTGTCTTTTCTCATTTCTCCCATAATACAAATACCTGCTTCCTGTTGGCGATCCTCAGCCCTATACATTTCCAATTCCCTATAGGTTTTTTCAGGAAACGCTTTTGATAATTCATGAAGTGTTTTTTCTTTCTTCATATTGACTTTTTATCAATGTTAACTTAAATTGTCAAATATGGGAGTTCCAAAAAGATTAACTGAGATGCAAAAAAGATTCGCTGAATTTGTAGTATTCGGTGGGCCTGAAGGACCTATGACTCAAGGTGAAGCAGCCATCGCTGCAGGCTATGCAAAAGACAGTGCAAGAGTTGAAGGATCACAACTATTAAATCCTAGATACAGTCCTTTAGTAGTTCAATATGTGGGAAGACTCAAAGAAGAGAGATTAGAGAAACACAAAGTTACTTATGATACTCATGTGGCTGAGCTGGCTCGTTTAAGAGAAGCGGCTCTGAAGAAGAACTCATTCTCTGCTGCTGTGAACGCTGAGACGAATCGAGGCAAAGCAGGAGGATTATACATAGAACGGAAAATAATAAAACATGGGAAACTAGAAGACATGTCAGAACAAGAACTAGAAAACAAAATGAAACAAATTTTAGACGATTACGCACCAATTTTAAATGTTACCCCAGAAACCACAAAGTTGCCCAATAAGACACCAGATAAGCAGTCAAAACAGTTAAAAGAAGATACATCCACATCTAGTAAAGATTCATCCAAAGAGAGTATACCAGCACCAGTGACACCAGCACAAGACTCAAAACAATAATTTTATCAGGATTCCACATAATCTAAATTCTCCTCATTTGAGTAATAGGATAACGAACATTTTTACACGTTATATTATTAAAAAATGTAATTAATGTTAGCCGATCACTCTTACTCTTATCAGCATTTCTGGACGCATGCCATTGAGCACCATCAAATAAAACCAACCTATTGAAATTAGAGAATAATTCAACCTTTTTATCAAATTTAGAATTACATTTATCTCTGTATTTTTCCATACGCTTAAGGTTTTTTAAGTCTTTGTAAAATTTTTGTTTCTCTTTCAAATGTTCGGCATCAGTATTAAAATGTTTTCCTCTATATAAACACGTGCCACTTTGAGGATGATCACTTAAATAAATAATTGTAGTGAACTCACTATGAGCAGCATCATTATGTATCCATCCTTCTTTTCCATAGATGCTATTGGGTACACGTTGAAAATATTGAAATGCAGTCCATCTCATTCCATCCTCGATGGGCATTACAATTTGTGCAGGATATAACAGCGCCATCATTTTTTGAGTAGACCATAAGAAGAAGTCATTATCCACCGTGTGAATAGGCTGAGTTCTCACCCCAGGATATTGAAGCGTCTCCGAGGGTACATAGTCAAATGTCTTTGATAATTTCACTACACTCTGTGGATCCGTAAAAAAATCATCCACAATTAAAGTAGGCCACTGCATATATTTTCCTTTCTATCTAGATTCCACATTAATCTTCTTGAGTTCAGTTATGACCCCTGCAGGGAAGACGTTCCGATCACTATATGCCTCATCCTTCGAGTCATAGCTAGCAAATGTCCAAACGAATTTTTTATTTCGTCTATAGACATAAGCAAACGAAACCATCTTTGAGCATTCGAACTTATCGAACTCATCAGCTGTAGCATGCCCGCCATCTGCTGTGATGTCAACCCAAGAAATTTTATAAAAATAATACTTCTTCTTATTGATCACGACATGCCTATATTTTGATTTCTTCCTTCGCATATAGTACTAAATACCACAAAACAGGTCAGCATAAACACATTTATGGCCCGTACACCCCATTCACGACGTTTTATACGTTTTACATTTTTGTAAAACGTCGTACATTCAGCTATGTATACCAACGATAATCGTTCATTTCGACGTTTTACGTCCAATTTGAAAAAAAAATATTTTCAAATCAATTTCATGGCTGTCATTACTATGTGTAAAACGTTGTGCCTCATTTAAGACACATTTACGCCTAGTTTGTGCCGTAATAGCGCCTCAATGTTGCCATCTTCTCACCAGCAAACGCAACTTTTGCCAATAATTTATCAATTTGGCCTGTTATGTCTGCATGATCGGGCATCACAAAGTGGCTAGTCAATAGAGCATCAATCTTAACCAGTGCGTCTTCTTGATCTGCGATGTAGCGCTTGGTCAGTGCTTGGTAGAGTCTTTCTCTTACTGTGCCTGCTTCTCTCATGTTCCTCCTTATAATATTCTGGTCTACTGTATACCCATTTTAAATGTCTTGCTATTTGTGATGGGGTAAACTCTCTCATTTGTCCTTTTCAAATTCTTTTAATAATTCTGTTGTATCCATTTTAGGCTCACGTAATATTTCATAGTATTCATCGAGTCTTTTTAAAAACTTGTGTTTCCACATACGTAATTCAGCCCCTTGAAACCTGAATTCTTGTAAATATAGGTCAGGAGTACATACCATTATGATCCCTTGTTCAATACTAGAGCCATAAACATAGTCATGAGCCATGGCATATGCTGCGATTTGAATGTAATAATCTTCAATCCACTCCTTACGTTTTGGGGAGTTTGCTTGCTTAAAATCCACAATCGTATCCATATCATTATGAATACAAACCAGGTCCGTGGTCCCTGCATAAAGGCCAGGGTAGTACAACGTTACTTCACTCCCATAATATTCATCAATCGGCGTGAGTCCCTTCTCAATCAGCTTGTTAGCCATCCCTTTAGCCTGCTGGCCCAATGAAGTAAGATCCTCGTAGCCTCTCCCAAGAATAAAAGCTTCAATGAACTTGTGCATGGACGTACCCCGCTTGGACGATAGATTCTTAATCGCTTCAGCCTGTTGTTCACCGACTTTAGCTTTCCATTTCCTTAAGAATCCCTGGTCCTTGGTCCGTGATAAAATAGTCGTGACGCTAGGGAGAGGGATTCCCTTAACGTCATACGTTCTATTTCCTTCGTCATCGGACCGCGGAACACGGACATAATTATATCTGTCGTTCTTTTTCAATTTATTTTCTCTTTTTAGTTTTTCTTTTTTTCGTTTTTTTCTTCTTCTTAGCTTTTTTCTTTTTAGCCATAGTTACCTCCTTCTTTAATTGGTTATAATGGTCTTCGTTCTTTATATCAATGACTGGCATTGATAGAAATACTAATACGATCTTTTTTACTTTTATTCATTTCCACCCGATGTTTCAACCACGCTGGAAATACATAAAAATCATTGTCCTTAACAGGAAGCGTCCAGATGCTTGAGTTATACGTTCCAAATTGAGTCATCCGTGTGTCGGGCATATGATTCTCTATCTCATAGTTATTACAAAAAACAATCCTCCCACTATTTTCAGGCACAGAGATATAAAAAGTACTAGCGAAACAGCATCGAGGATGATTATGAAGTTGGTTATAGGAATGAGGATAATTAATATTGAGCCACATATTGGCAATCTTGAGGGTAGGTTGATAAAAAAACTTTTCCTTCACTTTATTAAAACATCGTGTCGCCTGTTCTCGCAAACTTTGTAGTTCAGGAATGTTTAAATCCAAGTCAGGACTATGATAGCCTCCATCATTACTAAGATGTTTGGTTGGATGGGCTTGAGCCCATTTTTTTGAAAATTTAGTCAACGCAACCGTGTCTTCGTTTAAAACAAATTGAGCGATGGGGGTCTTAAAGATTTCTGTGATTTTCATTTATTCTCCAAATTCTACCCACCCTGTTATAATATATTTAGTTCCTGATAGAGGAGGGTTCCCTCTATGAACATGAGTATAAGTAGCAGGAAACATCACAAACCTGTTTTTAACCGCTTCGACTCTTAAACCTTGATCTAAAAATTCTGTTTCACCACCTTTTTCTATGGTGTTTAAGTAAAGCGATATAACGATAAATCTATTTCGGGTTTCAGCATCCATCATTTCAGAGTGCCACTGATGGTATCCCTCTCCTTTTTCTGTTTTTTGAAGTTTTAAATCATAAATTTTATGTTTATTAAATTTTTTAAGAATAGGATATTTTTGTACGTAGGCTGGATAACATTCATCCCAAAAGACTTTTTGAAAGTCGGCGCCGATGTAATTAATATTTAAATCAGAGTGATAATGACGAGTCATAAGACTGAAAGTAGAATCCTGTACGAAAGCAATGTCGTTTCTTGAATAGGCATTTACTAAAGTATCAAAATATTTTAAATATTTATCTGATATTTTATCGGTAAAATAATTATCAAAAATTCCAATGTGATCTTTAATAATTAAAGATTTTTCATTCTTTTTCATTTCTCTAATTTTATAATATCTGCAAGCTCTTCAATATCTTCGAAAGGGACCCAACAGAACTTATCCGACTTGCCAAAGTAACTGCGGTCATAAGTTGCGTAAGCTTCCTTTTCGTACCAGGGTTTAAGAGAGGGGGAATAGTTTCTTTCTTTAAGCTTGGCCTCCACCATCTCCCATAACTGTTGTCGGTTCACCACTAGCCACGGATATTTAATTCTTTTAAAAGCAATGTAATCAGATTTTCCCTGGATCCATCCTGGATAGCCCGTAATCCCTACATATTCTATGCACGCCAGTTTATCCTGAGGTTCAGGATCTTTACGCATCAATTTTTTTAAACCTTTAACCTCAAACTTTAATAGTCGGCCGTCTAACGTTCCTTGAACATCCCAATGTTCTCGGGTGTTTTGTTGGTAGGTAGCCATGACAGGATTCTCTAGTTTCTTAGAAAATTCTTCTTCGATAATTTTTGCCTGTGCTCCAAATGAGGGTTGGTAGGTCAGTGCAGCCTTTCCTTCTTAATATTATACGGTTTAACGGGAGCGTCTTTAATCACTTCCATCATTTCTCGATACTCTTCTTCATTCAACTGAGTTTTATATATTCTTTGGGCAATGGCCATCATCGTCCCTGCTACTAGTTCAGGTGAATGCTGATGATCGTTCAAGAGATGCATCGCATGCTCGAACAAGTCATCATATATTTTAGTTGGGTCATCCATTTAGAGATTCTCCAAATTTTCCTTCCCAAGCGTAAGATCCGTGGTGCTTGGTTTTGGATTCAGTGTTTGCATAAATTGTAAAATCATTTCCTCTCGCTAATCTACAAAAGGAAATATCTTCTCCTGTAGAGTATCCTTCGCTAAAACCAAAGTCAAAGAAATTGTAGTAGAACTCATGACTCTTGCCCGCTGTCGGTGTCGCTTTATTTTTAATTTTTAATTCAGGGTGATTTTTCATAATTCTTTCAAAGACCTGACGATCAATCAACATCAGTCCTGTGGGTCCTGCTTCCAGTTCAACCAGTCCTCCAGGCATAATAGGAATATGTTTAGGATCTCTAAATTCAACGGTATAAATATGTTTATCTAATTGTGGAGACTTTACTCGATACGGTGTGCAGACAATTCGTTTCTTGGCAACCAGCATTCTCATGACTGCTTCAGGTTCGAACTCAACATCTGAATCAATGAAGAGTAGATATTGATACTCGGTCGTTAGAAAAACTGAAGTTAGATAGTTTCGGGCTTGATGAATCAAAGGAGATTTCATTGTATTGATTCCAACTCTAATTCCACTTCTACCCAATTGTTGGACCAGACTAATAACCGATAACATCGTGTTAATTTTTACCGAGTCATAGCATGGCATCGCAATGTAGACACTTGGTTTTAATTGTGAGGACACTTTTTCTTTTTCCATTCTCTATATCCTTTCACCCAGTCTTCCTGAGTTTTAAATTTATTTTTATAAGCCCAAAGATTAATTTTCCCTGATACTTTTTCAATCCAACATAGTATGTTTTCTATCATATGTGATAAAACGTATAACGTACCGTTAGTTCCTCTCCTTTTTTAATGTCTCTCAAAGCCACTAATGACCATTTTTTTTGAAATTTTTCGTCATGAAGTTCTACCTTCACAACGTTCGATATGTTGGCATGATTAATGAATCCTCCGAGCGGTGTTCTAATTATTTCGTCTTGAATTTTGATATGAGTAGTTCCAAGATTAGTTCCTTGCGCAATGCCTTCCTTGGCAAAGAGTCCTAAGCCATTGATGCCACTCTGTTTAATGGTTAATGAGTCGGGTAAAGGTTTATACATTGTCATCCATAAAATATAAGATATTAGCAGCGATAAGACAACGTCCACCTACGGGTTCAGGATCGATGCTGTGCCAGCTAGAACCTAGAAAAAAGATACATTGGCCCGCTTTAACATTTATTTTTTTATTATTTACTTTTAATGGAGAACATCCTTTGGGAGTATAAATATAATAACCAAGACTCAGTGTATAAGGGAAATGATTATGGGAGCATACACAGTCTCCTTTATCATAACGGATACCCCACATATGGGTAATTTTAAAACCTTTTGCGTTAAAGCCACACTCTTCTTCTTTTTTTAATCTAGCATAGTAAGCAGCTACTTGAGGGAGAATTGAGTTGATCCATGTGATCAGCTCACCAACTTCTTTGATTCCTTTCTTATGAAGATCAAAATCGGTTCGATGTCCCCCCGAATGTTTGCCTCCTCCTAGTCTTGTTGAAAAATGGATAGGAAGTAAGTGCTTGAGGGCTACGTTTAAATCGTCTCGACGATCACGTGGATAGTTAAGTATTAGAGGCTTCATATATTATTCGCCAATCAAAATTTTTCCTTTCTCATAAATATGTTTCTTTATACTTTTGTCTGAACTCATAATGGTTAAAACATCCATACCATTATAGGCTTTCACGTAAGTATTTTGACTAATGGCAATACTTGAGCCACTCATAAGCATTGCAAACTCACTGCAACCGCTTACGATAATAAAACTGATAAATAAAATCGTCAACTTCAGCTTGATCATAATTTTTAATCTCCCCTTCTGACTCGCACACCCAACACTGGTGTACGTTCGTTTTGTCTTGTTTATCTATCACAGTTACGTAGCCATTACCACGACAATTGTCGCAGAGTTTACTGTGCTTGATGGGTGCTTTTAATTCTTTCATCATTGGCATGGTTCAATCTTGTTATAAATTCTAGGGCGTCCACCTTTTTTACCCATTTCATAATAATAAAAATTCTTTGGACCTTTCGCAGCTTTGGCTGCGTAATAAGAATTACCTGTTAAATGTTTCTTTTTATATTTTCCTCTTTTTCTTCCTCGTTTAGGTCCTTGACGATAATGAGAAGTGATTGGCACATCTACATTCCATCCATTGGATCTTAAAATAAGTTTTCTTGCTTTCTCTTGTACGTACATGGGATTTCTTCCAGCCATTTCACAAACTTCATTAAAGTGTTTACCTCCGTTTAAAAAGAAGTGATGGGCTTGATCTCTATTAAAATTATAGAGATTTTTATGAGAAGCATTAGACTTTCTACTCATATCTAATCGAGGAGGCCCTCTAAAGGCATCTAAAGCAGCTCTACATAGGACCGCAACCCAAAGACTTTTTTCTGGAAGATCTACTGCATCTTCGTCAATTGTTTCTTCAGCGTGTCCTACGTAGCTTGCAAAACTATTTGTTGATCTTCCCATTTAATTTTTTATCTTTCTCATTTGCTAATGCTTCAACTGTTTTACTTATAGATAATTTTGCATCAGGCAATAAAGTTTTGGACAGCCTGACCAATATGTTATAAGTTTGGTGTGTTAAAGATACGTTTCGATATTTACTAATGTCTGTCATGTTTTCTTTCCTTTTTAAGTTAGTTATAATATAGGATTTTACTCCAAAGATGTCAAGATGAAATATATTTTAATACTATGGGTGTGCTCATTTGTTAATAATAATGGTTGCCTCCCTCCCATTGAATCACCGAAGCTATACGACTCCTGGTATGAGTGTTCAATTGCCGCTCATAAAGAATCAGTAAGTATTTTACAAAAAATGGGATATGCAGATGTTAATAGATATCAAGTAGGAACTAAATATATGTGTAAGCGGACAAATACTTCTTGAGAATATGGCGAAAATGTGGTAGCCAATAATTCTCACCTTTAATAGCTATCCCCTTTTTCCCTCTCGGGATAGCTTATTCGCAATAATAAGCATACACCAGCTTATCCTCTGCCGTGTACCATCCTTGGTCCGTGGTTCCTGATTGGTTGATGTAAGTTGCATTGGCCTCAATCCACGCTTCTCCCTGAGCAGAACAACTTAGTCCTGGGGTAAAGGGTAGAACAACAGGCTCCGTTAATAAAATAAGAATAACCAAGACTTTCATGCGCAATCAATACAACAGTTTTCAGCTTGTGAGGACCATTCGTCAGGCTTTGGTATGCATCCACACAAAACACAAAACGGTGACTGATCAGAGTTTTCTTGTTTCTTTACCATCATTAAATACTTTAACCTGTAAGTGTCCTTTCTTGTTGAAATAAGTGATCCAACCACTAAATTTTGAGTCTATAAGAAGTACTTTTTTTATAGCCTTCTTCCAGCTCATCGCTTTAATTAATTCAGCTTCTCCGCCTTCTTTAGTTACTGTGTATTCATATCGCATGTTTTACCTCATTGTGATGAAAAAGATCAAGAGGTTCAATCTTGATCCACGCTCTACTATTTTGAGACTTATTTATTTTAGCTTTTTCTGTTTCTGTTAAATGTATTAGTGTAAATTTTGAAGTATAAACCAAACGCTCAAAATTTTTCACTTCTTCATGACCAAGAGAAGAAAGTAGACAAGCAGGTATTTTTTTATCCTGGAAATGTTTTATAATTTGTTCAAGCACTAGATAGGCATGATGAATTGTAGAAGATCTATCAATAAAGATAGAAGAATATCTATTCATTTTAGGTAGGTAGTAACGTAATAAATCTATACATCCTCTTGGACCACTATCGGTAGCATCAGAAAATAAAATATCTATTGGTTTTTTTGGGTCGAAAAATTGTGTGTCAGTTAAAGTAATATTTTTAAAATTGACAAATTTTTCCAATTTTAATTTTTTTAAAAGGTTATTTAAAAAATTTTCATACGATCCATCAAGATGCCAGTCTTCACCATTATCCATTCCCCAGACTACTGATTTGTCATGTTCCCAGGCTTCACCATTATCTATCCCCCACACTACACCCTTACCATTTTCTTTCAATGCTTGTGCCATCATACAAGTACTAACTCCTTGTCCTACACCAAGTTCTACTATATTATTAGGTTGCTCCATTTTAATTAAAGAATAGAGAAAATAGCAAAAATTCTCAGTGCCATATCCTGTTTTGCCATTAATATAACGAATAACATTTTCGAGCGACATACTTTCCTTTCATTTTTTATTCATATAACCCCCGTAGTTTCCGTGCACGTACTTCTACGAGAGCAAAGGCTCGATCGCTACCTCCGTTTTGACGGGAAGATCTCAGCTTACCTCAGTGACTCTTTAGCGCGAAGCATTTAGGTGTGAGGCCCTGCCTTTTATCTAGAAAGAATATAGGTTTTCGTAGGACTTATGTCAAGGGCTAGTAAAAATTATTTTCCCTGTCCTCGAGAAAGTTTTTTGTTGTATTTTTTATTGGGTTTTTTGGAATGACGTCCAGGGCGCTTGCGTTGAGTGCGTTTAATATGGACGTAACCGTAGCCTCTAGGCTTTCGGCTCATTACCTAAGGCCGACTTATCATCGAGCGGTAGATAGGCTATATGCCCATTAACATACTGTTTAGTTGTTTCATGACAGTTAGAGCATCTAAAGTAATTAGCATGCAGGCTTAATAATTGGGTGACCACTTCACAATAAGGACATCGACCCCATTCAACTCGGACTCGAACTCCAAACATATCTCTACCAATCTCCTCGACGAGAGAGTTCAGTTGCTCTCGTGGCTTTACGACCTTTACGGGTGTAGGTTTTTTTACTTCGATAGGTTTTCGGCTTGAAGTACCGAAGTATTTTTGCAATAGGGTTTTTAGTTCTTTTATCATCCATAGACTCCGCAACAACTGAATTTATCCATAAAAAAATAATGGTAGACACTGAATCCTATTAAGACTCCAATGCTCATTCCTATAAATAGGGTCACATACTTTATCATGCACACTTAAACATGTGAAGATAAAATAAATATCCAATTGCTAGTATGACTAGCACTCGATATTCAAGGGCGTATCTATTTAAAAAGCCACGTATTATTCTTCTCATTAGTATTTAGACTCCGCATCGTAACTATCGCTGGTATAGCCGTGTTCAATTACCCGTAGGATTCTTGTACGTCCTGCTGTCTGGCCTTCTTCTAATACATATTCAACCTCAGCCTTAACATTCTTACCGCATTTAAATTGGACGCGCTCGGGCTGAATGCTTCTCTCGGCCTGCCTCTTCGCCTTCAGGCAGTCTCCCATAGATTTTTGGTATGTGTGCTCCACCAATTGGCCCTCTAAAAACATGCAAAGGGCGACGCAAATTATTATTTCATTTGGCATTATCGTACTCCGTTCTTGTAATGAATCTCTCGATTCGAATCTTTAAGTTCTTCAATATCTATTAACACTTTTTCCATTTGTTTACTTAAAAAATCGATGTTTATTTTATTGTGCATCATACTCTCAATTTGTTTATTAATTCGATCGGTGGTCTTGTATAGGTCCTCCAACATCATGTACTGCTCCGAATCTGCGGGCAAACTTCCCAAAAGACCCCGAGGCCATTTTATCCTAAATTCGCTGTTCTGATCCACATCTTTTTCCATGAGTTCTAATTGCGTGGCGTGCTTGTTGAGCGACTCATTAATACCGAAGTAAGCCCAGGTCCCGATCGCGACCATGGCGATCAAAGAGGCCACGGTTTTCATCGGCATCTGAACTGCCGCCTCCTCCGAGATTTTGAGAGGTTTACTCATTAAACTACCACTTTTAGTTACAATTGTTCTTATCTATATCCGCTGGTTTTTCCCCAGAGAATACCCAGAACCAAGAAGAGATCTTTGTTCCTTCTTGAGTATAGGTGCATTTAGGCCCGATCGAACAGGCGCTTAATGCAAATAATAGTGCAAGCACTAAAAATAATTTATTCATTTGTCTCCTTTGTTTTAATTGTGTGTTCATAGGTGTCCTGTTCTGCTTTTTCTTGATCTTCTACCTGGCAACACTCTCCGTTGTCTTCTTTTTCTTTTGAGTGCGTACCACAGCATTTTTTTGGATCTATTGACACGCTTCACACTCCTCATGTTCACAATTCATACAACTACAAACTCCATACATATCACCATGTTCCTTTAAAGAACAGTGACAATCGCAGTTACAATTTTTACACTTTGTCATCTTTGTTTAAATAGTCCCATAGCTTTTTAAATTTTGTTTTTATCCATCTAATCATCTTTTGTCTCCTCAATATTATAAAAGAACTTATCAGTGTCTTCAGTTTTCCATTTTCTACTATCTTCAACATTCCATTCACTGGTCTGAACCTTCCAATCAAATGGAACTTCATCTTTAACAGTAAAGGATGGAATACTCCAAATGATTCTATTGTTTGGCTGAGCCGCATAGTTACCATTTTCCAGGGCTATGATGTGCGCACACTTATGTTCTTGCGGGATCTCTGAATGATCCGTATCTACTATATTACTCTCTGGATGACCCCAGTCAACCGTAAAAAGATACGCACCAGGATACCATTTCTTATCTTTTCCTATGAATTTACAGGACTGACCGTCCAAGACATCAAAAGAAGTAACGCTAGGATAGTAACTAAAGCAATTCCAAAGCTCCAGCTCGTCAAGTCGCATCCTAGGAACTTCTTTGACATTAAATCCTTTTTGTATGAATGCAGAGATTGGTAAACGGTAGAAAATAGCACCGTTTTCCATAATTGCGTGAAAGAGTATAGGCCTCCCTGTAATCGATGCAAACCCAAAAAGTAAGCAGTCTTCCACTTCTCCATGGTGTTCTTTAAGGTCATAAAGATATTCTCTCCTGACCTGCGCATAGGTTGCAGGAATATTTGCGTTCAAGTAGGCCATGTATCATACTCTAAAGTGCTGCGATGATTAAAATCACAAGTACAACACCTGCACCGATACAAACTTTTCGGTGATCTTTCCAGATTTGTTTAACTGTTTCCATAGTTCCTCCTAATTTATATTACCCCAATTTGAACCAGCTTCATAGTCTACCTTATTAGGTACTTCTAGCTCAACTGAAGATTCCATTATTTGTACTATTTGTCTTGCTTCTTTATCATCTTTTACGGAAATATCCAACTCATCATGTACTTGTACATGGGGGATAATTCCTTCTTTATGGAGATCAATCATTGCTTTTTTAGTCATATCAGCGGCTGATCCTTGTATTAATCTGTTTAATGCTTTGTATGTATAGGCTCTTCTGATCCCTGGTCCGTGTTCCAAGAGCGCTTGATCATGAGGTAATGCTTTATGAATCCCGAACTGATTTGGTTCCCATAAAGGAAAACGACACAATCTTCCAAGTAATGTTCTAATCTTTCCTGAATCTTGCGCACGTTTCATCGTTGCATCCATTAACATTTTAACAAACGGAACTTTAGCATGATACGTTCTAAATAAATCTTCAGCCTGAAGTTTACTTACTCCAAGTTCTGCCTGTAATTTATTTTTTCCCATCCCATAAAATAATCCTAAGTTAATTGTTTTTGCTTGAGTTCTTGGGATATCAGCCATGGTTGCTACAATTTTATGAAAGTCTGCGTCTTCATTTTTGTAAGCTTCAACAACTTCATCAACCCCATACATGTTTTGTAAGGATGCATAATGAACAACGAGTCTTGGTTCTTGTTGATTGTAATCAAAACATCCCCACTTACATCCTTCTTCAGGAATAAATAAAGATCTGATCCGTGGTCCGAGCTCCTTGTTCCGTGCTGGAACCTGCTGTAGATTTGGATTATTCATACTGAATCTTCCCGTCACGGTCCCCCCACCTTCGGCTCGAAGTTGGTTAATTTCTGCATGGATCCTACCTTTTTGACTATGTTTGATGATGGTATCAATAAAAGTTGTGTGAGCTTTATTAATTTCTCTAGCTTTAGCAATACACTTCACAACATTGTGTGGGTGATTTGTTAAAAAATTTTTAGTAAAGCTAGGTGCTTCAGTTTTAGCGGTACGATCATAAGGCAATCCTAATTTGTCAAAGACCTTGGCAATTGATCGTGCGGCCCAGATCTGAACATCTATCCCCGTACTTACTAACACCTCACCCAACATTTTTTTCTCTTGTTCCACTAATGTTTTCTTTTCTTTCGCGGCTTGTTCTTGATTTACACGCACACCAAGAAATCTCATATCAACTAGACAGGGAAATAATTCCATTTCCATTTTAAATACGGATTGAATATCTTGGTGAATAATTTCTTTTTTTAATTCCTGCCACAACTCCAGTGTGAGTTGGGCGTCACGCTCTGCGTAAGCTCCAACGTACATTGCTGGAAGTTTATACATTTCAGCTTTAGGATCGACTCCCCATGATTTTGCTGCTTCATATAATGCAGATTCATCTTTACCTTTACCTACATAATCTCGTCCACAACCATTTAAATCATAACGTAATCGATTCTCATCACATAAAGCTGCGCCTATCATGGTATCTATAATACGTCCATTAATTTTTAAACCCATAGCTCTTAACCAACAGACGTCATACATTGCATTGTGGAAAATTTTATCGGAAGGTGTCTTTAAAACATTGGTAAGCCATTTGATAATCATCTTACGATCCATGTTACCTCCTCCTTCGTGAGCAAAAGGATAGTAAGCACAAAAATCTTCTGTGGCTACGGATACACCTACGACTTCACCAACTCCAACTACGGATCCTGATCCCATTCTTATATTTAAATTTGGATCTTTTGTTTCTAAGTCGATTGCTATTTCGCAAGCTTGCGTTAAATCAGGAAACTCTTCTGGAGGGAGCCACTCTGTCTGTGGCTTGAAGAGAGGAATTTGCATTAGGAATAATCTCTTTCAATAATCATATCAATGTAATGTTTTGCTTTTTCCAAATCTTGTACTTCTCCTTTATGTGCGTGTCTGCAGATATATTTAATAGCATTTCCTTCGGCAAAAAGCAATTTATTATCATTAATAAATTTACTGGGCTGAATTTTCATATCCTTGTAATGGGATCCACCGATTTGCTTTTTATATACACTCATATTCTAAATGATTTATAAATATCCTTTGGTCTAATAATATGGAGATGGTCCTTGGTTCTTGTCGCACCCACATAGAATAATCTATTCTCGTCATCAGGAAAACGATCCATACTTTTTTGAGTATTTCTACTTAAATCAGTAAGAAGAACTACGTTTGAACATTCTCCCCCCTTGACACCATGAATGGTTGATAATAAAATACGCGGCGGCTTATTAAGTTGTTCACCATTAGCTCTCATTTTTCGAATATATTCAATTTGATTTTGGGGAGCAGAATCAAAAGCTTCATACCAAACTTTTTTTGTTTTTAATCCTTGATTATTATAAGCTTCAGTTATGTTGTAAGATTTATCTTTATTTAAGTATTGAAGATTTTCTTTTTGATAATGATTCGGTGACATATAAGATGCTACTCTTTTAATCTGCTCATGGTTTAAGTCATTGTTTTTACGCCATTTTTCCCAATCAATGACCGCTTCATATAAATCTTTTTCATAACCTTTCTTGAATTTATTTTGATAGTACAATCCTTTAGAGTACAAAACATTTTCTAATTCATTTAGCATGTGACGAGTTCTTGCCAACACAAACCATTCTCCACTACTCATATCTATATCTTTAAATTCATGATAATAAGACAATAGCCCACTTTTACTTTTCGGTTGCCATTCTTTATGAAGTCTTTTAGAAATTCTTTTAACAATTCCCATAGCTAAATCATGTACTACTCCTGGTACTCGATAAGATTGTGAAAGATTTAATATTTTTCCTGTTTGAGTAATAAAACTATCTACATCGGCTCCAGCCCATCTAAAAATAGCTTGGTCATCATCACCTGCAATGTAATTATCTTCAGTTTTATCCCAAATAGATTTGGCCATGCTCCATTGTAAACTAGATAAATCCTGAGCTTCATCAATAAATACGACATCAAATTTAGGGGAAGCATCTGATTTTATAAAATCAGAAATCATATCATTAAAATCAATAAGTCCATGAACTTTTTTATAACTCTCTAATTCACTGCTTAAATTTTTTAATGTGTCGACTGAAACTTCTTGAGAATGTTCTTTTAAATTATATTGTTGTTCAACTGTAATGCCTTTTAGTTTGGCAAGTTGAATAATTCTTAAATAATCACTGTTAGTGGTAAATAATCCTGTTTGGTCATCATCCCAATCATTATAATCTACACGTAGTCCTGTTTGTCTTCCTATATCAGCGTAATGTTTACGTTGCATTACATTTTCTTTTTTAATTCCCAAACGTCTAAAAGCTAAAGAGTGTAAAGTTCTAAAGTAAGGAAGGTCATCTTCAGTTAAATTAAATTTATCCATGGCTCTATCTCTCGCTTCATAAGCCGCTTTCTGAGTAAATGAAAAATAACCTATACGATTAGGATCTGTTGTCTTTAAATATTTATCTACTTCGTTTAATAAAGTTTCTGTTTTCCCTGTGCCTGGAGGTCCTAATACTATTGTTTTCATCAGTAAGGTGTCTTTGGTTTAAATTGTTTAGGACGATATACGTTTTCAATTTTTTCAAATTTTTCTATTGTCATGATTGTTTTATTGTGCTTTCCTATCATTTCTCTTTTAATTTTACATCCACACTTATCTCTTAATAACATTTGTGTTTCATCATATTTTTCAGACCATCTTCTTTTAAGAAGGTGAGAATTAAAAAATTCTCTAAAAATAAAATGATGTGTTCCTTCGTGTGTCCAAACATTTCCACGAAGCATATCCTCTTTAGTTGCCCCCGCTGCTGTACGATCCGTACAATATACTTCAAGATGATCGAGAAGTTGTTCTATTTTTGAAGATCCTTCAGGTGGTTCAACGATTTCTATATTAGCAAATAATAACCTTACCATTTCATTAAAATCTTTTTTACGAAGAGTTGGAGGAACTTTATTAACATATTCCATCACAGCTCTTTGAAAGAGTCTTTGTTCTTGAAGATAAGAAGTGTCTTTGAGTTTTACTCTTTCTCCATCAACGTTAACGTAATAATAAGGTTCGTCTAAATTAATTTTCTGGAGATCACTTAAATCGGGAAATAGAGATTGGCCTCTAATACCATACTTTCTTGTTAAACATAATTTCTTATCACAATGATCACACATCGGTTCTTCATTACATTTAAATCCTAATTCTCTATTTAAATTATATTTTATCTTTTCTTGAATAATTCTATCTTCTAATGGTGGATCAAAATATTTATAATTGAAAGAGTTAATATGTTTCTGCCATTCTTCAGGCCATTTCCTTTTTGCGTATTGAATATATTGGTAAAGAACTCTATCTCTTCCATCATTTAATTTAGTTTGAGTTAAAGATTCTATACATGGTGGACCATCACTAAATTCTGATGGTGGTCTTTTTAATTCTAATTTATCTAATTCTTCAGGAGTGAGTCGTTTTATTGCTAAAAAAAATTGAGATATTGTAATAGCTTCCCCTTTAAAATTAAAGGCATATCTTGTGGTACTTGTTGAATTAAAATATGGTAAATTTAAAAAATTTCCTGTATCATCTTCCGATTTCAATTCAATCTGTTTTGGAAAAACTTCCGCACTGCCAAATCCTAGAAATGCACTGATTGCTGTAAGTTTATCTCGTAAGAGTTTAGCTTCTACGGGAATAGTAGTGAATAAAAAGATGTGTGCTCCTCCACTTTTAGATCGACACACAGTTAGAGGTAACTGATTATTATTAATGAGATTGATAAGTTTTTTATGATTTAAATTATATTTATCAACATCAATACACCCCCATCGACATTTATTATTTTCATCAATAGGTATAATACCTAGACTTGGTTCAATACCATTTAGATGATCTTGCCAAAGTTTATCTGTGACTGGTTCACGTTTAACGAAAGATTTTCCTTTAATCTTTGTTCCATCGGAGCTTTTCTTTTCAACGTAAGTACATCCGTGAGCCCGTTTTAATCCTGTAAATAAATCAATAAAATTCTTCATAATAGTTTTCCGAGGCGGGTTAACTCTCGCGCTCCCGCCTCTTTCTTCTTCACAAAGAAGTTATTAAAACGGTGCTTCGTTTTTGGGTTGTGATTCGCCATGTTTTGCCACAACAGCGCCTTTTGCGACGTTTGTAGAAAAACCTTTAGCGATCTCATAAATCCCTTTATCGGTGATAGGTCCAACCTTGGACACATCCCAACCAAACCATGTACCTTTGTCATTAGACTGTTGTACAGTTTTTAGTTTATAAATGTGGCTATATGTTGGCGGTGTAAATAAACCATTTTTACCCTGCATTTTAATCCCCATCATCATTGAGTTCCACTTACGACTAATTTTTAATTGAGTCGCTTTCATAGAAATCAAAGCTGTTGTAGGAGTTTTGCCAAGTAAAATTACAAAATGACTTACAGTATTTTCAAGATAGTTGCCGTTAGCTAATCTATCTTTATTACCTTTGTCTCTTGTAGTTTGTGGTATAGAATCTCCTGCGTCATAAATATTGACTGGAGCTCCTTTACTTTCACCTCTGTCTTGCCATTCTATATACTGTCTTTTGTAATAGACGGGCAACACCTGTATCCCCTTTTCGCCATCAAACAGTTCATTTGTAACCGTATTGATTATCATGCCAGGTTGTGCACCTTCGACATATTTAGCGTCCCTCTTATTTACTTCAGGGGATAATTGGCCCAAGACTTTGAGAAATGGTAAAGCTAAATCTTCTTGCTTTATATTCGCAATCCCTTGGCCTGCATCAGCTTCAAATACATTTGTAGCTAATGGTCCTGCATTTTCGCGTTTCGCGATCTGTGCTTCTTGCTTCATGGTTATTGTTTCCTTTTTATTGTTGTTTTATTTCCAATGAACACATTGAAAATCTCCGTTGGAAGGGGTTTCCCTCCCTCGATACGCTCACGGACAAGCGCTTTCAGAGTCATGGGCTCAACCTTCAACTTTTGTGTCGGTTGATACCCTTGACCCTTCGCAAGTTCAGCATATTCTGCTGCCTTGTTATCTTCGTTACGTCCAAAAGATACAGTTAATTCATTCTTTATTATATCTCCTAGATCGTTTTCACGAAGCCAGTTAAACGCCTTCTCTTTGTTGGCTTGAGTAATAGTGGCGCTATAATTTGTTTTAACTTCAACTGATGATCCATCAGCAAGTTTGAGATAAGATAGTCCCATCTCTGTTAACATAGTGGGAATAGCTTCTCCAGAAATCTGTTCTAAATCTTTTTTTCTCTGTTTAAGATACTCTTCATTTTGTTCTATGTCTTTCTGTATTGCCTGCATTTCTTTTATTTTATTTGCAAGTTTATTAATATTAGATGTTTTATCTAATACTTCTGTTTGGTCTTCTTCGAAATTAATTTGATTCATCTAGTTCTCCTTTCTCAAATAGATTAATGTGAATCGGATAGTATTTTCTTTCTTGTTTGTCCCATTTTAATAAATTAAATTTACCACTAGTTATATCAGAAACAATAGAACACGCAACTCCAATGATTGCAGGATCTCCTGTTAATAATAAAAAATCTTTGGTGGTATACTCTTTTAAAGATTGTCTTAATTTAAAAATTAAGGGACCTGGAGAAAATATCATTTGCGAAAGTTCAGGTAATAAAAATTTAAAGGTTCCATATTCAGCAGCCCCTAAAATATTAATCTTAGGTTTACCATCTTTGGTACCCGCAATCTCTTGTATTACATATACAATCGGTAATTTAACTTTTCTACTTTCTTCCATTGACATTATATATAATATGTCCTATATATTAAGTCAATAGAAAGATGAAATATAAATTTAAGACACCGCCTTATAAGCATCAGCTTACGGCTTTGGAAAAATCCTGGAATAGGGAAACGTATGCTTATTTCATGGAAATGGGAACAGGGAAAACTAAAGTTCTCATTGATAATATAGCCATGCTTTATGATCGTGGTAAAATAGATGGTGCTTTAATTGTATCTCCTAAAGGAGTTGTGGGTACATGGTACACTCAAGAACTTCCAGCTCATTTACCTAATCATATAGAAAATGTGTCTGTTTTGTGGCAACCTAATATAACTAAATCACAATCCCGAAAGTTAGGAAATTTATTTAAGTCTGACACAAGACTCCATATTCTTATTATGAATGTTGAAGCTTTAAGTACTCAAAAAGGATTAGCTTTTGCTCAAAAATTTCTTTTATCTCATAAACCCTTGATGTGTATAGATGAGTCTACCACTATTAAAAATCCTAAAGCCAAACGAACTAAAAATATTATCTCTCTTTCTTCAATGGCCCAATATCGTAGAATTTTAACAGGTTCTCCTGTTACTAAAAATCCATTGGATCTTTACAGCCAGTGTGAATTTTTAAATGAAGAACTTTTAGATTTTACTTCTTATTATGCTTTTAGAAATCGTTACGCAGAAATGAAAACTTTGCATATCGCAGGGCGATCTATCCAGATAGTAAGCCATTTTAAAAATTTAGAAGAATTATCAGAACAATTGAAGACATTTTCATATAGAGTTTTAAAAGAGGAATGTTTAGATCTTCCTCCTAAAATATATATAAAGAGAGAGATTGAATTGTCCGCTGAACAAAAGAAAGTTTATAAACAAATGAAAGAAGAAGCTCTTGCTACTCTTAATGGAAAACAAATAACAACTATGACAGTTCTAACTCAATTAATGAGATTGCAACAAATTACATGTGGTCATTTTGTAGCGGATGATGGCACAACTCAAGAAATAAAGAGCAATCGATTAAATGAGCTAATGGACATTTTAGATGAAGTAGAAGGAAAAGCTATTATATGGGCACATTGGCAGAAAGACATACAAATTATTAAAGAAGCTCTTATCAAAAGATATGGTCCGAGATCCGTGGTTGATTATTATGGACTCACGCCCCAAGATCAACGACAAAAACATAAAGATGCTTTTCAGAATGATTCTAAAGTACGCTATTTCGTTGGAACACCACAAACGGGTGGATATGGTCTAACCTTAACTGCAGCTAATACTGTGATTTACTATTCTAACGGATATGACCTGGAAAAACGAATTCAGTCCGAGGACCGTGCTCACCGAATCGGGCAAAAGAAGTCTGTGACTTATATAGACATTCTCGCGGAAGAAACGGTCGATGAAAAAATCACCAAATCCCTACGCAAGAAAATTAATATTGCCTCCAAGGTTATGGGCGAAGAACTTAAATCATGGATTTAAATGGCTATTCGTATCATTAAAAATTTCCTCAAGAAAAAAGATTTTAAAGAGCTAGAAAATATTATGCATGGGGTATTTTTCCCCTGGTATCTCAATTCTGTAGTAAATCCAAAAGATGGCTTTTATCAACTTGTGCATATTTTTTTTATTGATCATAAAATTAATTCGCAATTCTTTAAGGATTTAAAACCTGTTTTAGATATCTTAAAACCTCGTGAACTTTTAAGAATTAAAGCTAATTTATTATTTAAAACACCAAAGATTGTTGAACATGGATATCATCGTGATCAGAAAACACTTGCACATAAGACGGCTATTTTATATCTTAATTCCAACAATGGCTACACCCAATTTAAAGATGGTCAAAAAATTACGAGTGAAAAAAATAAACTTGTGAAATTTGATGGTTCTTTATGGCACACTGGAAGCTCCTGCACAGATCACCCTTATCGTACAGTGATTAATTTTAATTATATCCTTTAATATGGAATATCAAATACACAAAAAATTTTTACCCGTAGATTTTTTTGAAAAAATTAAAAATTTAGTTATGGATCAAGATTTTCCATGGAGAAAAAGAGACCATATGGTTACTCCCAGCCATGATGCACTTTATTTTACTTATTGTTTTTATAATAGTATGAAATCCTGCTCAGAATTGTACGAACCTTATATGATTCCTATTTTAAAACAATTACGTGTAGATTATAATAAATTGGACGATGAACAACATGCAGTGGCACCTATACAGATTAGAGCTAATATGCTTATCAATGCATTATTTAAAAAATCGAGTTGGCACCGTGATTATGGTTTCAACTGCAAAACTTCTCTTCTATATTTAAATGATTGTGATGGGGGAACTGAAATACAGATTAATAATAAAATTAAATTTATAAAAGCCGAGGCCAATAAAATGTTAATTTTTGACACACCTATTTTACATAGAGCCGTTACCTCTAAAAACGAGCCCATACGATACGTTATAAATTTTAATTACTTCACCTCCTAGGAAACATAGGATATATGCGCGAGGCGCAGAAAATTTTCAGTCTTGATTATTTGAAATAAATTACGAGCAGCATCAATAATAAAACTAAACCTTGGTGCTTATTAATAATGCCATTTACTCTGTCATAAATTCTAAATTTCATTAGGCGTCTCCTAACATAGGTTTATATTGAGTCTTATTATCTTCGTCTTTATAGGCTCTTAAATTCTGCTTTATATTTTCGGATGACTCTGGATTATAGCTGACGTGCAACCACCCCGAGTTGGGTTCGTCTGGATTCCAGTACTCAAGAATCATTTGATCATAAAGAAGGTTGTCCTTGATCCAATTAAAGACCTCATTATTAGGGGTCCCAAAGATTTCGAAGTCCGCCGCCATCCCTTTTGCATGCTGCGAATCTACGCTGCTGCCGATGGCTACACAGAGCTGCGGACTGCGGTAGCCCGAGGATATACTCACTACGTGGTTAAAATGGTCTCTAACAGGCTGTAGGACGCGCTCACAGAGCAATCTTAGGTTCTCCTGGTGGTCAGGGCTAGGGTCGTTTGGAATGCCCTTCCTTTCAGCTGTCTGTGACTTAGTCAGCTCAACTAAGCTAAAATTTTTAGATAATTGCATATATTATGCGATGAAATGTTGAAACAATTGTAAGGCTACGGCCCCCACCATAGCTAAAAGAACCCAATAGATTTTGTCTATCTTGCCACCCAAGTCATGAATACGTAGAGCCATATGTTTTAAATGGTTATTCTTAATAGCAGCCACATCTTTCTTGAGACCTGTGATGTGACCTTGTAAACTAATAATATTTTCTCTTACAGTTTTGGGTGTCATGTTTTCCTTGCAATAACCTGTTCCGAAGGTGACAATAACGCACTCTCGGTTCTTGTCAACCCTGTAGTTGGATTAGTATTAGCCGCAGCTACAGCTACATTAGGCATAGGGGTGTTAGGAAGTGGTGGAACCTGAGGTTTTTGACCAGTTAATCCTGAAAAAGGATTAATAATTTTTTTAATCTTCTCTAGACCTTTTTTAATGATACCTGTTCCTTCTTCTGGAATAGGATTACCCTTATCATCATAAAGGGTTTGTCCTTTAGAATTCTTTTTGTATTTAGTTTTATCAGGAGTGTATCCGTCAGGGAAAAATTCTTTTCGTTTCCACTTTCTTTTAATAGCATCGAGTTCTGCCTTAGGAAAAATAAAGTGTTCATTTTCAAAGAAGAAATAGTCCTCACTCTTTTCGGATTCTTTTTCCATAGCATCTTTAACATACTCTACCTTCTGATCGAATCTAGGTTGAGAATAGTTAGTGGGAGTAAAGACTCCTCTCATTAAATTTCTAATAAGAGTTTCATCGGTCCCTGCTTTTTCTAATATTTTTTTAATGGTTCGGTCATCAACATTTAATAGCTTCATGTCTTCAATACGGATAAACATATCCTTTTGTATTCTAAAATCTTCTTCCTGCATGATGTCAAATTCTCTTTCCATCTCGCTTGGAGTATTACTGTAGTAATGTTTAGCATCGTAGAACCCATCCGCTTCATCAATATCTCTTCTTAAACTATTCAGAGTCGCTGCGTAGTATTTTAAATCGGACTTGGTATCGATTCGAATCAAACGAATTCCAGAGAACAACGCTAACAGTTCATCAAAAGTGTTCACAGGTTTACCACCCTTCGTTAAATCTTTTCTTAAGCCTGCACTTATTTTCTCACTCGTTAGCCACACACCTGGTTTAATTCCATCCATAATGTAAGCGAATGAATTATTAATCTTAGTAGAAAGAGTATCTCCTCTCGTATAAACTCTTCCACCTCCAGTTTTTCTTCCTCCTCCTGCAGTGACATCAACCAATCGATCATAACCTAATGGCTCTGATACAAAGGGTTCCATAATTTCCATGAACGGTCCTTCAGGACTGAATAAAAGTCCAAGAACAAAGTCATCCACATCTTCAGGGTTAATATTTTGTGCATGCGCTGCAGTAATTGCTGCCTGTATAGGTCTTTGCAACACATCATAAGGCATGAAGTAAGTAAAATTAACAGCAAGACTTTCTCCGTCTTCCCATCCTTTAAGCATCATCAGATCTGCATTTCTATTCCAGCTGGCAGCAAAGGATCTTTTGTATGCATCCTCTTGTGATTCAGTTGTGTTAGTTAGGAACTGACTCACTTCTGACATGCCTTTTCCTAATCCAAAAATCGTCATGAAAGATCCCATCAATCTTCGAATTCCCATCTGTCTAATGACTTGGTTTGGATGTGAAGACATCTTTAAACCTAACGCAATGTTAGTGGTTGTAGTTCTAATCATTTCTGCAGGGAACGATACGAAATTTCCTAGAGGGAATTTTCTTAACGCTTGAATCACAGGAGGTACTTTACTGTAGGTTGGGTAAGAATTTCTAATCAA
>VTLG01006024.1_pt1 | contig 26752 bp, 26 predicted proteins | sample 4694571 | NCBI WGS metagenome assembly VTLG01 (sample SAMN12604809, study PRJNA352737) | marine metagenome | biome: ENVO:00000447; feature: ENVO:00000209|ENVO:00000569|ENVO:01000036; material: ENVO:00002151; isolation source: viral sequences binned using virsorter ...
TTTATACCTTTATCTTATTCTTTCTTCAAAAAAAAAATCGGAGCGAAGCGGAGATTTTTTTGCAAAAATTTTAAAAAATCAAGGCCAGGCCGGATCAATTACACTCCTTTCTATCGATCCGGTGACCTGAACCTTGTGATACCGTCAATCTAGTCATTCCATGAATGATCGAAGTTAAAATCGGATAATTCAGATGCTATACCATCTACATCATCACCTAAAATATCCTGTAAAGCAGTCATGGCTTGTGCCTGTGGGGATTTATTTTCTACTGGTATGCCTTTGCAACCTTCGCAACCTTTGCCAGATAGAAACGTTTGTTTCTCATCTTCGGGCATATCATTATAAACGTAATACATTTCGTATGGTTCGCCACAATTTTGACAATATAAATCCATTTTAATTGTGTCCTTTGTTGGAATGTCTATCTACGAATTGTTTGGCTCGTTCTGGATAGTTTGTTAGTTCTTCGTGAAGGATATTGTCTATTTCTTTATCGTAGTGTCTGGCGATTTCATGCCAGTTTATTTGATGGTCAGCGATGAAGTCCTTGACATAGATACTCAATGAATTGTGCGCCGTTTCTGCGTCTATATATTCATCATGAATATCCTTCAATTTCCTTGAAAGTATATAACTGATTGATAACGATGCATCACTATTTAAATAGTCATTGACTGATTCGTCTATCAATTCCAGTACCTGTTCATGATCAAAAAAATCATGCAATCCGACTAACCATGTCTCACGATTCGACCAACCGTTGAAGGTGTTTTGTTGTGTTGTTGTGTCTGACAATTGTTTTTCCTTAGATAATATTTTGAGCCTTTTATTGACTTACTCAGGTCTGATTACTTATTGGTTATTTACTCCTTTTTTTGGTTATTACTAGTATGGATTTCCTGTTGAATCAATGTCTGGCATTTCCCACCAAATAGTTTTATGAATTTTATTGTCTGGAGTTTCTAACAGAACTGGTGATTCATCGCCATATAATGGGTGTTCGTACCATGAGCCGAATTTATTATTCCCGATAAGACAAGGATTATGCTTTTTTATGTAGTCACTAGCACTTATTTTATATGTTCCTACTATTCCTATATTTTCATTGTTTAACATTTTCATACTCCTTAGATTTAATATGTGATTATTATATATAAACTAGTCTGGAGATACAATAGGTATCTATATCAATTTAGACCAATATTGACCAATATCATCAATCGAGACTAGTTTGACTGATAAATAGGGGAAAGTGCTCGACAATATTTGTTGGTAATTTTTGCACTGGTAATTTGAAAATCGCCACAGTATGGTTTATAATCTGCGTTCTTGGTCTTAAGAATCATTCTTAACAGAGTCAGCAATTAAATAAGCTGGTGTGGCGTTTGAGTAGCACAGGGAATTTATAAAAAGGCGGGTATCCTAATAGGATAATTCAACTACTCACGATGTCGGAAAGTTAACCATTCCGTATTAGAATCGCAGATACCAAGACAGCAAAAGCCCTGTATAACTTTTGATGATACCGATGGGTATGCTAAACTAGAATTTGAAACATAATTCTATAAGGGACTTCTTTATCTTTTAAGATGGCTAAATCCAAAGACGGACTCAACTACAAACAAAGATTATTTGCAGACCTTTTGTTTAAGTATGGGAACCAAACGAAAGCCTACGAACAGGCATACTCATACGATACTCAGGGAAGATCGAAACAGATCATACATCAATCTGCATCAAGACTAGCTAAACATGAGAAGGTCCAAGCAAGGATCGAAATGCTTAGAGCTAAGTCTGGGATATCAAGAGAGCATATACTGGAACAACTATCAGAAGATAGAGACTTCAGCATAGAGCAGAACAATCCAAGCTCGGCAGTAAGTGCAAGCATGGGAATGGCAAAGGTTCTTGGCTATCTGAACGAGAGTGTTGAAGTAACACATAACACTACCAATCAAACTCTTATCTCTAGCTTATCTACTGAAGACTTACAGGATATACTTAGACTCGCACAAGCCAGTGATTGAAAATCTTATTCTTTTTTCTTATCGTCTTGTCTTAGTCCTGACTCTTTGGATCGTATCTAACGATCAACTTGGTTAAGCAGTAACAGATAGTGCATACACATCAGAAAATAAATCAACAAGAGGAAAAAAGACTACCTTGCCCTAGGGGGGACCATCGGAAGCACCCTGTGCTTATAGATGGGACTCCTAAAACAAGAAAATAAAATATAAGATGAAACGCTAATCGGTGTTTTCTGGATATGGAGATTTAGAAAATGAGTGATTTAAATGGGATTGTAAAAGAGAGGGAGTTGGTTGAGTGCGGATGTGGTGCGAGGTTACCTGAGATCAGTGTTGACCATTTGGATGCTGAGTTTCACCAGAGGTGGTTAGCCGGAGGTGGTAAGGGTAGTGTATTATTATGTGCAGCGAGGTTGGAGGAGGGTAAGGGGTATGAGCCTTGTGGTAAGTTAGCCAGGTTCATATATATAGGAGCCAGTGTTTGCAGGGAGCATCTTTTGGAGGCTTACTTGGCGAGGTGACCGCTTGGAGACAAAGGTAAAAGGGAAAGATGAGGCGAGGGCACTTGTAGCTACTCCTGAGTTTCAGAGGGAGTTAGCGGGCAGGTCGTTTCGGTATTTCCTTGATTATGTGAATATTTTAGAGCGTCCGCAGCCGTTGCGTGGTATTGAGGGTGGAGTTCAGCCTTTTCAGAAGTGGGATCATTTGATGGAACTGGCTGAGATGTTTGAGACTAAGAGGCTGATCACGGTTCTCAAGGCGAGGCAGGTTGGATTTTCGTGGATCGTGAGTGCGTATGCCCTGTGGATGGTTGTTTTCAGGGACGGGACTGCTGTGATGGAGCTTAGTCGTGGGCAGTTGGAGTCCAGGGACCTTCTTGACAAGGCGAAGTTTATTTATAAGCATCTTCCTGCTGAGTGGAATTTACCTGAAGTTGCGATGGATAATGCCAGTGGTTTTCGGTTGAAGGGGATGGAGTCAGAGATGGTTGCACTTCCTTCCACTGAGGATGCCGGCAGAGGTAAGACTTCTTCTCTTGTAATACAGGACGAAGCGGACTTTCACCAGTATGCGGAAGCAAATCTTGTAGCTGTCAAGCCTACCATTGACGGTGGGGGACAGCTAATAATGGCATCGACTGTTAATAAACGCAGTCTGCGTAGCCCTTTTAAGAATTTTTATGGGTCAAGCCCTTCAAACGGATGGGCAAAGCTGTTTGTTCCGTGGAGTGTGCGTCCTGAGAGGACACAGGAGTGGTACGAGCAGGTAAAAGTAGAGTCTGCGGACCTTCCTGAAGCACAGGATTTGGGTATTGACCTCTACATGGAGCAGGAGTATCCGTCAAGTGAGGCTGAAGCCCTCAGACCTGCCAAGGCGATGGCTGCTTTCAGCAGGGAAGCTATTGAAAGGATGATGGGAGACGTAAAAGAACCTTTAAGGAAGGTGGGTCCCATCAATATTTACAGGGAACACCAGTGGGAGAAGCGTTACTGTGCGGGGAGTGACCCTGCACACGGAGTCGGGGGTGACTTTTCCGTCACGGTTGTGATGGAAGCGGATACAGGTAACGTGGTAGCTGACATAATTTCAGACCAGATCGGACCGGACGAGCTTGCAGTCCACTCAATGGAGATGCTTGCGATGTACCATAACCCTGTCTGGGCGATTGAGGACAACGAATGGGGAGCAGTCTGTCTCCACGTAGCCTCTTCAGCTAACTATCCGTCATTTTTTAAACGTGTAACAGGGACAAAAGCCGTAAAGGTGGGTTGGCATACCGATAAAAGCTCCAGGGGACTTCTGTGGTATGACCTTATCGATGCAGTTCAGTCAGGAGCAGTGTCAGTCCCCAACAGGCAGGGTCTTGAACAGTTCTATTCAGTAATACGTGACCCTACAAGGAGTCACAGACCGGAGGCGATGGAGGGAGCACATGACGACTACCCGATGGCAGTTGCCATAGCTCTCCAGGCAGCCTCACAATCTTTCAGAAGGCGAGCACCAAGGGTCGTGGAAGGCTTTAATACCAATGTCCTTGCGTTTGCCGATTATCACCGGAGGTTCTAATGCCAGACTATTCTCAGAAACCAGACTCAGCCTTTGTCGATTCGGCTGTTGCATACTACGAAGACCTGTGGAGGGAAACCCACGAGAAGTGGCGTGAGCTAGACTCATTCTACAACAGGGACTTCCAGGTCTGGAACAATGCTACTGACTCAGAACGGCTGCGAAGACCGAACTACAGACCCAGTAAGCCAACGAATATCGTAAATCATGCTGCCGATACGCAGATGGCATTCACTCCCACGGTGCATCGTGGACCTGTGGGTACTTCAAAGACAAGGGAGACTGATGCAGACAGCCTTGAACCGGCACTTGCATCGATACTTATTGACTCAGCGATGAAGGAAACCGACCATCCGTGGAAGGTGGCAGGTAAATATCTTGTACATTACGGTTATGCGGTGTTTGAAGGACCTTTTCTTGACATGCCTAAGTCTTATGTGCATGACAGGGACTGTAATCCTATACGGATAAGGGTTCCAAACCCTGCAAGGGTACTGCTTGATCCTACTGAAAGGGAGCCGTCATTCGTGGTGAAGAAGTCCATGATGCCCGCTTACCGTGTTTATGAGCTAAGTCTTGAGAAAAAGCGTACACGAAGGAGTGCGGTCGAGTTCAACCTTGATGACTATGCCGAAGATGTATGGCAGGAAGTCGAGATAGTTGAGTGTTGGTCTGATAAGTGGCACTCAGTCAAGGCAGCAGACCAGGGTATGATATATGTAGAGCGTAACACTCTTGGTTTTGTGCCTTTTACACAGGCATTTGCAGGATTCGGAATGAGTCCTGTAGATATGGAGAGTTCAGGACCTGCATCCCTTGCACAGGGTATGCTTGAGCCTATTATTGATGCGATTCGACTACAGGCACAGGCTCGAACCGCAAAACACCAGATTCTAATGGACAATGCGTTTGCACCGCTTGTCACAACGCAGGACCCGCAGGAGATAGCAGCCCAGATGGCACAGGGAGACGTTCTTCAGGGCGATCCCAATGACTTCAGGGTACTACCCATGCAGCAGGTTCAGCAGTGGATGTTCCAGATTGACAGGGAGTATGAAGAAGATATGGAGGAGGGGACGTTCAACCGTGCTCTCAGCGGTCACAGGGAGCCAGGGGTCACAACCGTTGGTCAACAGGCTATCCTGTCAGGCTCTGCACGTCAGAAGTTCAACCTTCCAAGCCTGCAACTGGAATACTGTGCATCGATTATAGCTTCGAGAATACTGCAACTGGTTAACACCGTTGACAGGCTCGAAGGGGCGATAGGTGCAGCAGGACATGTCTTAAAGAAGGCATGGATTAAGAATAATTACAATGCTAAAGTGGTGTTCGAGGTACTCGACCCAGTGTTAGACTTGCAGAGAAGACAGCTTGGATTGCAGGAAGTTTCAATGAATCTGAAGGATTACGAGACATACTGGGAAGAAGATGCCCATGTTACTAACGTATCCGAAAGATGGAAGCGTCTTGACAGACAGGCTGTACGAACCAATCCGCAGGTTGCAGCAAAGTTTGCTCAACTTGCAGCCGAAGAGATCGGTATTGACGATATGTTTGACGAAACTGAAGGAGAACAGGCAGGGGGCGGTGGTCAGGCAGGTATGACTGAACCCGCTCTCGACAGGATACTTAATCCAGGAACTGAGAATGAAGCGGTACGCCAGTTAAGGCAGCCACTTACAGATCAGGTAGCAAAACCTGGGCGAGTACCGCCTGAAGCACTTACCGGAGGACCTTAAATTGGCACAGGAAGACCCAGGAACATCAGTAATATCAGCACTTGTGGAAGAATACAGGCAGAGGAGAAAAGAAGTCTCCTCGAAGGAAAAGCCTGTAAGACCATCTGAAAGAGGGAATAAGGCTCCTGATCCGATAGAGCAGTGGTATAAAGATAAGGGAATGAACTTTTAGGAGAACTATAGATGGCTGATCCAAAAACAGAACTGGAAATATTTCAAAAAGAAATCAGGCAGTATATTTCTAACCCTAAATTTAGGACAGAACAAGAGATTAAAAACCTTTGGTTACAAGGTGGGTTTGACTACGAAAAGGCAGACCCTGAGACGCAAAAAGCACTCGACGAAATAATCGAGGTGATGCGTGATCCGGTTAAGAGAATACAGCTAGAGTTAAACTACAAAAGAGATATCTTCTATCAACCTCCTGCTACAGGTAACTTCGATGTGTTGATAGATGGTACAGATGAGGAAAAACTAGTTCCATATGCATTTTTTTCTCCAACATTAAATATTGAATCTTTAAAGAACGCAACTACCTATACGCAAGCCAGAGATTTGGAAGAGAATTTCGCAACTGTTAAGGATATCGAGAACTTCATAGTAGACTTGGCTAGTGAAATGTACCTCGATGGTATTCTACCTATCGATATGCCTAGCGAGGAATTTTTAACTGGTGAGCCTGGTGTGCCTTCAGTTCGATTTGGATTGAAATGGGAAGACGCAATTCAGGACATAATGGATAGTATTTTAACTGATCCTGATGGTGAGTTGTTTTCAGATAAGGTATTTAACGCCCTTGCTGATTTTGATCCTGGCAAATCGGGTATACGATCCCGCACTTATGAGAGGACTAAGGAATTAAGTCTCCATCCATTTGATCTAACCCGCAAGGATACTTTAAATTCAGCCCTGTCTGTTGCACTGGAACGTAACCTTCTGCATCGAGACCCTGTTAAAGCACAGCTTATAGCCAACTACATAACGAGGACAGGTCCTCAACCTAAAGATCAAGAGCTAATTAACAGGGCGATGTCGTTTGCTAATACAGTTGGCAATGAAACAAGAAATATCCGTCAGGCAGCACTTCATACAGGTAGTAGTTCTATTCAGTCTGCCATGAATGAGGTATTCAATGAGCAGAACGAAGAAAAGCCATATATACCAAATGTTGCGTTAACACCAGATGAACAAAACACAATCAGGCTTAACAAGGCAAGGATCAACAAGGAAGGGCTATATGATATAGATAGCAAAGGAAACCTGCCTAATTTCAAGAAAATAGCAGAGGAAAGACTTTTTGAAGAATATGGGATAAAGATTAATAGCAAGAATGCATTTTTTGCATCGATAGCATCAATGTCACCAAGCGAAAAGCGGGAACTTGGTTTAGGAAGAAATAATAATTCATGGAATGCAGTGAACTTAGTAGCCAATTCAATGGCACAGCAATTTGAGGAAGCATCTAATAGATTGCTCTTTGAGGAACAGTTAGAGGATGCAAGATACTCACAAAGTTTACTGAATTTCTCTGAAGAGATAATCAGTGACTTTACAAAGCGAGTTAGTCGAGAAAAACAAAGGCTTGACAGCGAAGATACTGCTAAAACTCAAGCTAAAGACACAGCAATACGAGAAGATGTTTACGCTGCAAACAAGTGGGTCCGAAATGCTTTGCATAATGCAGGTCTACGAGCAGAAGACTACACTGATGATTCCATTCTGCAAATGGTGGATATTCTTAGGGATGATGGTGCAGCAGAGCTAGACAATATACTCACTGATCACGAACATGCCCAACATTTAGCCTGGCTTAAAGCCAAACAGGATGAAGACATAGAAAAGGCAGAAAAAGAAAAAGCTAAAGAAAAAACTCCTTTGCAAAAGCAGAAGGAGAGACAGGATGCTGCTAAAGAGGGCGTTAATGTTATTTTAAATGAATTTAACATTAAACCAGAGGACTTGACTCCTGACAGGATGAGCTATCTGAGAAATCTGATGGAGTATTCGAGTGATGGTGCAGCAGCAGTCAGAAGAGTAGTTAAGCAGAGTGCATCGGGGGTCAGGTTTGTAAGGGAAAAGAAACGTGAAGAATTTCTGAATCAGCCTGAAAAAAGAATTGATAAAATAACAAGTGCTATTAGAAGGCTAGGCTTGGCTGACCAGATGCCGTTGATAGATGCTGATAAAACACCACAGGAACAGAGAGAAGCATTTAATCAATTTATACGAGAGAATCCTTCTGTACAGTATTTAGAATCTGCTGTACAGCAAGCAGAAAATGATCGTAATTTTGACTTGGATACTTTTATCCAAAGGCAGCTACAGCCTGAAGGTATGGATGAGATTACTGAACTTGGAGATATTCCGGTTTCAGAGAGGCTAGCTCCTTCTGGTCCTGCACAAAGGATTTTGGAAGATTTCAAAAGCTACGAAGCACAGTATGATGAAAGTCAGGTTCCTGGAGGAGTAAGGTCACTGGATCAGGGAGCATTACAGGAATTACAGAGGTTGGGCGTTGATCCGTTCCCTACCTTTGCAACAACTGCTGTAAGACGGTTCAGACCAACACCGGTAATAATGCCTGATGATGTTGAACTCGCTCAAAAAATACAGGAATTGTCTGGTGGTGACCCAGAATATCAGCAGTATTTAATGAAAAGACTTCCTACTCTACAGAAAGAAGCAAGACGTGAAATAGAAGATGTAGTTAGGAGCCGTGAAGAAAAAGCATGGAAAACTTACCAGAAACTGGTAGATACAGGTCAGATGACTGATAAAGAGGCAAGAAGATATGTTGCACAGGTTTCCAAGCCTACAGAATATGGCAGAGACATACCTGAAGAACAAAGACTGCTTCCATATCTTGGTAAACAGGCAAGCAAGATGCGTGAACTATATGAATTAAGCCCTGCGTATATAAGTAGGCAGCAACAGATATCAGAGAGAGAAGCACAGATAGCAGAAAGAGACAGGTTGCAGGACTTAGCCAAGCAGGAGCGAGAAGCAGAGCAATCAAGATTAAGGCTACTTCGAGGTCGTGGAACTACAGTATTAACATAATAGGAATATCCAATGACTACACCAGATAATAAGCTACCAGTATTAGGACCGCCAGAAGAGACTGAGGTTACACCTTCTGAGCTTGGTGCAGGACCTATCCCTTATGTAGTGCGTGGAGATCAAGCTATTATTGATCCTGAAGGGACATTGCCTGCTAAAGAAAAACAAAAGCTTACATCTCTAGCCGAGCAGACTGTTGGAAGAGTAAAACCAGAAGTTGACAAGGAATCAGGGAAGACACTCCTTGAGAAATTAACGTATAAAAAATACCCTACATATATGGATTGGATGTCAGACATTGAATCCAAGGAAGAAGGATTGGGTCAATTAGTAGATCAAGCAAAAAAACATCCTATTGCTACCGCAGCAACCGAAGCAGTATTAGAAGTTCTTGACCTGTTAGAACTTACTTCAGAAGTTGGTGCTGAACTTATTATGGGCAATATAGAGAGCGAAAGAAACTGGCATAATGTTGAACAGGGTGGAGGCTTATCACGTTACTTATTTGAAAAAGGCGTTGCACATCCAGAAGAATCTAATGAGATTGCAAGAGCTATTTTTAAGAAATTTATTGGGTCTGGGGAGATTCCAGAAGAATATATGGATATGAGTCTATACGAAGCCATGAGGAAGATACAGGATAATTTCCAGGAAAGAGGAACGGCTGAACAGTTTAGATTGGAAATTCCTGTAATGATAGCCCAGGCAGTTTTAGCATGGGCAAAATCACCTCTTGATATCGGACGTTCTCTAAAGAAAGTGATAGATACTAAAGCTTTAGAGAAACACTTGTCTAAAGAAAAAGTCAAGAATATAAAAATTGCAAATACACATATGCCCGACCAATTCAAAAAAGTATTCGGGTCGCAGGACCTAGAAGATTATAGTGACATACGCTTTATGGAAGATGCAGGGATTACTGATTCAGGAAATGTTTTTAAAGAGTTAAAAAAACATAAGCAAGACCAGTTTGACAAGGTAATATCTATTGGGAATAGTTATGGGGATAAGTGGGAAAATGCCCTTGAGCAAGTATTTGAAATAGGCGATGATATGGTAGTGTCCAAGTATGGAGAAACCATACAGGACATGGCTGCGAGATTACCCGAATATTGGGCAAAGCTTACACCTGATGAACAGAAAGTTTTGATAGAGCTTAGAGAAGCATTAGTACCATTTAGAACTATGACAGACGATATTGGTATAGATATAAAAGAGGCTAATATTCTAAAGTCTACTAAATTTGGCGTTCCTGATGGGTTCTATATTCCTAGAGGGCAGGTAGAACAGGGACCAAGGACAGTAGTCGAGGGACATACTATTTTAAAATCAGTCTCTAGCTACAGAAAAGAACGTACATACGGAACCATGAAAGAAGGAATTAATGACGGAGCACAATACGTGCCAATAGGTCAGGCTATTGCAAAGTATGTATCAGATGTAGGGGATGATGTTACAAACAGATGGATAGGTAATATATTAAAAGAATCCCGCTATACTGATGGAAGAGGTAAAGTTCACAGGATAGTTTCAACTCCTCAACAACAGGTAATGCAAGAACGACCTGATCTTATAAGAAACAAAGACAGGATAGAAAAAGAGCTTAATCAACTAAAAAGTCTTGTCAAGGAACTGGGTAAACAAAGATACACAAAGTTAAAGGGAGCCAGTTCCTTTTTAAAATCAGATGTATTGGAGAATATCAAGCAACTGGATAACTACAAGGGCGAAGATGGAGCCAAGTTCGTAAATCAAATCATAAAAGACCTCAATAAATTTAAAAACGATCTCCCTGGAATTGTTAAAAGGGGTAAGTTTAGGGGGTACGTGCTGTCTGATCAAGGTGCTGTAATTTCATCAACGGATGGGTCGTGGCTAAAAACTAAAAATTTGTCTCAGTTGATAGATGAATTTACTGATCAACTTAATAAGGCAAAGGGAGAATATAAAGATGCTGTTAAAGCAGCTACAAAACCATCAAAGCAACTGGAAGGTCTACCTGCTGAAGCAGGGTTACAGAATTATCAGGTAGAAGACTTCTTTGCAAAAGAACTCAGGGAAGCATTTAATCAAAAAATAATACCTACAGGCGACAAAGATTGGAAAATGAAGGGATTGGATGCCCTTCAGGCAGGAAACCAGATATACAGGTCTGTAAAAGCCACAGGTGACGTGTCTGCCTTGGGGATACAGGGCATGTTGCTTCTATATGATAATCCCAGAGCATGGGCAAATGTAGCATGGCACTCTTTGCATGGTCTTAGAGATGGAAAGGCGTGGAAAAAGTTTCAGCAGAATGCTGACAATATAGCGAAGGCGGAAGGTAGGTTAGATAGTATAGAGTGGGCTAGAGAAGGTGTTCATTTTGGAGGTTCAGCTACAGAACTTACTGCGGGCTTTGGTCTTCAAGTGACTGAAAAGGTTACTGCTAAAATAGGTCTAAAGCGTCCCCTTGATGCCACTAACAGGTCATTTGGGTTCTTTGGTGATATGGCACGGCTCAAGTGGGCAGACGATATGCTTGCACAGGAATTGGCAAAGGGTCGTAATATTTCAGAAATAAAGGCATCAGGTGACCTAAAGAAAATAGCTGAAGCGGTAAATAACCAGACAGGGTGGGCAAGAACAAGATTTGGAGGAGATTTAGGTGAACAACTTATGTTTGCTCCAAGATATTTCCAATCGAGACTGAATACTCTTGCCAATGCAGTTCAGGGATTTGCTCCTGGAGCATCGCTAGAGAAGCGATTAGCAAGACGAGCAGCTACAAGAATGTTTGCTTTCGGAAGTACCGCTACCTTTATGCTAAACGAGATGCAGGGACATGGACTGTTAGGAGATAGAAGCTTTAACTACTGGGACGCTAATCTAACATCTTCTACAGGCGAAACATATGCTAACCCTAACTTTATGAGGGTAAGAGCAATGGGTCAGGACATATCTCTGTTTGGACCGTGGGACTCAATGTATAAATTGATTAGGAGCGTACAGGGTGCTGCAACTAAGGGGGAAGCAAGCAGAGTGCTGAGTCAGTCTATGGGTATGGCTAGTGGTTTGCAGAGGAATATGTACATACTTATTATGGGTGAAACTCCATTTGGAGAGCCATCTGGTACTGGATTCGGTATGGCAGAAGAGGGCTTGGTAGAGAGAGAGTTTGATGCAGGTACATTAATACACAGATTCCTGTTAGAGAATCTTCTTCCATTTTCTGGAGAAGAGTTGGGAGCACAGGCGAAACTTATGGTTCAGGGCATAGTAGAAAAGGATATAAAAAAGATTGCACAGGCAGGTGGAGGGACAGTTATGAAGGTAACTGGCTTGAAGTCTGCTCCCTTATCTCCTTCTGAAAACTTGATGTTAGCAAGGCGTGGACATTATACGGAATACGGTATAGAAGACGATGCAGATTGGAGTAATATTCCAAGAGATATCCAATTCCAAATAGGTCAAGAACCAGATGTGAGATCAGCACAGGTAGCAAAAGACAATGATGAAAAAGGCAGAAGAGGACAACGAGCACAAAAGCTAGCTTTTGACAAGAAGATAGATGATGTTGATATAAAATATGATAATCCTGATCCTGAAAATCTTGGCGAGATACAGGAAGCTTATAAAAAATGGCAATTTGCGAAGTCACAATTAGGTGCAGATCGGTTCGAGCTTGGTGAGGAGTATAGAAAGAAGCTTACTGAGCTATCGAAACAGAGAGCACAAGAGAAAGCACTGATAAGAAGAGAGTATGGACGTTATCTTGATATTAAAGACCCTATAGATAATACTCAAATAGAAGTAAATGAATTTAATGATCTAGTAGATAGGTACTATGATGTACTTCTTGATGACAGCTATATTGAAGAAGAAATTAAATATGACGATGAAGGAAATATAAAGGAAAGGAAAGTTACAGGTTTTAATTTCCAGAAACAACAGGCAGCCGTAGAAAACCTGAGAGCAAAAGTAAATCCGACAGAGTGGGATAGGTTACAGAAGTATGTTAACCGTAATGAGTCTAAGCCTCAAGAAGAATACAGAATAGCCAAGAACAAGCTAAATAAACCTGAAACAGTAGCCCTGGATTTAAGTAATTTTAAATCCGGTATTTTAGAAGAAAGATGGAAATTTTTGGATGGGTTAAGGATTCGGAGTTCATGGTGGAAATTACCGGAGAGATATTTTGAAGCCTTAGATAATGAAATTAATAACAACTGGGGAAACCAAACGAGAAAAAACAGTAACGGCACAGTGACGTTGTGGAAAGATATACTACTAGGCAACCTAAACAATAACGCTAGGATTCAATTAAATGATAAAGGAAAGTCTGATCTATTGTTTAGGTACAGGGTGTATCTAAATATCCCTAAAGATGATGTTAAGAAAGATTTGTATTTAGAGTACACTGAAAATCAGGATTTGAAATATTTGCTAAATGATAGGAAGCTAGGAGTTCCTATGGTTAAACGTCAATTTAAATCTCAACATCAAGATGTCCAATGGGTTCTTACTGAATATGGTTTCTCAGGTGGAGAGAAAGATGTACCTGTGAAAAAGAGGATGGAATCTAAGTTTTGGGGAGAATCTGAGGAAGATATGATGGACCCTATAGAATCTGAACGATTTCTTACAGGCACACCGATAGAGCAGGGTACTTTACGGACTTTAAGATAAATGGATATACGCTGCCCTAATTCTACATGTCAGTCTTTACTCTTCAGGAATTTTCATGGAGAGCGTGTAGAGGCGTATTGCAAGAAGTGTAAGATATCAATAGATATAAAACTACGGAATGTTAAGGTTGTTGTAATGGCTCAGTAATTGACGTATGAAAAGTTCCGTGATATATATATGTTTGTTATGGCTTAGTAATAGCAGTACAATTTAATAAGTAGAGCCTCGTAGAAGGTCACCGTAAGTTTTCCTCTAGCAGGAATACAAGGTGATCTTTTTCTTTTGGCTACTTCCGTAAGGAATGCCCCCATAAGGAGTTTTACATGGTTACAGCAGAACAGTCGAATACAGAGAACCCGATTGAGCCGGTAGCACAGGAGCCACAAGCTCCACTGCCACAGGAAGATAATCGGCTACCTGAAGATGTAGATTGGAAAGCAAAATACGAGGCAGATGTAGCAGCGAAGGATGATCAGATTGCCAAGCTTGAAAGCGATAGCAAGGCAAATGCTAATCGACTTCGTAAAGTTAGGGAAGAGACAACTGAATTAGGAGACTTGCGTACACGATTAGATGACCTGACAGTTGAAATGTCCTCACTTCCAGACATTATCAGTGCAGTCGTAGAACACGGTACTGATTCTGAAGGACTGAAGGCAAGGGTTAGCGAGGTTCAGCAATCGTCCAGGAGTAAGCGTGAAGAGCAGTTATTTACTACTCGACATGACCAGACGGTTCGCAGGACTGAAGATATTCTTGCAGATGTTGAAGATAAGAAGGCAGAGGATATAAGAAGCCGTTGGCGACTTGCCGTGGATCAGCAACTCAAACTTCCTGTCTCTGAGCGAACTACATCAGTATTCGATGACCTGTACTTGGAAGCTAGAGAAGCTAGTCTTGAAAAGGCAATAGCCCAGAAAGACGAAGAGATAGCCAAGAGAGACAGGGAATTGGATGAGGCTAAGAAGAAGTTTGAAGCTGACTATGATGTACACAGTGTAGATACAGGTGCAACATCAGGACCGGCTTCAGGTGCTTCTCTCGAAGCTCTCAGACAGGTTGATAAAAGAAAGATGAATATGGACGAGCTACAGGCTCATAAGGAAGCAGTTCTAAAAGCCATAGCTCGCCAATAGTTTAGAAGGAGTGTTTGATAATGGCTAATATGACAGGATCGACTATGGCAACATGGTTACCAGAGCAGTGGTCTGAACTGGCAACTATTACTTATAGAACCAATGTGGTTCTTCCAAACCTTATGGACAGACGATGGGAACCCGAAGTAGGTGTAGGACGTGGAGACACGGTCAACATCCCTAATTTCACGCAGAATACTTCTGCCAGGAAACGTACCGATGACAGCGGTGGTGCGTTTGGTACTGCTGTTGCAATAGGATTTGATGCGGTCCAAGAAACGCAGACTCAGCTTGTTGTAAACCAGATGGCATACAAGGCTTTCCGTATGCCTGTTGAAATGGCAGTGCAGACTATGTCCAGTTATGTTAGTTTGCTCACAGACGGTATTGGCGAGGCATGTGCTATCAAGATAGATAGCGAACTCGCAGGTGACAATTCCAATGGTCTTGATGCCTTTACCGCAACTGGTACGGATAACGTAGATATTACAGAAGACACATTGTTTACTGCTGAGACAAACCTTGGCGATCAAAATGCACCTCTTCAGGACAGGTTCCTTGTAGTATCTCCTGCATCCAGAGCATCCTTGCTCAAGATTGAAGCTTTCCGTAACTCACTGTACCAGAGCACAATCGGCTCTATCGGTGGAGACAAGGGAAGAGGATATCTAGGAAGGGTATACACCTATGATGTATACGAATCCAACAACCTTGAAGACGGTACATCCGGTAAGAAAAATGCCATGTTCCAACGTGAAGCGATTGCATATGCAGAGCAGCAGTCAGTCACGATGGTACAGGACCTTAACATTGAAGATGGTTTATTCAACCAGACTGCCGGTTATGTTGTCTACGGACACAAGATGGTGAAGAGTGGTTTTGGTAGAGAAATTGCAGGTAAATAAATCTGTTGATAACAGCCTGATACTTGGTGAAGTAATTGAGCATATCTCATTTACTGTACCTTCCTCTGTAGATGAGGAAAGAGTTCAGGACAAAGGACCTAATTTTAGAAATAAGGCGGGCGGGACCTGGGAAGGCATGGGCTTCAAGGTCTTAGCAATATCGGGTCCCGATCGCTGTGCTTTCGGCTTTTGTAGAAGTTGGTTACCGACAGACGAGGATCGTCGCAGATATCATGTCAGGGCGAGAGTCAGTCGTGAGCCGGTAGATGTAAATATAGATGTTCCTGACGAGGCAGTGCTTCCGATGGAAGAAAAAGGATTTAAATTACTAGATTAGACCGCACCGTCCTAGTGGCTACAGGGATGTACAGGCTAGGTCCAGTGTCGGCAAATATAAGGAGGACCTGTAATGGGTTTAAGAGTTCCATATCCAACAGACGGTAAAGTAGATCAGGCAGGTTATAAACGTGAAGTTGACCTCTGGATTCCATCCTCATTCGACTATGATGTTTTTGAGGATAAGTTCTGGGGCGATGCTATACGAGATGAGTATCCCGCAGCTAAGACAAACGGTACGGGGGCAGAAGTGACTCTTGACGAGCATAACCAGAACGGTTACCTTGAACTAACTACCGGTACATCTGATAATGGTTATGCGGGGCAGGGTCTTGGTATGCAGTTCACTGGTGACCGTGGAGTCATGGCAGAATTTATAGTAAAAACACCGGCAGCAGTAACAACCATGAAAATTGAGGTTGGCTTATCTGATGCTGATGATGATGCAGGTGCAGTTAACGTAAAGGCAACGCCTAATGCTACAGCATCTGATTATGCAGTATTTGTAGCGGATACCGATGACGATACAGTTTTCGCATTCCATTCTGCAAAAGGTGGAACAATCACCGCTTCTGAGGATACTGGGCTTACTCTAGCAGCCAGTACCACATATCGATTTGCGGTACGTGTAGAGGGAGATAACGTCACTGCGTTCTGTAATGGAGCAGTAGTGGCAGAACATAGCGATGGCATAGAAGGTGGAAGCAAGCTCACTCCGTGGGTATTTGCCCAAGCCAGAACAGGTTCAGCTAGTAGGATATTGCAGCTTCATAAATGGAGGGCTATACAACCCGCATATTAAGCTTTATTCTATGTAGCTCCTGTAAACGAACGAATATAGAAACTAAGGAGCCGAATTATGAGTGCAACGTATCCGGTAGGGACGACTAGAGTCCAGGGGGAACAGCTTTCCCTCAGTACAACACTTGCAAGTTTAGGGATGCCGCCTGATTTTCATCAGGCAACTCTCTATAACTCAAGTGATTTCAGATTACATATCAATCCTGCTTTGAGGGATGTTAACTTCTACGATGCTTCGGCATCAGAAGGAAGTAGATTTGTAAAGGGATCACTATTGCAAAACCTGACTGACAGGACTAGTAGTACAGGCACAGGTACTAGCCTCGATTCTTCCACAACATCAGATTTCCTATATCTTATGTTTTCTGATGTTATAGGCGGGATCAGGGTAGTAATGACCTCTGCGAATGGTACTTCTTCAACTCTTGCAGCCACGTATAGAAAGAATGACGATACATGGGCTAGCCTGTCTCCTACGGATGGTACTGCTTCTGGCGGTGCTACTCTTGCACAGACAGGGAGCATTACATGGACTGCTCCTTCTGATTGGAAGTCTTCATCTCTAAGTGAGATATTTACCAATGCAGGTGGTGCGGTTGGCAGTAGTGCTCCTCCAGGGTCTGATCCATCCAGTGCCAGAGGCTTCTGGATGAGATTGGCATGGGGAACTGCACTCGATTCAGATACTGAAATACAGGAAATCTGGGCATTGAACAAAGATGCTAACAGGGCTTATTTCAGAGGTGGTACAGACTATAGTTTTTCATTTGACCGCTATCGAACAGGATCGATTGAAGTGATTCTGGGAAGTAGCACAAGCACGTTAGACATATCGTGGGTAAGGACGGTGTACTAATGTCTTTTTCTATCGCAGCAATACCAGTAGGCGGTTATAAATCAGGTAGTTCTTCTGATCTTGATATAGGAGGAGAGGTAACTGTTGGATCAGCAGGGTCTGGTAAGGATGTTACGTTCTATTCTGGAACTAGCGGTGACCAGTTGCTCTGGGATGCCAGTGATGAAAAGTTAGTTATTACAGGTACTGATGGGGCAAACGCTCTTGAGGTTGCAGACGGTAACGTAGCTATAACTGACAATCTTACTGTTAGCGGGAATTTCACAGTAAGCGGTACTTCAACAACTATAGACACGACTACTCTTACTGTTACAGACCCTCTTATTAAACTGGCACATGGTACAACAGCTTCCCCTGCCAATGACTTGGGTATTATATTTACAAGAGGCAACGGTTCTGCCAGTAACATAGCTAATCGTGGAATCATCTGGGACGAGTCAGCAGATGAATTTGCATTTGCTTTCACAAATGATGAGGCAGGTACTACTACTGGCAACGTAGACATTGATGACTATGCTGATATCAGGGGCGGTAAGGTAACTGTAGATGATGCTATAGAATTAGGACATGCTTCTGATACAACCATTGCCAGGTCAGGTTCTGGAGCAATTACTGTTGAAGGTACACAGGTACTCCTTGCGGGAGCACAAACTGGTATAACAACAATACTAAATGCAGCTACAAAGATTGGGAGAGATAGCGACAATCTCGTTGATTTTGCTACTACCGATAATAAGATAATATTCAGAGTTGAAGGTGTAAACGAAGTGGAATTAGTGCAGAATGCACTGTCTCCTGTTACATCTAACGGAGTTGCACTAGGTACAGGCAGTTTAATGTGGTCTGACTTATTTCTTGCGGGTTCTGCCCATTTTGATTCAAGTCCATCTGACGAAACTGTTAGTGGTATTACAGCTACATTTACAGCAGGAGAAAATCTGTCACGAGGTGAAGTGGTCTATTTTAAGGCTAGTGACAGTAAGATGTGGAAAGCGGTAGCATCTGCGTCTGGGACAATGCCGGTAGTGGCTATGGCTGCTGCTGATATTAGTGCAGACGCAACAGGAACATTTCTGTTACAGGGATTTCTTGCAGATAATGGTACATTCCCTGCATATACAGTAGGGGGAACTATTTATGCCCCTGAAGCAGAAACTTCAAGTGAGAATGTACCTGAACAGGCAGCACCAGATTCTGATGGTGATTTTGTACAGGTACTTGGCTTTGCTGTTACTGCTAATAGTGTATATTTCGATCCATCTAATGACGTAATTGAACACGCATAATGGCTAATGAAGTTGAAAAACTGAATAATGTTGCTGTTGGAGATATTGAAACTGTTAACGGTAAAACAGACTCTAATATTGAGAAAGTAAATTCACTTGAATTAACTGGTGCAACTTACTTTTCTGCCACTGGTGGCACTAAAACTACCGTTACTATTAGTGGTACTGATTACTATGTGCATATATTCACTGCAAATGGGAACTTTAATATCAGTACAATAGGTGATGATAATCCAAGCTTCCTGGTTGTTGGTGGTGGTGGAGGTGGTGGTCACGATAATGCAGGTGGTGGTGGTGCAGGGGGAGCTTTGTTTAACTCTGCTTCTACTCCAACAAATACTAACTCTGCAATATCAAGTCTGTTCACTTCTACAGGGAATAAGGCTGTTGTGGTTGGTGCAGGTGGGGCAGGTGATCCTGACGCTACAGGTGCTACAGCAGGGAGCAATAGTTCTCTGGCTGCTGATTCAGCAACGTACACAGCAAACGGTGGCGGTATAGGTGTCCGTAATTCCGCAGGTACTAATGCAGCGGGCGGTGGAGGCGGTGGTGGTGCAGTTAATGGCAGTGATGGGTCAAATGCCGGTGGTAGTTGTACCACTTCTCAAAGTAATGATGGTGGAAACTCATATTCGGATCATAGCGAAGGTATCCATCGTGGTGGTGGAGGTGGTGGTGCAGGAGCACAGGGTAAAGACAATGATGGAGGTTCTGGTTCTGATGAAGGAGATGGTGGTGCAGGTATAGATTACTCAGGAATATTTGGAACTGGTATTGGTGATTCTGGTTGGTTTGCAGGTGGTGGAGGTGGTGGTGGTACTTCAAATAGTCACAACGGTGCAGATGGCGGTCAGGGTGGTGGAGGAAATGGTAATAAGACAGCAGCAGCAGGTGGTCAGGCTACGGGAGATGGTGGTGATGGAACTGACGGCACTGGCGGTGGCGGTGGCGGTGGTGGAAATAATGGACCTGGTGGTGATGGCGGAAATGGAGCAGTAGTAATCCGATATCTGAAAGGGTGATTAAGTTTAACAGCTATGGCATAATAAAAATACACTTACTAACAGAGGTATTTTATGATTAACAGTTCTAATGGAAATCACATAGAAGCAGTAACAGAGGAAGATATAGCTCAGTTACTCAAAGTAAATACTCTTGCAGCGAATCAGTTAAAGGCTATTGCCCAGGAGCGTATTATAAAAGAGCTAAAGGCAGAGATACAGGAGCTTAAATCTAATTTAGTAGATACAGAATCTGCTAATACTATAACCAAGCTAGAGTCTGTTAAATCCAAAAAGGGGTAGTAAGTGGGGACAACTACACGTCAGGTACTAAGAGAACGATTATCTCAGGCTATAGGAGATTACTACAGCCTTGCTACCACTGGTTCAGGAGCAGGTGACGGCACTACTATGGTTGATGCTGATCTTGCTAACCTTACAGAGGATAATGGTGGTATACAGGGTTGGGTAATACAAACCTCTGGAAATAATTCCGGTGAGATCAGGCGTATCAAGAATGGTACAGCGGGCTATACAGCTTCCTCAACAACCATTAATATCAACAGGGCATGTACTAATCAAGTAGCATCTGGAGTCAGCTATGAACTCCATAGATTTGACCCTGTTCGTAAGCATGATGCTCTGGAGATAGCTCTTGAGGGCTTGTTCCCATATTTATATAAGCCGGTCATAGAAGACCTTGTTATAGATAATCAATTATCTAATTCTAATTTTGAAACATGGACAGGCAGTGCATTTACAGGATGGACTGCTACAGGCTCCCCTACCCTTTCGCAGGAAACTTCAGTTGTTGCATATCCAGGAAGTTCAGCAGCGAAGGTTGTAGCAGGTAGCCTTGCTCAGTTAACTCAGTCTGTTAATGTACCTACTGAAAAGATTACAGGAGATACTGCAAAGGCTAGGTTCTGGGTGTATGCTACGGCTACATCTGCTGCAAGGATAAGGATAGACTTCGGTTCAGAAACTGTTAGTTCTGATTACCATACAGGTACAGATCAGTGGGAGTATATCGAGCTTGATGCAGATGTCCCTTCTGGGGCAACCAAGGTACAGATGGAACTTGAGGTTGCTTCTAGCCAAACAGCTTATTTCGATCATGGTTACCTGGCAGTTGGTCCTGTATCCAGATATACGATACCTTCTTCTATAGTACATGGTCCTCAATTTGTAGAGATTCAAGCAGAAGACCTTAACCCAAGTGGAAAGTTCAGGAGATTCAGATATCCTCTGGAGGGAAGAATGCTTCGGTTGAGAGGGATGGGGATACTATCCGTACCCTCAAGTGACACTGGGACTACTGAAATAGACGGTCCTAAGATCAACCTCGTCATAGCCAGAGCAGCAGAAGCCCTGTTTTCTATGGTTACAGGGGATGATGATAATTTAAGACATAATCCAGAATGGTGGTCGAGAGAAGCTGACAGATATTTAACTCAGCCAGGTGTCAGAATGTCTCCCATGTCTGCAATGAATGGATATGGGTCATATACATTTGAAGAGGATGAAGATGGAAGATATATTAGACTGAAGGCACTTCGGTAATGATTGTTACGCTTAATGGAATAGACTATGTACTGGCAGATGATGGCAGACGTGCTCCTGTACGATCAAGCAAATTACCGCCTTTCGCAGACTTTATTCCTAATGTAGGTCCTGCAAGACCAACACATATTCCAGGAAGAATAGCTCTTGCATTTCCAAACCTGTCTCATGGGTTTGGGCGTGATCGAATAGATTCTGATTCAGCCCATAACGTGGATGAATACAGAAGATTTTATGATTCTACCCTTGATACTAGGTTTGTCAGGGATGTACGGTTGCCCATTTTAGAAGAAGATTCTACTGAGATGACTATCAACTCAGGGACTCCAACTCTTATACCCAGAGCCAGTGCTACACTTGGTTCAGATTTCTTTGTGTTATCTGAGTATGCAGCAGCAGCCAAGTCTACATATGTAAATAAGTATGATGGTTCTTCTACTGCATGGACAGGTAGTTACGCTATGCAGGGTGCTCCTGCAACCTGTGAGTTCACAGTAGATGCAGGGAATGTTCCTGACGGCATGACTATAACTATTAACATCAATGGAGTTGCCTTTGTATTAACTGAAGGGACTCACTGGGATGGTGATCATGCGTCAACTGCTACAGTTGCAGGTAGAATCAATACTGCTGTATCTGCCATGAATGATGGCGGTGCAACAACCAACCAACAGGATGATGTCAGGGTAGATATAATACCTGCTGCGGGTACGATATCTCTAACGCTTGCCACGTCCAATGATAGTTATGTTGATATTGTTGGCGGTGGAAGTGGACCAAATACCGAAACAATAAAGACCGGACATGACATGATATTGCATAAGGATAAGCTAATTGCCTTATACGTGGATGCCGGTAGTCATAATATAATGTTTTCATCTAACGGTACTTCATGGAGTAACCCTGCTGCTGATCTTACAGGATCACTTATGACAGGGCAGTCAGCCGGTGATGATGATGACGCAGGACTTCTTGCTGAAATAGGCGGAGAAGCCGTAGCAGCTATATGGCATGAAGCAAATGCAACTATTACGTTCTTTTCATCTACCAATGCAGGAAATAACTGGACTGATGAAAATATAGATATATCATCAGCAGGTGGACCTACAGGTATAGCGGTAAATCAGGGTATCGATAACGAAGATAAGCTTTATGTGGGAACCAGGGAAGGCTTATACGAAGTAGATACATCTACTTCCACATGGACATTCCGAATGGTATTCCCTATGGTTCCTCACGCAGATAACTGTAGGCGTATGAAGATGCACTCTGATGGGGCTTTATGGTTTGCTCAAGGAGTAGATGATGACTCCCCGCCAACTGTTTACAGGATGTTTGTTACAAACGGAGCAAGAAAGATAGAGAGAGTCCCAAATGACTTCTCTATGGGCGATTCATTGCCCGCAGCGAGACTTGGTCCTATAAGGTGGATGGAGTCTGCTCAAGGCATGATGTACGTTTCTATGGGTGGTGGTAAAGCAGGTAGGTTCGCATCGATCATGGCTCATAATGGTAAGGGATGGCATTCTGTAAGAGCACATGGAACTGCTAACCAGAAGATTCAGTGGATAGGAGCATCGGGATATGATGATGCGACTCCAAGACTGCATTATTCTGTACGAACCGCAGTTAATACTACTAATACCAAGTTCCTTGGTCAGCCGTTTGTTAATCCTTCTTCTGGAGTAACCATAAAGAGAGAAAGCAGTGGTTACGTTGATCTGCCGTATCTGGATGCAGGGTTCCTCGAAACAGGTACATGGCTTAAATATTCTATAAATGCTGAAGACCTTACTTCATCTACATCCAATGAGTACATAGCTGTAACAGATGGAATAGATGCGAGTGGGGCGTTACAGGCTAGAACCAGTAATGCGAGAGGGAATATCTTATCTACGGCTAGTTCTCTGGACTTAGCCTCTGGAGCAGGTGTTGCCAGTGTTAATCTAGGTAGCCGTCTTACCCTTCACAGGGGAAGTACAAATACCAATACTCCGAAACTCAAGGATACTCGTGTTAGTGTTATCAAGGAACCGTCTGCTAGTGAACGATTTGAATTTGCTATCGATATTGATGCTACGGCAAAGCTAAATGGTATTGCTGATCCTGAAGTAATACTTACTAATCTAAACTCAGCCAGAGACTTGACTACCCTACCTGCCTTTAGCTACGGTGCGTCCGGTACTAAATATGTCAAGGTGCGTACTGTAGAGAAAGCTGAATACTTCAGTGACGAGAATGTGTCTGGTGCAGTAGCAGCCAGAGCACAGACTCGCAGAGGTGGTATTGTCCAGGTAGTTGTCGAGGAGGTTGCTTGAGTGGATCAAACGAAGATAGGATAGCTCATCTAATCTCTACGATAGGAGCCAAGGTATTACCAGAACTCCGTGACAACAACAGAAAGTTACGTGGAATCCGTACACTTTTACTATGCCAGTTGCTAGGATTCTTGATAGCTATTACTATACTAGCAGCATCAGTGGTATATATTTACAGGTAGCACAGAGATGGAGAACACATTATGAGAAGGAAACTTAAAGCAATTATTATGCTTCCGGTGAGAGCAGTTCGTTTACTGCTCTTTATTCTTTTCTACCCATTCAGGATGCTCTACAGGGGTATCCGATGGTTAGGCAGGGCTATAGGCAGGGGATTCATGGCAGTCATCAGGGGCATCATTGCCACACCGATGGCTGTTATCAGAACTCCGATGAGAATGTACAGGCGTGTAACTGTATGGAGAAACTGGTTACTTGCCAAGGTAGAATACCTACAGGGTGAGAGCCAGAAGTGGCGTACAATTTTTAATATCGCAAAAAGCCCTTATAGTGCTCTCAGATTTATGGGCTTCTCTCCCCAGATGGCAGCAGGTCTGCTCTTTGCAGGATCAACAGTGGGTACAGGTGTAGTAGTCAATGAGACTATACTAGCAGAACCCAGTTTTAGTGCAGGAGATCACGGCATCTATACAGCCCCTTCAGATTTCCCCGTAACGTACAGTGATAAAGACAACACTCTCAAGATACAGCTTGGAACTACTCCAGTTGGAGAGATTTCAATATCCGATGTAAGTGTTGGTACAGCCTACGCTAACTCAGCACTACCGGCAGGAGAATCTCACCCAGTTATGGTTGGAGGATCAACCTCTTCAGCTACATATCTTGAGGTGGGTGAATTAAAAATCGATAGGTGGCGGTGTGATCAGTTTATTATACAGAACAGTGAAGCTCATACTCTCAGGATTATAGGCAATGCTTCAGATGGTCAGTCCATATCAGCAAGTCCAGGCACTCCACGCAAGAGAGCTATCAGTGGCGGAAACAGGGCAGACTCGATGATCACCAAGGGTGGCTTTTACGACCAGATAAAAATTGAAGCCCCTAACTCTAGTGTCAACGGGAAGGTAGATAAGTTAACACTGAGTAACTTATGGACCAAGGGTGGTCCATGTCTTGTCAACAGGGTCAAGGCAGGGACGCTAACCATAGAACTCAGTGAGTTTGGCAGAGGTAATGGATTCGCAGCCAAGGATTTTACGGTGGCAACCAGTACGATCTTTAAAGTGTTTGTAAATGAAGATAATGTCGAGACTGTTATTACACAGGTTCCATGAAGGTGTCTGAGTGGAAAGGTAAATGTATAATATGTGAATGGATAGCATCTCAAAGATCATTGAAACGTCCTAGAGAAGCTATGGAAATGAAAGGTTTGGTAGACTTAGAGATACGACATATAAATCATTACTGCCAAAATAGGAAAGCGTAGATATCATGCCAAAACGTGGTCAATATAAAGCAAATGCCTCAAAGGAAACTATTCGGCAAAGGAAGAAGAACCAGACTCCTAGCCAGATGAAAAAGAGGGTGGCTAGAAATGCTGCCAGACGTAAGGCTATAAGGGCAGGTAAGGTTACAAGAACTCCTGGAAATGCCGGTAATCCAAGACGCAAGCCTGAAGTAGATCATTACAAGGGCGGTACAAGGATTATTTCTCACAAGAGAAACAGAAGCAGAGATAATCAAAAGAATCATTAGTATGGAAGGAGTTAGCTATGCCAAAAGTTGGGAAGAAGCATTACCCATATACAGCAAAGGGTAAGGCAGCAGCAAAGGCTGCATCTAAAAGAACCGGTAAGCCAATGACTAACAGGAAGAAGAAAAAGAAATGAATTTTGCACCGTTCAGACCTCAAATCCTGCTTGCCATTCTCTGTGCAACTATCTTTTCTATTGTGTCGCTTTATATAGGATGGAAAATGGAAGCTACTGAAATCGTTACAGGCGTTATCGGTGGCATATTCGGGTTCCTTGGAGGAGTCAGTATGAAAGTTTTAGAATCTGAATAAAGGAGAAGCACATGTTTAACTGGATGTTAGGTTTCTTTAAGTCGATCAAGTCATATTGCTTAGTCTGTCAGGATGTTACAGCCTGTAAAGATATGGGAACTGCAAATATTATGACTACTCGAGGTGAAAGAACCACTCGAAGGTTAAGGTGCAAGACCTGTGGTAGCAAAAACTCAAGATTCATTCCCACAACTGCCTGATAATTCTGTAACAATGCCTACAGAGTCAAGGGGAATTTGTAAGGGAGTACAGAAGTGTAAAAACTGGAATGTACTTCTTGCAAATGGTTGGTGCGTGGAACACTGGGATCACGGTTACAGACATTCAGAAGAGTCTATCGATAAATCTCCAGGGAGTTACTTGTAATATGGCTATACGTGTAGAAGATTTACATGACGGAGATACCATTACAGCCGAACAGTTCCGTGCCTACGTGGACGCTGATCAGCCTACTCATTTAATAGAAGGCGTGAAAATGGCTCCGAAACTGGAAAAAGCCCCACGCAAGCACCCTGAGCGGGATTTCCAACGTCAAGTTATAGAGGTTGCCAGGAGCTTTGGGTGGACTGATTTCCACGTACTGAGATCAAAAGGAATGCGAGGTGGGTTTCCAGACCTGTTTCTAATAAGACCGCCTAATATTGTATGGGCTGAATTAAAAGCCGAAAATGGGAAACTCTCAGATGCTCAGAAGGACATGTATGAGATGCTCAAGGAGTCTCTTCAAAATATATATGTCTGGTATCCAGATGATATGCCTGAGATAATTGAAGTTCTAAAATGACCCTGTTAGCTTATGGTGATACCGCATTAATTGAACTAACTGCTTTTCATGGAACTTTATTAATCCAGATGAGATTGCCATAGACTTGTCATGCTTGATTACTGTTGCATTTATCGACTCACGTAATTCTTCGCATTGTTTAGAGAGGGCTTCAATATCCTTTAACGTGACCATGT
>VTLG01007822.1_pt1 | contig 26752 bp, 10 predicted proteins | sample 4694571 | NCBI WGS metagenome assembly VTLG01 (sample SAMN12604809, study PRJNA352737) | marine metagenome | biome: ENVO:00000447; feature: ENVO:00000209|ENVO:00000569|ENVO:01000036; material: ENVO:00002151; isolation source: viral sequences binned using virsorter ...
CGAAAAGCACATTAAGCAAGGTAAATTCCCTTCAATATACGAATTGAGGAGATTTTTATGTGATCGTAAGTATGATGTTGACTGTGACCGAGACATTTCATGTACTTTTGACTATATTAAGTCTATAAAATGGAGTTTTGATATAGAAGAATGACTCAGCAAGAGATATCTGACTGTCTCTACGCTCTCAAATCACAAATTGAAGCGTTAGAGACCCGCCTTAATAGCATGGAGCTTCTAATGAAGCGACCAAACAAAGAAAATTATGAAAAATTAGTAGACGTAGTACTCGAACATGACAAAAGACTCAACTCTATCGAAAAACTCTAAGATTTATCACCTCTATTGGGAAGATAGATGTATAATGAGAGGTGTAGATGAGGAAGATTTCCATCCAATCTGGGAAAAACTCATGTGGACGTACAATACGGAGTTAAATTACGTAGAAATTACGCTAGATGAAGACGATAATCTGGCGATTACTGATACTTCGTATTGAAAACCCCAAAATCGCGTCGTTGCTTCGCAACGATACGATAAATAATTGAAAAAACGACCATGGAAGCAGAATTTCTAGCCCTCGAAGGCGAATTTACTATTCGTCAGGGCACAGAATTGATAGATTATACGAGAATATCCGATATTCCCGAAAAATTTGACCATGTAATCAAATTTATGCCGAAAAGTCCCGAAGAACCACATGATGTTGGCGATCATATCAAAATGAGTAGGTTTACAGACTACCTACATATGTTACAAGCAAGAGAACAGAAGTAAAATGCCCGCAGTTACCCGAAAAGGAGACGCAGATGTAACTCACTGTACTGGAATGACCAGAAGTGGGTGTTCTTCTAACGTCTTTGCTAATGGTATTGGTATTTCTCGACAGGGAGATAACAATACAACTCACCTACTACCAGGTGACCCATGTCCTCCACACGCAGCAGCAATAGCTACTGGGAGTAGTACCGTATTTGTAAATGGTAAAGGATGTGGTAGAGTAGGAGACGCGACATGTACATCAGTCGCAGCAGGATCACCAAACGTATTCGCAAATTAATTATGGCAGTAACATGGAATACTGGGAACAGTATTGAATCAAAACCAAAGAAAACAAGACAGGGTAAAGGACAACATTCCAAATATTCTGCTACATCAAGAAATAAAGCAAGGAAGATGTATCGTGGGCAAGGCAAATAGAATTGTAGACGGAAAAAGAAACGCAAATGTGCCTGTAGATATGTCAGATCACTTCTACGACCATGGAAATGAGTATTGTAGGTACTTGATTACTGATCCTCGTAGTGATAGACAAGGAAAGAAACGAAAACCCTTTGAAAACGTGTCTAAATAAACATTGAGGCAATATACATTGTTATATGACAAGTTCGGGTGCTCTACCCAGTCGTGCGTTTAAGGATTTTGATCTATCATTTAGACGAAATCCAATTACTAAAGACGTTAATACTCTAAAGAACGAGAATGCGATCAAAGAGTCTGTAAAGAACATAGTTCGATACAACTTTTATGAGAAACCATTCTTGCCGAATTATGGTGGCAACATAACTGGTGCACTATTCGAGAATTACATTGGTGGAGATTCTGCTTTAATTGAAGATCAGATAAAAAACATTATCAACCTATACGAACCACGTGTGGTATGCTATAGAGTGAAGACTGAGTTCAACGAAAGAGATAACGATCTACAAGTTGAGATATATTACCTAATCACAGGTCTACCTAATGTGATTGACAACTTAGAAGTTATACTGAAGAGGTAATGGCACTAACTCAAGTCAACTCGCTAGAATTTGGCGAGATAAAGGCACAACTAAAAGCATATTTAAGGGGACAGTCTGAATTTAGCGATTATGACTTTGAAGGATCATCGCTGTCGACGTTATTAGACATACTTGCTTATAATACTTACTACTCTGCGGTTAATGCTAACTTAGCAATCAACGAAAACTACTTAGACACTGCAGTTCTAAGAGAAAACGTAGTAAAGTTAGCTAAACTGATAGGATATACCCCAAGGAGTGCTAGAAGTGCCCGTGCGACGTTTAAAGTGGTCGTACAGACGGTATATGGCACAGGGGCTAATGGTAGAGGATATCCAGAATCAGTACAAATCAACAGAGGAGTGTTCGCATCCTTTACAGGAGATGGTGGAAAGAACTTTATCTTCTCCATACCTAAAGATATGATCGTATCTGTCAATACTCTTGATGGTAAAGCAACCTTTTCAAGTGTAGAAGCATTTGAAGGAATATTCATCACTGATACTTTCGTAAAAACAGAATCAGAAAGACAAAGGTTTATACTAGGCAACTTGAATGCCGATACTTCTGCTATGAGTGTAGAGGTAACACGTGGAACTATCACTGATGCATATCTTGAAGCAACAGACATAACAGGTGTAAGCAATATTAGTAAAATCTTCTTCTTAGAGGAATCTGAAACTAAAAAACCAGAAATAGTATTTGGTGATGGTGTTTTGGGTGAAGCATTGATCAACGGAGATGTAATAGAAGTCACTTACCCCACTTCTATAGGAGCAGAGCCTAATGGATTGACTGGTTTCTCGTTTGCGGGCACTGTAAAGGACTCTCGTAACGCTCCAATCACTTCTGGTATCAGTTTAACCCTAGATGTACCTCCTGATGGTGGTGCTCAACCAGAAACTATTGATTCAATCAAGTATTCTGCCCCTAAGTTCTATTCTAGCTTCGGTAGAGCAGTAACTACTAAGGATTATGAGGCAATTATCCCTCAGATCTATCCTAACGTTCAATCTATTGTTGCTTTTGGTGGTGAAGAGGCAGATCCACCAGAATACGGTAAAGTTATTGTCGTAATCAAACCTAAAAACGCAGATCGTCTGTCTATATCTGAAAAAGATGCGGTACAGAAGAAAATACGTTCATATTCAGTAGGTGCAGTGGAACCAAAGATCATGGATCCATCTGTTTTGTTTATTGACTTGGTTTCTTACGTTTATTTCAACCCAAACAAAACTAGAAGGTCACAAGAAGAGATAAAACAGATTATCTATAGAACAATGGAGACTTTAAACGCTTCTGCTGAGTTTAACAAATTTGGCGGTAAGTTTAAGTACTCTAAAATTCAAAAAGTGATTGATGATGCGGAACCAAGCATCACATCTAACATCACAAAGGTAAAAATGCGTAAAAACGTAACTATCTCTCTTAATCAGAGATTTAATTACAAAATTTGCTTCGGAAACAGAATAAACGCAGATGTAAGTATGGCAACACTTGAAACTAATGGTTTTAAACGTGCTGATGGTGGAAATCAAGTATTTTACTTAGATGATGACGGATTAGGAACCATTCGTCTTTATTATGTAAACACAGATGGTTCAAAACAGTATATTGGTGGTAACTGGGGTGTAATTGACTATACCGCAGGAGAAGTTACTATCAACGACCTTATTATCACTGAAGTGGTTAACTCTACTGACAATATTATCCAATTCTCCGTAAATCCAGAATCTAATGATTTAGTTTCACTCAGAGAAACCTATCTGACACTAGGTATAGATAATCTAGTGGTAAATGTAATAGATGATGAGATTTCCAGTGGATCTAATACCTCTGGAACAGGTGTAGTACCAGAATCGAGCTATAGTTAGTAATGCCCGCTGAACAGTCGTCGTGGAGAGTTGCGTCGTGGGTCACACCTCAAACTGAGGTTACAGTTGACCCGATTGATGCTTCTGTTTCGCCAGAATCAAGAACAAAAGTCTCAGGTAGACTAGAGGAGCAAATACCTCAGTTTATCAAGGAGGATTATCCTGACTTTATTCAATTTGTCAAATATTACTATCAAGCACTGGAGTTGAAAGGTAACCCAGTTGATATAATACAGAACATAGATGAATATTATAACATAGACCGCCTAAACGACCTCGTAGAGTCGACTACAGCGTCCTCTGGGATCGCAACTGATGCTACAGTCATAGACGTAGGTAATACTAGAGATTTTCCAAAAGAAGGTCTCTTAATGATAGACGAAGAGATCATATACTATAAGAATAAGTCCCAAACACAGTTTAGAGATTGTGTTAGAGGTTTTCATGCCACTACTAAGGTAGGTACACTATCAGAGTACACCTTTACCTCATCTGTAGCTGCTTACCACAACTTTGGGTCTACAGTAATCAACCTGAACAACCTTTTACCTCTATTCTTGCTACAGAGGTTTAGAGATCAGTTTGCCGAGTCTTTCCCAAGCAAGTTTGCTGATGGGATACAACAATCAACAGTTACTAAACGTCTTAAGGACTTTTATGCTTCTAAAGGTACATCAAGGTCATTCAAATACTTGATGAGAGTGCTCTTTGGCGTAGAGTCAGTTATTGAGTACCCTAAAGACAGAATATTCAAACCTAGTGACGCATTTTACACTGTAAGGGAGATTATTCGTGCTACAGCAATAAGCGGAAACCCTGTAGAACTTACAGGACAAGTATTGTATCAAGAGAATGATCCAAACGACACAAACGTCAATTCCGCACGTATATACGTAAAATCCGTAGTTGAGGTGTTTACTGAAGACGGAAAGATCTATGAATTAGATGTAGACACGGAAAATGGCGAAGGAAGTTTCACAACTCCGTATAAGACGCTCCTTGGTGAAGACATAAGCTCCAATTTGTCGGAAAGTGTTATAACGGTTGACTCTACTATCGGATGGCCAGAAATAAACGGAGCTATTCGTATAGATGATGAAATTATCAACTATACGGACAAAACAGTCACCCAGTTCCTAGGATGTACTCGTGCGAGACAAGATACAGTAGCAGCACCCCATATTGCGGGATCTGAAGTCATATCTTCTTATGCTATCTACGGAGAGAGCAATAGAGACGGATCTAGGATTAGTTTAAGGGTATTTGGTGGTACTAGAGGAATAGACATCGTAAGTGGCGGTAAATATTACCTACAAGACTCAAAAGTCACTACACCATCAGAACCAGGCTTCGATTCACTAGATCCCATCTATGAGAGCTTTATATACAACGTTAAAAAGTTATTGAACGGAACTTCTATAGTTTTAGACGTTCCATTGAACGATGGCAGCGTTGTAGCGAATATTACGACTGAACAAGAGCATGGATTGAAAAGAGATGATGAAGTAGTCATATTAAACGCACCAGAAGACATATACAACGCATCATTCAATGTAAGAGGTGTAAGCACCAATAATACCTTCAGTGTCTTGATTCCTAGCACTCCTATCCGTGGAGTAGACGTAGAATTTTTAGTTACACGAGAATATGCGAAATGTTCTTCATCTGACACATCTATACGTCTAGGATTACGAGATACACCATCTGACGTACAAAATGTCTATAGATCTGCTGAACATGCCATTGTAGCGTCACCAGGTGTGCCTGGTCATGAAATAGGACCTTTCCACGCTGATGACCTAGATCCTGGCAACCAGAGGTATCTAAAACGCATTCCTCTTACTACAATCACCAAATCCAACAAAACTGCCACTCCTGTGGGTCAAGTTGGTATTGGTGTGAACGGTGTACCGTTTTTCTCTTACAAATCGAATGATACAAAATTATTTGGTGGTGTAAAGTCAATATCCGTAATAAATGCGGGATCTGGTTACGATATCACGAATCCACCGATTGTAGAGTTTGAACCACTCCATACAAGAGATACAGCGTACTTCCTCAATCAAAGAATTAGAAATAGTCTAGGATACAGATATAGAAACTTAGGAAGCGGTAAAACCGCAGAAATAGGACAAGAACCTACACATACAGGTACAGACCCTGTACAAGACGGAGCTTGCCTCTGGGAGTTTGAGGGAATCTCTGCTGAAGCAACTGTAAGTGTATCTGGATCACTATTTGCGGTAAACGTAGATAATGGTGGATCTGGTTACACATCAGCTCCTACAGTCGGTATTGTGGGAGGTAATCCTACAGTTGAAGCATCTGCGACTGCTACAATCACCGCAGGAGAGATAACTGCTATATCTGTCTCCGCATCTGGTGAAGGATATGAATCTGTGCCTACAGTTGTAATAACTGGTGGTGGAGGAGAAGGTGCGTCTGCTACAGCGGTTGTTCGTGGTGGATTAGAAGCTGAGGGTATTACAATTACAAATGCGGGTACGAACTATAACGAAAGACCAAATATCACTCTAGTGTCTGGATCTGGTGCTGTTGCTTACCCATCTATTGTAAACGGTAGAATCGTATCTATTATCTTGACATTTGGTGGTAGTAACTACTATGGTGCTCCTGATGTCGTTATTAACGGAGATGGAGTCGGTGCGGTTGCTTTTGCGAGCATAAACTCTGGTACACAGCAAGTTACTAACATTACTGTGACAAATGGCGGTATAGGTTATACTTCAGGTAAAACAACTGTTGATATTGTGTATCCTGGCTCTGGAGCTACATTCCAAGTTGAATTACCCATATTGACCAAGAACTTAGCTGCTAGTGCGGATGAAGTTGGAGATCCACTGTTTGTGGCACCTAAAGTTGCGGATACGAACAATGGCATCTCTATGAAGGGAGCTAACTTCGGAATTTACGGTGGAGAGTATGGATACCTTTATAATCCAAAGAAAATGCGTTTCTTACTTGGAGATAACGTAAGTGACCAAACATACGCAGAATTAAACCCAACAAGGCATTCCCCAATCATAGGATGGTCATTTGACGGACATCCCATTTACGGACCTTACGGATATACAGATAGAGAGAATAAGAACCCATATAACGAGTTGAAGCAAATGATCAGCTCATATCGCATCAGACAGCAAAGAGATGCGTTAGTTGGTAATGATTTGGCAGATATTGATAAAATGGGAACATATATCGAAGATTACGAATATGTTGAGGGATTAGGCGACTTAGATCAATATAATGGTCGATTCTGCGTAACACCCGAATATCCATTAGGAGTATACGCATATTTCTGTACATTAGACGGAACTACTGGAAATCCCAAGTTTCCTTACTTTGTAGGTCCTAATTACTACTCTGAGGCAGATTCTATTAACTGGAAGGGAAATGGACTCCAAAGGAACTTTACGGAAGACGCATCTCGATATAAAAGACCATATGTCGCTACAGACACAGCATTAGTAAGAAGAAAGGATAGAGGCAATCCTATTGAGTATTTTCTTGCTTTGGAGGATTCAACCACTCCTATTGTTCTAGAAGACGATGAATCCTTTATTGGTTTCGTAGATGTCGGTATTGGTTACTATTCCTTCTTCCCAAGCGTAAGAGGTGGTTCTGTCGACTCATTATTTGTATCTGCGACAAATAGATACTTCTCAAGTGGATTAGACCAATATTTAATTGAAGGTGCGGGATTTAACTATAAAGTAAACGATAGACTCATATTTGATGAAACAGGAACTGGAGGAAGCGGTATATCTGCTAGAGTCTCTAAAATCTCTGGATCAAACACAAATGCCATATCTTATGGTGTAAACTCAACTACAGACATAATAACAGGAACTATCACTACAGGATCTGCTCATTACCTAAAATTAGGAGATACTGTAGATATTTCGATTGGGGATAATGAATACACTCGTGAGATAGATGTTAAGATAATAAACGACAAATACCACTTTAAGTACTTTGATGTAACTAATTTCTTCATTAGTTCGCCTGGTAGAATTGTACAAGCTAATATTGCCATAACTGGCGGTACAGGACTCTCAGATGGTAATTACTCAAATGTGCCTTTAATTGGCGGTACAGGACAAAATGCTTCTGCTAATATCACTGTAAGTGGAAATACGGTTACATCAGTCTCTATACAAGGACAAGGTAAGGGTTACACTGATGGTGACGTATTAACTGCTAATATATCAAATATTGGCGGTACAGGTCAGAACTTCTCTGTAGACATCGGTAATGTTAAAAAGACTGGTGGATTAGTCCAGAACCTTTGGACATTCATGCCTGGTAGTGGTGGAACACCTGGTACATATACTAGAGTGCCTCTTGTCAATACATCAGCTCCATCAGGTGAGGATGCTGAGTTTACTATAGTTGTTAATGATAGTGGTGAAGTGTCATCTGTCACTCTTACTAAAGAAGGAAAAGGATATTACAACAATGAACAGTTAGACCCAGTTACTAACAATGATATTGGTGGTGTTAATGGATTTTATCTTACACCCAACTCTATCAATCAAGAATTTACTGTTAGAGGTAGTGCTGCCCATCAGTTGACAATAGGTGATGAGGTTGTAATTACAGGAACTAACCCATCAGACTATGATGGTACTCATACAGTTACAAGTATAAGCACAGGAAGAAGATTCCAGTTCAAAAAAGCAGTGGGTGTTATTACTGACACTGCGATTCCTACAGCAACCGAAGTTTACTGTAAAGAACCTAAATTAGATCTTATTAACGGACATCTTTATAAATTTGATACTACTGATTCATCTAATGCTGATAGAAGACTAGAGTTTACGTTTGATAAAGAGAATACAAATGTATTCACATATAAGAATATTGTTGGAGCAGAGAATGACCCAGTTACAGGACAACAAAACTCTGTTACCATCTCACTTAATGACGTACCTGGCACATTATTCTATTTTGATATCAATGGTAATGTATCTGGTAGCTACCTAAGTGTTGTTAATGATCCATTCTTAGGAGCAAATACAGTATCAGCAGTTCCTACTGTAACTACGATTGAGTTTATATTAGCAAGAGAACCAGAAAACAATTACACATCTGCTAATCAAATTTCATACTCTACTGACTCCATATTCCCTTCAGGTGGTATTGCTTCTGTTAATATCGGTGATCCTGGTAGAAACTATGCTACTCTACCTCAGTTTAGTGGTGTGGAAAGATCAGGTGGTGGTGCTACAGCATTTGCCACTATCTCAGGTAAACTAGAAGACGTAGCTGTTATTGATGCGGGTATAGGTTATAACGGTGCCAACCCACCATCTGTTATCTGCTCAATGCCTGATTTTGTTGATCTAACACTAGGCAATATATTCGGTGACTTTAACAAAGGTGATATTGTTCTATCTAAAACTATTCTAGACGGTGACACTGCTAGAGGTAAGGTAATCAGTTGGAACCCAAATACATCTACACTGAGAGTAGAACCTCTACGTAACAACTTGGTAGGTGCGACTACCCGTGGTTTCATTATGTTTACCACTGGTAATAGTAATACTAATAAGTTATTCGCAGGATCAAACCAAGCAACTATAACAGCAGTATCTGGTGAGCAAGCAAACGTTGCTGCTATCGTTCCTTCATCAGGTCCTGAGATAGGAACTATAAGTAATATAGCTATAAATGGTGATGGAGGTAGTAATTACCGTACTGCCCCAGAAATTTTTATTGATGATCCATTCTACGGTGGTGTACTTACCCTTAGTGTTAATAGTCAGAATACATCTGCTAGTTTCACACCAGGTACATACACTGTATCACAAGAATCTGTAGCACCTACAGGTGGACAGGGTGTATCAATACAGATTATCATCAATGCGTCTACTAATGACGTACAAAGTGCTACTGTACTATCAGGTGGAGCGAACTATTCACTAGGTGACCTTATCACAGTTCGTGGTGAGGATATTACTGGTGGTAGTTCAGCTGATGACTTTGTTCTTAGGGTTGACTCACTCGACTTCGTACGTAAAGCAGTTACTTCTACAACCATAGATGCCTCCATAGATGCTGTAATTGTATCTAACTCTGGTTCTGGTTTCTTATCTGCTCCTGATGTTCTTATATCTGGTGGTACAGGTATAGGAGCTGTTCTAAGAGCAGAGGTTATAGATGAGACTGTAAGTCACGTTGTTATTGAGAACGCAGGAACTAGATTCCAGAATCCTCCTATCATTACGATCAAGCAGGGTACAGGTAATGGTGCTTCCATATTACTCAAGTCTAGTGACCTAGGTAAGATCATTGGTCTTGGTGGAGATAATATCACGTACAACTACAGTCATGATAGAACACTCAAACCAAGCGTTAATACAAACTATAATCTACAGCTCACACGAACTCAAATTGTTGACTTCTTCACTGTTACGAACGGTGGGGGATCATTCGTTACCAAACCAACAATCGAACTTATTGGTGGAGGTGGAAGCGGTGCAGTTATGGATGCTATTATTGACAACGAAGTTATTCAGGCAGTTACAGTAGCAAATCCAGGTAAAGGTTACTCATCTACTCCTGCTGTACAGGCAAGAATTACACACTCATTCGTTCCACTACAATCTAATAGTACACTTAACTTCCCATACGATACTAAAATTCCTGTAGGTACAGAAGTACAGTTGTTAGAGGTTGATGGTACACTACCTCCTCCTCTTGTAGCAAATACAACTTACTTTGCTATCGCACCTACACTTGCTAATGGTCTTGCCAGTAACCAACTTAAAATGGCAGCAACATTGTCTGATGCTTTAGACGGAACATCAATAACAATTACAGGTCAACCTTCTATTGGTAATGGAGGTACAGCAACCTTTAACTTAACAACCACAGACTTAGGAGATCAAATAACCGTAACTATGACTCCTGCGTCATTTGCTATTGGAGAGAAACTATATCAAGGTACATCAACAGATTCATTCTCTGCTCAAGGTGTAGTCAAGGCATGGGATCCTAAAGGTAGAGTTTTATCTGTAGAGGTAGAACTAGGAGAGTTCGCTCTTAACCAACCAGTATTCGGTTTACAGTCTAACGCATTTGGAGAAATACATGACTTTGACAGATCAGTCGCTAACTTTACTGTATCACCTATCGCCACTGCTACTGCTGAGTTTAAGCGTACTACTGGTATACTTGATCTTAACGATCAGCGTCTATATGATAGTGACAGATATCAAGAGTTCTCATATGTTGTCAACTCACCTATCAATGTTAAGGACTGGAAGAATCAGTTTAAGAACTCTGCTCACCCAGCTGGTTTCAAGGTATTAGGTACACAAGTTGTATCACAATCAGCATTTAAGAGATATCAACGTAGATCATTCTACAATCCATCCAATCCAGATATGTTCAACTGGTGGGAGCAAAGATTTGGCGATGAGAACGTATCATTCAATGGTACAACATTCTTTACACCTAAACCATCTGCGTCTAATACAGGTAAGTTAGCTCGTATTGAAAACTTTGTACTTGGTAAACCAGATTACACAGCAACAGTTCCAACCAATATACAGGTTGTTGGTAAACAGTTACTTGACGTTAGAAAGATTCTATCTGCTGTTGTTGATAAGTTAGATCCTATCAATCAGAGAACTCTTACTTTTGATGGTACAAGTTCATCTGTAGTTGATATAGCAAATGAAACGATAACATCTGTAAATCATGGATTACTTACAGGTCAAAGAGTAACTTATTTTGTACAAGGTGACAGATACCAAGATGCTCGTGATTTAATACTAGGTAACTTAGATTATATTATTTCTACTACTATTACATGGTTAGAGCAGAGTTATCCTAACTTGACAGATGGTACAAAACCCGATTATAGTTCAGAAAAATGCTCTAGAGACTTAAGACTCATAGTTATCGCATGGTGTAATGATTTACGTTATGGTGGTAACAAATTCTCTGTAGATGCTGCTGAATCTTATGTAAACGGTGGTGTCATAGACTATATCGTTGGTGAAACAGTCGAAACCATAGCTGCTATACAGTATGCTAGAGATCTTGCTCTACAAGCAGTCCAAAACCTATTACCTTTCTCAGATGTCACTATTACACAAGATCCTGGCGGATGTGCCGATGTTCAGTCAGCGATCACAGTTCTTGCTCAGATTGTATGGGATGCTATTGACAATCCTGGCAATATACCTACTGCTAACGTCGGCAACTATCCTAATATCCGACTTGGTGTAAGTCTCACAGGATTACCAGTTGGAACTTACTATGTCAATCGTGTAGATGATGATACCTTTACATTATCTGCTACATCAGGTGGAGCAGCTATAGACATTACTGGTTTATCTACAGACTCACAGCAACAACTAACTGTAGAGTTTGATGATGTTAATACACAGTTCCAATTAAGAACTAGAGGTGTGGCAACATCACCTACTAATAAAAATCAGTTGATGGTTACTATCAACGGTATTGTACAGAACCCTGAGTCATATACATTGTCAGGTAGTACGATAACATTTGGTGAAGCTCCTATGAGGAACTCCACAGTTATCATTATGTACTTCAAGAGATCTGATATATCTACAAACTTCCAGTTAGATCAGTTTGGTGATGTTATCACCTCCCTGAATACGACTGATGGAATATATCAAGGTACGGGCTATACAGCTGGTACATACACCAACATTCCATTTACTAACAAATTATCAGACGGAACGGGGGCAACTGGTAACATAACTGTAACAAATGTCCTTGATAGTGCTACCCATGTTACTAATAACAAGTTTGGTGATGCTAGAACTCTAATTGATAACAACAAAGGTATCATAGCAGACATCGCTGTGGGACTGATGAACGAGTTTGGTACACCCACAGACAATAAGGTAGCAGACGCAGCTAACCTCATCTTGATGAATAAAGATTTCATTGCTAGAGAGGCAGTGGATAGAATGCATCTCGATATACCATATACTATAGCTAACAAGAGACATTTTGACGCATATAATTTAATTAGAGCAAACGCAGACTTTATTGTCTGGGAAGCATACTACCTATTCAAGACTATTGACTATCCTGGTTATACACATGCTCAGGGATACACAGAACAAGACTGTAGAGATGACTTGATGGATATATTGGAAGCGATTGCTTTCAACTTATTATTTGGTGCTAACAATAAGGTTTATGATGCTGCCTACTATTACACATCAGCATATGGTAATGTAACAGATGGTGAGGAGCAACAAACAATAGCTGCTGTCAATCAGATGAAAGGTCTGATGGACAAAATAATTTTAAATGAAACAGTATCAGTCGCAGGAGATCATGGTTATGAACAATACTTTGAAGATGTTACTTACATATACGATGGGTGTGCTAGTGCTAAGTCCGCTATCAGTACGTTTGTTGATATTGTTGTTACTGCTATCAATACTGACTTAATGAATCATGTTACTAGGACTGAACCAACACTATTTGTAGAACCCACAGGTAATGACGAGGACTGTGTAGATGATGTAAGAGATGTATTAGAGGCAGTCTCTATCAATGCTAAGTTTGGTGGCAACCATAAGGTATATGACGCTGCCAAGTATTATGTTGATGGTGCTCATGTAGCAGGTGAAGAAATTCATACCATTTATGCCTTCCGTGAGGCTGACAAGATAGCTAGACAGGTCATTGCCAATGAAGCGGTGACTGTAGTTGGTGATCATGGTGAAACACAAAAGTATGATGGTGGTATCACTAGGTCTGACAACCAGTGTGCTAGTGCTAGAGCAACTATACACACTCTAATGAATATTGTAGAGGTAGCAGTAGATACAAACTCAATGAGTACGTTTACAAGGACTGCTCCTACTGGATTTAACTCACCTGGTTTAGGTGATGGACAATGTAAGTCAGATACAAGAGATGTACTGACTGCTGTTGCTACCAACGTGGCATTCGGTGGTAACCATACTCTATATGATACACTCAACATGTATTTTGTAGGTAATCATGTACAGGGTGAGGAGGCAGAGACACTCTATGTGTTTGAAGAAGCAAGACAGATGGTTCTTAAGTGTATTAACAACGAGACATTTGAGACATACCCAGAACTTAATCTTACAACTAAGGCACAGTATAAAGATCCTACGATCACAGCATATAGCAACTATGCTCAATCATTTAACGTAACTAACGCTGTATATACTGCTTCATCAGGACAAGTAGAGATAACAATAGGATCTCATACTTTAGAGGTAGGAACCAGAGTCAGACTTGGTGATATGTCATTGACATTCAAGTGTTCTCAAGATGGTAGTGTGACACACCACAAATATCCTAGATCTACTGACTGGGCATACCAGAAATCACTTCCTATCCTTTCTAAGACATCTACTACGATAACATTGTATGTTGGAGAGTCTCCTCTTGTAAATTATCAGATCACAGATGCTAACTACAATCCAGCTACAGGTATTATGGACATGGAAGTCTACAATACACAGTTCAACGTATCTGCTGCCACATATAATGCCAATACAGGATCTATGACAGTGAACATTGGTTCACATAGTATGGAAGTTGGTGAAGAGATCATGTTCAGACCAAACTCATTGACATTTACATGTTCAATGGATGGTAATAATGATCAGAAGACATATCCTAGACTAGGGAAGGATCCATTCTATGATAAGGCACTTAAGATTATTTCTAAAGACACTAATACAATCACAGTCAACGTAGGACCTAGTCCTTTAGTCAATCATACTGTTACAGGTTCAAACTATGATCCAAACACAGGTCTTGCTGAGTTGAATATTGGTAATCATATCCTCAAGGTGGGTGATAGTGTTACAATTACAGATAACTCTCTTGTATATCAGTGTGCTATGGATTTATACACAACTGACCACTCATATCCAAGACCTAGTGACCCTGCGAGTGGAGATGCTCTAGCAATTACCGCTGTAACTGACAATACAATCACTGTACAGGTTCTTTCTTCTACTCCTTCTACAAATACTACAGCACATAGATGGAAACCAGGATATGTTGCCACTGACGCTGTACAGAGTGGTGGTGGACATACACATACCTTTGTAAGTGCTTCTACAGGTGCTGTTGTTCTACCTCATGGACTAAGATCTGAAAGAACACTCACCATAGACAGTGCTGACTACAATCCTACTACTGGTATCATGACAGTAACCTGTGAGGATCATGGTTTGACACCTACAGATGAGATTATCATAGACGATAACTCAATTATCTTTACATGTGCTGAAGATAATAATGCTACTGACCATGCTTATCCTAGAGGCAGTGATCCTATCAGTGAACTATGGCAACCTATTACAGACGTAACAAGAAATACATTTAAAGTACAAGTATTAAACACAGCTCCATCCACTAACACAACTGTTCATACATTCAAGGCAGTTGTAGCATATAATCTACATGTCAGAGGCACAACTCTTAAGATTGCCGATGGAGGTATCACATTTACATGCGATGCTGCCACTGGAACTCACACATTTGTATCTGGTACTACAGATGGTATCACAGCGGGTGGTGGAGCGTCAGGAACATTCACAGCAGCGACTGGTACAACCTATGACCCACTCACAGGTGTCATGGAAGTGGAGATAGGGTCACATAGTTTGACCACATCTAACACAGTAACCTTTGCTGATGGATCAGTTACATTTACTTGTGATGCTGATAACCACGCAACTAATCATCCATATCCTAGATCCAGTGACCCATCATCAGGTGTTGCTGAGGCAATCACAGCTGTAACTGCTACAACTATTACAGTCAACGTTGGTATAGCAGGAAGCAATAGTTCTACTCACTCATATCCAAGAACAGATATAATTAACCACACAGTTACCAATGCTGTATACACCCCTGCTGACGGTGATATGGTAGTAACTGTAGCTGGACACTCTATGAGAAGAGGTGACTATGTTAAGTTTGACGATGACTCATTGACATTCACATGTGCTGAAGATGGCGATGGTTCTAACCACACATACCCACGTTCTACTGACCCAGTGTCAGGTAAGTGGTTGAGAATTAGAAATGTAACCACTGACACATTTAAAGTAAGAGTATTAGATTTCATACCATCTACAAATACAACAACTCACACATTTGTGTCTGCTACAACAAATGGATTGAAGCAGAAGAAAGATCAGGCATACGATCAAGCAATAGATATTGTAGATTCTTCTATTGATAGAATATCAATCAACGTTGGTATTGCTGCTACTAATGCTTCAACACATGTATACTCATCATCTCTAACTAATGCTCTTACTATTGGTGGAAACTATACACATACATTCTTGACTGCTACCACAGGTGCTGTCACAGAAGGACAAGATGGATGTACTGCTGTACAAGCAACTATAGACACCTTGATGGATCTAGCCTATCAAGCCTTGAGTCAGGGTAACTTCAATAGTATTACACGTACAGTCGGTAATCATGGTGATGGTTATGAGACTGCTCCTACTGTTGTCATAACTGGTGGATCACCAAGTACAGCAGGAACATATGTACCACAATTATCACAAAGAGGTTATGTCAAGTCAATCGGAATACTCGTCGGAGGAGCAGGGTACAACAACACACCAACAGTTAGGATCACCTCTAACTCTGGTTTCAATGCTTCTGCTACCGCTACTGTGTCTGGTGGGGCTGTCACTGGTATTACAGTTACTGAAGGTGGATTTGGATATAACGATGTCACTGTTGAGATTATTGCGGATGCTGCCGACACAATAACTACAACTGCTACAGCAGCTGCGATTGTAGGTAGACACCTAGAAGCAATAGTTGTACAAGAGACTGGAGTTGGTTATCAGTCAACACCTACACTTTCACTCTCTGGTGGTAGTCCAAGCACAGCAGCGGGTACACTCAATGCTCCTATAGCAAGAACTACAGGTGCTGTTACAAGTGTAACTCTAGTAAATGGTGGAGATGGATATAAGAATACAGACATACTTGGTGTAGATGCTGCTAACGTAGGTGGTACAGTAACAAACTCATTCCAAGTTGAAGTGGAGACAGTTACGTTCAACGGAACAACAACTGCGTTCGCTGCTACAGTTGGTGGATCAGGATACACACTTCCTGCTAACGACAGGTTCTTATTATTCTTGAACTCACACATACAGGAGTTAGGTGTATCATATAGTTACTCTGGCACACCTTCTACAATCAACTTTACTGAAGCACCGAAAGGTAATATGGATTTCTACTGTTTCTATGTGGGACAGTTACAGGATATGGATTCTATAGCACCATTCATGAACGGTACGAAGAAGACATTTATACTTAAGAAAAATGATCAACCATTCTCACTAGAATCAGATTCTAATGAGGTTATCCCTGCCAACAACCTTGTGATGTTCTTAAACGGTGTATATCAGGAACCAGAAGTAGCATACACTTTAGATGGTTCTATACTTACATTCAGTGAAGCACCTAGAGCAGAGAGTGAGGTATTGATTTACATCTACACTGGTTCTAATCTTGACATTGTAACAGAGGATACATTCTCTGCTCTTGATCCTGGCGACCTATTACAGGTACAGTCAGAAGGAGACATCAGAAGACTTGCTACTATAGCAAGTTCCTCCTCCTTAGATACATATGAGTATACAGGTCTAAGACCTAATGTTGCTGAGTTTACTGCTACTGTTGTAGCTGGTAGGGTTGTACAGGTCACTATAGTTGATCCTGGTTCTAATTATGAGGTTGCTCCATTCCTAATCTTTAGTGGTGGAGGTGGATCTGGAGCATTTGCTGAGACTATTATTGAGCAAGGTAGTGGTAAAGTTATAGGTATTCAAAACCTACAAGGTGGATCAAACTATAACACTGCCCCTGCTGTTACACCATATCATCCACTTGCCCTAGAAAGGACTCAGAGAGACAGAGCTATCTCTAATGGTGTATTCTTATACACCACTCAGTTGACTGGTTCTATTGGCGTACAGACTGCTACTATACCTGTTCTAGACGCATATTATAATAACGGTATTGGATTCCCAACCAACGGTGAGTTATTACTTCCATATTATAATACCACTACTCAGAACTGGAGTTGTGAAAGAATCTTATATGGTTCTGTGGATTACGCAACAGAGACATTTACTGTTACTACCAACGGTAGAGGATATAAAGCGACTGGTACACAGCTAGGATTCGGTTATTCTAACGGACCTACAGCTGGAAACTTTAGTGCTTCTGGTACTAGCGTAGCAATCACTATGGGTAATAATCATTATCTCCAAACTGGTATGGAGAGATTCATCAGATTCACATCTGCGATTGGTAGTTATCCTGCAGATTCCTTAAATGGAACTTACAAAATCACCCGCACAGGTGACAACACATTCACTATAACTATACCAGTATCTTTGACAGCATCGGGTACAATGGAGATCCTTCCAACTATCCGTGTTTATACAGTATAAATAACCTATAAAGCCCTATACTAATGGCACTTGTAACCGATAAATTTAGAATTTACGCAGCCGAAGCATTTCGTAATACTTTGGGCAGCTCTGGATCGGACGCAAATAAAGTGTATTTGTTTGTTGGACGAGCTAAGGCATGGGGTTCACCTGATTCCCCTCCAACTAACGAACCGATTGATAGTTTTACATATCATCGTTCAACTTATGCGGATTCAGTTGCGTTTAAGAGAGTAGACATCACTGATACTTCTCTCGTTGTACCTAGAGTGGATTGGATAGATCCTACAGAGACTACTGGTGGTACTGGTCGTACATATTCAATGTACAAACCTGACTATAGTCCTGCTAAGACCACTGCTAATGGTGCTACTCGTCTATATGACTCAAACTTCTATGTGATGAACTCTGACTTCAACGTGTACAAGTGTTTGTACAATGGTCAGTCTCCCACATATCCTAGAGGTAGACCTTCATTGGTTGAACCAACAGGAACATCAACAACAGTTATTGAAACCAACGACTCATCTGAGTACAAGTATCGTTGGAAGTATATGTATACTATTGATGCTGATAATATTCTAAAATTTGTTACTACAGAGTTCGTACCTGTACTTGAGAATAGTTTAGTACAGGCTGCTGCTGGACCTGGTTCTATTGATACCGTTGTTATCGAGAACGCAGGACAAGGTTATAATAATGATACCTACACCAACGTACCTATTCGTGGTGACTGGGAATCAAATGGTGGTACTCAAGGTTTTTGTTCTGTGACTGTAGAGTCTGGATCTGTTACTAACGTGACTGTTACTAACTCAGGTTCTAATTACAGTTTTGCGACAATAGATGTAGGATTGATTCCTAACATCGGTTCTGGTGGATCGGGTGCTGTTCTCGATATCATCATTCCTCCTAACGGTGGACATGGTAAGGATGCTACAAGAGAGATCGGTGCTTACCGTCTTATGTTTGCTTCTAAACTAGAAACATCAACAGCATTTGTAGATTTCCCAACTGACCTTACATTCCGTAGAGTTGGTTTGGTTCTTAATCCATATGACTACAACACAACCTCTATTTCAGATCAGAACACAAGGTCTGCTGTCAAAGCATTGATCTTCCCTCAGTCTGGAACTGGTTCACCTAGTGGAACATTTTCACCTGGCACAACTATCACTCAAACCACAACAGGTGCGAAAGGATATGTTGTTTCCTACGATTCTAATACTAAAGTTATGAGATACTATCAAGATTCAAATGATGGTGTCACCTCTGGTAATATCGTAGAGTTCTCAGGTAACTATGAAATTACATCTTCTGATATTGTAACTGCTACACCTGATCAAAACTTTGGTACATCTTCAGTGCCATTGACTCAGATTACTATTGGTGTGTCTGTCTATGAATTAGGACTGTCATTCATTCAAGGATATGCTAACGGGGAAGTTGAAATCAACTCTGGAGAAATCCTCTACATAGACAATAGGAACCCAATAACCCGATCTGCTGATCAAAACGAAGAGCTCAAAGTAGTAATTGAATTCTAATGGCACAGAATACTAACCTGAATATATCTCCTTATTTCGATGATTTCGATGATGATAAGGGATTTCTAAAAGTATTATTTAAACCTGGCTTTCCAGTACAGGCAAGAGAACTTACTACCCTCCAGTCACTGCTACAAAACCAAATTGATACGTTTGGTCAAGGTGTCTATAAGGAAGGTAGTATGGTGGTACCTGGCGGTATCACGCTGAATAGAAATTATCCAGTAGTATTAGTTCAAAATAATTATCTTAACTTACCTGTAGAATTATACAGAGATTCACTTAATGGCAAGGTTGTGAAGGGTGCCACTTCAAACATCCGTGCTAGAGTAAACTTCTCTATCAGTTCTACTACATCTACTCGTGGTTATGTGTCATTCTATGTGACATACTTGACAAAAGCAGATGACAACGAAACCAGTGTATTTCAAGCTGGTGAGATATTAACTTGTGAAGAAGATATAACATATAGCACATCTACTATCGTAGCTGGTACACCCCTAGCCCAGTTATTAAACTCAAATAGTACAGCAGTAGGTTCTACAGCAAACGTTGGTAAAGGTGTATATTTTGTTCGTGGATACTTTGTACCTGTAGCAGAACAGACACTTGTACTAGACCAGTATTCTAACAACCCATCATATAAGGTTGGTTTAAAAGTAGAAGAAAGAATTATAACTGCTGACGAAGATGCTACTCTATATGATAATGCGATAGGTAGTACAAACTTCTCAGCACCAGGTGCCGATAGATTCAAGATCAATCTATCTCTGGTTAAAAAGAACTTAGCAGATCCCAACTCTGCTGACTTTATAGAATTACTACGTACCAATGTTGGTAAGATTGAGAATAAAGTAGAACGTAGTGATCTAGGATTTATTAATGATGTATTAGCAACCAGAACTAAAGAAGAATCTGGTGACTATTATGTCAAGAGATTTAGCATAGACGTAAGAGAAAATCTTAATGATGCGTTTAATAATGGTGTATATACAGCAGATCAGATTACTCAAGATGGCAACACTCCTGTAGAGGAGCATCTAGCAGTTCAGATCTCACCAGGTACAGCGTACGTCTCAGGATATAGAACAGAGAAACTAGCTAACACATTTAAGGATGTAGTTAAACCAAGAACATTTGCTGCTGCTGACTCACAGTCTATATCATCTGACTTTGGTAACTTTGTATTGATTGATAATTTATATGGTGGTGTTCAGTTATATGATACAATCACATTGTATAATAGAAAAATTGCTAGTGGTGGAACTGCTGCAGGTGGTGCGATAGGACAAGCAAGAGTATTTGGATTCTCGTTTGATACAGGTGACAGGAACACAACCAGTACCAGATATCAAATGAACTTAGCAGACATTGATCTGCATACAAATGTCATCTTAGGTGGTGCTGTCAGCATGGTAGTTGGCAAGAAATATGTCGGTATGTCATCAGGTGCTACTGGATATTCTAAAACAGCTGGTAGTGCTTCTAATATTACATTTGAAGGTGTTACTGGTACGTTCCAAGTTGGAGAAGCTATTGCTCTAGACGAAGCACCTAGTTCATCTCTTGGTCAGACAATCAGTGAAGTTACAGACTATCAATTTACTGACTGTAAGTCATTCCATAAGACTGGTTTTACTGCTGATCTAATTCTTGATCTACAATCAACTGTATCTGCTAACGCACCTGTATTATCAGGTCAGTCATCTAATACAACTGCTACTTTAACTGCGTCACTGTCTAACTTTGTGTCTCAGTTGAGAGTCAATGACATTTTAGCTTTCTCTAACAACAACTTGGCTCACGAAGTTAGAGTTACACAAATCACCAATGCGGGACAGATTGCTATTGAAAGAGTCACATCAAACAACATCGCTAATGGAGCAATCAATGGAAATATTACCTTACTCAGAGGACAAATTAGGGAAGCTCAAAAGAGAACGCTTATATCGCCTATTCCGAAGGAGTCTGTTAAGTCAACTTCCACTAATAGTTCTGGGTCTGCTGTGGCTCCATTGGGATACTTCAGAAAGACTTACTCCGTCTCAGTTACTGGAGGAGCATTCTCACTCTCAGCAGGAAGTAACCTTTCCTTCAGAGATGTAAATGATGGAGATGACTTCCAAGTAATTGCTACAGCTGGTACAAACGCAGGAACATCATATACAGTAGGTGACGGTATATCAACCACATCAAATGCGGGTGACGCTAGTGCTTCTATTACTGGACTAAACTCTGGCACAAGTGCTGCCATAGTAATCGCTACAGTTTACTCAAGCAATAGAACTGCGAAGGCAAAGACAACACAACGTATGAAGGTGTTGAGGGTAGATCATACTTCTGGTACAACAGGTAATGGTTTGACACAGACTACAGCAGGATATGGACATAGATTAGAGGACAAACAGATTTCTCTTGGTTGCCCTGATGTATTCAAACTCAAAGCAATATATGAGTCAGCTGATGATGCTGATCCAGAAATTCCTAACTTTGGATATAGTAATTTAATAGGTACATTTGAGATAGGACAGATATTAACAGGTGCTTCATCAGGTGCTAAGGCACAAATTGTATCATTTAATAGCACTACAGTATACTATGTCATGTTGAATGATAATAGTTTCACTGGTGATGAGCAAATATCAACTGCTACTTCTAATGGTAAGATTACTGTAGATACAATCAGAAAGGGTAGTAATAATATCACATCATCATATGAGTTAGATAATGGACAGAGAGAGCAGTATTACGATTACTCACGTATTGTAAGGAAGGCAGGATACGCAGCTCCTACTCGTAGAATCTTAGTTATCTTTGATAGATTCCAGACTACATCAGGAGATGGATTCTACAGTGTAGATTCATATTCAGAAGAAGACTATAAAGAGATACCTACCTTTGGTTTATTCCCTCTTAGAAACGGTTTAGACTTCCGTCCTATGGTTCCTGACCTCATTTCTAATGCGGGTACTAGGCAGTCACCATATACATTTACTGCTACTGAGTTCTTTGACTTTACTAATAGATCGTTTACAGGTAACGAAGTGGGTATACCTGGTCAAGCAGATACCACAATTTTATCATACCAGTATTACTTGGGTAGAACTGACAAAGTTGGTATTAATAAGGATTCTAAAATTGTCATAATCAAAGGTGAACCATCAGAGACACCTGTAGATCCATCTGACCCAGATGATGCTATGCTTCTTGCTACATTAAATATCAAACCATATGTGTTTAATGTAGATGAAGATATTACTATCACACAAACAAACTATAAGAGATATACATTTAGAGATATTCAACAACTTGAGATGCGTCTTAAGACTCTTGAATATTATACACAGTTATCACTACTAGAAGCTGAGACTGCTACATTTGCTGTTCGTGATAGCAATGGTATGGATAGATTCAAGAATGGATTTATCGTTGACAACTTTGCGTCACTAGCAACCAGTGATACATTTCATCCTGACTACAGAGTATCAGTAGACTTTGAAGAAGGACACCTACGTCCATCACACTATACAACTAACTTACCTCTTATTGTTAGTTCTACATCTGCTAACATTCAGCAAACAGGTGATCTAATCACATTACCATACACAGACATAGTATTAGTTGACCAACCATATGCTTCTGCTCTAGAGAATGTAAACCCATTTAACGTGTTTACATTCATAGGTGACATCAAATTAACTCCTGCTTCAGATGACTGGGTAGACACTAAGTCTCTTTCTGCTATCCAAGGTCCTGTGGTTGAAGGTAACTACATGACAAGTTTACGTGAGTTTAATGCTGATCAAAATGGTTTATCACCTATTCAGTGGGGTTCATGGCAGACTACATGGTCAGGTGCTGTACAACAGACAAGACAGGTAACAACTGGTAAGGGCAAACGTCGTAGAACAAGAACTGAAGTATTCACAAGAATTAGAACTGACCAAACAAGAACTGGTATCAGACATAAGATTACACCTGTTATCGAACAACAGAGCTTAGGTAATAAAGTTGTATCTGTGGAACACATACAGAACATGCGTTCCAGAAACGTTGAGTTTGAAGGTCAGAAACTTAAACCCAAGACAAGATTCTATCCATTCTTTGATGGTGTAGATGTTAAAGCATATGTCACACCTAAACTCCTTGAGGTGACAAAGAACCCTAATGATGATTCAGAAACAAATAGTACACCTTTCCAAGTTGGTGAGACTGTAACAGGTCTTACTTCTGGATGCACATTACGAATATTAGAACCAAATGATAGTTACACAACGAACCCATACACGAACGTTAATATATCGTCGGTCTCAGACTACACAGCAAACCTCGGCTGGATTAACATTGACACTGGTGCTCTTGCTGCTCAAGCTCTCGGAGCATATGCAGGCAATCCAATCCCGAATGAAATCCTTGTCGGACAAAGTTCAGGTGCTAGGGCAAAAGTTAAAGAGAGAAAATTAATCACAGATCCAGCTGGATTCCTTAAAGGTACATTCTTTATACCTGATCCTAGTAAGGCAACTAATCCTAAGTTTAAAACAGGTACACGTATCTTCCGTTTATCTGATACAGTCAACGACTCACAGGTAACAGGTGAGTCTGAATCATCAGCACAGACAGAGTATGCTGCTACTGGTATTCTACAGACTACACAAGAAACTATTATATCTGTACGTAACGCACAGATTGATGAACAAAGATTCACTGAAGAGAGGACATTATGGTCTGACCCATTAGCACAGACATTCTTAATACAAGATGAGAATCTAGAGGGTGGTGTATTCTTAACTAAGATTGATCTATTCTTCCAACAAAAAGATCAAGAAATACCTGTTGCTATTGACATACGTACTGTAGAAAATGGTACACCCACACAGACTATCGTTCCATTCTCTAAGGTAATTAAGAAAGCAACTGACGTAGTTACATCAACTGATGCTTCTACACCAACCACATTTACATTCGAGTCTCCAGTATACATCGGACATCAGCAAGAACATGCTATCGTTGTGACATCTGACTCAAACCAGTATAAAGTATTCATTTCATTATTAGGTGAAGATGCTATTGATGCTGCTCACGCAGGAGAGAAGATCTCTGAGCAACCATATATCGGTGTTCTATTCAAGTCACAGAACGCATCTACTTGGACACCATCTCAATTTGAAGACTTGATGTTCAAGATCTACAGAGCAGACTTTACTCTACCTACAACTCTTAATCAGTCTAAGTTGATTCTAAACAACGCAACACTAGAAGAGAACAATGGTGGATTCATAAGTGCTCTACCAAACGCTATTGCGACAACAGACGATCAGACATATATTGATGTATTCCATAGCAACCATGGTATGCAATCATCTCTTAACTATGTTGTGATGAGTGGTGTTACCTCTGAGGTAGGTGATACTACACTTAAGGTTGCTCTTGCTGCTTCAGGTGTATCACAGATCACATTGACCAACGCAGCTAACTTCCATGTTTGTATTGGAGGTAATGCTACTCAAGCAGCTAGCCTATCTGCTGCTAGTGGTAACATCGGACCTGGCAACTCTGCCCCTGCCGTTTCCGACACCAATCCTGGTTTTATTAAGATTGGTGATGAGATAATCGCATATGAAAAGATCAACACTGGATCTCCTGATTGGGTTGTTGATATTGTAGGACATAATGCGGGTTCAGTAAGTGGTAGAAATTGGGATCCAGTAACTAACTCAGGTGCTGCTACTGGAACAGCTCATCTAATCAATGCTACGGTAGAATGCTATAACTTAGCTGGTATACCTCTTACAAAGATTAATGGTACACATCATACATCTACATTTGGTGGATTGACTACATTGAACAGTCCTCACAAATATAGACTTAACATTACAGGAGTTAAAGCACACAAGACACTGACAGCTGGTGGAGACAATGTTTCCATATCACAGAATATACCATGGGATGTTCTTACTCCTTCAGTCCAGACACAAGTACAACCAGGTTGTAGCATCAGTGCTAGAGCTTTAGGTACTAGCGGTACATCAGCAGGACCTTTCCCATCTGGTTACAATTCTGAGACTTCATTTGTTAAAGACACTACATTTAGAGATATCACATTAAATGATATCAATTACTTCCTTGCTACTAAGATCATTGCTTCTAAGCAAAACGAGATTAGTAATATGTCAGGTGGTAAATCACTAGACTTAGAGTTAAATTTCTTCTCTGACGTTACACACTTATCTCCTGTAGTAGACACACAACGTATGAGTGTCACAACTACTGCTAACCTTATCAACAATGTCGCTCCTTCAGCTGGAGTGGGTGATGAGAACGCTGCTATATACATCACTAGACTCGCTAGATTGGATAACTCCGCTACTGGTGTCAAAGTGGCAATGGCAGCAAATACATTTGAGTTTTCTGAGATACAGGTGATGTATAAGTTGGTACCTGTAGGTTATACAGGTGACACTGATGACTTGAACTTTGAGTTCTTTAACACGGATGGTCGTCCCGACAATGGACTAATGGTTCCACAAAATGATCCATTTGTCTTTGGAGATTTTGAGTATACTCTAGACGACGCTCCCGCTTATGATGGATTCCAACTTAAGATAGTCCTTAAGAACTATAATCAACCTTACATTCCACGAGTCAAAGACCTAAGAATCATTGCCTTAGCATAATGGAAGATTTTGAAAGAAGAGCTAGAGAACGAGAAAAAGAGATCAATGCCCGTAAAGACATTGATCCAAGAGATGAAAAAGGTTTACTAAAAGTCGAAGATCATAAACACCTAGGAAGAGATCCAAAAAGCAATGCTATTGTTAATACGGATCGTGCTGCGTACGAGGCATATATCAAAGCCCGTGCTGAAGCTAGCAAGAAGCGTGATGAAGTTTTAGATCTCAAAGATGAGATTACGGAACTCAAGTCTATGCTTCAAGTTCTAGTGGAAAAAAGCAATAAATAACTCTGAGATAAATACTCTTTAGGGAAAATTTTATACCATGGCATCTGCGGTATCCAACTTACTCGTATATCAAGGTTCC
>VTLG01009573.1_pt1 | contig 26748 bp, 21 predicted proteins | sample 4694571 | NCBI WGS metagenome assembly VTLG01 (sample SAMN12604809, study PRJNA352737) | marine metagenome | biome: ENVO:00000447; feature: ENVO:00000209|ENVO:00000569|ENVO:01000036; material: ENVO:00002151; isolation source: viral sequences binned using virsorter ...
AGTAACCCTGTAATTAATCATGGTCGAGGGCTACAATGACTGAAGGTATGACACTCCCGATCTCTGAGGAGATCGACACCCTCAAGTATCGTCAAGATGGCGAAGACTTCAGGACGAAATGCACTCGCATTGCGGAGAGTTTGAAGGATAGCTACGAGCACTTCGAAGAGTTTAAAACAATCCTTCGAACGATGCGCTTTCTTCCAGCAGGGCGGGTACAGAATGCAATGGGGGCAGCGCGACAGACAACAGCTTACAACTGTTTTGTATCTGGTCAGATCGAAGACTCGATGAACTCGATAATGTCTCGCGCTACTGAAGCTGCTGAAACGATGCGGCGAGGTGGGGGCATTGGGTACGACTTTTCAAAACTACGCCCACGAGGAGATCGGATAGTTGGACTTGGTAGTAAGTCGTCTGGCCCTGTTAGTTTCATGGGAATATACGATGCTGTCTGCCAAACGATAGCATCGAGTGGTCATCGTCGAGGAGCACAAATGGCGGTTCTACGAATTGACCATCCTGACATCGAACGGTTCATCACTTCAAAACACAACTCCGATAAGCTGACAGGTTTTAATATTTCTGTCGGTGTGACTGACGAATTTATGGAATGTTTAGAAAACAAAACGCCATTCACTCTCCGCTTCAATGGTCAAGAATACGACCAGATAGACCCTGTTGCCTTGTGGGATATTATTATGCGGAGCACTTGGGATTGGGCCGAACCTGGGGTTCTGTTTATTGACACCATTAACAAGATGAACAACTTGTGGTATTGCGAAACCATCGAAGCAACAAACCCATGCGGCGAGCAGCCACTACCGCCTTATGGTGCTTGTTTGTTGGGATCATTTAATCTTGTGAAGTACGTCGAAAATAAATGGTTTGATCTCGAACAGTATCGAAAGGACATCCATACGACTGTTCGAGCAATGGATAACGTGATTGATCGAACGACTTACCCTTTAGATGCTCAACGGCTAGAGGCTGAACAAAAAAGACGAATGGGGCTGGGGGTAACTGGCCTAGCTAATGCAGCAGAAATGTGTGGCTACAGCTATAGCTCTGAAAAGTTCATACGGTTCGCAAGCAAACTCCTCAGAGTTCTTCGAGATGAGGCTTATAGTGCCAGCGCTGACTTAGCTGTCGAGAAGGGGCCGTTTCCCGCTTACGACAAGAAAGAATATAATCGCGGGAAGTTCGTTCGAACGTTACCGAAATGGTTACGGGCGAAGCTCGAACAGCAAGGGATGAGAAACTCTCATCTCACTTCGATTGCGCCGACTGGTACTATTAGTCTAACGGCTGACAATGTTAGTAGCGGGATCGAACCCCCATTCGCAAACTTCTATGACCGCACGATAAATATGTTCGATGGTCACACTGTTGAACGTGTGGAAGATTATGCGTTTACGCGAGGAGTTGAAGGTGTAACTGCTAATGAGATCAGTGCCGAAGCGCATGTGCAAGTGTTGGCGATGGCATCAAAGTACGTCGACAGTGCCGTTAGTAAAACGTGCAATGTTGGTGATGACGTAACTTACGATGAGTTCAAAGAATTGTACCGAACAGCTTGGAAAACTGGCTGCAAAGGCATCACTACATTTCGGGCGAGTGGCAAGCGCTACGGGGTTTTGAACGAAGTTCACGATGAGCCGAAAGCTGAAGCTTGCTTCATTGATCCACAAACGGGAGCTAAAACATGCGAATAAGAGAAGGCTTCTGCCCATGACTTCAAAGAAAGATGAAGAGTTAATACCTTTTGAAAGTCGTCATTTAATCGAGCGGTTGGATGAAGCGTACCCCCCGCGATGTAAAACTCTTAACGAGAGTGAGGAAGAACATCAAAGGTATGCTGGTATTCGAACGCTAGTTGACGAGCTTAAAGGGCTACTCAGTGAGCAAGACAATGAAGATTGAAGTAAGACCAGCAAAGCCAGAAGAATTCTGGCGAATTGGTGAACTTGTTGACCGTATCCAAGAGGAAACTCGCTTTAAAGATACGCCCCTCGACATGCACAAACTTCAGCAAACATATCAGCAACAATTTGAAAACTTTCCAATAATTGTCTTTTTTGCGCTGAACGAAAACTTCACAGCGGGGCTTGGTGCTTTCATGGTTACAGAACGGTATTGGAATAGAGACTTAATCTCTAGTGATCTGATGCTTTATGTCCGACATGAGTTTAGAGGAAGTACTGCTGCTCTACGTCTTATTCGCGCTTATGAGCAATGGGCTATGTCATATCAAGTGAAAGAAATCAATCTAGGTATCTCGACAGGGTATGAAGTCGAGCGTACTGCACAATTTTACCAAAAATTAGGGTACAAACCCCTAGCAACATCTTATCAGAAGGAACAGTAACCATGTGTTTTCCCCCAAGTCCCCCACCTGTCGCCCCGCCGCCGCCACCTCCTCCACCGCCACCCGAACCCACGCCACCCAGTAGTTCGAGTGCAAATTTGCCAAAAGCTGAAGCCTACGTGGATGCGAAGACGAAGCGGAAAAAAGGTAGAAGTATTCGCCCCACGCTCCAGATTCCACTCACGGGTAATAGTGGTACTGGGGTTAACACCAATCAACCATAGAGGTTTAAATGGCTGAACTCGATAAGTACTCTAGTTGCAACTCTCGCTATGAAGCACTAAAGCGTAAGCGCGATCCGTTCCTTCGTCGCGCTCGTGACTGTGCAGAGTTGACCCTTCCCGCGCTAATGCCGCCACAAGGTCATACTGAGTTTGCGTTGCTGCCAGAACCATATAGCGGTCTTGGGGCTAGAGCCGTAGTGAGCCTTGCCAGTCGGCTAATGGTGGCAATGTATCCACCAGCAAAACCTTCTTTCAAATTGGATATTCCAGCCGAAGCCCGTATGAAAGCTGGTACGATGTCCTTAGAAAAAGACATCGAGCAAGGTCTGGTGTTATCTGAAGGTTTGATTCAATCTGAAATCGAACGTCGAGAGTGGCGACCAGTTACGAATTTGGTACTTCAGTACCTTATTGTGACTGGTAACGCACTCGAAATGATGCTCCCAGATAATTCAATTCGAGTGTTCAGACTTGACCAATATTGTGTCAGCCGTGATATGCAAGGGGCTGTTCGTGAAATCATTACCGAAGAGTATATGGCTCCTGAAAGCTTGCCTGAAAATATTAAAGGTATGGTGTCGAGTGAAGACTACAGCGGTGACAGAGTTCAAATCCTTACGCACTCATTACGACAAGATGACGGGACGTTTTATTCGTATCAGGAAGTGAATAAAAACAAAGTAGATGGCTCCGAAGGCTATTATGACACCCTACCATATAATGCGTTAACTTGGACGAAAGTCATTTCTGAAGATTATGGTAGAGGTAAGGCAGAGGAACATTTACCTGACTTGCGTGGCATTGATGCTTTAGCAAAAAGTATGCTCGATGGTGCGGCAATGGCTTCAAGGAATGTCACGATGATAAGGCCGAACGCTGCTGGTGGTTTAAATCTTCGAAGACGATTAGCTAAAGCAGACAACGGCGAGATTATCGTCGGTAATCCTGAAGATGTCACGATGCTTCAATATCAGAACCAAGCTGGTATGCAGCTTACAGCAAACGAGTTGGCTCGTCAGTCCCGCGAAGTTGGACAAGCTTTTCTACTTGGCGATGCGACTGTCAGGGATAGTGAGAGAACGACAGCATATGAATTAAAAATGAATCAGGAGCAGTTGGAAAGTACGTTAGGTGGCGTTTTTTCGTCCTTAAATCAAGCCATGCAAGAGAAGCGGTTGGTTCGCTTAATCAAACAAATGCGTGAGAACGAGCAGCTTCCGAATTGGCCTGATGGTCTGATCGAGCCGACAATCCTTACGGGCCTCGAAGCACTGGGGCGTGAGGCTGATGTCACTCGTGTTCAATCGGCACTTCAGTTTTTACAAGGAATGCCGCCCGAAGTCTTACAGTATGTCAAATGGAACGAGCTTCTTGGAAAAGTATTCTATGGATTGAGCTTACCCGATGCGGTTCGCTCTGACGCTGAGATGCAACAAATGCAGCAGCAGCAAGCCATGATGCAAGCTGGGCAGCAAGCGATGGCGGCTGGTGGTCAAGAGATGGCGACCCAAGCCGCGCAACAAGCCATGCAACCACAACAACCAAATTACGAAGAGGTGAATTAATATGGCAGAAGAAGCACAAGTCGATACCCCTGAACCTGTCGCGGGGAGTGATGAATATAATCAAATGATGGCAGATAAGTTTAATAATCCAAACGAGGATGCTGATGAGTCGGAAGTTGAAAAACTTCCAGTTGAAGCGCTACCTGAAGGCGGTCATGAAAAGTATTATAATGCGGAAACTGGAGCATATGATTGGCAGTCTCACGCGAAGGAACTCCAATTTAACATTGATGGTCGAAAGCCAGAACAGCCGAAAGAGGACGACGAGGTTAAGCCTCTGAAAATCGAGAAGTCTGAAGACGTTCAAAGCGTAATTACGAAAGCTGGGCTAGACGCTGCAACGCTTGAAGCCAAGGTGCGTGAAACGGGTGAGTTGTCAGCCGAAGACTATCAAGCTCTAACGAAGGTTGGAATACCTGAAGACCTCGCTCGCAGCTATGTTGAGAATATTAATTTCAGATTACAGACTGAGCGAGCTAATGCTCTTACATATGCTGGCGGCGAAAACGAGTGGACACGTATGGCTGAGTGGGCTGTTGAAAACATGAGCGCTGACGAAGTGACTAGCATGAATGAAGTGCTTGATAGTGCAAACTGGAAGATGGGTGTCGATGCTTTACGCTCGCGTATGGGACCGCAAGTAGTTGTGAATAACGAACCAAACCTTATCAAAGGCGAAACTGTTACAGGAAATCAGAGTGGCTATCGTTCAAAAGCTGAGATGAAAGTCGATATGGCTTCTCCGAAATATCAAAACGACCCTGCTTTCCGACAAGATGTTGCGCGGAAAATCCAGACTGCAACATGGGATTTAGATGACGTAGGCTAGATTAAAGTTGTCTCCCCAAGTGGTCACTATCCCTCCCATTTGACCACTAACTAAAACAGAACGCGAAGCTTTGCTCCTTTCTCTTTGCGTTCTGTTTTTTTGCGAGAGCTTCTGCCCAAGAAATTCAATAAACCCCGACAAGTCGGACAATTTTGCGGAGATCGAGAGCAATTCAACCTTTACTAAAACCTTAACTTTAGGAGAACTGAAACATGGCTACAGGCGATGCTTCAAGTCCAGTGCGGTTTGGTAAGGGCGCTTCAAGCCCAGTCGATAACAGAGAACTGTTTCTCTCTGTATTTGGTGGTGAGGTCTTGACAGCGTTCGATTCCGCAACTGTCACTTTGGACAAACACTTCGTTAAAAACCTTTCAGGTGGCGCGAAGTCCTATCGTTTCCCGAAAACTTGGAAAGCTTCGAGTAAACTTTTGCTCCGCTTTGAGGCGACTCAAAGTGATAACCGTGTGAATTCAGAGAAAACCCTAACGCACTGAGGCGAGGGCAACTTTGAGCGAAGCCTCGAAAGAGGAACGTGCAACGATCATTCCGAAAGGAAGTAGGGCCAAGCGGCCCGAAGCGCATGGCATCTCAAGTAGATGAAGACATGATCTGAACTATACGGACAACGTATAGCTGTCATTTGACGGGCTACAGCGTAGCGACTGTAGTTGAACATATTTGGAATACCACACTCCAGGTGTAGAACTTTTGGGTAACGACCTATCAACCAGTGAGCAAGTAATCACTGTCGACGACATTCTTGTTAGTCACTATGCGATCTCTGATCTTGATCGTATTTTATCCCATTGGGATATGCGTTCGATCATCTCTGCTGAGATGGGAAGAGCACTTGCGAAGACTTTTGACAAGAACGTCTTTCGTCAAATAATCCTTGCCGCTAGAACTGCTGCTGCATCCCCATTTCCAGGGGGTACTTCAACAACCGATACTGGGTTAGCACCATCTTCAGGTGTGTACTCTGGTGTCGATTATATTGAAGCTATCCGTACTGCGAATATCGGGTTGTTCAACAACGATGTACCTGAAGACATGCCAAGATATGCGGCTGTTTCGGTTGAAGTTTTCGACGCAATTAAGTATGCCAAGGATTCTTCAAATCAGTACCTCGTGCTTAATCGGGACTTCCAGCATTCGGGCGCTGGGGGCATCGAAAATCGTTCAGAAACTATGATGATCGATGGTGTGACTGTGGTTAAATCTCGTCACATTCCAAGTACAGATGAGTCGGCTGACGCTACCGTTTACTCTAAATATCGCGGTGATTTTTCGAATACTGTCGCGGTTATGTGGGCACCACAAGCTGTTGCTACTGTAAAATTACTTGACATCAGCTTAGAAACCGAACGGGACGTTAGACGATTGGAAGATTTTCTCGTGAGCAAGATGTTTTGCGGGTCGGGAGTTCTTCGCCCTGAGATGGCAGTCGAGCTTAAAAAAGCTTAATTGTTATTTCGCCCTTCGTGGAAACAGAGAGTGGCCTTCGGGTTGCTCTCTGTTTTTTCATCCTAACCTAAGAGGACAAAATGGGATTATCAAAACTACAAGCCGTTAATATCGTCCTCGATGCAATCGGAGAAACACCTGTTTCCTCGCTGTCTTCGGGGCTACCTGATGCTGAAAGTGCGGAAGCTAAAATCGACGAAATTTCGAAGTCAGTCCAAGCGAAAGGTTGGCATCAAAATACGGACTACAAGCTGAAGCTAACTCCTGACACGAATAATAATATTCTCATTCCTGATACATATCTACGTGTCGATACAGCCTCCAGCGACAGAGATACGAATGTTACTGTTCGGAAAAACGGCACACAGAATATGCTGTATCATATCAAAAATCAGAACTTCACATTCACAAGCTACGTCTGGGCTGATGTTGTTCACCATTTGGAATTCGAAAATCTCTCAGTAGAGCTTTCGACGTATGTGGCGTATCGCGCTGCGCGGAGATTTCAAGAAGCGCAGATGGCTTCTGTCGCGTTAGACAACTTCACCATGCGAGCCGAAATGGAAGCGTATGCCGCTCTAATGGATGCGGAGACAGAGAACGAGGATTCGAACATTTTAACAGATAATGCCCATTGTTACTACGCAACTCATCGTCATCACCAACTGTCAGGGCGCTAGTTAAATGGGTACTCTCGTCGAGCAATCAATCAAAACTCTATACCAAGGTGTCAGCCGACAACCAGATACAGTCAGGCTCCCAGGTCAAGTCCAAGAGTCTAAAAATGTATTGATGTCTGTCGTAACTGGCGGGTTTGAGAGCCGCCCTGGAACACGCCATATCGCAAAATTAACTGATGCAACTGCTGATATTGCAGCAGGGTTGAACTCCACATACAAACCGTGGTTTTACAGTTACGCGAGAGATGCGACTGAGAAATATCTAATTGCAATAGTCCACAACTCTGCTGCGACTGCTACTAGTCTGCTAGTCTATGACTTCGAAGGAAATCAGAAGACAGTTAGTTTTCCTGATGGCACAACGTATCTCCAGCAGACAACACCTTCCGACAACTTTAACGCTGTCACAATCGCAGATAGAACGATAATCACGAACAACCAAAAAACTGTAGCAATGACCGCTAACAGTTATGCCGAAAGCCCGTTCAAAGCACTAATAAACTGTAAGACAACTAATAATGCCACCAGCTACACAATCACCATAGATGGTTCGAGTGTCTGGAGCTACAGTGGAAGTGCAAAAAGCGCGACAGAAATTGCAGATGATATTGTTGCTAATATCTCATTGCCTGTTGGATTTAGCCAAACCCGTGATGATCTCACTATAATTATTGAAAATTCATCAACATTCACGATAGACCAAACAGGTTCAGATGACACTTACGGCCCACTTGCCATGCGTCAAAATGTGCCAAAAAGAACTTGGCTCCCTGCGAAAGCTCCTGATGGTTATCTGATTCGCGTAGGTGCAACCATAGATGGTAACGCTCTAGGATACTGGGCGAAGTTTACCGCCGCTGACGGGGGATGGGTCGAGACAGCCGATCCAACAGCCGACAATGAGTTTGATGCGACAACCATGCCGCACTGGTTGACCAGAAATGCTGATGGAACGTTTACGTTCTCAAAAGGAACGTGGGATGGTCGATTGGCGGGTGACACTGAGACTGCCCCTAATCCCGACTTTATTGGTTCGCAAGTTCAATCAGTCGTTTTCCATCGAAACCGTCTTGGACTGGTTGCGGGGGAGACAGCCTACTTCTCCCAATCAGGAAAGTATTTCACTTTCTGGCCTGACTTTTCGACACAATCGCTCGACAGTGATGCGTTCGGATTGACCGCTAGTGGTTCTGAAGTGAACCTATTGAAACACGCTCATCCTTTTCGTAAGGCGTTATTTCTAACCAGTGATAAGAACCAATTCGAAGTATCGGGTGATGACACACTTACGCCTGAAAATGCCACTGTCGATCTAACGACAACGTATTTAACTGAAATTGGCTGTAAGCCTATCTCGATTGGTAACAGTTTGTACTTTGCTGCGAAGTCTGGAAAAGATGCAGTGATATACGAATACAAGTATGATGATGAAAGTCTTTCAAATAGAGCTTCAGACATCACTTTACATGCCCTTGGTTATATCCCTGCGCCTCTAGTTCAGATGGTTGGTGATCCTGTAAACGACACTCTGTTTGTTGTTTCCGATGCAACGACTACTGATCGAACATTTCTGTATATGTATCGCATGTATATTGATGGCGATAAAAAGGCGCAGAGCGCATGGCATAAATGGGACTTGTCACAATCAGGTGTAGCATCGAATTACATCCACTATATCTCAGTCGTTGAAGGGGATCTCCATGTTATTATCGAAAGAGATACGGATTGCTACTTAGAGAAGATACCACTTCGTTACCAACTGTCGGCTAGTAAGCACCCATATCAAGTGTGTTTGGATCGTCAGCAACTTTTAACAGGCACATACGACAGCGCCTCTGACAAAACGACATGGGCTTCTACCCTTCCCCATGATAGTCGGATGAAGATCGTGCTATCGACAGACTTTGATGCTGGGACTGAAGGTGAAAGTCCAACAGTTACCTATAATGCTGATACGACAAGCATCGAGGCAACTGGCGACTATTCAGGGGGGCAAGCTATTGTAGGCTTACCATTCTCTCAAGAAGTTCAGTTATCAAAACTATACTATCGAGATGCAGAAAATCCTCAGAAGACGCTCACAACAGGGCGCTTCCAGCTAAAGCGATTTCAAGTGAACTATCAAGAGACTGGGTATTTCAACGTCAGTATCACACCAGCTTTTCGAACCGAACAAGTGTTTACGTTCAATGGGCGTGTGATTGGCTCTGGTGATAACTTGACAGGTAATGCGGCGATTTCAACAAGCGGTCAATATTCAATTCCAATTCAGACTGAAGCTTCTACCGCTACAATCAAAATCCAAAACAGTACGGAGTTACCAATGATTATAACAGGCGTGGACTTCACTGGTTATTACAACGAAGTCGCGGCACAGGAGTAACGGTATGTGTACGGGTATGGAAATTGGAATGATGGCTCTGTCTGGCGCTGGTCAGTTCCTCAACATGAGAATGCAACAGCAACAGGCAGCAATGGCGGCACGTATAGCACGACAGAAAGCAGCAGCCGAAGCTGAAGCAGCCCGTCAACGAGCCGAAGCTGAATATGCGGAAGCTAACCGTCAGATTGCCGAAGCTCAAGATAAGGAGCTTGAGGACAAAAGCGACATCATTCGTGAAGCTAACGAACAACTTGGGACACTCCGCGCTGGCGAAACAGCGCTGACTGAAGGCTCATTAGGTAATGTCTTCTTCGAACAAGGGTATGCCCACAGCGCCGATTTAGTTCGCATAACTGAACAAACTGACAAATTAGTCGCGGCTGGTAGGTCACAGAAAGCTGCAAGTTCGCAAGGTTTCACGAACGCTGTGACGATTGCTCAAAACAATATGAGAAATGACATCATGCGAGCTAACGCCGCGAGCACCGCTGCCGTTATGGGCTTTGTGTCCAGCGGTTTACAGATTGGCGCGGGTGCGCTCAAGCACCACCAGACCATCGAAGCTATTAAAGGAACATAATAATGGCAGATAGATCAAGTCGCTCCTCAGTTAACCTGTCGATTAATACCTCTCCAAGAGTTCGACCAGCGCAGAGCGTTAGTCATGCTGTCCCCGAATTTGTTGGAGCGATGCGAGGCGTTGATCCTTGGGCTGGGAATTTGTCGCAAGCATTCAATCAATTCTTTGGATCAATTAGTAATACTTTAGACAGCGTTCTTGATACACACCGTAAAGTAGAAATTCAAAATGAACAGAAGACGAATGAAGTTCTGAAGAAACAAGCGCAAGTTGCGGCTTTGGAAAGCTACCAGCGCGGAGACTCTAAACTCGAACAAATGCCTAAGTCTACCGTGTATAAAGACCAGACTATAGATACTTCTCGACCTTCATACAGCGAAACTTACGCTTCATCTCTAGGTGCGCTAACTGGCGAAAAGCTCTACACAAATATGGTGAGCGATGCGGCGAAGCAACAGGTTACTCCTGAAAACTTTGCAGCATGGTCTGACAAATACTGGGCTGATAACTACACGGGTGGTACTGGGAATGCACACCATGACGTAGCTATGCAGAAAACATGGCGCGACAACATTACCCAAGCAAAAATGAAGAATGAGCTTAACGTTATTCAACGAGCGCAAGACCGTGTGTTAGAAGGGGTGAATAAAGAAATCTTTGGTCTTGCTAATACTCCTAACGGAATTACCTCTGAGAATTACTATCACTCAATAAAAAAGATCAAAGAAGCTCAACCTCATCTCCCCGATGGGAAGGCTCGTTCGGCTGTCTTGGGTATCTGGATAGATGCGGCTTCAAAAACTCGCGCTGGCGCTTTACGGATGTCAGAGTTTCTTTTTCAAGAAGAAATCGACGAGGATGGCTATCCTCTACCAAGTCTTGTTGACCGCTTTCCAAATGAGATGCAAGTCCACCTGTTGAACCTCAATAAGAAATTACAATCGTATTCCACGATTGCAGGTAACGAGACTATGACAAAGATAGGTGGAGAGCTTTCAGCAGTTACCGCTATGGAAGTACGTACTCCCGCCGACATGCAAAAAAAGACTGCCGCACTTTATAACGTGGTTCAGAAAATTCAGGGAACAACAAATTTAGAGGGCATTAGTCAGGCAACAAGGAAGACAACCTTAACTTCGGCGCTTAATGAAATACAAAAGCTAAAGACACAGACGATCCAAGTAAACAGACTTAAAATCAACGCAACGACAGGTAAGTCGCAATTTAACCTTTCAGAAGACGAAATAAATAAAGCCGCGCCGTATTTGTTTTCGCTCACTGATTTCCTGAAAACTAAAAACGAAGATGATGCTTTTGCTTTCGGAAATATGGCACTTAATATCTGGAAGACTTCAGGCGGGGTTATGCCCGAATTGGTGGTCGACAAGCTGATTGAGGGTTTAAGTTCAACAGACCCTAGTATTGTTGCGCTAACTGCGAAAGCTGCCAACGTTATCGACCCGTCAAGGACGCTGCTAGGTAAGAAACTTCAACACGCTCCACGAGCCGCTACGATGTATCAATACCTCTCGATGGGAATGGACCCAACTAATGCGGTGTCGGAACTTAGTAGTGAAAACTTTAAGGCGGCACATAAAGACCCTGAAGGCAGTTTAGATGCGGCTCTATGGAACGGTATAGAAAACTTTCCAACTGGCAAAGATAAAGACAATGAGATGATTCAACGGAGAGAAGACTATCTCTTCGGGGATGTAGGGGCAGCTTACTGGAAGGAACTTTCTGGCTTGATGTTTGATGTAGGCACTCTCGACTTTACAAACTACAGATTTGCACCAAAAGCAAAAGAAGACATTACAAAACAGGCAGAGCTTACTGCCCGACTTCACTACGCCAAGCATGGAACAAGGATTTCACGCGAAGAGTTACGCAAACAAGTAGCACGACATTTCAAACCGCTTTTAGTACCACACCCTGACGGGCTGATAGACTACGAACGAGAAAAGGGTACGGATCAGACTGGACAAACAACAGAAAGTGTTCAGTACGGTAGAAATGTAGTAACGCCTTGGGGTGAAACGCAAAACACAGTGGAAAACGTGGCAGATGCGATTAAAGACATCAAGAATGGATTTGTAGGTTTAAAGAGTAAAGCCACAGGGAGAGCACCCGATCTTATTGTCAGAAGCCATGAGGGGCTAAAAGGCACGAACTCTTGGATGATCTTCAATAAGGATACTAGAGAACCTATCCAGTTTCTCTTAAATGAAACTTTCGAAACCCAGAACGTCTACAGACCAGATGGACAGCGTTATGGCGGGTGGCGCGACTATCTCCCTAAGTTTCTTGCCAAAGGATGGGACGAAAAGAACATAAAGTTTACAGGCAATCTAAAGCAAGACCAGAAGACTGCTTCAATGTTTTTACATCCCTCTATTGCACTAGTCCCTATTCGTGAAGGGAACATGAAGACAGGTAAAATTCTTTTCTATCAATTGGCTGTACAACCACATTTCGTCGATCCTCCTGACGATTACTTATCAAAAAAAGCGTTTAAAGAACTCATCCTTGGAAGGTAAACCAAAATGGTAATGACGTTAGCTCAGACACAAGCGAGCCACCCCTTAGACCTTTCTGCACTAGAGCATGTCACCGATCCTGAAGAATATGATCGAATTATCCACGATGCGATCCGTAGACAGTTACAATCAGGCGGTTTGGTCAGTCCAACGGAAAACGTAACCAATTTCAAAACTGAACCTCCAGATACGCCATCTTGGATCGAGCAGATGGGAAGGAAGATTTTCAACATGAATAGCGAAGTTTTTGACAGTCCTGATCCTGACGATAAGAATAACTATCTTCAACGCCGATTTGAATTTATCACTGGTCACGAAGGCTGGCGTGAAAAAACTTACAAAGATAGTCGGGGGCTACGCACAGTGGGGTTTGGGTTTAACCTCGAAGAGCCTACGAACCGTGAATTGTATAAAACCTCGCTGAAGAAAACGGATGCAGAGTTTGACGCTCTTAGAGATGGGAAGACTGCATTAAATATTCGAGAAGGCCGTATACTTTTCGAAGCTTCGTCTGGTGCGGCTGAACGCTTAATTACACAGAAATTTGGAGACATGGATTTGAAAGGCTATGAGAGATTAGCCCTTGTCTCATTAGCTTATAATCACCCGAAGCTTATCGGCCCTAACCTCACAAAACACGTTCGCGCTGGGGATAAAGAAATGGTACTCGATGAAATTCGACATCGTTCAAACTTGCATAAAATCAAAGGCATTGCCAATCGCCGTGAGCATGAAGCAATGCTGTTCTCAGGAATGCACCAAGACGATACGGAAGAAAGTGGCTTTTCGTTAGCTAGTCTATTCGGTGTCAGTAAAGCTGAAGCGGCGACTATGAAGTCTTCGGAAGACCTAATCGCAAGAGGGCGAGATGCTGTGCAGACATCTGAACAGGATGCGCCCAAACCAGAAGAGTCTGAAGGATTACTTGATAGGGTTGGTCGCGGTATTAATGAGATCATTGTCAACAATATCCCTTCAAATGCACGAGTAGCTGTCCAAGATATTTTAGGCATCAACTTCGATGAGCTTCAACGAGAAGACTACTTCAGTTTCGACCAGATAAACCTTCTTCGTGAGATGGTTGCTAAGAAGATGAAAGCTGGTCAGACTAAAAGAGGCTCATGGCAGTATAAAGATTATGACACTCACGTTAGCGGTGTCGAATGGTCTGGTGACATCGGAAAGTTCACGCCCCAGTACGTTATGAAAACAACGCTAGGTCGGTTTTCGTATGAGGTCAAAGAAAACGGTGATGTCATTATTGAAGACCAGTTCAATTATAACGATGCTAAGAAGCTTCAAAAGAAGTATCCAACAACGAAAGACAAACTATTGCATCTTGTCGAATTCGCTCAAGATGAAAACATAGGTAACTATGGCATCATGCGGCGAGTTGGTGCGTTATTCGGTTCTGGTGAGAATGAAGGGATTAAGTTCGAAATCAACCTTGGTAACGTGAGAGACATCGTATGACGAACGTCATCGAACTTAACTATGACACTCTGGATCATCGAGCCAATGTACAGAACTTTGTCCATGCTGGTGAGGGACCAATCGACACAATGTCAGCGAGAGAAGACGCTGGGTTCTTTGAGACTGCTGGGCTTGTCTACCAACAAGAAGCGGTGATTGGCTCGACGATTACTTATGGATTAGAAAAAGACCGCTTTAGCGGTTTGTACAACTACGATAGAGCTTTCAACCCCTACGCATATTGGAATGACAACAAGAAAGACTACGCTGATTTAGAACCATATATGAGAACGAAACAATTCCACGATGTTATTAACGAGGAGCAGTTTCGAGATCGTGCAGCGAGAAAGCGAAAAGAATTAGAAAACCGTGAGCGTATGGCTAATGGTTCAGGCTGGGGGATGCTCGCGGGGATGGGGCTATCCTTGTTCGACATTGCCACCTTGATACCTATTGGCGGCTGGTTCCAAAAAGGCAATTCGCTTATGAGGGTTGGAAAGATGGCGCTTGCAGGGGGTACATATACTGCTGCTCAAGAAGCCATTCTACACATGCAGCAAGACCTCCGAACACAGACAGAAAGTATAATGAATATCGGGTTCGGTACGGCTATCGGTGGTGGTTTTGGTGTCTTTATCAGTGCTCGTGATCCATCCAGTAGTCTACACCCGACAAACCCTAAATCCCCTTTCAGCCCTAAGAACCCCATTTATCTAGGAATGGGACGTATTGGCAAAGGCATGTCAGAAAGCATAGTGATGAAGCCTGTCATCAAGGGTGGAAAGAAAAGCTTTGAGTTTGTCAGAGAAAGTTCTGTCGGTGCAGCGGCTGTTGAAGCTGGAAAAGTTGTTGGTGTAGGTGCGAAGGCTATTCCACGGGCACTAGCAAAAGCTATCCCGTCATACCGATTGTTGCTCGCCGCTTCATCAAAAGCGCGAGAAATAGGCCAAGGACTTTTTGATACTGGCGGCATCATAATGACCACGATGGAAGGTGGTACAGTTCGTATTTCTGTCGAGGATTTCAAAGCACATTTCATGGCTCCGTTCGAAGCTATATTCACACGAGCCGCTGACCGTTTCACACACCTATCGGACAAGCTTGCGGAAATCACTGGTCGAACTCAGAACCAAGCTGTTCGGGGATTTAGAGCACGAGTAAAGGAAGGCTCAAGATTTGTTAGTGAGCAGTATCACACAGCGCGGGGTAGGCCGCCAATCGAGAAAGGTGCAAATCGAACAGGCGATATGTTAGAGGAATTTGAATTTCAGGATTTAACTTATAAATCGCTTTTTGACGACATAGACGAAGCGACACTCGATAATTTACGTGGGCGCTTCGGTGATGAAGGTGCAGACGTAATCCTTGCGGAAGCCAAAGCGCAAGCTGACGACATCCATCTCGTTAATAAGAACATGGAAGACAAGATGGTCGAAAGCGGGATGATTAAAGAAGATCAACGAATGGGTAAAGAATATGGACTCGCTCAAATCTGGAATCCGCGAGCAATGCGGGGAAGAGGGCGAGCGCAAGCGATCCGTTTCTTTACGGAAAAGTTTCTTGGAAAACCTTCAGACGAGTTCCTAGATATAGAATTTGGGATGACGAAAAGTCAATTCGATAAGCTTGGAAAAGAAGAGATTACTATTGGTGACACAAAGTATTCCCTTGAACGTGGACTGGCTCAAAGAAATGAAATATTAGAAGAGTGGAGCGGCGATACGTTTGAAAGACAGGCGATGCAAGCAGAGATCGAATTGGCCTATGCTGAGAATGCACTTAGGGACGCAAGCAGAGATGCGACCCTCGCGGCGGCTGATCTTCGAAAGAACCAAACCGAAATTACAAAAGCTACCGTCGACGAAGCAAAAGCAATATTGAAGAAACGACAGGCTGAACGCGACAAGTTACAATTAAGTCGTGATAAGCTTAAAGCTGAAGAAAAGCTGATCGAGAACGAATTACGGAGAGTTGAAGAAGAACAACTCGCTCGTATGAACCAGTTTCACGAAACAGGACATTGGGTTCGGAAGTATACTCGTGAGCGAAAGTCTGAAGTTGAGCAAGCGGAAGATTTACTGACGACACTCGAAGGTGAAGGTGCGGCCTATAAAGACATCAACGAGGCACGAGGCATTCTTACAGATGCAGATATTCGATTGCAGAATGTTCAAGAAGATGCACTTACAGCAGCGGTTGTTAAAGCAGAAACAGAGAAGCCTTATAATGTTGCACTTGCTCGTTTGAGAGGTCGTAAAGAGGCTATAACTGCACAACTTAACAAAACTGAAGGTAGGTTAGGCAAGCTAGAGCCTCGCTTAAAAGTTCTCTCAGAAGCGATAGAAAGCACGAGACTTCATAAACAGACGATTAGAGAACAGAGAGTTATCTTGAACAGTCTTCGAAAAGAGGCACTTAAAACGAAGCAGAAGGCTCGAACAGGTGTAAAGAAAGCTAAACGTGCGCTCAAAAAGTCAACCAAGAAAGGTCTTAAAAACCCAAGAGGCCGACTTCCCGTCCATGAGTATGTTGAGGAACTAGTCGATAAGCTTGGGAAAGAAAGTAAAATCCCTCGTGGCATTTTGGAAGCAGAAGCTTTTGCTAGTGCTCGTACTAAAGATCGTCAGATAATCCTAAGTAAAGAGGAGCGCCGTGAAGCTGTTCAGCTTGGGTTACTACGAAATGACATCTATGGAGTTATGCACAATGCCCATGACGACCTATCGACCAGACTCGCTATGCGTCAAGTCTTTGGAACAGAGAATTCAAAAGACGTAATCAAAGCAGTTCACACCGATTATGAGAATATGATTAACAGCGCTCGTGCGAGAGGACTGACAGAAAAACACATTGCTCGACTGGAGAAAGAACAGAAGATGGTCAAAGAGACTATCGAGGGTTCATGGGATAAAATGTTAGGGCGACACGCTCTTCCTGAAGATCCTGATAGCTGGCTTGTGTGGACCCACGAAAAGTTACGTGCTTGGAACTACATTAAGTATGGTACAGGCTTCTTAATCAGTAGTCTCACCGATTTAGCAACTGTCACTTTGACAGGTGGTTTCCATAGTTTTACGTGGAAAAAAGGGGCGGCTCTGAGAGCAACGATCAAAGGAATGAAGAACGACGAAATTCGACGTATCGCTATCGCTAGTGAGCGTGTGCTTCACAACAGCCGAACACTCAAAATCGCTGACATTTCTGATATGAAGACTATGGCGGGGATTGGTGACAGAGGTGGTATAAAGCATAACCTAACGAGCGCGGGGGATCGTGTTGTCCAAGGGTTGAACAACAGTGTTAATTTTGCCAGCGGTATGATGTGGTGGAACACTAGACTAAAAGCCTTGGCGATGATCGAGGTTCAACACAATCTCGTAGCCCTAATGAAGAATTATGACGAGCTTCTGAAGAGAGCTTCTGCCCAAGATCGTAAGGCGAAATTAGAAATCGCAAAGCTTGCTAGTATCGGAATTGGACAGTCACAAGCGAAGCGAATTAAGCAAATGATGTCAAAACATGAGCCAACAGCATCCGATGGTGTAAATGAACTTGGGATGAGTCGCTGGCTTGATGAAGGAGTGGAAGGCCATGCAGCCTATGAGGATGTCTTAATAGCTTTACGCCGTGTAGCTAACAGAGCCGTGATGACCCCTGGAAGTGGAGAAACGCCTCTACTTATGTCGCGCTATTACATGAAGACTATTCTCCAATTTCAAACATACGGGTTCGTGACCTTAAATCGGTTTGTGATCCCTGCACTCCAGAGAGGAATCAATTATGGCGACATGGAAGCAATTCTTAGTATGGGCCTCGCTAGTGGCCTTGGTACTGGTGTTGTTATAGCTAAAGATTTACTCCGACACGGTGAAGTTAAAGAGCGCTCTCCTAGCCAATGGGCATACGATGTAATTGACCGATCTGGATACCTCATGTACCTGACAGTGCCAAGCGCACAAGTGTATAACTGGGCAGCATGGATGGCGGGAGAAACCGAACGACCTTCGCGTTACAGTAACCTATCTAATCCGAAGTCGCTCATCCTTGGGCCATCGTGGGGAACTCTTTCAGACATCGAGTCTGCGCTTGTAAATCTCCAATACGGCGACACAGACCAAGCGGGTAAACACGCCCTTAAACTACTGCCTATGCAAATGTATAAACAAGTGGCAGAACAAGTCCTTTTTAATGATTAATTTGTACAGTAAACCGAAATGAAGGAAATCAAATGGCATACGCAAAGTTAACCTATACTGGTTTAGATGGTTCAACTAATGCCTTTGACGTAACTTTCCCATACCTCGCACAGACGCATGTGTTAGTTACCGTCAATGGTGTAGCTACCACAGATTTTACGTGGACAACCAGTTCACGTATTACACTTACTTCAACTCCCGCGAGTGATTCAACAGTCGTCATCACTCGTTCTTCAAGCCGAAATGCACGATTAGTCGATTACCAGACAGGTTCGATATTATCAGAGAACATTTTGGATACCGATAGTCTTCAAGCATTCTACATGAGCCAAGAAGCAATCGACTCGACAGAAGCTACCATCACTAAATCCGAAGCTACTGCACAGTGGGATGCTGGCGCTTTACGAATTACGAATGGTGCTACACCCACGGCTGATACTGATTTTGCTACGAAGGGATATGCTGATACTGCCCCTGCACTAGCTTCAAGTGTATCGGCGGCAGCGGCGAGTGCTCTTGCTGCTGAAACAGCAGAGACAGGAGCGGAGACTGCTGAAACTGGTGCGAATACGGCAAAGGTTGGAGCAGAAACAGCAAAGGCTGGGGCTGAAACAGCGGAAACAGCAGCGGAACTTGCTGAAACAAACGCTGAAACAGCAGAGGCGAATGCTGCTGCTAGTGCCGCTGCTGCTCTAGTCTCACAAAACGCTGCTGCAAACACATTATCTTCACTGCTTTACTCTACAGTCACAGATAAGACAGCGGATTACACTGCTGTAGCTGGCGATGATGGGACTATGTTTCGAGTGAATACGACCAGCGGCCCTGTTACCATTACGCTGCCACAAGTCTCCGACACCGACATTGGAGATGGCTGGCGTATCGCAGTTGTCAAATCTGACGGGTCTGATAACGCCCTGACTATATCAAGGGCTGGAAGCTCTGACTTAATTAATGGGGCGGCGACCTATGTCATCGAAAACCAGTGGGACACCGCTTCTATAGTTGCAGATGATGCTGACCCTGATAGCTGGATAGCTATTGGTTCTGGCGCTGGAGCGGGTAATAAGATACTCGATACGTTCACTGGCGCTGGTCAGTCTTCTCTTAGTTTATCTGCTGACCCTGGAACTGAAAATAATGTTCACATGACATGGGATGGGGTTACACAACATCATTCGTCCTTCAACGTTAGTGGTAACACTCTAAGCCTGACAGACAGCGCGACAGTTCCTACAGGAGTTGCGGTAGAATGTACCTACGGAACCACACTAGCAACAGGTGTACCCGCTGACGCAAGTGTTTCGTCTACGAAATTAGCTAGTGACGCTGTGCAAACCTCGCATATTACAGACTTAAATGTCACTACTGGTAAGCTTGCAGACTTAAATGTCACTACTGGTAAGCTTGCAGCGGGGGCTGTGACATTAGCAAAAGTTAATAATGCTCTACTTGCTTACGATATAGGTTTTAACGCTGCCTACGATACTGCTGGCGTGAAAACTGATGTCGTCGCTCAAGTATACAGCAATATGATCCTCGCCCGTGACATCACCATCGAGGGCTTTGAGGCTTACGCCGAAACTGCTCCAGTAGGATCATCATTGATTATGGACGTTCTGAAAAATGGCACGACCATATGGACAACTAAACCAGAAATAGATGCAGCGGCGAACGCTGACGATACGTACCATTCGCTTTCAGTAACGACTGCTGACGCTGGTGATAGAATAACTTTCAGCGTCACTCAAATTGGCTCCTCGACTGCTGGTCAAGGACTTACAGCAACTCTTAAAGCGAGGTTACGATAAATGGCTACAACTAAAATTACTGCAAATTTAATTAAAGATGATGCGATAGGGTCGGCAGCAATCGCTGATGATGCCATAACTACGGCTGCTATCGTAGATGGGGCGGTCACAACTGCAAAAACTAGTGGGTTAACAGACGACAAAACGCTTCGTGAGATGCAACTTGAGATTGCTGATGTCAAAGGGACAGCTCTGAATTTTGGCGAGGGGCAAGCTGACGCATACGATAGTGATACCCTAGCGACGAAAACAAACGCCACCTATGACGCTACCAACGACTATTATCACAACCCCGCTGAGACAACGTTAACACCAACATCTAGCGATTGGACAGAGCGGGGATCAGGGGCAAGTTATAGTAGTGGTGTTGTAAACGTAACAGCATCGGGGTCCGTGTACTCGTCCAGTGGACTTCTGACAGGTGATTTTACCTTCGAGTTCAAGATGAGTAGTACTACCTCTGATTGGGTGGTAATCGGAGTATTCGACACAGCCGAAGACCCTACTAGTGGGAGCTACCAACAAGCGGGAATGGATGCAATGACAAACTCGTTCTACTTCAGTGCGGGTACGCCTTGGATTAAAAAAGGGAGCACCTCACTTGATACATCGTCGTGGGCGAATACAAGTGACACCTTTCAGATTAGACGCATTAGTGATGTTATCTCGATCTATAATCTGTCAACAACCACCCAAATCTATGCGTTCAGTGGGACTTACTCTCAAGATATGCGAGCGGCTATCGGGGGTGGTGGGAGTATAACTGCAAGCAACATTGAACTTACTTACGGCTCTGGGGCAGCGAATATGACTTTAGTCAGTAATGCTCTCACCGCAAGCTCTGCCCCATCGACAGGATTCATCACAGTTCAAGCACAGCCTGTAGATAGCATCACAATTAATACGGATCTGAAAGCAGAGATCAGCCGTGATGGTGGAACAACATGGACACAAGTTACTTTAGTGGCTGGAGCAACCAATTCTAGTTTCATTAGTTATGCGGGAAGTGTTGATATATCTAGTCAACCGTCTGGAACATCAATGAAGTATAGAGTTACGACCTTGAACACGAAAATAATTCGGGTGTCGGGTGTGGTGTTGAGGTGGTCATAAGTGCCTACTTTTATATCCCCTGATTTAATTGGGCTACCTGTCGGATCAACTTACGCACCCGCTGGAGCGTTACTCTTCGATGGCGATGGTGATTATTTAAGTGTAACCCCTACCAGTACTGGGAACCGAAGAACACTGACTTTTAGTGCTTGGGTAAAGCGCACAGGGCTTGACCATACCCTTACAAAAATCTTGTGGGGTGCTGGAGATGCTTCAGCAGGGAGTTATTGCCTATTTGGATTTTCTGGTTCAAATCTTCCAAGTGGTAAGCCAGATAGATTGTGGTTTGAGAGTCAAGTTGGGGCTGGCAGTTCTTATGGTTTATATTCAACTGCGGAATTTTCAGATGTTTCTGGTTGGATGCATGTCATGTTAAGGCTGGATACAACTCAAAGCACTGCTGGAAATCGAGTGCGTATGTATGTCAATGGGGTTCAGCAAACTTTAACAGATGTATGGTCAGGTCAACCAGCCCAAGATACAGATTATTATTGGAATCTTGCTGGAACTACAACGCATATTGGTAAATATGCTGAAAGAACTGACAGGTGGTGGGATGGCTACATGGCTGACGCATGTATGTATGATGGGGCAAGCCTTGGTCCAGACTCCTTCGGGGAAACAAATGATAATGGAATTTGGGTTCCCATCGAGCCACCCGACACTGGTTTCGGGACTAATGGGTTTCACCTTAAATTTGATGATGCTGACCACCTTGGTAAAAATTCTGCCTATGCAAGCCCATCGTCATACGTGCCTGTTTCGGTAAATTTTGATGGGACAAATGATTATCTATCTCGTGGGGCTGCTATAACAGGACTAAGTGATGGAACTGAATTTACTCTATCTTTTTGGGTCAGGAAAACAGGTGGTGATGGAGGCCACATGATCCTATTTACTGACAATGCTGGACATTTCCAATCTCAAATTCATACCAATAATAAAATTAATATTAAAGGGCATAGCGCAGGTGCTTCAGAACTTATAGACATGAACTCCAGTGTTGAAATTTTAGCAGATGGACGATGGCATCATGTTATGTTTAGTACCAATACTTCTAGCGACACTCATCATTTATATGTTGATGGCGTGGATGCTGCCGATAAACAAAATAGTACAACAGGTACAATGGACTTGACCCAAACTGATTATACTATTGGTGGTGCATCTTGGGGAGTTAAAATGCATGGGGATATAGCAGACCTATATTTTACAGATGAATATATAGATTTATCGTCATCCTCTAATCGGATCAAGTTTATAGACGCTAATAAATTACCAGTTAGTTTAGGAAGTGATGGTAGTACACCAACAGGAACCGCCGCTAAAGTATACCTCAATCAAAATACTCTAAGCACATGGCATACAAACGCTGGTACTGGCGGTGGTTTTACTGAGTCTGGAGCTTTAACCGATGGTTTGGCTGTACGCCCTGCTGGGGTAGACTTTGTAGCATCATCAAGCATAGGTGCAAACAACATTATTGCGGGTGGGCCAGCGAATAGCACTACTAAGGAAGTTACAATACATCCGTGTTTTGACCCAAGCGTAACGTCAACCTCTGGCGTGAGTTATGTCCTCGCTGCGTTGTCAAATAATAATTTAACGGCTGGTGATGGTGCTGGCGGTGGAGCTAAGTTTGCGATTTGCAACAATCCAATTCCCACAACAGGAAAATGGTCAGCAAAACTAACGTGGACCGCCTCAACCACGAACGACTGGTTTAATCTGATGGTGGTCAAGAAAGTAGGTTTTCCACAAACTGGAAGTGGTGGACATAGCGGTACTGATGCTACAACAACACTAGCTGCCGTATTAGCAGATGGCCCTGGATTTTCTAGCACGGTGAGAATTTTCACGGCTGGCACTCAAGTAGGGTCTGACCATTCGATTATTGCTGTGGGACAATCTCTTGAGGCGTTAGTTGACCGTGATGCCAATACAGTTAAATGGTATGCGAATGGAACACTCTTAGATACAGAAAATATCATGGCAGGGTTGCAAGGTGAAGATTGCTACTTTGCTGTCTACGTTGAAGATTCAAAATGTACGATTGATTTCGACTTCACAGCAAGTGATACGGATTACAGTAATAAACCTTGTACTAGAACTGTCACAGGAGTTGGAAACTACGCAACGCTTAATCCATTGGACAAACACGCTACTTACGAAACTTTATCAAATGGTAATTTAAAGACTGTCGGCTCCAATCCAGACACCACTGTGAGAAGCACAATAGCTCTTGGGACTACCAACAAGTGGTATTGGGAGATGACGGCAAATGATTCTTCTGGAATTTACACTGGAGTATGTTTAGGTTCGAAATCTTGGACTACAGGCGGTGGAGTGACTACTGGTGACGATAATGCGTGGCAGTACAATCAGAATGCAAAATGGTATGGCGACGGTGCGGGTTCTGGTGCAACCTATGGTAACGCATCAAGTTGGACGACGGGCGATGTCATAGGTGTAGCTTACGATGCTACAACAGGGACCATTTGGTGTTCCAAAAATGATGTTTGGATTGACGGAAACGGTACGGATAACAGCGCAACCGTAAAATCGGAAATTGAAGCAGGTACTACTTCATCTTCAATGAAAACTGGCATCGACACTTCTGTTCCGATTTTTGCTAGTTCTTCAGATTCAGGGTCCAAAACTAGGACTTTTAATTTCGGTGCTAATGGATTTACTTATACACCACCAACTGGATTCAAAGCTCTAGCCACACAAAATCTTCCAAAGCCGACCATCACAGACCCAAGCGCTTATTTTCAAACTAAAACATATACTGGGTCCACTGGAGCGCAAAGCATTACACTCGACGGAAATAGCGGTATGCAGCCCGATATGGTCTGGATAAAAACGAGATCACATAGCTCAGACCATGCGTTATTTGATTCAGTGCGAGGTGTAAACAAACAATTACGGCCTAATCACAATGCAGATGAATATGATTCGTATTCGGACATCCTGACTGATTTTGATTCTGACGGGTTTACACTTGGCGCAGATACTAATGTAACGAATGTGAATACCGATACGAGGACTTATGTCGCATGGTGTTGGAAGGCTGGTGGAACGGCTGTAACAGATGCAGACGGTGTGAATAAAACGGATGGTTCTGCATCATCTAGCATATCAATTTCAGCTAGTGCTACAGCAGGGTTTAGTATTATAAAATATACGGGTAATGGCGCAGCTTCTACTATTACTCACGGCCTCAACTCAACTCCTAAAATGATTATAGTTAAAAATATTGGAACTACGGAAGATTGGGTCGTGTACCACGAAGGAGTAGGGGCTGGGCACTATTTAAGACTGAATACAGATGGTACTCCAGCGCCAGACACAGGGATGTGGCTAAATTCTACTCCTTCATCCACTACGTTTAATGTATCGGCTGGTTATACCAAAAATAACGAGTCAGGCGAAGATTACATAGCGTATGTTTTTGCTGATGTAGAAGGCTATTCAAAATTTGGATCTTATATTGCAAATGGTTCTATAGACGGTAGTTTTTGCTATACGGGATTTAAGCCAGCGTTAGTCATAATCAAAAAAGCTACAACTGCTACTCAATCATGGATAATGAAAGACGGAACTCGAAATCCACATAATCCAGCTACACGGAGCTTGTATGCTAATCTAACTAATGCTGAATCACCCGATTCGGTTGATAATGATAACGATATACACCTGTTATCGACTGGATTTAAGATAACAAATTCTGGTCATACAGGCAGTAATTCTTCTGGGTCAACATACATATACTGTGCATTCGCAGAAACACCATTTGCCTCGAACAACAGGGCGCGGTGACATAAATTGGAACTCACAAGCGCACACCTAGTTCAATTCTTATTCGTAGTCGCCACCCTTGCAGGGTCGTTTCAGATGGTCAAAAGTAATCTGGAACAGGTGAAGAACGAAGTCGAGAAGATTCTAAAGGAACTTGAAGAGATAAACATAAGGATCGATAGAGTTGAGGCAGAGGCGGCGGTTACACACCATCAATTAAAGATTTTGGGTGACATCCTAAGTCCTCACGAACTCCAGAAATCCCATCGAGAAATTGCAGAGATTAAAGCCAACCAACAACGAAATACCGACATGATTAGTAACTTAATGAAGATGCACAATGGTGAGCATAAAAAGGTGAGTTAGCTGAAAGGATACATAATGAAACTTATAGTTATTCTAGCTGTCTCTGTGGCAGCTTTTTTTATGCCTAGTCCTCTTCATGCAACCACTACTACAGATGCGACTTATAATTACTTCGGACTTATTATTGCTTCTTGTAGAACGAGAGAGGCTATCGAAGCTATAGCGAAAGCTGACGAAACACTTGGGCCTGAACATACTCTTACGGTCTTTAAACGGCTTTCAGTAGAACGTCTGTGTGGAAGGCATGTCCCCCCTATCATTGTTAAATTATCAGAACGCCTCAGAACTTATGAGGATACAGAGGGCAACAAAACGGAAATCTGGAAGGTTTTCGGGATGGAGTACTTCACCCTCGTTGCTAGTGATAAATTAATGTTGGTCCCGAAAGAGAAAAAGAAAGAGGAACTAGCAATATGATTGGTTTGATTAGCTCATTACTACCTGTCGTATCAAACGTGCTTGATCGAGTGATACCTGACAAGGCGGCTCAAGCAGAAGCTAAAGCACAAATAGAAGCGGAGATGATGAAACATTCAGCTTCTATCGAAAAGGCAGCGGCTCGTGTTGTCGTCGCAGAAGCAAAGGGTGAAAGCTGGCTCCAGAGAAACTGGCGACCTGTCACAATGATGGCCTTCGTTGTGATTATCATTAACAACTATATCGTATTTCCTTGGTTTATGATGTTTGACATCCCAGCGATCCATCTCGACATACCCCCTGATATGTGGAGCTTACTGCAAATTGGTATCGGTGGGTACATTGTCTCTCGTGGAGCAGAGAAAGGTATTAAAACGTGGAAGGATAAAAGCAATGACTGATAGTAACCCTGTACGCTTTGGTACACCTGTTGATGCAAAGTGTGAAAAATGTGGGAGAGCAGTAGAAGCTCCAGATACTAACAATCAATGTAAATGTAATGAAGCTGTTGATCCCCCATGTGATGTCGAGTGACCACGCTGAAGAGTTGTCCGAAGGTGCTCATCAAAGAGACTTCTTCGAGCCTTTAATCGAACCGATTACACAAAAAGTCAGTGAGCACGTAGAAGTTGACTTCAGTCACCCAAGTTATTGTGAAGTGCAGCATTATCCTACTGGACATGGATGGCACAAGGATACTGGAAACTTTAACCATATGGATTGGTGTGGTTATACAGCGAGTGTGTTACTTACACCCCCTGAAGACTTTGCTGGTGGTAAGTTCTACTTCGAAGATGAAGACGAACCAATCTTCAACTACCTCGATTTGTTAATCTATAGCTCTGACGTTGTACACCGTGTCACCCCACATGGCGGCAATCGTCGTGTATTACTTTTATTTATGAAGGGACGTTAGTTATGAAAAAAGATAAAACTAAAGA
>VTLG01011303.1_pt1 | contig 26745 bp, 25 predicted proteins | sample 4694571 | NCBI WGS metagenome assembly VTLG01 (sample SAMN12604809, study PRJNA352737) | marine metagenome | biome: ENVO:00000447; feature: ENVO:00000209|ENVO:00000569|ENVO:01000036; material: ENVO:00002151; isolation source: viral sequences binned using virsorter ...
GCGTTTAATGATACTTTAGATGATTCAGACAGATTCGCTCTTATCGTAGGATATAGGTTTTAATGGCATATTCGCAACGTGTAGTACGCAGGTTCGAAGAAGTACTAAAAAACCCAGAAGCACACAATGTTGGGCGCTTTGACCCTAAAGATTCCAAAATTGGAACTGGAATGGTAGGCGCCCCAGCGTGTGGAGATGTTATGAGACTTCAAGTAGAAGTACAAGAAGATATTATAACCGACGTAAAATTTAAAACATATGGCTGTGGATCAGCCATAGCAAGTTCAAGCGAACTAGTCAATTTACTAGTGGGCAAAGATCTGGAACAGGCGAAAGACATCACAAATAAACAAATAGCTGAAATACTAAGTCTACCCCCTATCAAGATTCATTGCTCCATACTTGCAGAAGAAGCGATAGAAAAAGCTATCGAAGATTATGAGATTAAAAAAGCTCACCGTAATCATAATAGAGGATAAAAATGGAAAAAGAATACCAAACTAAAGACCTTAAAGCAGCTACTACTAAAAAAGAGGGCGAAATATATAAAGATGGAAATGTCTTTAAATTTAACTGGAAGGGAAGTCAATGTGGTTTTGCCACTAAAAAAGATGCTGAAGAAGGGCTGAAGAAAGTCAGTGGAAAATCTAAAAACTAAGCTTAGTGCTTTCTGGCTATGGCTTGTATCAAAACTATTTCCACGATACAGGTTACTTGTTAGCTATAACCATACATGGGGAGATGCTGACGATGTGGAATATACGGTAAAGAAATTTATTACCAGAAAAGAAAAATATTTAAAATTTATTACCCACGAAGGAGATAAAGTAGAAATAAGAGGAGCCGAGGGGCTAAATTATAGAATAGAACAATTATGAATCAATTATTTATAGGAATAATACTAGTACTAGGACTAACTACTTACTGGTTATATAGTGAAAATATCACTTTGAAAACAAATAATGCAGCTTTAGAGGGTGCAGTAGCAACTCAACAAGAAGCGATAGAAACTATGGAGAAAGATTTTGAAAATCAAGCCGCACAATTACAAGATATGACACTAAAAAGTCAAGCGGCACAAAGAGAGTTAAATAGATACACGGATTTTATTCGTAACTATAAACTTACTGCTAAAATTTTAGAAAATCCAGTTGAAATGGAAAGGAAAATAAACAATGGAACTAAACACATATTCGAAGACATCGAAAAACTTAGTGATACTGTTGACAATCTCGATGATGGTCTCCAGTTGCAGTCTACTGGGAAATAAGACTAAGCAAATCGAAGTAATGGCTAAGCCAATGGAGCGAACTATCGTTCAACCCGTTATGCCTAGAGAAATAGACCTAAAACAGCCTACATGGTTTGTGGTCACCCCTACTAATTTTGAAGAGTTTCAAGCAAGAATCACCGATCAAGAAGGAGAACTGGTATTTTTAGCAATGTCAGTACCCGATTATGAAGTTATGGCATATAATATGCAAGAACTTAAACGATATATCACAGAACTTAAAGAAGTTGTAGTATATTATCGTAAAGTTACTATGCCAACTCAAGATGAGAGCAAAAAATAGATTAGACATCTGTAATAGTTGTTCACATTTAAAAAGTTTTAAGACATGCGACATATGTAATTGTTTCATGCCCTTAAAAGTCAGGCTAAAGAGGGCTAAATGCCCAAAGAATAAATGGGAGAAATAAATGGATATGGTGAAAAATGGAATGGAATGGCTAAAAGCCAGAGTTTCCGAAAGAACTTCATGGGACGGAGCTGTTATTATAGCAGGTAGTCTTATTGTACTTCTTACAGGAGGCTTAGCTAAACTACTAGCAGTTGCGGGACTACTCTACGGAGTTTGGACTTGTTATAAATCGGAGGCTTAATGCCCGCAGGTAAAGGCACTTACGGAAAACGTAGGGGAAGACCTAAGAAAAGGAAAAACCGTGGGAAGAAGAAGAAAAGCTAGACGTAAACGCACGTTAAAGGGCTTATATGCTAATATTAATGCTAGAAGAAAAGCTGGCAAAAGTAGAAGCAAAAAGAAATCTACTATTTCCCCTAGCGCATATGCCTTCATGAAGGCAGGCTTCAAAAAGAGGAAAAAACGTGGCAAGAAAAAGAGCAAAACGAAGGGTTAAAAGAAAAACGAATTCTAGACTAAAGAGAGCGGGTGTATCAGGATACAATAAACCAAAGCGTACACCCCGCCACCCTAAAAAGTCTCATGTGGTAGTAGCTAAATCTGGCAAAAAAGTCAAAACCATTAGATTTGGACAACAGGGTGTTAGTGGAGCAGGCAAAAAGCCTAAAACCGCAGCACAAAAAGCAAGACGTAGGTCGTTTAAGGCTCGTCATGCAAAAAACATAGCTAAAGGCAAAATGTCTGCAGCGTATTGGGCAAATAAAGTAAAATGGTAAAAAGAATAAAGAAAAGACTACAAAGAATTTGGAATATACTTAACAGCAAAGATCTAAATAATGATGGAAAAATAGATATCCATGATAAAATGATTGAAGCAGAGGAAAAAGTAAATGCCAATAAGAAAAGTTAAAGGCGGTTGGAAAATAACAAATACTCCTGGCGTTTCTAAAACAAAGAAAGCTGCGAAGCAACGACTTCGTGCTATCAAGTACCGTCAAAAAAAGAAACACAGGAAAGGACGCGTAAAGCGCAAGAGAAAATAAATGGAAGAATTTCAATTATTGGGAGCAACAATCACAGCTCCAACTACTACAGGCACAGCAACAACAGTTTCAGGTGCTACGTATGTAATGGTGTTTAATAGTGCAGCAGCTGGTACAAATCATGCTGTAGCTTATTTAACAGAGGCAAGTGGAACTGTACTCGGAAATGTTACAGTAGCGGGACAAGAAAGAATTATACTTAAAAAAGAACGCACTGAAGTTTTTTATGCAGCAAATGCTGCTATAATGCTTACCCCTATTAACCCAAGTTTAAGATAAAGACTAATATGATATCCCTAACAAGAGCAGAATGGCTAGACGAAGTTGCAAAAAGTTGCAGCATAACTTTGGCTATTTTACATAATAAAGCCGAAAATGATGGCTTTATATCTGAAGCTGATCAGATAATGACTGATCTTTGTATGGGGTATCTATATCTTTTAAATGCATGTGAAAGAGAAGGAGTTGAATTAAATGCTCCTATTATTAAAACTATAACCGAAAATACAATTCATTAATGTTAGATATAAGTAGAACAGATATACTCTATGAGGATATAATGAATTTTGAAGCGGCAGAACGTTTTATAAAACTTCCTATCACAGAATACATGAACTTATTAGGTATCGAACCTAATTCAGCGCAAAGGGCATTAATCAATGCTCTTAATAACCCAAAATATAGATTTGTATGTGCCGCTATTTCAAGGCGGCAGGGAAAAACTTATATTACAAATGTCATTGGACAACTTGTTTCACTTGTGCCAGGTTCCAACATATTAATTATGTCACCAAATTATGCTTTATCGCAGATTTCCTTTGATTTACAAAGGCAACTTATAAAGCATTTTGATCTCGAAGTGGTTAGAGACAATGCAAAAGATAAGGTAATTGAACTATCCAATGGTTCAACTATAAGAATGGGTTCAGTCAATCAGGTTGATTCTACAGTTGGTAGATCATATGACCTGATTATTTTCGACGAAGCAGCACTAGCTGACGGAAAAGATGCGTTTAATGTCGCCCTTCGTCCTACATTAGACAAAGAAGATAGCAAAGCCGTCTTCATTTCTACTCCAAGGGGTAGAAACAATTGGTTTGCAGACTTTTATCACAGAGGATATAGTGATGAATTTAAAGATTGGGCTTCGATAAAAGCAACTTATCATGAAAATCCTAGATTTAGTGATGAAGATATTATTGAAGCTAAAAAATCAATGTCCCAAGCTGAATTTGCACAAGAATATTTAGCTGACTTTAACACATATGAGGGACAGGTATGGAATTTTAATTTTGAAGAATGTGTCGCAGACCTGAGTCAACTCGATACTAGTAAAATGGATATTTTTGCTGGTCTTGATGTCGGGTATAAAGACCCAACCGCTTTTTGCGTAATAGCATATGATTGGGATCAAGAAAAATACTATCTAATAGATGAGTACCTTGATGCTGAAAGAACTACTGAACAGCATGCAACCGAAATTCGTAGAAGAGTAGATAAATATAACATAGATTGGATTTATATCGATTCAGCAGCTCAACAAACTCGCTTTGATTTTGCTCAAAATTACGATATATCTACTATAAATGCTAAAAAATCTGTTCTAGACGGAATCGGGCATACAGCAGGTATAATTGACAATAACAAATTGATTGTAGATCAAAAATGTCAACATGTACTATCGGCAGTAGACCAATATCAGTGGGACCCAAACCCCAATTTAATGAAAGAAAAGCCTAAACATAATATGGCTAGTCATATGTCAGACGCTTTAAGATATGGACTTTATACTTTTGAGACATCAGCGAGCACTTTTTAGTGGAGACCAACGAAAAAATAATTGTTGACAAAAAGGTGAAATTTTGGTATAATTTTAATAAATAGAGATTTTATGGATTTAAAAAGAGATTTAGTCAAGTACGTTAGAGACAAAGCGAAATCTAAGTATAATAAAGACACCCAATGCTATATTTGCGGGGAAACAGACAACTTAGACTTTCACCATTTCTACGGAATGACTGAGTTACTTGAAACTTGGTTAAAACGTAATAAAATTACGATAACCTCGGCAGATGAAATAATGAATCTTCGAGAACTTTTCATTGAAGAGTATACGAATGAAATTTATCAAGAAGCTGCTACACTATGCAGAGCCCACCATCAGAGGCTACACAGTATTTATGGTAAAAGACCTAAATTAGTGACAGCACTTAAGCAAAAGAGATGGGCTAATATACAGAGAGAAAAACATGGCATGGTATGACAGATTTTTAGGTAGAGATGACGAGGAGAGGTTAAATCCTGCTCAGTCATATATCGGCCTAGACGAAGGGTTAACAATTGACACCCGAGAAATCAGAGACAATTACAGATCCGCTTACGAAGAACTAGAAGTAGTAAATCGTGCGGTAAATATGATAGTAGACGATAGTTCTGATATTTCCTATGATATAGGAATGAAGATTAACGGAATCGCACCAGTTGTAGAAAATGTTCGAAAAACTCGTGTAGATTTATTACTTAATAAAGAACCGAACCCATTTCAAGATATTAATACATTTAAGAGAAATCTTATAATTGACTTAATGGTTGATGGGAATATTTTCGTTTATTTTGATGGAAGACATTTGTACCATCTTCCAGCACAGAATGTAACAATTCATTCTGATACTAGTACTTATATAGAGAAATTCGAGTATGATGGTCATATCGATTATTCTCCTAAAGAAATTATACATATTAAAGAAAACTCATTTAAATCAATTTATAGAGGAGTACCGCGATTAAAACCAGCATATAGAACTATGTATTTACTAGATAATATGAGAAAGTTTCAAGATAACTTTTTCAAAAATGGAGCAGTACCAGGATTAGTACTAAAGAGCCCTAACACTCTTTCTGAGAGAATCAAAGAAAGAATGCTGCAAGCGTGGCAAACTAGGTATAATCCTACAAATGGCGGTAAAAGGCCACTTATTTTAGACGGTGGAATTGAAGTCGATGATCTAACAAAAATTAACTTTAAAGAGTTGGACTTTCAATCTTCTATCAACGCAAATGAGAGAATAATTTTAGAAGCAATGGGTGTACCACCCATTCTTTTAGACGGAGGCAATAATGCTAACATTAGACCTAACCATCGACTTTACTACTTAGAAACAATACTTCCAATAGTAAGAAAAGTTGGTTATGCTTTTGAAAGATACTTCGGGTTTAAAATAAATGAGAATGTTACAGACATTCCAGCTTTACAACCTGAGTTACGTGACCAAGCTGCATATTATGCAACACTAGTCAATACAGGCATTATGGCACCAAACGAGGCTAGAGTACTATTAGGGCATGAACCTTTAGAGGGACATGACGATTTAAGAGTACCAGCAAATATAGCGGGTTCTGCAGCGAACCCCACAGAAGGTGGGAAACCACCACAAGAAGAGGAACAGGATAATGGCGAACAAGAAAGCAATACTTGAACAATTAGCAGATTTTTTTGCTGAACAAGGTAAAGTTTTAACACCCTCTGAATATAAAGCTCTTGGTGCAGATGTACCTATGAGATTTATGGCGGCAAAAAGACCTTTTGGGTCTTGGTCTCGCATGGTTCAGATGTTAAAAGTGAACTTTCCAAACCAATGGGCCAAAGCTAACCCTGAAGCAGCACCAGCGCCTGCACCAAAAGCAGAACCTGAAGCAGCTCCAAAGACAGCAAAAGCAGCTCCCAAAAAAGCTAAAAAGTGAGGTAAATAATGGAGAAAATTTTTCATTGGACAAACACTTTTAAAACTTTAGGCGAGGACGAGGACGGTAGCATAAAAATCTCAGGATTAGCGTCTACTAATGCTCTAGATCGTACTGGAGATGTTATCAATCATGATGCATGGATAAAATCTAATGGATTGGATAATTTTAAATCTAATCCTATTATTTTATTTAATCATGATTATAATAGGCCGATTGGTCGTGCTACTTCTATGGAAGTAGGCGAGCAGGGTTTAGAGGTGGGAGCAAAAATCTCTAAATCTGCAGGTGAAATAAAAGATTTAATAAAAGACGGCGTACTTGGAGCCTTTTCCGTTGGTTTCAGAGTCAAGGACGCAGATTATAATAATGAAACTGACGGATATAAAATAAAAGACGCCGAACTTTTTGAGGTATCAGTCGTTAGTGTTCCAGCTAACCAGACTGCTATGTTTTCGATTGCAAAATCTTTTGATTCTGCAGCTGAATACGAGGAGTTTAAGAAAACTTTTATATCTAATAATATGGCTACATCAACAGACACAGTTAATATTGGTGAAGTTGATACGCCACAAGATGAGGTGAAAACCTCAAACCAGGAGACTAATATGTCTAAGGACAATAACACTCCCGAAGCTTCTTCAATCGACTTGAAAGCATATGCAGAAGAAATTGCGAAAGCAACTGCTGCAAAAATTGCTATGCAAGATGCAGAGAAGAAAGCTAAGGAACAAGCAGATGTCGAAGAAGCAGCTGAGCTAGAAGCTCAAGAAAAAGCTGTTGAAGAAGCAGAAGCTGAAAAAGTTAAGACAATAGTAGAAGTTGGAATGTCTGGAGCCGAAAGGCTGATGAAAGACGTTGAAGAACGTGTTTCTGAAAAACATGAAAACCTCGAAAAAGTTGTAAACGAACTTAGAACTGAACTCACTGAAAAGAAAGATGAAATCGAAGCAATTCGTGAATCTAAAAGAATTTTTGGTGATAGACAGAACTCTGACTGGCAAAAAGCCTTCTCAAGCGACGTTGACGATGCTTGGGTAATGGGACTTGCCACAGGAAAAGGTTACGATACTAAACTTGGTAGAGAAGTAATGGAAAAAGTAAATGCACATTCAGGTGTAGGTGTTTCTTCCGCTGACTTTGAACAAGTAGTATCAACCAATGTCGAAAGAGATATACAGTTACAATTAGTGCTAGCACCGTTATTTAGAGAAATCCCAATGACTTCAGCTACACAAATTATTCCAATCTTACCAGATGCTGGCTACGCAGAATTTACTTCTAACCAGGCAGCTTCAGGGTCAAGCCCACACGGTAACTTGGAAGAAAGAGGCGACACTTATGGTACACCATTTGCTGGCGTTGATATGACTGAAAGAACTCTTTCAACTAAGAAATTAATTTCACAATCTTACTTAGGTAACGAAACTGAAGAAGATGCTATACTACCAATTCTTCCTTTAATAAGGGAATCGATTGTTAGATCACATGCACGTGGTGTTGAAAATGCACTATTAGCAGGTGACCACGCTGATGGTGTTTATGGTACTGGCGGTGCTGCTCCAACAGGTCTTATAAGACTTGCTACGATCGGTAACTCAGGTACGTCACATCAGACAGTATCTGGCACAGCATTTGCTTCTGAATCACTTACCGCAGCAGACCTTCTCGCTATGAGAAAGAAAATGGGTAAATATGGAATGAATCCAGCAGATGTTACATACATTGTAAACTCTCAGGAATATTTCAATCTACTTAGCGATGCCGAATTCCAAGATGTCAACCTAGTTGGTGCGGATGTGGCTACTAAGTTAAGTGGAGAAATCGGATCAGTCTTTGGCTCTAAAGTCATAGTTTGTGATGAATTCGCTACTCCAGCTGTAAATAAAGTATTTGCGGTTGCAGTTTATACTAAGAACTATGTAATGCCTAGACTAAGAGGTATTACTATTGAATCAGACTACGAAGTAGCTAATCAAAGAAGAGTCCTAGTGGCTTCTCAAAGAATCGGATTTACGGATCTGATCGCTACAGCAACTTCTGTTCATACACTTGCGTATAAAGCTAGTTAATAGCTAATGATTTTTGTGGGGGGAGTATATCCCCTCACCAAAATTTAAAAAGGAAAAATATGGCAGATTTAATAACATTACAGCAGTACAAAGATTTCGCAGGTTTGACGGGAGTAACTATGGACGCCCGCATTAATGTTATTGTAGATTCCGTTAGTCAACTTGTTAAAAACTATTGCGGTACTAGTTTTATAGATGATTATAGTTCTGCAAAAACTGAATATTTTGACATAAAAGATAACAGAACTACTAGAGTTATGTTAGACGAAGGGCCGATTAATACGGTAACTTCGGTATCGGAAAGAGATTCACAAGCAGATGCATATGTTACACTAATCACAGAAAATTCTGACAGTAGTGGTAAATATGAATATATTGTTGATACTATGACCGATAGTATAATTCGTACTGATGAAAATGTTGATAAATCATTTCCAAAAGGACGAAAAGCTGTAAAGGTAGTTTATACTGCTGGATACAGCGCTTGCCCAGAAGATTTAAAACTGGCAATTTTTGACTTAGTTAAGTACTATTTAAAAGACGAAAGAAAAGAAAGGATGCAGATTGCAGGAGCAATGATTGAAAACCCTGTCTCTACTAGCATAAAGAATAATGCAGGTTTTCCAGATCATATCAAAAGAGTATTAGATATGTATAAAGTCTATAAATAATGGCAAAGTCAAAGTGGACCGACCTTAAGAAAAAAGGAAAGAGAGGGCCTAAATACCTTGCTATACTTAATAGCAAATTAGGAAAAATTGCTAAAGATGATAAAGAAGGTATGAGAACCTTAATGGATGATAATTTTGCTGCAACTTTATTATCAACTCACGAATCCTACGTTAAATCAGAAAGGTTAGCGAAAAGACTTAATGAAGCTATAATAAGAGGAGATCTTGGTAGCGGCGAAACAGTTAGAGTATTTAAAAAAAGATTAAGGGATTTACAAATAGCATATAGTAAAGAAGAGCTTGAACTGGATCATAAAGATGTTAGCCAAATCGCTTTTAATTTACAACTTACTCATGATGCATTATTATACCAAAAAGAAGCATATAAAGAGGTAGAGAAAACAGGAAAAGATTTAACAGTACCTTCTGGAAGTGGAGTAAATCGAAAAACCATTGATAGAATAATTTACCAAATAAAAGAACTACAGCTCTTAGAAGAAGGTTTAGCACAACAATGGAGAGGTGGTAGTACTTATAGTATGAAAGACATAAGCGACATAATAAATGTTATGGATAGAAATAAGAATGGTCAGTTTCATATTAATAAAGATAAAAACATAAAAGCAGCAGATGGAACAGTAATGACTCTTCAAATTGTTGATAAGTGGAGACACAAATCCAAAAGCGAAATACAACAAAGAATAGGAGCCAGAAGAACTAATTTATTACTAGGAGGTAAAACCGACGCAGCCATAATAGAACAATCGGAAGCTTTAGCTGCTGAACTTGCGAAAGCAAATATTAAAAACATTACAGGTTCTGAGAGTTTATGGAATGCATACAAAGAAGGGTTTAAGAGTGTTATAACAAAAGGTGGATTTAAACCTTATAAAACGAAGTCAGGTGGGACATGGAGTGGAGTAAGAGCTCCAGAGTTAAAAGCTACTAAAAATAAATTAAGAAATATAGCTATTAAAGCAGCCTATGCAAAAGCAGGGTTTAAAAATGCAGCAGCAGCAGTCAGTCCTAAAAAAGAAACGGAACATGGAAATATAGCTCAACAACTGATTTCAATACGAAATAAAGTTAATAGAAAATTACCTGCAGAACTTAGACGAAATATGGTAAGACCTGCTCTTATGAATAGAACAGGCAGATTTGCAAATTCAAGCGTTTTAGCAAATCTAAGTCTTAGTACTAGTGGTAAAACAGTTAGGGCAGATTATACATATTTATTAAGTCCATATGAAACTTTTGAAAATACAGGAGAAAGGCAGTGGCCTATGGGATATAATCCAAAACCTCTAATTTCCAAAAGTATAAGAAATTTAGCAGAGGCAGAAATAAGAGACAAATTTGGTATAGGACTAACTACTAGGAGAATATAATGGCATCAACTTATAGGACGGGACGAAAAAAGATCGTAGATGCCTTAGTAAAAGAATTAAAGACGAGTATTAATGGAGTAGCTCCATATAACTCAAATGTGTTTAATAACGTTCATGGGAGATTAAAATTTTTAGATGAAATTGCCGAATACCCTGCAGTATGTATTGTAGCAGGCGATGAAACTAGAGAGTATCAACCCGATGGATTTAAGTGGAGATTCTTGAGTATAGATATAAGATGTTATATTGAGGACCAAGCGGATCCACAAGAAGTGTTAGCTCTTTTAATGGAAGATATAGAAAGAGTTATCGATGACAATGATATTTTGACTTACGACGATACAGTAAGTCCAAATTTAAAAACAACTTCCTTAACTGTAACAACATTATCGTCCGATGAAGGAGTTTTAACTCCTTTAGGGATCGGAGAAATGAATGTTATGGTTAGGTATTAAAAAAATGGAAATTACAAAGCAGATAAAAATCTAGCTAAGTACTTTCAAAGATTAAAAAGATAGGAGAAAAGCAATGGCTTTAAATCTTTCAAGAAATACGAAAGTATTTGTAAGTAGCGCAAACGGAGTTCCCACCGCAGGTGGAGGAATTCTAACAGCTTATGTCAGTACCAAAGGTAGTGGATATGCTGTAGGAGATATTGTTACTTTAGGCACAACTTCAGGTTCTGGAGCAAATGCAAAATGTATTGTGTTATCTGTCTCAGGTTCTGGAGCAGTAGAAACTGTAGCTATCCCTAATAATTTTAGGGGTAATGGTTTTGTAGCTGATGAAACAGCAACAGAATCAGCTGTAGAAAACTACGCTGGAACTAATAATGGTTCCGCTGCTGGCTTAATTGTTACGGTTAAAACTGTAACAGGTACAACCACAGCAGAAGGAGCAAGAGCTGGAACAGGACGTTTCAGAGGTAACTCAACAGCAGCAAACACCTTTAGGGTTGGTGTATTAGATGGATACAGTTTCTCACAAGGATCTGAATCAACTGATGTGACAATCATGGAAGCAGGTGCTGCACCAAATCGTGGATCAAAAAGATTCAACGATGCATTGCCCCCCGCAGAATGGTCATTTGGAACTTATGTTCGACCATTTAAGCACGGAGCGGCAAGCTTTAGAGCAGATGGAACACATGACATGGTAGAAAATATACTATGGTCTGCACTAGCAGGAACAGGATTATCCGATGCCACAGGTTCGGCAGTCGCCACTAGTACTGGTGCAGCTGCTGGAGCATTAGTAGACTTTTTAGAATCAGACGTTCACGAACTTATGAAACTAAATATCTTCTTTGCTTTAGAAAATACAACTTACAGACTGAATGATTGTCAAATTAATCAGGCTGAAATTGATTTTTCTATTGATGGAATTGCACAAGTCACTTGGAGTGGCAATGCAACTACTATTGACCAGGTAACTACTGCATATGAAGACCCCTCTAAGTATCAAATCGAAGCATATGATGCTGATGGAGCAAGTTTAACACACTCTAGTGGAACTACCGATACTTACGTAGAAAACTACAATTTTGCAGATACTGTTGGACCAAGCGATGCTGATTACTTAAGAAATAAACTATCATCACTTTATATAGATGCTGATGCCCAAGGTGGCGGAGCAGCTTCTGGAGGCTTAGATGATAGAACTTATGATATCAACATTACAGGCGGTTCAATTACAATAGCAAACAATGTTACTTATGTAACACCAGAAACAATTGGTATTGTTGATAAACCAATAGGCTCATTTTCAGGAGCAAGAACTATTACTGGTTCTTTGACTATGTACTTAGATACTAAGTCAAATGGTTCTAATCAATTATTAACTGACTTAGCAGCAGCGACTGACCTTGTTACAAACGTATTTGATGTACGTTTATATATGGGTGTAGCTGGTGCAGTTGGATCAGATGGTGATGCAATGGGAGCAGATGACTTTACAGCTCCAGGTGTTGAATTCAACATGCCTAAATGTCACTTACAAGTACCAACAATTGAAACAGGCGATTTAATCTCTACAACAGTAGAATTTGCTGCTCATGGCACAGATCTACTAACTGGAGATGAAATGAAAGTTAAATACTTAGGCTCTACTTCCCACACTCAAGCTGGTTATGCAGCGAGTGGATCAGGAGACAGATCAGTAGCGGCTTAAAAAATGTCTTATAGTTTTCTTCGTGAGAGTAAACTATATATAGTGTATGGCGGAACTCGGTATAGAATCTATACTAGTTCCGCTGTATCCTTTAACCAAACATTTGCGGAAGATTCGTACTCAGTAAAGACTCTGCACGATCAATCAAAAATGTTTGAAGGTTCAATAATAAATAAAGCAAATCCTGCTTCGTTTAGTTTTGAAGTACCTTTAACAATAGAGAAAGATGAGTCCGTTATCATAGATTTATTAGGAGATTTAACTGATGGTCAGTTAAAGAAATTTGATATTTATGTGGTAACAACAAATAGCACTTTTAAATTGGAAAATGCTATAATTACTTCGGCGGAAATGGATTTTGTACCAGATAATCCATTTATAGTTAGATTAGAAGGTCAAGGAACTAAATTGTCAAGGGCAGGAGATGAAAATTTCTCACTTCCTGGAAGCGCTCAATCTGAGTCTTCCACAAGAACCCCTCTGATGGTATATCCAGTCATTACAGCTGATAGCTTAGATATGAATAATATTATAAGTATTAATTTTCAACTGTCAAATGATGTAGAATGGACAAAGTATACCAATCTTCATAGTAGTTTATCTGTAACTAATTCAAGTAATGCAATGTTTCCAAGTGCTTATACGGTAAAAACACGTACGGCTTCGGGAGAAATACGTCAATACCAAACTGATAATAATATAACACAATTTGATGATTTTAGTACTAATACTGATTTAACTATTAAAGCTATAGAAGTAGGAAAAGCAAGTAACGCTACTCCATTTTTTCAATTACAGTTAAACCCTGTAATGTATACAGCAAGAATGGAAATGGGTGAAGTTTTTGCTCAAAGCTACGATTTTAGATCACTAGATAACACAGCGATCGGTACTAGAATTAGTCAATATTCATAAGGAGAATATAAATGGAACTAAAAAGCCTGTTGGTCGACAGTAAGACCACTTGGGTTGAGTTTCCTGGTCTTGATGGATTTGAAGTTGAACTAGCGAATCTCTCCCGAAAAGAATTGATGAATCTTAGAAAAAGATGTACTCAAAATAAATTTAATAGAAAAACTAGACAGTTTGAAGAAAGCCTAGATGATGATAAGTTTGTAATAGAATTTACAAATGCAACAGTACACGGTTGGAAAGGACTTAAACTAAAGTATCTTGAAGATATGATACTTGTAGACTTGCAGGGTCAAGACCCTGATAAAGAGTTAGAATTTAGCCAAGAAAACGCTCAAGTTTTGGTAGAAAACTCAACTGAGTTTGATAATTGGCTCAATGAGGTAGTCTTTGACTTAGAAAACTTTCGTTCTGAAGAACCAAAAGAAAGTCCTAAAGCGGCTAGAAGTGTACCTGGACAACCTTAATGTTGGAATGACGAAAGATCAATATCTTCGTATGGTAGAACAAACTGGCGAAGAAATTAACTGGGATAGAATACCCCCAGAACCCGAAGACTTTCCAGAAGTAGTTATAAAAGCTATGAATGTATTTAATAGTATGGGAGGAAGAATATACCCTGATATTGGCTATATTGGAAAAGACTATACTAATTACCAAATATTACTAGAACGATATGGGATTGAAAAACATGAAGAAGACTACATTCTAGATTTAATACTATGGTTAGATAATAAAGAGATAACAGAATCTCAAAGACGCATGAAAGCGGAATATGATAAGATAAAAAGAAAATAATGGCTACTCAAGGTGACTTAACATTTACTATAAAGATAGACGCTAAAGACGTCGCTAAGCAAATAAAAGCGCTAGAAAAAACTGATCAATCCGTTAAAAAAGCGGATAGAAGTAGTAAGAAGTATAATAAAACTCAAGACGAACAGTATACTAGACAGAAACAAGGCGTAATACAAACAGCTAACTCAACTAAAAACTTCTCAAAAATGCAACAACAAGTTGACGGCGGCGGCGGAGCTGGCGGGCTTGTTCGTGCATACGCTTTATTAGCTGCTAACGTTTTTGCACTTACAGCTGCGTTTGGAGTTCTTTCTAGATCTGCTCAAATTGATACTTTGATTCAATCAATGGAGATTTTGAGTACTACAGGGGGTACAAATATTGAAGTCTTATCTCGAGAAATGCAAAAAGCTTCGGGGTATGCGGTAGACTTGGCTCAATCCTTTAGACAAGTATCTTTGGCTTCTAGTGCAGGTTTAAGTACTAAAGAAATAGAAGGCTTGACTATGGTTGCGAAAGGAGCGGCTATATCATTAGGTAGAGACTTACCTGATGCTATGGATAGAATATTTCGTGGAGCAATTAAATTAGAACCAGAAATACTAGATGAAATTGGATTATTTGTTCGTGTAGATGAAGCTGCCGAAAGATACGGTAGATCGATAGGTAAAAGTGCAAGCGCTTTAACTCAGGCTGAAAAAAGACAAGGATTTTTAAATGAAATTTTAGAGCAAGGTACAAGAAAATTTGCTGAATACGCCGATGAAATTAAGCCAGATCCATATGTTAGGCTAGGAGCAGCTTTAGCAGATTTAGCCCAAGAGGCTACCAGCTTATTAAATATGGTGTTGGGTCCAATAATTAATTTTTTAACTGATAACCCTGCATTATTAGCAGCTGCTTTTGCAGGATTAGTTACTTTTTTACTTACAAAAGCAATCCCAGCTTTGGGAGCTTTTAACGCAGATGCGGCTGCAGGCGCTAAAGCAGCGCTTGAGGCAGAAACAGCATATCAGGAAAAGATAAAAGGAACTTTGGGGCTTAAAGACAGTAAGAAGATGCAATCAGTAGATAAAGATATCAAAAGTGCAGATGCAAGTCTTAAAACTTCAATAAAAGAAGATAAGGTTAGAAAAGATTATTGGGTCTCTGAAGCTAAAGGGCAGAAGCAGAACCAAGCAGATTTAAAACGAAATTTAGGAGCTAGAAAAAGACTGGCAGCAACCAATGAAAGAATTACTTTTCTTGAATCAAAAAAAGGTAAGTTAAGTGCAAAAAGTAATGCACTCATAGAGAAGGAATTAAAGGCTAGAAAGGCAGAAAGTACAGAATTACAAAAACATGTAGCTCTTTTAAATACCAAAAAAACATTAGAAACAGATATTGCATCAAGAGCCTCAGAGTCCTCTTTAGCAGCTAGAAGAATGACAAAATTGGAAAGTCAAGCAGCTGGTAGTGCAATGGTTGCAGGCTCAGTAGGTATTGCAGAAACTCAGGGTTTAACGGCAGGCTGGAAGGACTTAAGAGCACAAGTAAAAGAAGGAAGCATAGAAATAGAAGGTGCTGAGCATAAATTAACAAAAACAGGAAAAGCTGCAACATTAGCAAAAGGTGGTGTACAAATACTAGGTGTTGGGTTCCAAAAATTAATGATGATGATGGGCCCCATTATGATAGCTTTTGCCGTACTCTCTCCTTTATTAGTAATGCTAGGTAAAAAACTTGGTTTTGCAAATGAAGAGTCAAAAAGGTTTGGAGAGGCAACAAAGAACTTAGAAACAATACTAGAAAATGTGGATAACAGATTTGAAAATCAAACAAGGCAATTGCTTAACTTATCAAGAAGCTATTATGAGACTAGTTTAGCTACTCAAGCTTTCCTTAAAACCCAATTAGAGCTTTCAAAGTCAGTCGTTGATGTAAACCTAAAATTTCTAGAGTGGGAAAGAACAGCGAAGAGGTTTCCTGCAATATTTGAACAGCTTACAACGGATACTCTGCCAGAAGGTGCTAGCTCTTTACCGGGTGCAGCAGGCATAATAGCCCTACTACAGCAGATGATCGATAGTAATGAAGATAATAGAAACAAGCTAGTAAAAGCTACGGTAGCACAAAAACTATTTGGAGCGGCATTAGCTGGCGACACCCATTTATTAAAAGCTTACACACAGGCGGGAGTTGAGCTTGGACAAGATGTTTCTAACGCGCTAGTACATATAGGTTCAGCACAAAAAGAAAACTCAGACATAATGAGTGACGAAGGTCTTGTAAATGCTTTAAAGAATAACTTTACAGTACAGAATACATTAAATAAAGCTTATGCTAATGGTATTACTTTTACAGAGGAATTAAATAAAACTACAAAAGACGAAACAAAGATTAAAGGAATATTAAATGGTATAGATATACGAAGATTAGATACACTAACTAAAAACAGAATAGAAATTGGAAAAGGACAAAAAGTAATAGAGGCTCACAATATTTCAGTACAAGACGGATTAATACTTGCCGAAGCAGATATATTGAAAACACAACAAAGAATAAAAGCTGAAAAACACATGACTGATGCAATGCACGGATCAATAGAAACTGTTGGGAAATTTCAAAGTAAATTTATGCCAAAAACTTCAGTAGATGATATATTGGGATCGTTTACTCAACTTTCTGACGGATTTAAGGATTTAGATGATAAAGGAAAATCATTTTTTGAGGACTTTGACGATGTAACTAATCCTATATCAAGAATTTTTGGTCCCGCAGAGATGAAAACAATGTTAGATGGAGACATTGCCTTAGAAGCTAAGAAAAAACTTTTTAACGAAGTTATGAACGAGTTTGCAAATGCTCAAGAAGTACTCATAGCGATAGCAAATAAACAATCAAAAATAAATGCCCTTCAAAAACATTATAATAGTTTAGTAAAAGCAGGTGGCATAGCAATAATTGAAGAACAGAAAGCGATATCGAAATCGGCTGAACTTAAACAGGAACAATTTGAAACAGAATTTAAACTTCAAAGTAGATCATTCACAAATAATATAGATGAAGCTCGAATAATAGCAAGCCGTATTAGGGCTAGGGGTAAAGATGTTTCTATACAAGAATACTTAAATAGTTTAAGTGAAAGACAATTAGGGTATGGCCTGAAAGAAGTTGATGCTAAAAAGTTACTTGGTTTGTTAGCAAAAGACGAACAAGTTCAATTAGAAACAAAACTTGCTGTTGGTACAGAACAAGAGAGAATAGATTTAGCACAAGCAAAATATGCAGAAAAGAAAGTACTTGCAGAAGAAGCTCTAGCAAAAGCAAAACAAAAAACACTCGAAGAAAGTAGAAAAATAGGAAATATGGAAAGGGGTGGATTAACAGGAGCATTAACTCCTCAACAACAGGCTGTTGCAGCAGTACAAGCCGCAAAAGCAAGTTTAGCCATTGCAAAAAGAGAAGCTGAGGTCAAAAAAGCAACAATGGATATGGAAAAAGCCTTACTAGATGCAAGAATAGACATATTAGCGGCTGATCCTACCTCAGGCATAACCTTTTTAGGTGCTGTTGATATGAAGGAGAACTTAAGACTTACTACAGAGGCAGCAAAAAGTCTCATAGATGAAGGTACTACACACGCAGAGCAAGCTTTCACTTCAGCACTATTAAGTGCTGTAAATACTGCATTTGGTGGTGGAAATTTAACTGCTGCTATATTTGGAGCAATACAAGCTAATGCAGAAACAGATAGCGAGGGTACTCAAATGGTAAGCAATCGTACAGCATCAATTCAATTGTTACAAACTGCTCTTATATCTTACGGTGAAACTCTTAAAGAGTATGGCCCTGAAGGAGAGTACGCCTCAGCATTTTTATCGGGAATAAGTTCAATAACTACTGGACTACTAAACTTAACAACTCAATTTGGTGCTATAAACGAGTTAATGAGAAACGAAGATGGAGGCTTTAAAGGGAACTTTGATCTGGCTACTGAATCAATGGCACAAATGGCAGCAAAAGCTCAATTTGTTGCTAATGCAATTGGAGCAGTAGGTAGTATGATGCAAGCTAATGCTTCACGAATACAGGCATCTTTACAATCACAGATAGATGCTGAAAGGAAACGAGATGGAAAGTCCGCGCAATCTGTAGCGAAAATGAAGGCGTTAGAGGCGAAAAAAACACAACTAGCTAAAAAAGCTTTTGAACAACAAAAGAAAATGCAGATTGCAGGAGCTATAGCAAATACAGCTGCTTCTATAATGCAAGTAATGTCGGCTCCAGGAGATCCTTATAAAGTATTTGGAATACCAATGTCCTATATTATAGGGGCATTAGGTGCAGCTCAAGTAGCTATTATAGCCAGACAAAAGTTTGAAGGAGGTAGTGGAGACGTGGGACCTGCTACTACAAGTGCTTTATCAATAGGTAAACGAGGTAATAGAGTAGATGTATCAAGAGGAGCAAGTGGCGGAGAATTAGGATACTTAAGAGGTGAAAGAGGCGTTGGTATGGCGAATAAATTTACTTCAACAGGTGGAGCTGGTGGCTTAAGAAGAGGGTACGCTTCGGGCGGAGAAGATATACTAGTTGGAGAAAGAGGACCCGAAGTTTACAGACCTACAGGAGGCTTTGAAGTAATTCCAAATGATGCATTAGGTGGAGGAACTTCAAATGTAAACTTTACAATAAATGCAGTAGATGCAGCAGGAGTAGAAGATGTACTACTAAGACAAAGAGGAAATATAATAGGAATGTTAAGAGACGCAGCAAATGATTCAGGAGAAAGATTTTTAGAATCTGTAGATACTGATGTAGTAGGAGTAGGTTAATGGCAGCATTTAGTTCTTTTTCAAATAGATTACCAGATCCAAATTATGCAATAGCAGATACTGGAGAAGGCGGCACAGGGACAGTAGGCCCTGGATTTGCTAGTATTAAAGTTACTGCTACACAGCCAACAGCTGTAAGTATAACAAATAGTGGAAGAGCTACAGCGAGGTCTATAGCAGGACATAGGTGGAAAATATCAATAACTTACAACCCTTTAACAAGAGCTCAATTCGAACCAATTTATACCTTTCTTCTAGAAAGACGAGGTAGATTAAAACCTTTTGAAGTAGTACTACCACAATACAATAGTCCTCAAACCGCAATTACGTGTGCTAGCGGAACTCAGCTAACAGTAGATGGAGCTGTATTAGCAGGGGCAACAAATTTTACAGTAGATAATCATAGCCATGCAAGTACTGGAAGTCTAAAACCAGGAGATATGTTCAATATTACGGATTCTTCGAACTCAAATCATAAGAAAACTTATACAGTAGTTCGAGTACTTAATAGAGCAGACTACCTAACAGGAAATCAACCGCCTGCCGCAGATGGTAGCAGTCACCATAGAATTTATTATACTTCTCCCTCTATAGAAAAAGCAGTAACAAATAACTCTGTACTAGTAACAACAAACCCTGTTTTTAGAGTTATTCAAGAACAAGATGTTAGAGAGTACTCTCTAGGAACAAACAATTTATACCAATTTTCATTAAATTTAATAGAGGCACAGCCGTAAAATGTCAGAAAGAGATATAAATGCAAGTATTAAGGCTAAACTCATTGCAAATGAACCTTTTCAGTATGCTCATTTAGTAAAGTTTGAAAGACCTTTTGACGCAAAAGATGGAAAGTTTCGTACTAATGCAAATAGATATGCGTATTATACTGATGCATCCCATGATATTAAATTTAACGATGGAAATGGAGAACAAACCTATCGCGCAAATAGAATAACTTCTATTGGACAATATTCCGAAACTATAGTTGCACGTGCAACTTCAATGAACCTAACTTTGGCAGCAGAGGATTTAGGGGCAACAGTAGTGGTAGCAGGTTCTATCTCAGCTTCAGGAGCAACCTTCACACCTAGCTCTACTATACTTAACGGAGAGCCTTTAGATTTTGTAGAAAAAGGATTTAAAGAAGGGGATAAAGTTAAACTCACTACAAGTGGAGGAGTTTCTAAAGTTCATTTAATTACTAGCTTTACTTCAAATAATACGGTTTTAGGGTTAGCAGTAACGGGGACAGACACTGATGATGATGCCTTAGCAGATAGTACTAGCACCTTTACTATAACACTAGAATCTGAGGAATTGATAGCAGTACTTCAAGATAGAGGAATAACTACAACTAGTACGGCAGAGTCTAATCCTAATTTTTTACATAGAAAAGTAGATGTACATAAAGTATTTATTGATCCCGATGATGGAAGTTTAGTTGGAAGTGCTAGTATATTAGTATTTAGAGGTATCATTGCAAGTGTTAATATAAAAGAATCTCCTAGCGGATCACAAGTTCAATGGCAATTAACAAGTCATTGGGGAGACTTTGAAGGTGTACAAGGTAGAATAACCACTGATGAAATACATAGAGCTTTAAATCCTGATGGAAGTCCTGCACTTAAACAAGCTATAAGAGATGAGTACTCAGCTGACTTAGGGTTTCTTCATGCGGAAACTTCTTTAAATACTATAGCAACTTATAAAGATTTTATAACTAAGTTTAGAACAGAAAATAAAAGAAGGGGTGGTGCTGCTGGTTTCTTTGGTGGAAAATATGCTGTAACTACAGAGTATCAAGAAGAAATAGAAAGAGAAGTAGACTTAAATATTCATTTAGGGGGTAAACAACTTCCTATAGTTTATGGTGTTCAAAGACTTGGAGGAACTCCTATATTTGCAGATACTTTAAAAAATGATTCAAAAGTTATTTATGTTGCCCATGCTATTTCTGAAGGTGAAATACATGGAATCTTTAATGTATATATAGATGACGTACCTCTTATTTGTACTGATACAAATGATTATGACGTAAGAAATACTACTAATGGTGCAGATAAAGACAGTACTCAATTACAATGTTATGGTAATATGTCTTGGGGTGCTACTTTAAATTCAGAAGTTGTTGAAATCGAAACTGCTAAAGCAGATATTGCTCAACAAACAGGTAATTTACCCGCAGGTTTAACAGGTCAGTCGCTTAATATTTGGTTACAAAGAAACTCTAGACAAGGTAATTCTGATAATGCTGTGTATACGCCCACAACTAGAACTGATATTAACGGACAAGTATTAAGTACTGGAATGGCTAACGGTATGCAGCATGAAGAATCTTTCTCAATTAGTCACCCTTATACTATGGCTTGGAGTTTTCACTCAGGCAGACCGAATCAACTAGCAAATAATCATCTTATAACTATTGCCGAAGAATCTGGTGGTGGATTTAAAAGACAAGCAGATTATTATACAGGAGGGTTACCTTATTGGGCAGAGGGACACAGACTGTTAGACACTGCATACATAATAACAAGATTTGAAATAGAGCCAGATGCAACTGAAATTCCCGAAGTAGAGTATATAGTAAAAGGAAAAGTTTTAGAATGTTATAATTATGATGCTTCTTATATTCCTGATGCAGTTTTAGGTGGTTCAGATGATGCAGCTAACTTTACAGAAGCAGACTTAGTAACCGTTCAATATAGTACTGATGGGACAAGCTGGACAGATGATACTTCTGGATCTCATACAAATAATACTTTTAAAATTTTAGATAAATATACTTTTACCACTTCCAGAGGAACAGCACATACTAGATTTATATTAGATAGAACGCCAAATTTAGGTATTGTTAATGGCACTCCCACAAGAACTCGCCTTAGATTAAAAAGTGGAACTAATTATTGGCACATGGTTACGTGGAATCATGGACAAATTACAAGTGAAACTACTTGGCCAAATGATACATGGAAAACTCCGACTAGCTGGTCAACTAATGGTAGTGGTGAATTAACCGCAACTGTTTCAGGGTCAGATAAAACCTTTTTAGACGTATACGGTTCTGAAAGTGCTTTTTTCCAATTTAGAAAAACTAGTTGGGCAGAGGAAGTTTCAGGATTACAATTTGCAGTTTTAAGAGGGACTTGGAGTGGAAATACTGTAACCTTTCCAAAAACTGAGTTTAGTGGATTAACCGCCAGTGATTTAACTAATACCCAAATAGCAACATCTACTATAATTCCTTTTGCACAAGTTGGTACTGCTATAACTAATGCCCATCAAAATGATATAAAAGGTTGTTTTTTAAAGAATACTACTACAGGGCAGGAAAGAGAAATAATAGATTTTAACACTAGTACTAATAATATTACTATAGAATCTCCATTTTTTACACCCTCATATGATGCTCACAAATTTACTATAACAGGTAGAGGTAGAGATTCAAGAGCTTCTAGTAATCCTGCTATACAAACTTTGGATTATATAAGCAGTAAAAGATATGGTAAAAGCTTAACACACGATGATTTAGATTTAGATTCTTTTATTTCTTCTGCAAAACTATGCGATACTAGGTCTGATGTAACTATAAAAGTTGCAGATGCTGCAGGTGTAGCAGTAGATGATATATTTACTCTAACTCATAATGGGAATAGTGGAGGAAATCATATTGCATCAGGAAAAGTTCTTTCAGTTGATACTACAAACCATACAGTAACTTTAACTCAAGTAATTAATAAATTTTTAAGAAAATACGCAAGTTACAGTACTTATTCGGCAGGAGATATAGTTTATACAACTGGTAGTAAATTTTATAGAGTAGCTACAGGATTTAGTCCTGCAACTGATACCGAACCAACTCATACAAGTGGCACTACAGCTAATCTTGAGTATGTTGGAGATTTTAGTAGTGGTGGAAATATTACTATTTACAAAACTGCAGGAAATGGAACAGCCGCTAGTTTAAATATTAAGAAAACCGATAATCCAATAGAACATAGTTTATATGATTCTGATTGGGTAAAATATTGGAGGTACTATGGGTGGGAACATCATCATCAAAGACATGTAACTAGGCATCAAACAAATTTTATTATAGATAGTGGTAAATCAGTTTTTTCTAATATGAATGCTCTGCTTTCTCATTTTAATGGTGTACTTTCATATGAAAACGGTAAATATGTATTAGATGTTGAAACTCAAGAGTCAGCTCCTACAGCTAGTTTAAATGCTAATCAAGAAAATACCAATCCATATTATATAGAAAAAGAAGATATAATTGGTACTATAAGTTTAAAAGATAACTCACAGAGAATGAGTAAAAATACAATTAAAGCTAGTATAGCTGATCCTCAAAATAATTTTGGGTCTAGAAGTATTACATTCTTTAATTCAGACTTTTTAGAAGCAGATAGAAATGTTCAAAAAACAGCAAACTTTCCTTTTACAGGAATAACAAATTATTATAATGGAAGAATTGGAGCGGAAAAAGAATTATATCAAACTCGATTCTCAAAAGAAATAAGTTTTACTATTGGAGCAAAAGGTATATTATTAAGGGCTGGACAAGTTATTGCTTTTAATTACGAACCTTTTGGGTGGACTGGGAAATTGTTTCGAATTGAAAACCTTGCCTTTGCAGCAAATTGTAATGTTACAGTAAAAGCTCGAGAGTATGATGATAGCATCTATGAAATCACAAAACAGCATGCAAATTTACTTGTTAAAGAATCTGCTGCACAGTATGCCCTTGCAGCTCCTTCAGCTCCTTCATCGTTAACAGCAACAACTAATAAAAGTGGTTCAGTCTTATTAACATGGGCAAATGCAACTGATTTTTCCGAGGTTTCAGACTCTACGGAAATTTGGCACAGTAGCGATAATAATAGAGCAAACGCGACATTATTAGCAACTGTAGAAAAAGCAACAAATTTTGCACATAATCCTGCAGGAGCAGAAACAAAATATTATTGGGTTAGACACAGAAGAATATCTAGTTTAACTCAAAGTAACGCAAGAACAACAGTACACTCTCCTTATTTTCCAACAAGTGCAACAGGAGGAGTTGTAGGAACTTCTGTAGCATTATCAGCTGGAGCAACAAGTGTTAAGTTGCTGCCAAGTACCCATGTAATTGATTGGGATAAGCCGGGCACAAGTGAGTCTACAACAGTTACTTTTACTACTGATATACAGGGTATGGAAGGAACACTTTTCTATGACTTCTTAGTAGGAACAACTAGTAAACAAAATACAACAACATCAACATTTACATTACCAGATGCAGATGAACCAGGACCAACAGATGCTCCAATAAAAGTTACAGTTAAAGTAAGACAGGGCACAGCAAATGGAACTTTATTAGCTCAAGATCTAGTTTCAATTTATGCAATCCAAAACGGACAAGCTACTGTTACTGGATTGTTAACAAATGAAGCACATACAGTAACTGCAACTAATGATGGAACAGTTGGTAGTTTTTCAGGAGCGGGTGGAACATATAAAGTATTCTGGGGAAATACAGAAGTAACTTCTAATGCGAAAGTAACTTTTTCAGTAGTCTCCGAAACAGGAGTTGATGTTAGTATAAATTCTTCTACAGGAGTTTATACTGTAAATAGTATGTCAGCAGATACAGGAACTGCAACATTTCGAGCCACAGTATTAGGAAGTGTAATTGATGGAGTTGACGGCACAAATGATGTAACAAGAGATAGAGTTTATACAATAGCAAAAGCAAAAGGAGGCGCTACAGGAGCTACAGGTGCTGGTGGAGTAGACGCAAAAGTAGTAAAACTAACAGTAGACGATTATTCAATTCAATATGATGCTGCTGGATCAAATCCAAGTCCTTCTGGTAATATGACTTTAACTGCAACATCTCAAAACTTTACCGATGCTTATTTTAAATTTACAGGAGATGGTATATCTGACGAAACCTCGTATAGCGATGGGTCAGGAGCAAATGCAGATACTTTTACTTTTGCTATTCCTACCTCTCATTTTACTACTCCTCAAACTTTAAAAGTAAGTGTACAAGAAGGTAACTCAGGAGGAGAAGTAGCTTTTGATACTATAACTATAACAGCAGTTAAACCAGGTGCTACAGGTAATACAGGTGCTACAGGAGCTGCTGGAGCAACTAGTAAATTAGTGGTAGTTACACCTAGTACTCCGTATCTATCTAAATTTTATGAGCCTGAAATAGAAGGAGATTTACTGATTCCTGGTGCTATTACAGTCAAAGCAAGTACAACAAATACTACAACAGATGGAGCATGGTCAACAAGTGCAGGCACATTAACCAGTATAGATAACTCTCACGCAGCTCCAAGTTGTGTAGTTACTTCAGGTAATTTTGCTGATGGTATGACAGTTACTTATACATTGGCAGGAGCTGATGGAGGTGCCTCAGATTCAACAACCTTAGAACTATTAGAATTTCAATCAAGTGCAATTACATCTGTAATGTCAAATGAAGCACATGTACTTCCAGCAAGTACAGCAGGAGTAGTAAGTAGCTACGCAGGTTCAGGAACAACAATTAAACTTTTTCAAGGAATATTTGCACTCGACTTTGACGGCTCAGGAAGCACGGCAGGGCATTTTAACGTAACAGTAGGAGATACTGCCAATATAACAGAAGGTGCAGTAAGCTCTGGAGGAAGTGGAACTAGTAGACATGCTATTATTGCTGACCATAGTGCAGCCGCAGATGGAACAGATAATTATGTTATAAACTATACTATTAGCGGAAAAGACGCAAAAGGAGACTCATTTAGTTTTGTAAAAACTCAATCACTTACTAAAGCAAAAGCAGGGAATACTGGAGCAACTGGAGTTGCTGGTATGACTTTTGTAAATTCTAATGAAGCACACGTATTTCCTGCTAGTTCGGCAGGTGCAGTAAGTAGCTATGCAGGCTCAGGAACAATAATCGAAGTATTTGAAGGAGCAACAGCACTTTCATACGATGGAACAGGTACATCAAACAGTACTTGGAAAATTACAGCTGCTGCTACTAATATAACTGTCGGAAGTTTTACAGATAGTGGCGTTTACGTAACCGTTGGAAATCATAGTGGAGTTGCAAACAACACAGATCTTAGTAAAATTATTTATACTATAACAGGAAAACGAGCAGATGGAACGTCTTTCTCAGCAACAACTCAACAGTCTTTTTCAAAATCAAAAGAAGGTAGCACAGGAGCAACAGGATCCCAAGGAGCGACAGGATCTCAAGGAGCAACAGGTGCTCAAGGAGCTGCAGGTGCTCAAGGTGCTGCAGGTGCTCAAGGTGCTCAAGGTGACCAAGGAGCAACAGGAGCTCAAGGAGCAACAGGAGCTCAAGGGGCAACAGGAGCAGCTGGAGCAGCTGGAGCAGCTGGTATTACAGTATTAAATACTATGCCTTTTATGATGTGGGCATCAGGAGACGATGGAACTAGTTACTCTCCAAATACAACAAAGGAATCTACTGTTACATTTAAACAA
>VTLG01013069.1_pt1 | contig 26745 bp, 12 predicted proteins | sample 4694571 | NCBI WGS metagenome assembly VTLG01 (sample SAMN12604809, study PRJNA352737) | marine metagenome | biome: ENVO:00000447; feature: ENVO:00000209|ENVO:00000569|ENVO:01000036; material: ENVO:00002151; isolation source: viral sequences binned using virsorter ...
GGAACCTTGATATACGAGTAAGTTGGATACCGCAGATGCCATGGTATAAAATTTTCCCTAAAGAGTATTTATCTCAGAGTTATTTATTGCTTTTTTCCACTAGAACTTGAAGCATAGACTTGAGTTCTGTAATCTCGTCTTTGAGGTCTAGAACTTCATCACGCTTCTTGCTAGCTTCAGCACGGGCTTTGATATATGCCTCGTACGCAGCACGATCCGTATTGACAATAGCATTGCTTTCTGGATCTCTTCCTAGGTGTTTATGATCTTCTACTTTTATTAAACCTTTTTCTTCTCTTGGGTCTGTGATTCCCTGCTCTCTACGAGCATTGATTTGTTTCTCTCGTTCTCTGGCGATTGCCTCAAAGTCTTCCATTATGCCAATGCAATGATTCTTAGGTCTTTGACTCTTGGTATGTAAGGTTGATTATAGTTCTTAAGGACTATCTTAAGTTGGAATCCATCATAAGCAGGAGCATCGTCTAGTGTATACTCATAATCCCCAAAGACAAATGGGTCATTTTGAGGAACGATAAGTCCACTATCGGGACGACCATCCGTGTTAAAGAACTCAAAGTTCAAGTCATCAGTGTCACCAGTATAACCTACTGGTACTAACTTATACATTACCTGTATCTCAGAGAACTCAAAGTTATTGGCTGCGAATGCCACCTTCACACCAGTAGAGGAGTTATCCAATCTAGCGAGTCTAGTGATGTATATAGCAGCGTTCTCATCGCCTATTCCAGAGGTAGGATCAGCGTTGTTAATGAGGTTCGCAGTAGTTGTGACACTCATACGTTGTGTGTCTACTACAGGAGATAGGTGTGTAAGGTCAGAGAAGAAGTTTAACTCTAAGTCTAGTGATTTACCACCTGACATGTTACTAATTTCGTTTTGCTTAGAAGCAATGACCTTAGTAGCAAGGAAGTAATTGATGTCATTGAGTGTGACATCTCTAAATGTAGTGTCTTTAACAAATGAAGCCTCAGCAGTATATCCCGCAGGGAAAGGTCCTGCAGATGTACCAGAAGTACCCAAAGCTCTAGCACTGATGCTAGTACCTGGTTGTGCCTGAGTCTGTATTGAAGGAGTAAGAACATCCCATGGTATATTCTGTGAAATAGTAACGTTGTCACCACCCGCTGTCAATGTCTTATGTGCTTTGACCCCTGTTATATTAAGTCTATATTTGTGAGGACTATTTAATGTAGTCAATCCACCAAATGTAGAAGTATGATGTATGCCATTTATTTTTGTGAGAGGTATTCCTGCTAGGTTATAGCATTCGACAACCGCATCTTTTAAATGAGCTGTTCCAGTAGCAGCACCTGAGTTGGTTACTGGATCCCAATTTCTACCACTTACTGAACCCGCATTATGTCCGACAATATCAATAACCCAATCAGGAGATCCAGTATTAATATTTTCGTATGCGATAATTTCATCGCCAATCTTGAGGAAACCAGGATTGTTCTCGGTTACAGCACCCGCCTGACTTGAGCCAGGACCTACGTTACTGGCGGTACAAGCAGCTGCCTGTGAAGCATTACCACCAATACAAATATGGAAGTTAGCTGCCTCTGTCAAGGTAATCTGTGATACACCTGAAGCAGCAAGAGCAAGTTTAAGTGTAGTATCACCTACCTCAGACTTAACACCACTCATCACAACGTAGTTAAGTGATGACTGCATACCGTGGTTGCTGTGGAATACGTCAATATATGTCTGATCGTTTGTTGTAGCAATAGCGTTTGGTAGAGCACTTATGAATCCACCATTATTCTCTTCTAGTGTTGCGTTGTTTAAAATTAACTTAGACTGGTTGAGAGTTGTAGGTAGAGTAAAGTCTGCTCTGTAAATCTTGAACATCAAGTCTTCAAACTGTGATGGAGTCCATGTAGATGCGTTCTGTGATTTGAATAGAACACCGATGTAAGGTTGCTCAGAGATCTTCTCTCCTGCGTGAGCAGCATCAATGGCATCTTCACCTAGAAGTGAGATGAATACCTTATACTGGTTTGAGTCAGATGTGACAACGATAGCATGTTCTTGCTGATGTCCTATGAATACAGGAGACTCAAATGTAAATGTAGTTGGTGTAGAAGCATCAGTTGATGTAACTACGTCAGTTGCTTTCTTAATTACTTTAGAGAATGGAACGATAGTTTGTGTAGGTGTACCATTTTCTACAGTTCTTATATCAATAGCAACTGGAATTTCAAAGTCTTTCTGTTGGAAGAATAGATCAATCTTGGTTAGATATACACCACCCTCTAGATTTTCATCTTGAATTAAGAATGTCTGTGCTAGTGGGTCAGACCATAGAGTTCTGTTTTGAGTAAACTTCTGCTCATCAATCTGTGCGTTACGTACAGAGATAATAGTCTCTTGTGTAGTTTGTAGAATACCTGTAGCAGCATATTCTGTCTGTGCTGATGACTCAGACTCACCTTGTACCTGTGAATCATTGACTGTATCAGATAGACGGAAAATACGTGTACCAGTCTTAAATTTAGGATTGGTTGCCTTGCTAGGATCTGGTATAAAGAATGTACCTTTAATGAATCCAGATGGATCTGTAATTAATTTTCTTTCTTTAACTTTCGCCCTAGCACCTGAACTTTGTCCGACAAGGATTTCATTCGGGATTGGATTGCCAGAATATGCTCCGAGAGCTTGAGCAGCAAGAGCACTGGTATCAAGGTTGATCCATCCGAGGTTTGCTGTGTAGTCTGAGACCGACGATATATTAACGTTCGTGTATGGGTTCGTCGTGTAGTTATCATTAGGTTCTAATATCCTTAGTGAACATCCAGAAGTAAGACCTTTTACAGTCTCACCAACTTGGAATGGTGTGCTGTTTGTGTCTGCATCATCATTAGGGTTCTTTGTCACCTCAAGTAGTTTAGGTGTAACGAATGCTTTGATATCTACTCCATCAAAGAATGGATAGAATCTTGTTTTTGGTTTTAGTTTCTCGCCCTTAAATTCTATGTTTCTAGAACGCATGTTCTGTATATGCTCTACAGATACAACCTTGTTACCAAGACTTTGCTGTTCTATGATAGGTGTGATCTTATGTCTTACACCTGTTCTTGTTTGATCAGTTCTAATTCTTGTGAATGTTTGGATTCTTGTTCTACGACGCTTACCTTTACCAGTTGTTACACGACGTTGTTCTGATACAGTACCTGACCATGTAGTCTGCCATGAACCCCACTGAATAGGTGTAATACCATTCTGATCAGCATTGAAGTCACGTAGACTTGTCATGTAGTTACCTTCAACCACAGGACCTTGTATAGCAGCAAGTGACTTAGTATCTACCCAGTCATCTGATGCAGGAGTTAACTTGATATCACCGATGAATGTAAACACGTTAAATGGGTTTACGTTCTCAAGAGCAGAAGCATATGGTTGATCAACTAACACTACGTCACTATATGGTAGTGTGATTAGATCACCTGTTTGTTGAATATTCTGAGATGTAGAACTAACAATAAGAGGTAAGTTAGTTGTATAGTGAGCTGGACGTAGATGTCCTTCTTCAAAGTCAACTGACACTCTGTAGTCAGGGTGGAATGTATCACTGGTTGCTAGTGATGCGAAGTTATCAACGATAAATCCATTCTTGAATCTATCCATACCATTGCTATCACGAACAGCAAAGGTTGCTGTCTCTGCCTCTAGTAATGATAGTTGTGTATAATACTCAAGAGTCTTAAGACGAGATTCTAATGCTTGTATATCTCTGAATGTATATCTCTTATAATTTGTCTGCTGAATAGTTACATCTTCGTCTACATTAAACACGTATGGTTTGATAGTGAGCGTAGCAAGAAGCATTGCGTCATCAGGATCGGGTGGTTCTACAGGTGTCTCTGATGGTTCACCTTTTAATATAACAATCTTAGAATCTTTGTTAATACCAACCTTATCAACTCTACCCAAATAATATTCATAAGACAGAATTGTAGTGTCTGCCTGACCAGGTATACCTACTAAGTTACCAGTAAATGCTCTTGAACTAAATCCAAAGTATCCAGTAGTAGTGTGTAGGTAAGGAGAAGTTCTTGTACCAGTACCAGATATTTGATCTGGAACCATAGGACGGAAATCTAAACCACTTCTAAGGGCAAAGTCTCCAAATGTAGGAATCTCTTTATAGTCTTCAGATGAGTATGAGTCAACACTATAGAATCCATCTCCTGATGTAGTTTGGAATCTATCAAAGATAACCAAGATTCTACGAGTAGGAGCTGCGTATCCTGCCTTTCTTACAATACGTGAGTAATCATAATACTGCTCTCTTTGTCCATTATCTAACTCATATGATGATGTGATATTATTACTTCCTTGTCTGATTGTTCCTATTGTGATCTTACCACTAGCAGTAGGAGTAGATATGCCTTCATCTCCTGTGAAACTATTGTCATTTAACATGACATAGTATACCGCAGTACTATTAAATGATACAATTTGTGCCTTAGCACCTGATGAAGCACCTGTTAATATTTGTCCTATCTCAAGTGTACCTATGAGGTTACTGTAATTAAAGTTAGGAATCTCAGGATCAGAATCATCTGATGACTCATATATTGCCTTTAATGAAAATACGTCAGGGCATCCAAGAGATATTTGTTTGTCTTCTAGTCTATGTCCATATCCTGCTGTAGTCTGTGTCAAACCATTAGCTGATGAACCAGAGGTATGATCTACTCTCAACACCTTCATACGTTGTGTTGTCTTTGCTTTAGCAGTTCTATTGCTTGAGTAAACTGTAGCAATTACTATAGCAGCACTTGAACCAGAGTTTAGTCCAGTAATAGAAGCACTAGCATCACCAGCTGATGAAGTAGTTGATATAGGATTGGTTGCACTTCCTACTGTGTAAGAAGTTCCCGCATTGGTTCCTGCGGTAACGATGACCTGAAAGTCATCTGGGTCATTTACATCTCTGAATGTAAGATTTGATCCTGCTGAGAGTGAGAATGCTCCTCCAGTAACTGAGACGGAGTAACTCTTTCTGAAGTATCCCAATGGAGCCACAGCAGACCCAGAACTATTAGTGGAAGTTGACTTAACAGCGTCCTTCGGAATAGGCGATATAAGTGTTCTCTTTTGAGCTTCCCTAATTTGTCCTCTGAGTAAGGTAATATTTCCATTGATTGCTCCATTAGCGATATTGTTTGATGTGACTCTTTCAATAGCAATCTGCCCCGCATTGGTGATTGATGTAACTCTAACTTCATGAGCCAAGTTGTTGTTAGAGAATGCCAAGATATCATTGACTCTTAACTGAGATACAAAGTTAGATAATGACGCAGTTAAGGTAGCAGTTGTATTAGATGACTGACTTGATAATACAGGTGCGTTAGCAGATACTGTTTGTCTTACATCAAGTATTAGGTCAGCAGTAAAACCACTCTTATAGAATGATTTACAGTCAGTAAACTGGAAGTCTGTAACACCATCATTATCACTTGTTTCAATGGTACCAATAGCAGATCCAGGTGCTTCGTCTAAGGCAATCTGTTCATTATGTTGGAATGTACCTGTAACACCTTCAAGTGTAATATTAGAAGCACTACCATTTGTTCTAGAATATCCTGTAGCACCAGATGTCATACCCACATACTTCTTACCAGATACCATACTAACAGCACCAGTTAAGATGATGTTTGTGTATAGATCAACGTCTGCTAAAGCAAGTTGGTAGACAGTATCTGTGGTATCTCTGTTACCTGTATCAAATGAGAATGAGAAAACTCTTGCTTGTCCTATAGCAGAACCAACAGGAGATCCACCACTAGCAATTTTTCTATTGTATAGTTGGATTGTATCATATAACTGTACACCACCATATAAATTATTAATTCTTACATAGTTACCAAAGTCGGATGATATAGACTGTGAATCAGCAGCAGCAAATGTTCTTGGTTTAACTACATCCTTAAATGTGTTAGCTAACTTCTCTGTTCTATAACCTGAAACGTATGCTGTACCTGGTGAGATCTGTACTGCTAAATGCTCCTCTACAGGAGTGTTGCCATCTTGTGTAGTTTGATCAGCAGTATATACACCGTTGTTAAATGCGTCGTTTAGATTCTCTCTTACGTCTATACTAAATCTCTTGACATAATAATCACCAGACTCTTCCTTAGTTCTGATTGCTAGTACGTCATTAATAAATCCTAGATCACTACGTTCTACCTTGTTTTCAATCTTACCAACATTGGTACGTAGTAATTCTATAAAGTCAGCAGAGTTAGGATCTGCTAAGTTCTTTTTAACCAGAGATAGATTGATTTTAAATCTATCAGCACCTGGTGCTGAGAAGTTTGTACTACCTATAGCATTATCATATAGTGTAGCATCTTCGTCAGCTGTTATAATTCTTTCTTCTACCTTAAGTCCCACCTTATATGATGGGTTGTTTGAATACTGATCAAGTACAAGTGTCTGTTCAGCTACAGGTACAAAGTATCCACGAACAAAATATACACCTTTACCAACGTTTGCTGTAGAACCTACTGCTGTACTATTTGAGTTTAATAACTGGGCTAGAGGTGTACCAGCTACAATAGTAGATGTACTGTATGTTATATCTTCTTCGCAAGTTAATATTTCACCAGCTTGGAATGTACTGGTTGTATTATCATCTGCCTTTGTTAGGTATGTGATATAGAATGACACATAACCACGAGTAGATGTAGTAGCACTGATAGAGAAATTAACTCTAGCACGGATGTTTGAAGTGGCACCCTTCACAATCTTGCCATTAAGTGCTTCTCTGTATAATTCTACTGGTAAATTAAGATAATTATTTTGAACTAATACTACTGGATAATTTCTATTCAGCGTGATACCGCCAGGTACCACCATACTACCTTCCTTATAAACACCTTGACCAAATGTATCAATTTGGTTTTGTAAAAGTGATTGGAGGGTAGTAAGTTCTCTTGCCTGTACTGGGAAGCCAGGTTTGAATAATACTTTTAGAAATCCCTTATCATCATCGAAATCGTCGAAATAAGGAGATATATTCAGGTTAGTATTCTGTGCCATTAGAATTCGATTACTACTTTGAGCTCTTCGTTTTGATCAGCAGATCTTGTTATTGGGTTCCTATTGTCTATGTAGAGGATTTCTCCAGAGTTGATTTCAACTTCTCCATTAGCATATCCTGCGACAAATGACAGTCCTAATTCATAGACAGAAACACCAATCGTGATCTGAGTCAATGGTACAGATGATGTACCAAAGTTTTGATCAGGTGTAGCAGTTACAATGTCAGACGATGTTATTTCATAGTTACCTGCAAACTCTACGATATTACCAGAGGTGACACCATCATTTGAATCTTGATAGTATCTCATCACTTTAGTTGTAGAGTCATAAGAAACAACATATCCTTTCGCACCTGTTGTAGTTTGAGTGATAGTTGTGCCAGGTGAAAATGTTCCACTAGGTGCACCAGTTCCAGACTGAGGGAAGATTAATGCTTTGACAGCAGACCTTGTGTTCTGATCTGAAATAGAGGTTGTATTGTAATCATATGGATTGAGAACCAAACCAACTCTACGGAATGTAAGGTCAGTTGGGAAGTCTACAAATGCTGTTGATGTTTCTAGTTTAGAAGCAAACATAAGACGGTAAGCACCGATCTCTCTTGTAGCATCTTTACCATGTCCACCGTTAGGTGGGATGATGACATCGAGAACAGCACCCGATCCACCAGAACCGATGTTAGGAATCAATCCTACATCTATTGTTGCGAAACTGTAGTTAGAACCAGAGTTAGTAACAGTGACATTAGTCACAGATCCAGACTCTACAGTCACAGAACAAAAACCTTGAGTACCACCATTTATTTCCCAGTCACCACGAATAGGTACGTTGGTGTAGGTATCATTATTATAGCCTTGTCCTGCGTTCTCGATAACAACTGTATCAATAGAACCAGGTCCAGCAGCAGCCTGTACTAAACTATTCTCAAGTACAGGGATAAACTCTGTAGTAACAAATTTTAGAATATTATCAGCATCAATAGTATACATATACTTCCAACGATACTTGTACTCAGATGAGTCGTTGGTTTCAATAACTGTTGTTGATGTTCCTGTCGGTTCAACCAATGAAGGTCTACCTCTAGGATATGTGGGAGACTGACCATTGTACAAACATTTGTACACGTTGAAGTCAGAGTTCATCACATAAAAATTTGAGTCATATAGACGAGTAGCACCATTAGCAGTAGTCTTAGCGGGACTATAGTCAGGTTTGTACATGGAATATGTACGACCAGTTCCACCAGTGGTCTCTGTGGGATCTATCCAATCCACTCTAGGTACAACGAGAGATGTATCAGTAATATCTACTCTCTTAAACGCAACTGAATCCGCATATGTCGAACGATGATATGTAAAACTATCAATCGGCTCATTAGTAGGTGGGGAATCAGGTGAACCCCATTGTTTAGCACGTCCAACAAACAAATACACTTTATTTGCGTCCGAACCAGTACTACCGAGAGTGTTGCGGAACGCTTCGGCTGCGTAAATTCTAAATTTATCGGTTACAAGTGCCATTAGTATAGGGCTTTATAGGTTATTTATACTGTATAAACACGGATAGTTGGAAGGATCTCCATATTACCCGATGCGGTCAAATTAACTGGTAGAGTTATGTTGAAAGTTGTGTCACCTGTGCGTGTTATCTTGTATGTTCCATTTAAGGAAGTTGAAGTGTAAGCACCAACTGCGGATGTAAATCTAATATATCTCTCCATACCAGTTTGGAGATAATGATTAGCACCCATTGTTATATTGACAGTGGTTGTTCCACTAGCAACAAAGGTTCCTGATGTAGGTCCGTTAGCATAACCAACTCCAGTACCAGATCCACTCTTCTTATATCCTCTACCATTGGTAGTAACTGTAAATGTCTCTGCCGAGTAATCTACAGAACCATATAAGATTCTTTCACAACCCCATGTCTGTGTTGTATTATTCCAGAATGGAAGTAACAACTCACCGTTAGTTGGGAATCCAACTCCATTATCATAGTATGCGTCAAGAACAGGAATGGTAGCAGTTGTAGTTCCAATAGAACCAGTCAACTGTGTACTGTATAAGAATACACCGTTAGAGACAGCTCTGTTCCTCTGTGTCCTCTCTAAAGCGATTGGATGGTATGGTGTGACAGCAGGAGGGGTATTGTAATTAGAACCACCTTGTAGGTTTTTAATACCAATAACTTTACCACTACCTTGCTCAATAATAGTTTCAGCAAAAGCACCAGATCCACCGCCACCACTAAAGATTAGGAATGGAGCGACCTCATAGTTAGAACCAGAATCAACTATATTGACTTGTACAACTACACCGTTTACAACGGTAGCAGAGAAGATAGCAACATTAGGTCTTAGACCTGTATACTCATATGTATCTAAGGAGGAGGAACTAGCAATAGTAGCAAGTCTTCTGATGTCACCTTCTGACTGTACCTGTAGTAAGTCGCCAGGATCAAGAGCAGAATATGTATCCTCAGTCACGATGTCTAGGTCAGAACCAGTGTAGATATAAATTAATACTTCACTGTTAGCTCTTGGTGCTTCACTAAAGGTTAGTATAGATCCATCTAGTGTGTATGATACTTCAGGTTCCTGATATACACCATTTAAGAACATCACAAGGTTGTTAGCAGGGATGACCTCAGTAGAATCTGATTCTAGTGAGAATGGTTGATCATTCTTCTTAAGTATAAATGTCTTCTTCGTACCGTTCATGAATGGTGCTATAGAATCCATATCTTGTAACTGTCCCACATAGAAACAGTAGAAGTCCATATTACCTTTCGGTGCTTCAGTGAAGTTAATAGTAGATGGTGTACCAGAGTAACTATAAGAAGCACCTAACTCCTGTATGTGTGAGTTCAAGAATAATAGGAACCTGTCATTAGCAGGAAGTGTATATCCTGCTCCACCCACAGTAGCAGCAAACGCAGTTGTTGATCCGTTGAATGTAACTGTAGCTACCTCAACTTGGAATGAGTTTCCTACTGTGCCACCTACGTCAGCAGGATCTACACCAAGTATATCTGTGTTCTTATATCCATCTCCACCACTGACTAAAGTTACACCTGTAACAGCACCTGTAGTTCTTGCCACAATAGATTGTGTACCAGCTGCTGTGCTTGGACTACCACCTGTAAGTGATAGTGAAGGTGTTGACTGATAACCAGCTCCTGTCTCCTGTACAACTATTCCTTCTAGATGTCTACCCACAATAGCAGCTGCTCTAGCAGTTGTAGTTATTGTGTCGGCAGCATTCGCAATAATCTCAACAGTGACATCGTTATATCCAAATCCACCTTGATCGACTGTAATACCAGTGACAGCCCCACCAGACACAGTGGCAGTACCAGAAGCATTGAAACCAGTGTTAGAGGTGATCCTGACAGTTGGGACGTTGTTGTATCCAACACCTCCTGTGATGATTCCGATTGACTTGACATAACCCCTCGCTGCTAATTGTGGTACATAAGTTCCTGCTGTAGTTGGTGATCCACCTGTGATAACAACTGTAGGAGCAGTCTCATATCCATCACCATGATTACCGACTGTACGTGTGATACCTGAGAAGTTACCTTGACTCAATGCTGTATATGCTAGATCCATCAATGTATCAACAGCTGCTTGCTGAGGAGTACATGCTTCTCTAACTCCATAACCATGCTTCACAGCACCTGTAGTAGCACTCAAGAATGTATGAACATAATTACCACCGACTGTAATAGCGTTGCTTAGAGATGACACATATGTGTGTGCTGAGGTATCAGAAGATATACCAACAAAAATTGATATTCTATCTATCTTAGAATCTACAATCTGTAGTGGTTGATCATATGCTCTATCTTTCTTCTGCTTCAATCCATTAGATGTGGCAGATACAAATGTATGTGCTGTCTCGTTTGTAGATGGGAAGAAGTCTAATACTCTTACTCTGAAGGTATCATTAGTTACATTTCTAATCTTCAACCACTTACCTGACACTGGGTCAGTAGAACGTGGGTATGTGTGGTTAGAACCATTGCCATCTTCAGCACATGTGAATGTCAATGAGTCATCGTCAAACTTAACATAGTCACCTGTTCTCATACTATGTCCTACCACAGTTACATCCATGTCACCGTAGGTTGGATCGTATGTAGCATCTGTTACAGTATGGTTGATAATATCTGTACGTGGATATGCGTGGTTAGAAGCATTACTATCCAAAGCACATGTAAATGTGATACCACCATCAGCAATCTTGACACTCTGTCCTCTGACCTTGATATTATATGCTACAACTGCCTTGAATGTATGTACTGTTGTGTTAGTAGATGGAGCAGTGTTCAATACCTGTACTTTAAATGTGTTTCTAGTCACATCTGTGATAGGTGTCCACATCTCAGAGATAGGATCACTTGATCTTGGGTAGGCATGGTCACTAGCATCATTATCTTGAGCACATGTGAATATAACCGAACTATCTGCTATCTTAATTTCATCTGTAGATGATAAACCATGATCCTCACAAGTAACAGTCATGATACCTGTAGTAGGATTGTACTCAGCACTATCCATAGAGAGTGTTCTCTGTGATCTAAGTCCATGAGGTATGACTACAGCACCTGTAGAAGCGGATACAAAGGTATGTGTATGTCCACCACCACTCTGTACAGCATCAGTAGCAACATAACCTGGCTTCCATCTATGTGTTGTGGTGTTAGATGATGTACCAACATTTACAGTGATAGATGTGTCAGTTACAGCAGTAATTGTTAGAGCATCTCCACTAGCAGGGTCACTTGGTCTTGGATATGAGTGATCAGATGTGAATAGATCCATTAAGCACTGATATACAAGAGAGTTATCTGTGATTGTTATGGTGTCACCCACTTTGAGGATATGATTACCAATAAACAACTCAGCAACACCTGTAGTTGGTTCGTAATTAGAGTCTGTGACTGTATGATTGACTAATGGACTAGGTCCTACATTGACTGTGACTGTAGCGGTTGTCTTTGCTATAATTTTCAGTGCCTTATCATAGAATGGGTCTTTACCAAATCTAGGATATGTCTTCTGATCATTGTTACCGTCCATTGAGCATGTAAATGTCAATGAGTTAGGTCTAAACATAATCTCTTCACCCAACTCCATACTATGTGTACCAATGTTCACTGTCATAGATCCAGTGTTAGCATTATATGTGGCAGCAGATACGTTGAACTGTGTATTATAGACTTCCATGTCCATAATACCTGTAGCAGGGTCAAAGTCAGCACCTGTAATCTGATAGTTGACAGTAGGAGATTCCCCTACGTACACTGTAATTGAAGTGCTTGTTCTCGCAGTGATAGGAAGGGATTTGCGGTATGCCCAATCAGTAGATCTAGGATATTTGTGATGTGTAACACTACCATCCATGGCACACTTGAATGTCAATGACATATCATCAAGTTTTATCCTATCTCCTATCTGTAAAATATGATTTCCGATTGTCAATACTACTTCACCAGTTGTTGCGTTGTAAGTAGCACCTGTTACATCAAAGGTTAGAGCATTGGTGCTCTGATATGCTGTGATTGTAGGATCTTTAAACTGTGACTTGGTTGTAAGATTAAGTTCTGGGTATGTCTCGAATGATTCCTGTTGAATTGCCTTCAATACCATCTGACGTGCTTCTTCAAACACATAGAGTGTCTCTGACTCCTCACCCTGTACATGATTACCTACAAAGTACATGTTAAGTGTGTCATATAGAGTATGGTTACCACCAAATGCCACGTTAGTAGCAACTGCGTTCAATACATCTCTTGTATCAGACTTACATTGTCCATCACCTAGACCAGGTGAGTTAAATCCAGTAGGAGCAGTCCTTGTAAAGGCACTCATTGTATTTGTATCAACCGCAACCTCTACAATATTCATTAGAGTGTGTATTGTTGCTCTAGCACTAGCACACTTGTTATCAGATCTAGTAATACCACCATCATACTTCTGTACCTCACCATGATCACCAACTACAGTTACCGCTTCATTGGCAATGACCTGTCTAGCTATCTTGTCAGCCTCACGGAAGGCATAAATGGTATGAATTTCTTCACCTGCTACATGAGCACCATCAACATAGTACTTGGCAGCGTCATATACCTTATGGTTGCCACCAAATTTAGCATTGATAGAAACTGCTTCTAATACATCTCTTACATCATCAACACAGTCCTCATCACTACCTGTGGGTTCTACAAATAGTGTTGGTTCTGTCTTGGTGACATGATTCATCAAGTCAGTATTGATAGCAACAATAACAATATCAATAAGCGTAGCGATAGTGGACTTAGCACTAGCACAACCGTCGTATACGTAAGTAACATCTTCAAAGTACTGTTCATAACCATGATCTCCTGCGACTGATACTGTTTCATTTAAAATTACTTTGTCTATCAGACCTTTCATCTGATTAGTAGCAGCTATTGTCTGCTGTTCTTCACCTTGTACTACACTACCGTATGCTGATGTATAGTAGTAGGCAGCATCATATACCTTATTGTTAGCACCAAATAGTAAGTTGAAAGCGACTGCTTCCAATATATCCATCAAGTCATCTCTACAATCTTGTTCTGTATATCCTTGAGCATGTGTATAACCAGGATAGTCAATAGTCTTGAATAGGTAGTATGCTTCCCAGACAATAAAGTCTTTGTTTGCCATGATCAAGTTATAGGCATCAAAGTGTCTCTTACTTGATATGGTATATGGGATGTCAAGATGCATTCTATCCACCGCTTCTCTAGCGATGAAATCCTTGTTCATCAAGATGAGGTTAGCTGCGTCTGCTACCTTGTTATCTGTAGGTGTACCAAACTCGTTCATCAGTCCCACAGCGATATCTGCTATGATTCCTGCGTTGTTGTCAATTAGTGTTCTAGCATCACCAAACTTATTATTCTGAACAATAGTAGCACTATCGAGTACATTTGTTACAGTTATGTTACCAGTTGCCCCCGATCCCACTCCTAATTTGTTAATAAATGGAACGTTGTTGTATGTACCCGCAGTATAGCCTGTACCTTGATATACACCATCAGTTGTATTCAGGGAGGTGATAACATCACCAAACTGATCTAACTGGAAGTTTGTAGATATATCAGATCTCTTGAAATACATTATGATAACTGTTGAGTTCCTCATAGGAGCTTCAAGGAATGTTATCGTACTACCTGATAGTGTGTAAGAGGTAGGATTCTGTACAATACCGTTGATAGTTACCATCAACTGATTCTTATTTGTAGGTGTTGTTGCTGTACCTCTAGTTCTTAACTGGAATGATGTATTATAATCGTCAAACTCTACAGTTAGTTGATGCTGTGAGTCTGTGGATAATCCTGTAATATCTACAGCAGCACCACCAGCTGTAGCAGATAGAGTAAATGTATTATCATCTATACGGGTAACATAATAGTTTCCTACTGGTAAACCAGTTAAGGTTATACCCTCTCTGATATTAGGATAGTTGCCCACGTTAGCAGTAGGTACATTGCCAGGATTGTCAATAGCATCCCATACAATCTGAGCAAGAACTGTGATCGCTGACTGAACATCGGCACACCCGCCAGGATCCTGTGTAATTGTGACATCGGTGATAGGTAGTAAATTTTGTATTGCTTGGATGGCTAGGTCTCTAGCATACTGTATAGCAGCTATAGTCTCAACTGTCTCACCGTCGATATACACTATAGTGCCACCATCAATATAAGATTCAGCAGCATCTACAGAGAACTTATTACCCCCATAGCGTAAGTCATTACACCATGCGATAACTACAAGACGTAAGTCTCTAGAACACTTCTCACGACTGTAGTCAGGTTTAGTTCCATCGGTTAAGTTAGGATAACTCTGCTCTAACCATGTAATAGTAGTAGAAATGATATAGTCTAGGTTAGCAAGTATAAGATTACGAGCATCTTGGAATCTATCACCTTGAACAAGGTAAGATACTTTCTGACCTGTGATCAATCCATGATTAGCAAAGGTGATTTGCTCATTAGAAATATCTACAGCAGAACTAGATGTACCATCAAAGGTGATAGTCCTCTGATTAATAGGATCTATCTTATCAACAACAGCAGATAAGATCTTTCTAACGTCAAGTAATTGTTTACCAACAACCTGTATATTAGTTGGGACTGTAGATGTATAATCTGGTTTACCAAGCACAAAGTTCTCTATACGAGATAACTTACCTGTGTTAGAGGCAGATGGTTTAGGTACAAAGAAGGTTGTTCCATTGAATGATAAGTTCTCATCACCAAATCTCTGCTCCCACCAGTCGTTAGGATCTGGGTTAGAAGGATTGTAATATGATCTACGTTGATATCTCTTAAATGCTGATTGTGATACAACCTGTGTACCTAAGACTTTAAAACCAGCTGGGTGAGCAGAATTCTTAAATTGGTTCTTCCAGTCCCGTACGTTGATTGGCGAGTTGACAACGTATGAGAACTCTTGGTATCTGTCACTATCGTATATACGCTGATCGTTAAGATCAAGTATACCAGTAGTACGCTTAAACTCAGCAGTAGCAGTGGCAATAGGTGATACAGTAAAGTTAGCGACTGATCTGTCAAAGTCATGTATTTCTCCAAAAGCATTTGATTGTAAACCGAAGACTGGTTGATTAAGAGCAAACTCTCCTAGTTCTATTTCTACAGATAGGATTCTACCTTTAGGATCCCATGCTTTAACTGTACCTCTAGCAGAGAATGAGTCTGTTGATGTACCTTGATATAGTTTCTCTCCAACAAAGAATGACGCAGGAGTCATGGTTACAGTAATTTGATCTCCTAAATCTGTAGTTGTTAAATTAAATGTTGCTGTGCCTCCACTACCGATAGAAGGTGGAGATGTAATAGTTATTGCTGTTCCGTCTAGAGCATTTGATAAAGTTGTTGCTAACTTGAGTTGATTGCTAGCAAGTCCATTAGCAAGTGTAGGTGATATAGCATAGTAAGTAGTACTTGTGTCAAATGGAGCTGGAAGTGTACCATCTACCTCTACTAACTGTACTTTTGTACCTACAGGAATCTTAGTATCGTATGGGAAGTTAAGTGTGCTATTAGATTGTAATGGAACGAATGAGTGTGTGATTCTTGCTTGTACAGCAGGAGTAGATGAATAACCTCTACCTGGATTTGCTATTGTAATTGCCTGAATAACTTCGTTGTCAATAATAGCATCCATAACTGCACCGCTTCCACCTCCACCAACAAGTTCGATTGTTGGTTTGGTAACGAATGATCCCCCACCGTTTGTAACAGTGAAGAAGTCAACGATTTGAGTTCGTGTGAGCTGTAGATTATAGTTTGTATTAACGCTTGGTTTGAGTGTTCTATCATGACTGTAGTTGTACGTGATATTATCTCCACCAAGACTTATGATCTTACCTAGATCACTAGACTTGAGAAGTATAGAAGCACCATTTCCTGTACCCTGTTTAACTGTAATAATAGGAGGATTCTGGAATCTAGTTCCCGCATTCTCTATTACAATAGAACTCACAGTCTCATCTGTAACCTCAGCACGTAGTACAGCGTTAATACCTGTACCACCAGAGATTTGAACATCAGGAGCAGATAAGAAACCTGAACCAGAGTTCTCTACAATTACAGCATCTATAGAAGCATCTATCGTTGTAGAAGTAACTGCTTTACGTACAAAGTCAAGTGAGTCAACTCTAAGAACAAAGTCATCAGCAGAACTACCACCTGTAATGTCCTCACCACGAATAGTAATAAGGTCACCTAAAGAATAGGTACTACCACCACTTAATACATTAACAGTCTGTACGTCTTGATTAGACGCAGAAATGATTACTTGAATTGATACCCCAGTACCACCCGTAGGAGATACTGATTCCTGTGAGACAGTGTATGTACCTGGTGTAAAGCCAGCACTTGTGTTCTGACTATTGACGCTAAGGGTAGCTACACCACCGTAGAATGGATCATCAATAAAGATTTCTGGGGCAGTACGGTAATTACTACCTCCATCACCATTTATAGCTATATTACTAATGGTTCCTATCTCAGGACCTGATGAAGGAACGATAGCAGCAACGTTTGCTTGCTCTCCTGATATTGCTGTAATCTTTGCTTGGTTTGATCCTGCGAATATCTTATTACTGTTAGCATCAGCAACAGTGAACATCAAGAAACCACGACTAGCAGCACCTACTAGGTTATTACGTAAAGGTTGTACTCTTAGTGTAGATGTATTAGGATTCCAACTGATTACTTTACCTCTAGCAGTGTCACCGTCTAAAACTGTCTTAGATGCTATAACGTCACCAGTATTGAAGTCACCGAATATCTCATCTAGTGTTAAATCTACGAAGTCAGGCATAGAGCAGACAACAGCAGGAGGGTTAGCACCGTTATATCCTATACCAGCTTCCAATATTGCTACGTCTTCCAATTTACCTGAGATAGTAGCTCTTGCTGTAGCACCACCACCTGATCTATCTACACCTATAAACTTAGGTAAGGTGGAGTAGTTTCTGCCAGGATCACCAATGTTGATACTAGCGATACCACCTGAAGGGAATATAGAGTCAGTAGAATATGATATTTGATTACTGATTGAATAGTTATTTTCTGGTTCCCTAGCAAGAATGAAGTTAATTGTAGTCTCTGTAGGAATTGCTGTTACTGTGTTGGCACCTAAGAATGGATCATTAACTACACTTAGATAACTACCATCTACGTTACCATTGATATCAAAGTAGAATAACGTGCCAGGTACACCAACAAGTGAGATAGTAATAGATACCTGTTGTCCTGTAACTGGGTCATTCTCAGCATCAACAATATTCTTATATGTGAATACGTTAGTATTCTCTTTATCAAATGTAAATTCTAGTCTTCTATCAGCATTGGATGAGTCTGTGGTATTAAACTTGTATAAGTGACCTTGGATAAGATCTAACTTAGGTTCCTTACAGTATACCTCACATGCTGTAGTAATAGCAGTGTCAGTTAGAATACCAACTGCTTTCTTAAACTGGAATCTTCTTCCTGTGCTTGTATTTGTGACTGTATGTGTGCCATCATATGTGCTAGGGTTAGTTCCTGTGATAACAACCTCATCACCTATCTTTAATTGATGGGCAGTTGACGCTCTAGCAGTAAACTCTTGATTAATAAGAGTAGGTGTTATGTAGAATCCATTGACACCACCAATATCGCTAGTAACAACTGGATCTAACTGTTCATTGTTGTAATATCCACTACCTTCCTTTGTTAGAGTGACAGATGACACCTCACCACTACTATTAACAACTATAGTAAACTCAGCACCCTCACCTGATGAAGCAGAGGTATTAACAAGAGGTACTTTAGTATATGTGCCAGGTATACCACCACTACCAGCCATTAGTGTCCAACCATCTTGTACTATACCACCAGTTTTCTTGACGTTACCAATGTCTATAGAGAATCCTTGACCTGTTCCACCTATATTTGAGATGTTAGCAGTAAGTACATCTCCGTTAGTATAATTCTTACCTTCATTCGTAAAACTGACCGCTGTAACGGTGTTTCCGCTAACTGTGATAGTAGCAGCAGCATTTGCTCCTGTGCCTCCAGATAGAGGTATATTTGTGTAGCTTCCATCTGTTAACCCTGTACCGCCAGTTATACTTATATTTGCTTGTACAACCCTTCCTGTTGAACTAACAATGAAATTAGTTAAATCAAAGTATTTAAAGTGATATTTGTCGTATATAATCTTTGTATCAATTTCTCTAGTGTATTGGTTGTCTCCAATCGCAATATCAACCGTATCGCCAATTTTTAGGTAATGAGCAGATTCAGTAGTGATAGTTCCCGTAATTATGTCTGTAGTCGAGTTTACAGCAGAAACAATCGCAGAAGTTCCCGATCCAGAGATTTTAGAGATTCTAGCGGATATACCGCTTCCTCCAGTTCCCGTTTCGTCAAATATGAGTCTATCGTTAACTTTATAGTTAAAACCAGGACCTTCGATCAAGTATTGGTCTAATCCGCTTGAGAAGTACCTATTTGTCGCAGCAACGAATAATGAGTCAACAGAACCACCTTTTACAGATGGGAAGTAATCAAAGTAACCAATACCAACATCTACGAAACCTATGAAGGTAGAATCGTCTTCTAAGACAATAGGAGTTGTAGAATCTTCCATAGCGAGTATATACTCGATTGGGTTGCCTTTATTCTTTCTTCTGACTAATGCTGTGTCTGTAGCAACATATGGTCGCTTATATCGAACTGCGTCTTCTGTAAAGTTTCTTTGGAGTCCATTTCCCTTCCAGTTGATCTCATCCGCTTCAGAATAGAAATTAGGACCTACAAAGTAAGGAAACTTCGGATTTCCAGTTGTTCCGTCTAATGTACAGAAATATGCGTATACACCAGCTGGATATTCGGGAGTTACGCAGAATCGACCATTATACTGATCTAAGTCGCCTAATCCTTCAACATATTCGTAATCTTCAATATATGTTCCCATCTTGTCGATATTCGCAAGATCATTACCAACCAACGCATCTCTAGTCGCTCTGATGCGATATGAGCTGATCATTTGCTTTAATTCATTATATGGGTTCTTATTCTCGTTATCTGTGTATGCGTAAGGTCCGTAAATGGGATTTCCGTCAAATGCCCATCCTAAGATTGGTGAGTGCCTTGTTGGGTTCAATTCTGCGTATGATGTGTCACTTACGTTATCTCCAAGTAAGAAACGCATCTTTTTAGGATTATAGAGGTATCCATACTCTCCACCGTAGATTCCGAAGTTAGAACCTCTCATAGAGATACCATTGTTGTCATCCGCAACTTTAGGTCCTACAAACAGTGGATCTCCAATCTCATCCGCACTAGCAGCTAAGTTCTTGGTCAATACTGGTAATTCAACTTGGAATGTAGCTCCAGAACCAGGATACACAATATCGACAGTTGTAGTTCCTGAAGTATAACCTATACCGCCATTTGTCACAGTAATGCTTGTAACTTGTTGTGTAGATGGATTTACAGTAGCAAACGCAACCGCACCGACTCCATCACCACTAATAACAACGTCAGGAGCACCATAGTAGTTACTACCACCAAATGTTAGGATAATAGATACAATTCTGCCATTTACGATAGATGGATAACCTACAGCACCAGATCCAGATATTAGAGTAACATTTGGTCTTTCATTATAATTAGTACCCGCATTTGTGATTGTTATACCCTCAGCAGTCAATCCACCACGAACAACCGCTGTAGCAGACGCACCTTCTCCTCCACCACCAGATATCACAACAGTAGGGATAGATTGGTATCCTGAGCCAGGTGCTGACACAGATATAGCAGTTACGACTCCTGCGGTAATTGTAGCAGTCGCAGATGCTTCAACTTCAGGATTTCCTCCTACAATACCAACTGTAGGAGCTTCCGTGTAACCAGATCCACCATTATCTACGTTTACTTGGAATAACGCACCAGATACACTTACAGTCGCTTCAGCAGACAATCCTTCAAATTCCCAGAGGCAAGCTCCGTCTTGTACTGGGTCTGCAGTAGTATGTGTAGGTTCAGTTCCTAATTCTGCGGTTTTACCGCTTCCTAAGTTTTTATATCTGTATCCTAGTGTATTTCTAACTCTTTGGTTGAGGAAGAACGATGTACCTGTTCTATGGAGTGGTTCAAACTCTACAATCGGAGGATTTGTAATATCATACCCAGATCCCGCGTTTATTACAGTAATTGACTTTACACCACCAAATAACTTTGTATCGTTTGACTTATAAGAGAAAAACGGTACACCATTCACACCAATACCAACTTGACCCACAGGAGTCGCAGTTTTGATTGATTTGGTGATTGTTTCTAGAGGAATGCGTTTTAGATACCTCTGGTTGCCAGGATCTAGATCATCCGCACCAAAAGGTCCTATTTCGTGACCAGGCACACCTGGTGACGCTACAATGGCATGTTCAGCAGATCTATAAACATTTTGTACGTCAGATGGTGTATCTTGTAATCCTAGACGTATAGATGTGTCAGATGACGTAGTTTTCGCAAATTCACGTGTAACTAAGAATGGTACGTCTACACCACGGATAGGAGTGCTAGGAATTAAGATACTAAACTCATTTCTGCTACTTACACCTCTTACAGTGAAAGATGAGTTATATACGTCTTCTGGAGCGTTCAATATGATAACTGTATCCTCTCTTCTCAGTCCATGCTCTTGCTCAGTCGTAATATTCGCTACAACACTACCATCTGGGTTTGGTGTGTCCAAAACTAGCAATGTACCGTTCAATAACTTCTTAACGTTGTATATGAAGCTTTCCCAGATAGGATCTAATGAATCGAAGCCTGGTTCTGATGGTGTGGTAACTTTTGAGTCCTGTAAGTAATATTTACCGCCACTTACGATGTCTATTCCTCTTGTACCGCCAAATACTGTTAAACTGATCCTAGATCCGTCTCTATTGCTTTCTCCGTAGATTTCATAAGAAGATGTAACCTCAGAACCCGCAATATGGGGAGCAGCTACTGAATTATGCCTCGCACGAGTACATCCAAGGAATTGCGTTACAGTCTTGTCAGTATAATTGATAATCTCGTCATCTATACGAATAGAGCCTCCTGATTCAGGCCATCCGATGGTAGAGTCAACAGTTACGAAGTTTTCACCTAAGTTGGAGCTTAGATCTTCAGAAAGGAGCGTCTTATACGGAGTTGTGAAACTTCCATCGCCATTTTCCGTATCTACATCCAATTCATAGATCTTTCCGTCTTCGGTAAACACCTCAACTACGGATTTTACGTATATACGTGCGGAATTTACATTTGTGTCGTTTGGATCGTTCTCTTGGTACAATACTTGTCCTGTAAGTTCTACAGGGTTTCCGCTTACCGCTGTAGCACGAATAATCTCCCTTACAGTGTAAAATGCATCACTAGGTTTGAATATTCTGTCTTTAGGGTACTCAATAACTGCTTCTACACCAAAGAGCACTCTCATTAGGTATTTGAATGACCTAGATGTACCCTTAGCAGCATAAAAGTCTTTAAGACGCTTAGTAACTGTTGATTGTTGTATCTCAGGAGCAAACTTGCTTGGGAATGACTCAGCAAACTGATCTCTGAACCTTTGTAGTAAGAATAGAGGTAAAAGGTTGTTTAGGTTGATGACTGTGGCACCAAAAGCATGGATAGCTGGTGTTGTTGAAGTAAATGTGTACTCTGATAACAAACCAACCTTAGTGGTGGCATGAAAACCTCTTACACAGTCTCTAAATTGTGTTTGTGTCTTTTCTTTGTAGTATATGATCTCTTCGTCTATCATTAAGAGACCTTCCTTTGGAAAATCCCTAGTATTTCCTACATCTATTACTGTAGCGTCTAAAGTTATCCCAGAGGACGCTGTAGTCGACTCTACGAGGTCGTTAAGTCGGTCTATGTTATAATATTCATCTAGGTTCTGTATTACATCAACTGGATTACCTTTTAATTCCAGTGCTTGATAGTAATACTTTAAAAATTGTATGAAGTCAGGATAATCGTCCTTGATAAACTGAGGTATTTGTTCCTCTAGTCTATCTGAGACTTTTGTTCTTGATTCTGGCGAAACCGATGCATCAATCGGGTCAACTGTAACCTCAGTTTGAGGTGTGACCCACGACGCAACTTTCCACGACGACTGTTCAGCGGGCATTACTAACTATAGCTCGATTCTGGTACTACACCTGTTCCAGAGGTATTAGATCCACTGGAAATTTCATCATCAATTACATTTACCACTAGATTATCTATACCTAGTGTCAGATATGTTTCTCTGAGTGAAACTAAATCATTAGATTCGGGATTTACGGAGAATTGAATAATATTATCAGTAGAGTTCACAACTTCAGTAATTATAAGGTCGTTGATAGTAAGTTCTCCGCTAGAGTAGTCTAGTGTACCCCAGTTACCACCAATATACTGTTTTGAACCATCTGTGTTTACATAATAAAGACGGATAGTTCCTAATCCATCATCATTTAAGTAAAATACCTGATTTCCACCATCAGCACGTTTGAAACCATTAGTTTCTAGTGTTGGTATCGCTTGATCCGCTTTTATTCTGTTACCATAGCAAATTTTGTAGTTAAATCTCTGATTAAGAGAAATAATTACGTTTTTACGCATTTTCACTTTTGTGATGTTGGATGTGATGCTTGGTTCCGCATCATCTATGATTTTTTGAATTTTAGAGTACTTAAACTTACCACCAAATTTGTTAAACTCAGCAGAAGCGTTTAATGTCTCCATTGTGCGGTATATAATTTGTTTAATCTCGTCCTGATCTCTTCTTGTCTTATTTGGGTTGAAATAAACGTAAGTTGCCAAGTCAATAAACAGAACAGATGGATCCATGATCTTTGGTTCCACCGCACCTACTGAATATGAACGTATTTTCTTTGCTACTGCGTCTTTTTCTGATATAGAGAGACGATCTGCGTTTTTAGGTTTTATTACGACAATGACTTTACCGTATTCTGGTGGATCTGCCTCTTCACCACCAAAAGCAACGATAGATTGAACGTTAGGATATATCTGAGGGATGATTGCCTCGTAATCCTTAGTTGTTACTGCTCTACCGAAGCTAGAATAGAATTTAGGGGCAGAATACTTGATACTATCAATCGTTTCTGGGTCAGCACCGCCATCAGGAGGTGTTGTAAGTGTTAAAGTGATACCAGAAGTGATTGGAGCGTTACGTGAGTCCTTTACGGTGCCCGCAAACGAGAAACCACTCAATCCATTAGGCTCTGCTCCTATGGAAGTGGGGTAAGTAACTTCAATTACATCTCCATTGACTAATGCTTCACCTAGTATGCCATCACCAAAGATAATTTCTGGTTTCTTTTGTTCTGACTCCTCTAGGAAAAAGACTTTACTAATATTGCTTACTGCTGTTATGTCTGTTGCTTCAAGATATGCATCAGTGACAGTTCCACGAGTTACTTCAACAGTCATAGACGAAGTATCAGCATTTAAGTTTGCTAGTATGAACCTTTGTCTATCTGATTCTGTTTTTACGAACGTGTCAGTGATGAATATTCCTTCATATGCTAATACACCAGTGAATGTTGCTGTACCATCTAGTGTATTGACAGATACGATTAAATCTTTGGGTATGGAGAAGATAAAGTTCTTTCCACCGTCTCCTGTAAAGGATGCGAACACTCCTCTGTTGATTTGTACTGATTCTGGATATCCTCTACCATTAGCCCCTGTGCCATATATTGTCTGTACGACCACTGTAAACGTCGCACGGGCACTTCTAGCACTTCTTGGGGTATATCCTATCAGTTTAGCTAACTTTACTACGTTTTCTCTTAGAACTGCGGTGTCTAAGTAGTTCTCATTGATTGCTAGGTTAGCATTAATGGAAGAATAGTATGTATTATAGGCAAGTACGTCTAAAAGAGTTGACAGAGAGGATCCTTCAAAGTCATAATCCGAAAATTCTGCTTGTCCCTTTAAATATGCTTTCAGTTGTGCTTTAATCTCGCCAAATTCTAGCGAGTTGACTTGAGTTAGTGCCATTACCTCTTCAGTATAACTTCTAGTGTGTCAATCACATTAGGTAAACCTGTGATTAGGTAATATATCTCAACTCGTAGATCGTTATCTCTTTCATTGAACTCAGTTACCACTCTGTAGCATACTACACGTGGTTCGTATAGATTGATGATATCTTTTATCTGATCTTCAATCAACGCAGAGTCGCCACCTACGTAGTTCTCAAATAATGCTCCTGTTATGTTGCCACCGTAATTCGGCAAGAATGGTTTCTCGTAAAAGTTGTATCGAACAATGTTCTTTACAGCTTCCTTGATAGCATTCTCGTTCTTTAAAGTATTAACGTCATTGGTTACTGGATTTCGTCTAAATGATAGATCAAAATCCTTAAACGCACGACTGGGTAGAGCACCCGAACTTGTCATATAACAATGTATATTGCCTCAATGTTTATTTAGACACGTTTTCAAAGGGTTTTCGTTTCTTTCCTTGTCTATCACTACGAGGATCAGTAATCAAGTATCTACAATACTCATTTCCATGGTCGTAGAAGTGATCTGACATATCTACAGGCACATTTGCGTTTCTTTTTCCGTCTACAATTCTATTTGCCTTGCCCACGATAAATTTTCCTTGCTTTGTTTCTTGATGTAGCAGAGTATTTGGAATGTTGTCCTTTACCCTGTCTTGTTTTCTTTGGTTTTGATTCAATACTGTTTCCAGTGTTCCATGTTACTGCCATAATTTATCCTGCGAATACGTTTGGTGATCCTGCTGCGACTGATGTACATGTCGCGTCTCCTACTCTACCACATCCTTTACCGTTTACAAATACAGTACTACTCCCAGTAGCTATTGCTGCTGAGTGTGGAGGACATGGGTCACCTGGTAGTAGGTGTGTTGTATTGTTGTCTCCCTGTCGAGAAACACCAATTCCATTAACAAAGACGTTAGAAGAACACCCACTTCTGGTCATTCCAGTACAGTGAGTCACATCTGCGTCTCCTTTTCGGGTAACTGCGGGCATTTTACTTCTGTTCTCTTGCTTGTAACATATGTAGGTAGTCTGTAAACCTACTCATTTTGATATGATCGTTCACATCATGTGGTTCTTCGGGATTTTTGGGGCAAAATTTGATTACATGGTCAAATTTTTCGGGAATATCAGAGATTCTCGTATATTCTATCAACTCTGTGCCCTGACGAATAGTAAATTCGCCTTCGAGGGCTAGAAATTCTGCTTCCATAGTTGTTTTTTCAATTATTTATCCTATCGTTGCGAAGCAACGACGCGATTTTGGGGTTTTCAATACGAAGTATCAGTAATCGCCAGATTATCGTCTTCGTCTAGCGTAATTTCTACGTAATTTAACTCCGTATTGTAGGTATACAGAAGTTTTTCCCAGATTTTATGGAAATCTTCCTCATCTACACCCCTCATTATACATCTATCTTCCCAATAGATGTGATAAATCTTAGAGTTTTTCAATAGAGTTGATTCTTTTGTCATGTTCGAGTACTACGTCTACTAATTTTTCGTAATTTTCCTTATTTGGTCGCTTCATTAGAAGCTCCATGCTATTAAGGCGGGTCTCTAATGCCTCAATTTGTGATTTGAGAGCGTAGAAACAGTCAGATATCTCTTGCTGAGTCATTCTTCTATATCAAAACTCCATTTGATATGCTTAATGTAGTCAAAAGTACATGATAAGTCTGCTTCACAGTCAAGATCATACTTACGATCACATAAAAATCGCCTCAATTCGTAAACTGAAGGAAATTTACCTTGCTTAATGTGATTCTGGTCGTAAAGAATGTACTTCATACCCTCTAGCTATGTTAATCTTATCTAATTATAACACATATTATGAGCAAGTCAACACAAATTCACAAATTCTTTAGGATTATTTAAGGATTTGTCCATGTGAGCATCGTTCCAATGCCTAATATTACCCGCAATGATGAAACAGTTGGTCACTATGAGTTGAATAAAGATAAAAGTACGTATGATCGCTATAAAATCTGCCTCTCGATCAGACTTTCCAGACTTCTCTCCGAGTGCTTTTGCCCAAATTCTCCACATTAACA
>VTLG01015762.1_pt1 | contig 26741 bp, 33 predicted proteins | sample 4694571 | NCBI WGS metagenome assembly VTLG01 (sample SAMN12604809, study PRJNA352737) | marine metagenome | biome: ENVO:00000447; feature: ENVO:00000209|ENVO:00000569|ENVO:01000036; material: ENVO:00002151; isolation source: viral sequences binned using virsorter ...
TCAAATTTCAGAATGTCAGATTTCAGATCACTGGCCGAGCCATAGTGAGTCTGGAGTCCAAAGCCTCACCCTTCCACGGTGGGCATTTCCATCAACCCCTAATTAACATGACTTTTTCAGAAAAGCAGGTTCAGCTTTTAAACGAACCCATCAATAGAAACAATGTTTCAGAGCGTTGGGCCGATAAGGAAAAGACGTTTAAGCTTTCTTATGTTGAAGGCTGGCACGTTATAAAAGAAGCAAACAGAATTTTAGGTTTTGACGGTTGGAATAGTGAAACCGTTGACTTAAGAATGGTTTATGCAGATGAAAAAGTTGTTTCCTATATAGCCAAGGTAAAGATCACGGTTGGAGATGTCGTTAGAGAAGGCATTGGTGCAGGTCATGGCCGTATGGGTGGTATTGGTGACAAGCATGAATCAGCAGTGAAGGAAGCCGAGACAGACGCAAGGAAAAGGGCTTTTATGCAATTTGGAGATCAGTTTGGTCTGTCTTTATATGACAAGCATCAAGCATGGGCAAAGAAAGCACCAGCTCCAAAAGAAAAGCCTCCTGTCAAAACAGCACCACCAGAGAAAGATGACGGCGAATCATTAACAAAACAGTTTCTTGCTTATTTAGAAAAGAACCCTAAAAAAACAAAAGCGTTAAAAGAGAATTTAAATGATCGCTACGGTCAAGGAAAGATCAACGAAAAGCAACGTGATCAAGTGCTTCAGGCGATTTTAGAAGAGGAGGACAAGGCTACATGAATATAAGAACTAGACATTTGCTTCATTTGAATTTGAATCAATCTAAAATATTACTTTCTTTAGTTAAGAAAGAATATGAAAAGAGTGAATCATTAAACTTTAATGATCTTTATTATCAAGCAGATTTACTAGAACTTCTTAGTAAATTAACTAAAAAAGTTGCAGATTTAGAAGCAGACGGAGCAGCTCAAACAGACTTAAGAAAACTAAACCGTACTAAAAAAGAAGGGGTTTCCAAATGATTGAATATTTAAGACCCAAAGACCTTGCTAACCGTTACGGGATTTCGCTATTCACGTTGCAACAATGGAGAAAGAAAACGAGAAAAGGGGAGGCAACTGGGCCTCCATTTGAGGACATCGGCTTAACACCGTTAAAACCTTATGCTCCTCGGATTCGTTACCGACTCGTTGATGTCATCGAGTGGGAAGCGAAAAACAACATAACCCCAAATTCTACGGACTAACCCAATGGATTCTGCTTTTACAGCCCGCTTTCGTCTTATACCAAATAAGAAAAGGAAAAGCGGCAACGATTGTGATCGTTACTTGATTATTGATTTCACCCCAGAAGATGCTAAGGATGCAGCTAAATGGTTGCTTGCTCAAGCTGAAAAATGTGAAGTTCCAGGTGGATCAACAATCAGAAAATATAGCTCTCGTACCGATTACGATGAAATTCCTGGTTTTACCTTATTCGGTAGCCAGTGGTCTATTAATCCTGATTCTAATGATGACTGGACAGACGGTAGAGGAACAATTTCTCCTAGAGCCTAAACATAAAAAAGCCCCTCAAACGAGGGGTCTTTTCTTTCCAATGCAGACCCTACGGTGGGTCTTTTTTTATGGTAGCCCAATCAATCCAGTTTTTTTTTTTTTTTACGGGTGTAGCACAGGCCAGCTTTGCTTTTAGAACATGGATCTCCTGCAAACAACCCGCAATGAAGCGGCATTGCTCATGGTTCTGCCTTGTCATGGCTTCGGCGTATCTTTTTAAATAGTCAATATCCTGTGAAGCATGAACGGCTCGGATCTCTGTTTCCATAGTTAATTCTTCTTCTAGCGTTGGAGTCATATTTTCAACTAATTCCATCAACATGGAAAACTCTGGAGGAACTTGAGACATGCTTTTCTTTTAGTTCTAGCAATCTTTTCTGCCAATTTCCATGAGTAATTTGTTGCTGCCTTAGCCTTTTGCAATGAGGGCAATCACACAATTCTATCAAGATCTGCTCCCTTGGCTGCTAATCCAGTATAAAAACCATGTAGCTTGTGTTCCTTCAAGTGCCTGCCGTCAAGGACATACCAACGCTCCATATCTAACATCCTTTGTCTATCCTCTTCCAACCATTCTGTTTTATACATACTCATTGCAGTTTTAGCGTTCGATTAGGCCACAGTCTAGCCTCTATAAAGTCAACGTCTGATTGATTAAGACTGTTGTTATTTTGTTCGGTAGCAGATTCAAGAACCCAAAGTGTGAAGCGTTTACCTTGGTTGCTGCTAAAAAATAATTGTTTCATTGGTGGAATATATCTGATAATGATTAGACTTGCTTTGTAGTTTCACAATGCAAGCTGCTTATTGAACATCTAAGGGATTGGATTTGTTCGCTATTAAGCCCTTGAAGTGGTAGAGGACTTTAAGGGTTTTTTAGTGTCCACGCCAATTTCTAGGTTTATTAGCTTCAAGCCTTGTTACTTCACGCTCTAAATTATTGAGTCTTGAAAATATTTCCCTTATATCTCCTTGACGGCGGCTAGATCTGTTTGCCAGCACCATTAACAACGCCGAGACGCTTGCACCGACCAACGCCGCATAGATTTCATTCATGTACGTTAGGCCAAGTTTCTCTTTGAATCCTAACCCATTCTTTTTGGGCTTTTACCATATCTGGCTTTGAAACATCTGGGTCATTAATGATGCTCCATAGCTCAATTCTTTTATTTATAGATTCAACGCTTATTCCATAACTCTTAGAAATAACCTCTTTCTGCTCTTGGCTTAGGAATTTCATTACTTTTTATCCATTTGTGTCTAATGTAGGCATGTTTACTCGTTTTTCTATGGATGCCAAAGAAAAAGTCAAAAACCAAGACACCGACAACAAAGAAAAAAACAAAAAAGGGGTACTAAATAAACTTCAAGAAATTACTCCTGATAAAGAAGAACAGATCCAAATCATAGGTGTAGCAGTGCGTTTGGGCATTGTTGTGTGGTCTGGATTCTGCCTGACTTTGGCGTACGTAGATCTACCTGGGTTTAAAAAACAAACATTTGATCCAACTTTTATTGCCAGTATTTTTACATCAACTCTTACAACTTTTGGCGTTCAGGCCTCATCTAAAAAAGGCGGAAACGGAGTTAGCAAGGAGGATATAGAGAAAATGATCTCTTCAAATAGTGCAGGAGTTCAAACTATTAGAGTGGAGACACCTTTAAAAATTACAGGAGCAGAAGTTGTTAAAAAGACTGATCCATTAACAAACAGAACTATTGATCCTCAGAGTGGGAGGTTGACATGATGAGTGAAGATCTTTCGATTGATGCAAGACAAGAAACTAGAATTGTCTGCACCGAAATGAAGCTCAAAAGAGCAGAGGAAAAGATAGGGGATTTGGAGGATAGAGTTAGACAATTAGAAAAAAGAGTATTCCAAGCTGCTGCAGTGGTTAGTGCTGCTCTGGCATTATTAGGATTACTAGCACAGATTTCAAAAGCCTACTTATGAAACGCTTCCTTTCCCTATTGCTTTTATTAGCAGCTCCAACAGCACAAGCTGACATCAGCATCAAGCACATAGCCTCAACAAGCTTAAAAGTTGATGGGGCAGCAGCTCAAGCTATCCGAGTTCCAAGCTCTTACGCTGTCTCTGGTAACAACATGAAAGTTACTACTGGCGAACATTTCGGCAAATTAATTGCTCCTACAGCAAGCGCAAGTGCTCTTTTGGATGTTGGTGTTATGGAGGTCAATACTGTAGGCAGTGCTTTCAGTTTTAACGAGTCGTGGATTGGTGGTGATGCCCCTGTGGCAATAGGAAGTGGTGTTGATGTTTCTGGAGGAGTTGTTGCAGACATGCCAGCTTTCGGCAACGTAACAGTTAGCTCTGGTGGAGTAGCTGGAAATTTACAGGGCACAGTCCTTAGCTCTGGTTTAGCCACCGTTCAAGCGGGAGGGGCGGGTACAGTCGGAACGGCTCAAATTTCAACAGAAATTACCGTTAAATGATACTTAATGAGTAAAATATATAAGTTATTGTTGCTCATATCCATTACAGGGACTAGCGTTTCTGCTGTTCCCGTTGTACCTACATTTTCTACAGGAACTTTAAATAGCAGACAAGAAACTAAAACTGTAGTATCGGAAACTATAACTTCGGTAGATCATCGATCAGGCTATGAATATGTTGTCTCTGGTCATAATATCGAACCACTAAATACAAATACTATTTCACCTAAAGCTGTACTAAGTACACCTCAAACAATTGATAACATTACATTCACATGGACATCAGTAGATGTAACACCAGCAAACAAACCCGATTGGGGAATAAAAACGGCTGGCAACGCTTTTTCCTTTACAGAAAGTCTAGCCCAACCTGGACTCCAAAATGTAACAACAATAAACCGAACCACAACAACAGACTCTATCGTGGAATCGGTATCTGTCTTTACTCAATAACATTTAGTCAGCCAGTATTTGCAAACTCAACAACAATAGCATCGCCTTCAGCTACTAGTCAGGGGTCAGTAATTAACCAGGGTATTCAGGTGCAAAGTGGTAGCTTTATGTTTCAAGAAGTAGGTGATGGAATACGTTGCAGTGGAACGACTCTTACCATTAATCCCTTTATCTCTAAAGTTAACACTTGGAAAGATCCGTTTGAACCAACCTACCTTGAAAATGTATATGACGATAGTACAGATGATGACGGTAATTTATTAAATCCTGGTGGAGTTTTATATACAAAACCAATTAGAACTGGACAAGCTCGTAATAATCTTTCATTTAACTATGGCATAACTGCAACCGTGGCAGTTCCACTGGATAAACGCATGACCAATAACTGCGTAGCCGCAATGAATACCCGTATTAAATATTTAGAACAAGCATATAAAGCCAAAAAGCTAGATTATTCTCTTGGACGTTTAAAGGTATGTGCAGAGCAATTAAAACTCGGCGTTGTCTATGCAAAAGATAGCCCTAGCTACGTTGTCTGTGAAGATGTAAGGCTTGTAAACCCTCCTAATACATTGCCAGATCACACTCATAGTATTGAGGTTACTTCCGAGACTCTTTCTGCTCCTTTCTCCTTTCAGCGAGGGACTTTACAGGAGGCTTCTTCCCCCGAATAGCTAATAGCTTCTTAGTAATCTTCTTAGAAAAACTTTTAACTTGTCCTTTAAGTTGCTTCTGGACAAACTTAGCTATCGGCTGACCAATAACAGTTACACCAACAACTGACGTGATAGCAATAGCAGATGTATTTACAAGGACTGTAGGTTGTGGAGCGTAATTACCTGCAATATCTAATGGACTTAAACCTTCCCATACTGTTTCACATTTACCTGTAAGTTCATCTCTCTTCCATCCTTTTATTCTTGCAAGTCCTCCTTTACCTAACGAACCAACAGGAGTTTTAGCAAGTGTATCTAATGGTGGGCAGGGCAATTTATCTACAATAAACTGTCCATCAATATCTGGAACTTTAAAATCTTGTTGCCCTACATCGGTATTTCCCTCCTCGTTATCTTTGCCATCCTCTTCTTCCACTTCCTTTCTTTGATTCCCTTTTAACTTTGGGATAGGTGGAACTAATTCTGGTTCATCTGCTTTAACAGGCCCAACAGCAGATAGACCGTCCCAATCAACAGCCATACTTTCAAGTGTTGGTACGTTTCCATCGCAAACATAAAAATTTCCAGCAGGATCTGAAGTAACTAAATTCTTATTTTTTAACGTCCTAGCCCTTACACAGCCAGGCATTTGAATAACTGGAAAACCTATGTTATTAGGTAATACAGCTTTAGGTGTCGGAATTATTGTTGTATCTATTGAAGCTTCAGGTATCTCCCTAACAGAAATATCTTCTATTTCCATTTAGCAATCATTCCACTGAGTAGCAATCGAATTGCCTAACTCACCAGATTTTTTTCTTGCTAATCCGAACCAAACCCCACTTGCTACTGGACCAATTATGGGAACTTGCATAATTGCTGGTGTAGTTGCAGCACCAATACTAGATCCAAGCATTTCACCATTGCTTGTACCCATCGCACCTTTCTCAATACATTCAATTTGTTTAGCTGTTAATGTCCCTCCTTCTCCTTGAGGATAAATTGCAAATTGAGCTACGGATTCTTTATGAATATGCTTTTTCTTTACGCCACCATTAAATGTAGGTTGTTCTGAATCTTCGTAAGACAACATCGTTTTTGGATCGTGTTGACGGCTGGCAAAACTCCACTCCTCTGCACCATCAGATTTTGTTTCGCTTCTAATCTGAAGACTGCTGTAAGGAGTATTAGAAAGCTTGGCTATATCAGGGATGCCGCTATCTTTACGAGCCAGCATGTTTAAGCTCATAAAATTAGTTGCGATTAATCCACCGCCTAGCACTAAAGACGTTAGGCCGTTAAAGCTTTTGAACTGTATCAACGCAAAGGTTTAAGTACTGGCCCTGTCATTGTAGGTGGGGCTTTGAATTTCGGCATTGCATCTGTTACCAAAGAAGGAATCTGATCTTTTACTTTTTGAAATAAAGCATCAGAAATCTTCCCTCTTTGAAAGTAAGCAAACGCACCACCAGAAACAGCCACAACAAGTGCGGCTGTATTTATATAGGTGAGAATCTTAATCATGCAGGGCAGTTCTCGCCTTCTGCTTCTACCTCTTCTGTAGCAGGTGCTTCTTCTGCTGCAATGAGTTCATTCAACTCAGCAATTGCACCAGACTTTGCCTTGATTACTTCAACAAGACCATTGATTTGCTGCTGTGCTTCGTTGTACTGAGCAATCAAAGTTTGAACTTCTTGCTGACGTAGATCTCTACGCTCTGTAAGTGATGACATAAAAAAGAGTTAAGTCAATGGAATTGTAAGCCTAGACAAGACCTTTGCCTTTGGTGATTGCCGCATCAATAGCAGAAAAATCTTCAGAACCCCAGATAGAAGTTGTTCCATCTAGCTTTTTATAAGTCTTGATTAATTCAAGATGATCTACGTTCCTTTGAATCTTGTCTTTGAAATCTGCATCAGTTTCATCTGAACCTTTAGCAGTGTCGATAACAGTAACGCTATCTCCAGCAGCAGTAAAAATTGCTGCCACTTCATCGGCTGTTTTTTCTTCCATGAGGATAAAAGTGAATGGTTAAATTCTACCCTGCTTCGAGGGCAGCGACTTTTGCAGATAGTTCTTTAATTGCGTTTACAAGATACCAAGTAAGGTTATCTGGATCGACACTTTTAACACCAGTTGATTCTGTTTTTACTACATCAGGAAGGATAGTTTCAATTTCTTGTGCAATAACGCCAAGTTGAACACCTTCCCTCTTTATTGCAGCAGATTCAGCTACACCACTTAATTCAGGAGAATCTGCAATAATTTCGTCTTCTGTTTTATATTCAAAATTACGAACTGTAATTTGATTTATTTTATCAAGTCCAGTTGTGTTGTTAACTATATTTTTCTTAATTCGTCTATCAGATGTTGTTGATAGAGAAGAACTATTATTACCTGCATAAATACCTCCACCATTAGGCTGGATAAAAGCTGTGTTATCTCCTTTGCTTTGATCTTGATTAGTTCCAATAACTATTTGATGAGCAGCATTTACACCATCAGTATATGCATCATTTCCTATCAATATATTGTAATTACCAGTGGTTAAAGTAGTAGAGTAACCGCCAGTTCTATACCCTAATCCAATGTTGTGAGAACCTGTTGTTAAATCATTTAAAGCACCATTTCCCAAAGCTATGTTTGCAGTACCAGTTGTACAACTATCTAAAGCAGTAGCTCCAAAGGCGTTATTGTAGTTAGAAGATGTAAGGGCATAACCAGCATTATCTCCAACACAAGTATTTGATGCTCCTGTAACAACACCTCCAGCACCTGCATTATCTCCAATAAATACGTTTTGCTGCCCAGTGGTCATAAGCGCACCACAATTATTTCCTACACAAACATTCTCACCATTACCTGTAGTGATTGCACCTCCAGCAGATTGTCCAATACAAGTGTTAGATACTGACGTTGTACAAGCATCTAACGCATTAGTACCCATTGCAGTGTTGTTGTTTCCTGTTGTGTTACTTCTTAAACAACCTTGACCAACGGATGTGTTACCAGTACCTGTTGTATTAGCATTTAAAGCAGCTTGACCAACAGCAGTGTTATAACTAGCCGTTGTATTTGCAGCTAAAGAATGTGATCCAATAGCCGTATTATCTCCTCCAGTTGTATTTAGCGCTAAAGCATCTTTACCTACACCAGTGTTATTTCCTCCCGTTGTGTTTCCAGCTAAAGCAATATGTCCAACACCTGTATTATTATTTGCGGTTGTATTAGAATCTAGAGAAAAAGCACCAACAGCGGTATTTGCTGCACCTGTTGTATTTAACCTTAAACTTTTCCAACCAACAGCAGTATTGTCATCTGCAGTTGTATTTTCTTCTAGGGCTAAATAGCCCACAGCAACGTTACCTGCTCCAGTTGAGTTTAGACGTAAAGCATAATAACCAACAGCAGTACCATAGTCTGCTTCATTTGCTGATAGAGCAAAAGATCCAACTGCCACATTTCCAGCATTATTAGCATGATCGTTTGCGTTGCTACCGAGACAAAGGTTACTTGAACCTGTTGTAATATTTCGACCAGCATCTCTACCTAGTCCAATGTTATAACTACCTGTTGTTACACTCTCTAAAGCATCATGACCTACGGCAGTGTTATGTGATCCAGTTGTATTAGCAGATAAAGAGTCATAACCAACAGCAGTATTTTCAATAGCAGTTGTACTTGCGTCTAACGAGTAAGCTCCTACTGCAGTGTTTTCATTTCCAGTTGTATTTAGCGCTAAAGCTTCATTACCAATACCAACGCAATTCCATGCAGTTGTGTTTGAAACTAATGCACGATAACCAACACCAGTGTTTTTTGCACCTGTTGTGTCTGCGACCAATACGTTATAACCACAACCAGTATTATTAGAGGCAGTTGCTACTAATAAAGTACTCGTTCCTACAGCAGTATTATTGCTGCCCGTTGTGTTTGCGCTTAATGCTGATTTACCTAAAGCAACATTATTACCTCCAGTTGTATTGGCATCTAATGACTCCGTTCCAACAGCAGTGTTATCAGCACCTGTTGTGTTTGCTACTAAAGCTGAAGAACCAACAGCAGTGTTGTTACTTGCAGTTGTGTTAGTACCTAATGCACCATGACCAAATCCTGAGTTATTTGATCCTGTTGTATTTTTATATAAACATTGAAAACCAAAAGCATTATTGTTACTAGCAGTCGTATTGTCTTGTAGTGCTTGTACACCTACTGCGTTGTTATATGCACCTGTTGTGTTTACATATAATGTTCTATAACCAACAGCAGTATTGCTAACAGCAGTTGTATTTGCCCATAAAGCTTCTCTTCCTATAGCAGTGTTTTGAGCTCCTGTAGAATTAGTAAATAAAGCAATATATCCAACAGCAGTATTACTAATAGCAGTTGTATTCCCACTTAAAGAACCATAACCAACAGCAGTATTATAATTTCCAGTCGTATTAGCATCTAAAGCATAATTACCTACAGCAACATTAAGACCACCTGTTGTGTTTGCTTGTAATGCGTCGAAGCCAATAGCAGTGCTATTAGCTCCTGAAGTATTAGCACCTAATGAGTTGTAACCAATACCAATATTGATATTTCCTGAGGTGTTTGCATCTAAACAAAAATTTCCAATTGCTAAATTATAAGCCGCCGTCGTGTTTGTCTTTAATGCGTCATACCCTATAGCAAGATTATGACCTGCTGTTGTATTCGTACCCATACATGAAACACCAATAGCAATGTTAGACCCTCCTGTAGTATTTGCATCTAAACAATATGCACCTATAGCTATATTTTCTGCTCCTGTTGTGTTTGCTTCTAAAGCCTTAAAACCTACGGCAACATTATTTGAAGCTGTAGTATTACTTTTTAAGGTTTTATGTCCTAATGCAGTATTTTGTGAAGCCGTTGTATTAGCTGTTAAGGACTCCACGCCAAATGATACGTTTGCACTTCCTGTAGTGTTTGCATCTAACGCAGAACCACCAACAGCTACATTTGAATCTCCTGTTGTATTTGTTGCTAGAGAGTTTAAACCAACAGCAGTATTATTATCAGCAGTACTATTTAAGACTAAAGCTCCATATCCTAGTGCAGTATTGTTAGAGCCTGTTGTATTACTTCCTAGAGAACCCTGCCCTATTGCGGTATTTTCACTTCCTGTTGTGTTTGTTGTCATTGAGTTATGACCCACAGCAGTATTGTGATCAGCAGTAGTAGCAGCATCTAACGCATTAGCACCTACGGCTACGTTTTCAGTTCCTGTTGTATTGGAACTTAAACAACCATTACCTACGGCTGTATTATCAGAAGCTGTAGTATTACCAAATAAAGCACTCTTACCTATTCCTGTATTACCTGTTCCTGTTGTATTTGATTGTAACGCAGCATGACCACATGCCGTGCCATTGCTTCCTGTATTAGTATAAAGAGAGTTAAAACCAACCGCTGAGTTACCTGTTCCTGTTGTATTAGTAACTAATGCAGCGTAACCTACGGCAACATTTTCACTAGCAGTACTATTATTAAGTAGAGCACCTCTACCTATAGCAATATTTTTAAGTCCTGTCGTAGTAGCCTTTAAAGCTTGATAGCCAACAGCAACATTGTCGTCACCTGTGGTAATTGCAGTACCTGCATCAAATCCAAATAAACTATTATAATTTGCGTCGGTTCCAGTAAAACTATCACCTGCATTTGTACCAGCAACAGTATTATTTTGTGCGTCTGTAGTAACTAACTGAAGACCAGATGCGATCTTTGCGGCTGTAACTGAAGCGTCAGGCAGTGAATCAGTTGCCCAACTTAAAACACCCGCAGTAGTAGACGATAGTACTTGACCATTTGCGCTAGGAGCTGCTGTTGGAAGTGTGTAATTGACATCACCAGCTAATGTGTCTGGAGCTTGGAAAGATAAATAATTTGAACCGTTAGCTGTTAATTCTGAGAATCTAATTTGCTTGGCATTTCCAAGAATTAGATTGCCAGTCATTGTTGAACCAGCTTTTGCAACCGCAGCATTAGCAGTAGCGGTGGTAGTTGTTAATGAATCGTTGACAGTTTTAACAGAAGCACCTGTAGCTGCAAGAGTTGTACTTGCACTTGAAACTGAGTTAACTAATTGAAGAGTTCCACGGGCTGAAGTTGTTCCTTCTAGGATTTTTGTTCCAGCAATTGCAGCATCACTTTTTATATCAGCGTTAATAATCGAATCAGCAGTAATAGCAACAAGACCTGCATTTGAAATGCTTATGTCTCCTGTAACGGCTACTGCTGTTGGAACGTTTGATCCATTACCAACAATGATCTGAGCAGAAGTGACATTTTGTAATTTGCTAAGTGCAATTGCAGCAGAAGCATTTATGTCAACATTGACTATTGTTCCATCCGTTAGCATCGTAGACGTAACGCTTCCAGTATCACCAGTACTAACCAAAGTTCCTGTGACGTTTGGAAGACTTAAAGTTCTATCAGCAGTCGGATCAATTACAGTTAATGTTGTCTCAAAATCATCCGGCGTTGCACCTTCGAAGATTAAACTAGAGCTTTGATTAAGAGCTAAATTTCCAGTTAACGTGCCACCTGTAAGATTTAATTTCTCATTATCTAGCTCTACTAAAGCTGACTGTACGTTAGTACTTTGAATACCTCCTTCGGCTGTAACTGAAATATTTGAAGCTACTTGTCCCGCTATAAAGTTCGAGATGTCGAGCTTTTCGTAGCTAGTCCCGTTACTCAGGATCATGTCAGGAGGGTTAATTGTTACCGTTGGAGCTGGTGAAGTTCCTGTTCCTGACTTATCACATACAAAGTAATAACGATTGTTTGCAGCACTAGCAGCCTGCAAAGCAGCACCAACTGTATAGCCCTGTGCTGTACCAGCAGAAGTCAAACTGGTAATTTTATTAGTGTCTGCTCTATAGTTACCTGCATAAATTATCTCTCCTGAAGTAATCGTTACTGGCTGGAACGCCGATCCGTCATAGACATATAGATCATCATTCGTTAGGTCGTAGAAAAACTGACCTTTAAATTCTGCCGTTGGGAAAGTTACAATTCCAGAAGTAGAAGCAGCACCAGTAAACTTACAAACAGAAGAATCTGCAAACTTAGATCCGACTATTGAATTAGTAGCAAATCTTCCAACATTTAACGTTCCAGAAGTTAGCTTGGTAGCGGAAAGATCAGGAATATCATCAGCAGCTAATGTTGTAGAAGCAGAAGTAACAACACCCTTTGTGTTGACAGTTACTTTTAAATATTCACCAGCACTTACTCCACTGGTTGAAGTCGTTAGATTTCCCGAACCATCTACAGTTAAGCCTCCTCCAGATGTAATTTGAACTGCTCCCTTTGCACTGGTGGTTGAAGCAGGGAGGTCTGATCCTAAAAGAGCAGAAGATCCAGTGATCTGTCCACTTGCGTCATAATTTACTTTCGTTGCACCAGTAACAGCAGTAACGCTATTAGAAAGAGATATTGCTCCAGCTCCTGTCACAGCTAAACCAGTACCAACAGAAACACCACCTACAGCACTAGCCGTTGCTATAGGGAGGTCGCTGGCTCCGAGAGCTGCGGTTGAAGTTATGAGTCCTTCGGCATTGTATGTAATCCCAGAACGAGTAGAAGCTCCTCCAGTAACAGCGTTATTAATTCCAAGACTTCCACTTGCTACGTTTAACGATCTATCAATATTTGCTGTTGCTAATTTTGCTGCTGTAATCGTTCCATCAGTTATTTTTGCTCCACCAATTCCACTAGCAATTTTTGCATCCGTCACGGCTAAACTTGCTATGGCTCCACTATCCACAGCGTTGTTAGCTAGTTCTGAAGCAGTTACAGAATCAGCAGCAAGTTGAGTCGAACCAATTGCTCCTGTGGCAAGAATTGTTCCAGGTAAGTTTGCGGCAAGCTTCGCAGCAGTAATATTTGCATCAAGTACTTTTATTGTTGTTACGGCGTTGTCTTGAAGAGCATTAACATCGACACTTGCATTTCCTAGCTCTGAAGCTCCAATCGCATTTGCACCAATTTGACCAGATCCTATAGAATTGCTGGCAATTTTTACTTGAGTTATCGCTCCATCAGCTATGGCCGCAGTATCCACGCTGTTGTCTGCCAGCTCACTAGCTCCCACGGAGTTTGCAGCCAACTGACTTGCAGTGACGCTAGAAGCAGTTAATTTTGCACCAGGAATATCTCCATCACTAATATTTAACTTTGCATAAGCAATTGTTGTATCTAATAACTTTGTTCCTGCAATACTTCCTGCTAGTTGAGCATTAGTTATCGTTCCATTTAAGTTTGATGTCTCATATCCAGTTGCATCTTGCAAGTTAAAGCTAGGAGTAGCATCTGTCTCACCGAGCGAAATGCTGACCCCGCCAAGAGAGATACTTGAATTTGCAAGCTTGACATTAGTAACCGCACCATCAACGATTGCTCCAGTTGCTACTTGGTTCGTTCCTAACGTTCCAACCTTTGCTGCTGGTATATCTCCTGCATCTAAGAACTGTGCTGCTGCTGCAACTAAATCTTTAACAGTAACCTTCTTGGTCTCGGTGGCACTGATGTCCGCTAGTGCGAGCACATCAGTTGACTGAATACCCGCCTCGGCTAATGCGGGTAAACCAGTTATCTTTAAATCAGCCATTTACAAGTTAACGAAACACCTTTGCAAACAGTTTAAACCTGTTCGAGCATTATGCGACTATCATTTTCCTGAAGGATGCGATCTGTGTCTTCTTGTAATAGGACGCCAGGTGCATCACCAATCTTTAACGCAATCACTCCATTTGTTATAAATTCAATTCTTGTCTCAATAATTTCAGACGCAGATACAGTTACAGCAACGTTAGTAATGATGCAATTCGCTTCATAATAAACATTGTTTTTTGCATTGTTATTATCCCTGTACAGATAAAAGACACCATCAAAGTCTGAGCCCTGCTGTGTCCTAACTACTAATTGAGCAAGATAAAAAGGAAATTCTGGATCAGCTCCATAATTATTAGCACGATCTTCTGACTCGTAACTATGCTCCCAAATACAATTCATAGAGCCTTGACCACTAATTAAACCCGCCTCATATTGATTCCTAAATTCATCTCCAAGGTTTGTTAAATCAACTTGCTCCCTACTGGTTGTCATCTCAAAATCTCTAACCTTTGCTAAATGCCTAAAGTTATCGTTTTTCGTTGTAACTAAAACGTCTTTTGCAGAGCTTGGAGCTACAAGGGTTAAAGCATTTGCCTGTAAACCTTCTATTGCCTTTGCAAAGGTATCAAATAAACGAATACCACCAACAGGATCAATATTGATAAACCACTTTCCATCTGGGTAACTATGACCATTAACAAGTTCAAGATTTGAACCATCAGCAGTCTCTATAACAACTTGATCTCCTGTAATTAACGAACCAGTGCTGTGATCAATACTAAATCTCTTACTTGTTGTATTGACATCATAAGGATCTAGTTTTGTTTTAATAGCACTATTCAATGCATCCCTTTTTAGGGCAATTTGTCCAGATTGTCCAAAGTAAACACTCATTAATCAACCAAAGTTGTGTTGCCATAAGGAGCACCATTAGCTTCCCAACTAATATCCGCAGAAGCAACTTCTCCGACTGCGGTATTCATAGAAACGCCTGTAATAAAAACAGAGAATTGAATATCTCGAATATCAGTAGAGCCTGTGGTCATTCGCAGCTTTAACACAATTTCAGGAGAAGCATCATTCTCACCATCTCCTGCTGAAGTTCCTGTTTTTATCGCATTGGTTAAAATTGCGTTTAAGTTTGAATCCGCACCAGACGCAGGACTAGCAACGTAATAAAACAAACGGCAACTACCTGAATAACTTCTTACCCCTGCCTTTAAAGTTCTATCTGTATCGCCAAGGCTTGTTGTTTCTAAAACAGCCATTGAACTAGAAAAAGACCAAGACTGAACCTTTGCAGCTTTAGTGTCTGAACCCGCTATGTAGAGTTCTCCATCACGTCCAGAATAAAAACCCACAACCTTAAATTAAAACGTTGTTCTTATTATATGGGTGCATCCAAGCAAGCAACAAAACTACAGCTAACATTACTCATTCCTTTAAAGGTACTTGTAACAGAAGGAGGGCCAGAATAACGCCATTTTAAACCTGACCCAGACTCTTTAAAATAATTAGAAAGACTTGTGCTATCTACTCCTACCGTTCCATTTGAAGACGAAAAGGTTACATAATCCCAGTCAGAGTTTACATCTTCATAATTAGCCAAAATCAAAGCAGCATCAGCATCAGCGATATTGGCAAAGCCTAAAGTTAAAGTTGCATTTACTCTATTCTTTCCATATCTCATGATTGTCTTGGCTCCATTTTGAGCTTCAAAATTAGTTTGTGGGTATTCTCCAGGGCTATAACTTCTAGAGCTTGGCTTTACTGAAGGAAAACTATGAGGCATAACTATGCTCCCAAAGAAGGGAAATATGTTGCCAAATTAGCACCAGGCTCGGCTCGATACAACACAGCAAGTTTATTATCAGAAGTCAATGGAGCGTGACTAGCAGCAACTTTTATAAATCCTTCCTCTCCATAAGTAATAGATTCAATTTTATATAAACGATCTTCCGTTGTTGTATCAACTTGAGCAAATAATGTACCTGTTAAATAGCCTTGATTCGCTTTGCCATCACTATTAACACTTAACGAACCAGATTGAACCTGACCTAAATTTCCAGGCTTCCAATAATAAACATTAATTGTTCCAGAAATTGCAACTCTTGAAGTAACAAAGCCATCATTATCAACGCTTCCATTATTAAATCTGCTTGTATGAGTTACTTCTGAAATAACACGAATGTAATCTCCAGGTAAAACACCTAAAACAGAAGTAGGAGTTGTTTCAAACGTAATCCCATGGTCAACTTCTTTTCTTGTTGCTAATGCTATGGCAGCAAATTGTTGTGCATGAAGTTCACTTGTACACCAATTACTTAAATCAAATACCTCTTCTGGAAGTTTCTTTAATTCTGCTTGTGAAATATTGGAATGATTGTAAGCAAAGGTTCTTACTTTAGTTTCAGGGAAAGAAGTTGGTTTATCTTTTCTAAATAGAACTGTTGCTTTAAACATTTCTCTTTCTTCTGGAGGAAGGAAAGAAACTTGTAAATTACGCATATTTCCATCACTAAACAATGCTTTTATATCAATTCCTCCTGACCCTGTAATAGAAGGATCAGGAACAGAAGCTTGATAATTAATAGCAAAATCACTTTTAACAGGGAAACTAGGTCTTAAGCTAAATTGTCCTCCCTTAATACTGAAATCTAATAAGTTGTAAGCTGCATGTTCAAAAATAAATTCTCTTAAATTAAACCTTTTGTCTATCATTCCATCCCAAGTAAATTTGTTCTTATAGCAATATTTAGCCGCATCAGTCATTTCGCTACGATTAACACCTCTTGTTCCTATTAATTCAGCAGCACCATAAACATCATTTGTTAACAGGTCATAAGCAATCTCTACAAAATTATTTGTACTTTGCTTGGCTGCTGTTTCAGAGACACTAGCTCCACTATCATTTATTAGCCTTTGAGTTTTTATTCCATCGGTTATGAAAGCAGATAAATTACTTAAACTTGATATTTCTTTTGTACTGTCTATTCTTAACCCTGCCATTGCCAAATCAGGATACTCTGCATAATATTCCTCATCTGCTTCTTTTACTTCGTTAACGAATACTATCTCATGTTCAGGTTGACTAGCATGACTAGAATCTTCTGAGTCATACAAGAAATAATCTGCAATAGCATTATTCGGATTTGTGTCAATAATTGACCAGTAATCTCTGCTAATTTGATTATCACCAGAACCGCTTGTGGTATCAGAATCATCTACATAATTTTCAACCAATACTTGATCAGCAATAACTCCTCGAATAGGCGAACCAGTAACACCTGTTAGTCTAACTTTATCCCCTGTGTCGTAGTTTTCTCCAGGGACTCTGATTGTCCATTCTATATAAGGAGTTTCATTTCCTTTTGTATATTTAACGCACCAAAGTTTTAATCCGCTAGGGTTTCTATCTTCTCCACCAGCAGTCTTGCTGTAGATAGATGTATTGCTAACAAAAGTACTAATAGTTACGTCTATAGGCTGCAATACCTGTTTCTTTACAGACCATAACTCATTGCTATTTGTCTCTGATACAGGGAGTTGAAGACTTCCAAGTTTGAATTTACGCTTTGTTCCTTGAGCATCTTCTATTGTTAACCATGAGTTATTTCCAGTAGGAGGGCGGCTTGATGGTCCTTCAATATAAATAGGAGCAGGTATTTCTGTACCACCATAAATAAAAGCCCAACTATCCCACCCTGGGACTGCTGAACCACCTGGGAATCTAATTGCTACAACTCCGTTTCGACGGCTGTAATATTCACCATTTCCTATGTAATTTTCTTGGTTATCAGAACCAAATTGCTGGACATATTCCTCTCCTTGAGAAGGTTTTACTTCGTTGTTACTGTAAGGATCACCATTTGAGTATGTTAAACCTACAACTTGACCACCTTCAGGAGGACTGGTTGGATCTTCAGGATCAATTGTTCCTCTACCTAGTCCACCCCTAACCCATTCAGGGTTTCCCATTCGAGCACTGTTCTTACTTATGATTAACCGATTGGCATTAAAATCAACAACAACATCATGGACAAAACCCTCATAAGTTATAGTTTTGCTTGTATTGTTATGCCCAAGAATATAAACAGTTTCAGAACTTTGACTTGTAAATAAATAGTTTCCAGGTACAGGTAAAAATCTATAATCATAAATTTCTCCTTTATTTCTAATACATATTGTGTTGTATTGTTCTACGGGCGAATTACCTTCTATGCCTAAAATAACCGAACCTAAAACATCCTTAAACTCTGAATTGCTTTGCTCTTGTAATTTCATTTGAAACTTAAAGAAGCTAAATCTTTTTACGTATTTGTTAACTCCACCAATAGAAATAGAACCGTTTTTTGATTCATATTCAGCAACTTTACTTCTAGAAACCATTGCATTAACATTGGGTGCTCCATTCATTCTTCTAAATACTTTGCTCTTAATTCCTATTTCTGTGTAATCACATTGCCTAGTATTTGAAACGGCACCAATAGCAACTTTTTGAACAAGCAAACTATCAAAAGGATCTTTTGCACTCGTTGTATTTTGATATTGAATATAACCTGACTCATCAATTGTTAATTTATAATCTTTGGTAAATGCGTTAAAAGAATCCCAAATATTTCCATTGGTCTCTAATGTACAAGTAGCTAAAGCTGTACCAATTAAATATTGTTGACCTGTTCTTAATCTTTCATCAGCTTCAATTCTTGAAGTATCTGCTGCTGACTTTGCATCTTTAGATCCCCACGGTGCAAACTTATCTTGATCAATTGCACCACCGCCACCACCTTCTGCCTCCCAAGCAGCTTCCTTTCTTGCTCCATAAATACGATAAGTTAATTCTGTTCCTTCATTTACTTGGCTAATTTGTCCCTCAGATCCACCAACTAACGCTGAATATCTAGGGTATCTATGAGCAATCTTCTGTAGTTTTTGTAAGCTATCATTTTTTACTTCATCTTTTATCCCTTTAGGGAACATCACTAATTCCCAAGGAACTTTGTAAGCATTTCCATTTGAAATAGGAGCAAATGCACCAAACTTTCCTTTAGAAGATTGAGTCTTAACAGAAGAGAAGCCCTTGTTAAATCTAAAGTTAGGTGTAGATCCTCCTCCTGATTTTATTCTGATTGAAAACGGATCTGCTGTATCAAATTCTTGCCCTCCCCTATTTGTTAAATTATGGCTATCAGGGGCGGTTGTCTCATCATATCTATCATTAACTGTATTTATTCTGTTATTAAATTCTCTGCCTGTTGTAAAAAATAAAGCTAATTTTCTTTTACTAAAATCTTGCAACATTGTTGTGCCAACAGCAAAAGAATCAAAAGAAGGTTGACTTCCTAATTGACCATTAGAAAACAAAGTTACAACAGAAAGAATTTCTCCTGTTCCAGTGGTCTTCATGTGTGACCACAGCAATTGACTATTTACACGGACTCCTTTTCGAGCATAAACAAGAGGAATAAACGCACCAAGAACAGCTAAATCTTGTATTGAATCAAACGAAGATTGTGGTGTAAAACGACTTCGACCCTGAACACCGCCAACAGTTAATTGAGGAGGAGCTTCTGGAGTTTTAGGTTTAGGTGTTAGAAAATGTGAAACAGCAGTTAAAGCAAGTCCTATAAAGACCTGACTAGCGAAAGTTGCGGCGGCACCAGCAGGGATACCAATCGCAACAAAAGCTGCTGGCCCTGCGTAAATAGCTGGAATTAATTCATAACCTTCCTTCCGTTCATAGATAGCCGCTTCTGCTAAATCTACAAATTCAAAATATTCTTTTTCACTAATTCCTAAGGCGTTACAAAGTTCTGCTTCATAGGGTAATAAAGCTCTTGGACCCCCAATCCTTCTAAGGGGCTCCATTTTGCCTCCTGATCTACGAATGAAATCCAACCGCCTTCCCAGTAAACAGCTAAAGCGTAACTATCTTTGCTTGAACAAAGAGCTACAACACCGATCTTAGCCGTTGTTACCAACATTCCCCACTTGCTTAGCTCCTCTTTAAAAATCGCTTGATCTTTTTTCTTGTATCTTCTATACCAATCCCTCGTTGGAACAGGGCTTTTAATACCGTAATAATTTAAAACTGTTCTTGTAAGACTTAAACAATCTGCTGCATTATGCTTAACAGGATCAGCGCCTATTCGATATGGAATACCTAATAATTGATGAGGCTTCACTTACTGAATATTTGACCTGTAATAGGTAACGCTCCAGCAATTGTTGTTGTTAAATATCTTCCAGTATTCCCTCCGACTGCATCTACTCCGCTAGATAGTAAAACTTCAATAGAAGAAGAATCGTATGACATTGAAGCAATCAACCAATTATCAGTAACAAGAGGAAGTCCATCTAATGCTGTAAAGGCACTATTCATTTTGCATGTATAAACTTTAATGCTCCATTTATTTGAAACGGCTTCTGCTGCATAACTCATAGATAGCTTGTTTGCTCCTGCAACTCCTGTTCGATCTGAATCTTCATTAGCCAACATCAAACCTGCTTCAATATTGTCTCCTGTTTTTGTTAACGCAGCACCTTGATAAATAAAAGAAAGAAACGGATAATTTGCTGTTCCCATATTTCCTAAGTTTGCACTGATCACCGAATCAGGGGTGCTATTTTGAAATTTATAAATAACTTGATTGGAATAAGAACCAGATCTTTTTGGATCAAAAATTTCAATAAAAGTAGTTAAAGCAATAATTGTCATAAACCTAAAGAAGATCTCCTGCTACGAGAGTTTTTCAATGTAGATAATGTTCTATTTTCTCCTGCGGCTGCACCCCTAGAAACTGCTGAGTTAATGATTTGTCCTACAGCAGACTTAGGAACAAATTCTTCAGAGTTGAAGTTCAATATTGGTCCAGAGTAGTTAACAGTTGTTTGTGCATCAGCTCCACCACCTGCGGATGATTGACCAGTACCAGGGATAACAGATTCACCCCTAGCACCTGCTGAATAACGTTGCATTGACTGAGCCATTTTAGAGGCTGGAATTATATACTCATCCTCTCCTGCTTCTCCTACGAGTCCCATTGTGGGTTTAGTCGCAACTCCTCCAGAGGCAAATGCTTTAAATCCTCCAGACGCATAGCCACCTTCTGCAAGAAGGCCAAATTTTGAGTATATAGCTTTCTTTAAGAACATACTTCCTAGCTCTTTAGCGACTCCAGCCAATGATTCCTTAAGTGATTTGGTACCGTCTATTAATCCCATAATTGCTCCGTGTAATCCATCAGCGATTGTTGTTTTTACTTGCAACAAGGTTTCTTCCCATTGTTTTGTATTCTCTTCTCTTTTCTTAGCGGCTGCTGATTCTGTTGCAGATAAATCTTCTGCTGCTTGTTTCATTGCGGCGGTCATTCCTAAATATTTACCAGTTAAACGGTCAAACGTACCCACTCCTTCAACTTCGTAGGTTTCCCATTGTTTGCCAGTCGCATCTTCCCATGCCTTCATTTGATCTTGTCCCGCAACAGCGTCTTTTATCCCTGTTATCTCTCCTTCTTTGCCTTCTATTTGTGATTTAAGTCTTGCCGCTAACTTCTTTTCACCCCTTGAATCTCCTAATTTATCCAACTTCTTTTGCAACAATTCAATCTCGGTGCCTAATTCTCTTATTTTCCATTTTGCGTCTTCTGCTGATACTGACCCCTCTTTGATTCCTTTTTCAAATTTATCCATAGGACTATCAACACCTTTTATCTTGTCAACAAGCCATTTAATTGCTTTATAAAGACCCCAAACAGCAGCAGCAGCTAATAAGAATTTACCCGTCAAGGCAATAGCCGCCGTCGTAAGAACTCCTAAACCACCAGCCGCTACAATTCCAACCTTTAACGCGGCAAGACCAGAAGCCAACGTAACAATCGCTGGCCCAACGATTACAACAACACCTGCTAAGGCTGTTAAACCAATTACTATTTTTTGAACAAAAGGATCTAATTTTGCAAACCAGCCAACTAACGCTGTCATTGCTTTTATAACAGGTGTAACGGCTGGAAGAAGCTGTTTACCAACAGCAACAGAAAGATCTTCCATTGCGTTTTGAAATTCTTTAAATCTTTGTAGAGCACTTTGAGAAACGATTGCTTCAACAGCTCCTCCTCCTTCTTCCTCAATTGTTTTTAACGCCCGAATAACAACATCTGAAGTTATTTTTCCTTGAGATCCAAGTTCTTTTAGTCCTCCAACTGTTGTACCTAGCTCATCAGCAATTGGTTTTAACAGCGTAGGAACTTGTTCCGCCAAACTTCTAAATTCATCACCTTGCAATCTTCCAGAACCTAATGCCTGAGCCAACTGCCTAAAAGCTCCTGAAGCTTCCGCCGCAGAAACTCCAGCCGTTGTTGCTGCTGTATTAAAGCCAAAGAAAGTTGTTTCAATGTCTTCCATCGAAACACCTAATGGTCTTAATCGGCCAATGATATTTGTAACACTGTCAGCCGCTTCAATATTTGACATTCCAAAGACTTTTGAAGCTCTTGAAGCTATCGCTTGCGCTTTTTCATATTCCCCATATTGCTCTGTTAATAACTTCATCCGAACTTCTAACGCTTGCGCTTTTCCCGCCGTTTGAACTGCATTTTTAGCAAAGAAACCTAATCCTGCTCCTGCAACTAAACTTCCAATATTTAAACCACCTATTGCACGTTTTAACTTCTCCATATCTGTCTGCACTTTTCGCCTTGTCTTCCTTACCTTGTTCCCGAATTTTGTCCAAGCGGCTTCATTAACACGCTGGAGCTTTGTCACCGACTTTGCTAATTGTTCTGTCTTGACTTTTAACTTCGCGGCTGCGGCTGCGGCTGGCCCAGTTATAAAATCAAGTTTTACTGAAGCAACAGCCACTTTTTTCGTTCTTTTTTATTTATTCTAACGATACTTGGCCCGTTTCATCTCCGCAGCTTGTTCTTCGTTTAAAAGATCAAAATAAGCCGACCAAATATACAGCTCTTCTATCGTTACTTTGTTCACTAATTCAGAAAGCGTATAACCCAATTCACGGGCAACACCTAACTGCAATTTTGTTAAGTCATTTTTCTTTAGTTCTTCCTTTATTTTTTTGGGTCTACTTCTTCTCCCTTGTCTTCGATAACGGCAAGCATTAATGATTGCAAATCAGCATCTCTCACTTCGTTCTTCAACTCAGCAGTATGACCAGCAGTAAAAAGCCTTTGACCGTTTTCATCAGTAGCCTTCTGCACAAATAAACGCAAAGCAAAAGCGTTTAAATCATCTTTCGTTCCTTTCTGTGCATATTCTCTTTCTGCCATTGTTAAAGGTGTTGTATAAAACTCAAAGACATCACCATTAGAGAGTGTTACCTCTTTCTTTGTAGAAGTTAAATTTGCCGCCTTTTTCAAACGCTCTAAAGGACTAAGAGACTTTGCTTTTGGTGCTGCCATTTCAAAGAGTTGGGGTTGTATGTACAAATCTAGACAATAAAAAACCCCTTAGCAACAGACCAAGGGGTGAAATAACACTATCAAGAAGAAGAACTTAGATCAAAGGTTGGAACACCTGTTGGTCTAAATGAGATTTCAACCATCTGCGCGTCGTCTGGGTTGATGCTCCAACTTGCAGAAAGCAAAGCAGCATCCATTGAGATACTTCTACTTAAAGCCTCTGTTGCTTGCTTGTCTGTGTAAAGCCTAAATGCAGCTCCAACTTGCTGACGTTGTAAAACATCTTCTACAAGTCTGTTAGATAAAGCAGCATCTTCATCTGTAACATAAACACTTGCATTACCTGAACCATCAGCGAAACCAGGAATATACGCTTTGAATGGTGCTGTTTGTCCTACGGTTTGACCAATAGTTGTTACGTCAATTTCTGCTCTTGTTACCTCAAAAGACCAAGATTGAACTTGTCCAATAGCAGCGTAATCGTTGTAATAAACCTCAAACTCATTAGGAGCTGCTGCTGTTCCGACATCAGTTAGGTTTACATCAGAACCACCATTAGTAGCAGAGACCTTTAAAGCTCCAGTACTTGCGGTGTAAGCACTAACGTAATAAGTAGTACCAGCAGTTAATCCAGCAGGTAAAGTCCCTGTTCCTGATCCTCCAGAAGAAGAATCAACAACCTGAAATTTAACTGGATCTCCTACTTTTAGATTTAAGTAAGATTGAACAACCATAGTTTCTGTACCTATGGTTACGTCTGACGGAGAAAATGTCCCTGTTGTACCAGCAGGTTTGTAGTACAAGGCTCCAGACGTACCTGATAAAACAGTGACAGCCATTGGATTAAATTAGTCTAAGTATGCATCAAATGTAGCTGAGAATTGCGTTTGAAAGAACGCTTCTTGCTCTGCTGGTTGTATTGTAGCTAATCCTGAACATGGTTCAAAAATAAGACTACTAAACTTAGCTCTGTCAAATTTATCTTTAACTCTTTCTCCTATGGTGTAATTCGCGCCAGCTCCTACTCCAAGAGGTGTAAAAATATCAATTGTTATAGTTCCTGTTTGTCTATTAAATGATTTACCCGTAGCAGGTGCTTCTAAAGTTGCATAATTATTTGCACCAAATAAAAGATAAACAGCAATCCAAGGTGTGTTGTTTGGTGGGGTAAAAGGTGCGTTTTGATAACTAACAGGATAAGCAGGACTTAATGCCATCTCTGTTGCAATGCGGCCTTCTATAGCTGCTCTGACATCGTTAAAAGTGCTGCTCATTTAATCCTCCCATCTGAAAGATTGAACTTTATCTTTAACTTGTTTTTCTACACTATGAAACCAACCTTTTTGTACTTGGTTCTCTCTACTTCTAAAGTTACCGCCCCATGATGGAGGGAAATTAGTTCCTAAAATGTTTGGTTCTGCATAAGGTAAGTTATTAAATATTGAATACGTTGGCCCTATTTTTTCTCTTTGATAATTAGCCCTTCGAGGTCTTCCCGATCCTCCTCCAGACTTAGAAACTTGTGATAAAGGAATTGGTTTCGATTTGTCATAACTTCCTTCGCTAATAATTTTCCCTGAATCTGTATTCTCTCCGATCTGCCAGTTAGCGCGTAATCTTCCAGTATCAACTGGTGTTCCTTGCTTCAATAAACTCTCTGTCCACGGCACAACCCTCTTAACAATATCGTTTAAGACTTCTTCAGGGAGATCAACCATCTCTTGTAATGAAATTTTCTTTGTCATGCCCTCAATACCAAATCGTAGCTAATAGCAGTATTAGCTAATTCCGTGGTCTCGACCTGAATAATTTGATAAACGATAGAAGAGATAACAACACGATCTGAAGCCGTTGGAGTGTAATCCAAGTCTTCCGCCGCAATCGTTAACCTTTTATCGTTTGCCTTGATCAAGCCTTTTACTTCTCTTGCAGCAACATTCCCAACAACACCTTTAACCGTTGTATCAGCAGTTGTTTCACCAACAGCTCCAGTAGTTGTGTTGTAAGCAGCAGCCGTTACTTTGCGAATAATGACGCTGCCACCTGTCGCTTTAAACGCTTTACTAACGCCTTTTCTTAAGCCCTTTGGTTTAACTGCCATTACAAACGATAAGCAACAACCTGACCGCTTGCCAATGTAATACTTGTAATCACAATTCCTTCGATTTCTGTTCCTGCGTTCATCGTGATTCCGTTAATTGTTGATGAGCCGTTCTCTGTTAGATCACTTGAAACAAAAGTACAAGAAGCATCTGCTAACGCATGAACTTTCCCAAAACGTCCTGTGTGGGTGTTTTGATCTGTGATGATTGTTGCTGCTGGGTAAATCATGGTTAGCTGCGTTTTACTGCAATGTTACTTGGTCCACTTATTCTAATGCCCCTGAAGTAGCGTTCAAACATAGGTGGAACAGCATTGAACCCTACAGCTCCGAATCTGTAAGGAGTAATTGAAATATTTCCAACATTTAATGTGCTATAGGATTCTAAACCTGTTAGATCTAAAGCATCTTTATTGTTATTCAAATAAGCAGCTAATACCGCCTGTGCTTTCTTTACTTGATCTGGTATTTCTGTATCTGTGAAATAATCCTCAGTAATTGTAAAAGGAAAGCCCAGATTATAGTTATTAATATAAGTATCAGGTTTTCTTACTCCAGTTCTAGGCCATTGCATTGCTTGAGTATCTGTAGCCCTAGCACCTAAAAATCTTTCACGGTCAATCCGTTGCGCTGCACTATAAAGAGCACGATTTCTATAATCGTCACTTGTTGAACCAGCTTCCCACGCAACAACATCATCCGTAGCAACTAAACCTTCAATCAGTTCATTTGCTTCTGTCAATGAGATGTAGCTATTTGCGTTCGCTGCTCCCGCCGTGTGATGAATTGTTATTGCCATCAGTGATTACTTTAGATTTGCGCTTGCGTTTTGGTTTGGGCTTCTTAATAACAGAAGTTGAGGCCGCTACTTCTGCAGCAGCCTCGCGTTCTCTTAGTCGCCTAAAAGCGAACAAGCCCATTAGCTTGCTGCACTCTTGATAACAGCATAATTAAGCACAATCGCTTGGCTTAATGAGCCACCAGACAAGTTGCCAACTGTGACCTTAAAAGATCCAGCCGCAACTGCTGAAACAACCAGCCAATACGCGCCAGCAGTACCAGCAGAACCATGATTAACGACAATAACGTCAGTTGCAGCAACTTTGTCATTGTTTACCTGGAAGGTAACTTCTGCACCATCAGCTAGTGCAGCGTTATTCATAGTGATCTGACCGCCTTGCGTGTTAAGCGTTACAGCAGTTGATTTGTTTGTGGCTTGTGTTACGGCTCCACCTGAGACGTAACCAATCGCCTTGCCGCCTACGGCTTCAAATACGGATGTCATTTGTTAATACCCCTTAGTCGTAGTTAGAAACTACGGTAGCGCGAGCTATACCGAGGTTCTTGTTTTCATACACGGCTGACCAGTTTGCAACAGTACCTAACTGAGCAACTGTCGGATTCGTCGTAGTCACCGCCCATTTACTACCAACGGGGTGATAGCAATAGTGAGCGTCGTAACTGATCGCGTCGGATTTCGCTAATAT
>VTLG01002538.1_pt1 | contig 26738 bp, 44 predicted proteins | sample 4694571 | NCBI WGS metagenome assembly VTLG01 (sample SAMN12604809, study PRJNA352737) | marine metagenome | biome: ENVO:00000447; feature: ENVO:00000209|ENVO:00000569|ENVO:01000036; material: ENVO:00002151; isolation source: viral sequences binned using virsorter ...
GGCCGATTCGCCATTGTAGCTTGCCGATCCCTTGCGCTTCTCTACTTGACCAGCCGTACCGATCCGACAATTTACCGTAGAGGCAAGTTCATCAGGTAGGGTGTTTTCAGTAGGCTTATCATACCTTACGCCACCCATCCATGGACCCAATACAACGGTCTGACCTTGGCGGATACCCGGCATTATAGTGATCCTTCCGGTACGCCGTATGTCCACCCAGAATCAGTCATGGGTGGCAGCATCTGTCGGGTTACAATATCCCCAAGTACGTCTATGTTGTTCCTCCTTGCCCTACTCATAGCCTTCTGAAACTCAGCCTCTTCAATCAAGCCCCCCTCATCATCGCCCTCCTGCTGCTTGAGCAGTCGAGCTATTCCAAAATATAATGCTGGCTGAACGATAGGATGGATGTAACCATCCAAGGAGTCAGTGTCATTTTCTACTGTGAAGTCAGGGGTGTAGGAGTAGTACTGGTAGGTAATAGACTCGTTAGTAGTAGAGTCCATCGGGTATAATGCAAGCTGTATAACCCCGGAAGAGTCAATACCCCATGGATATAAGTAGCATGGGGTACCCTTCTCGGTGAAATCGGGGTCTTGGCGCTGTATAATGCGAGGACGCTCTATAGAGAGTGTGTCGTTACCAGATTCGTTAAACGCACTGATAAGGGACTGTACGTTGCTTGCCCCAGAATACAACCTCGTAGTAGTGTCGCTGACGTAGGTTCCCAGATCCCCAGAGCTTGTACCACTAACTGTATCGGAAGTGGTAAACGTCCCAGATTCCGACTTGAAGGTGAGGGTGGACTCCCCAGCGGTATGGGATACTACAGTAGCTGTTGCACTGGAAGAACTGCCTGTGATTGTATCTCCAGCAGTATATTGCTCAGAGGAGCCAATACCGGAGAGGGTCATTGTCTTAGTAGTAGTAATAGTCCCAGTTTTGAACTTCCACCACCAAGTGGCATCTCCCTCAATCTCTTTGATTACCGCATTGAGATAGGTTCTGCCGTAGTCCTTGTAGGCTGTATTTGTCTCTTCAAGGCCAGCCCTTCTGAGGCCGACCTGTATAGTAGCGAGAACAGTTGCCATGCGAGTCCTTAATGTAAGTCAGTCCAAGATCCGCCAGCATAAACTTGTAACTTGTTCGTGGTTTCATTGTATACCACCATCCCATTACTCGCCGTAAGCGCGTTGCGCTCTGTGGTGGTAAGGGACGGGAACAGCACTGTCTCACCTGCCTCAAAGTTGTTTATACGGGCCGAGTTGCCAATGAAAGCGGTTGCTCTCGCCTCTCCACTGACATCAAGGTTCCTCGCGTTCACTACCCGGTCAATCCTTCAGTGGGAAATTCCATCTGAGCGCGATCCGCAAGCTCTTCGGCACTGCCAAAATTCATGCCTTGGAGTGTCATCTGCCGCGATGAAATAGAATTACCCTCATGCCACCTGCGTAACCACGCCTTGGCGTGGGGTCCATTGCCAGAGGGATCTCCATCCTTGTCTGTAACCGAAGATGGAGGCACTGGCTCAAAGCCCTCTTCGTGAATGACGCTGCCAAACGCAGCTACCACACTCGATGGATTGGGAACCTTTTTATTTTTAACGCCGGGCCTTTCTTGCCCAACTGCATTGGGATTGTAACCGGAGGATTGAGACAGCTTCTGCACGATCTGTGCTTGTAATTCTGGGCTGGCTTTTTCCAAGATTCCAATCAACTGAGATGCTGTCTCGTCCGCATTTGGAGCTACTGCCGGAACTGGCGCAGTGTTTTCCGCTACGGTTACCGAAATCGGCTCTACAGCCTCGGTCTTTTTCTGATTAGCCATTGTTCCCTCTAAAAGTAAAAGTGAAATACAGGTGAGAGCCGCGAGGCCCCCACCTGTAAGTTGCTATTAATTGTCCAGACCATCTCTGACAAATGGGCGAGACAATTCCATGTCCGCAACGCCACTGGAAATGGCACTTGCGCCCTTCATGCCGCTGACAAAATCACCGTCGTCATCCTCATCGTCTATCTCACCAGCAGTGTCGGTGAGGTAGCAGTTGCCATTGTCGGCAAAGCCGGACGACACTTGTACAGACCCCTTGCCTTGGATCTGATACCATCCGTAGCGAGAGGCCACCGTAGCCCCCATAGCGATGGCAATAGGACCAATGCCGTCTGCCAATGCTCTGGTTGTCGAATAATCGTCGGCATTATAGATAACTGCGTCACCGGCAACGGTAGACGCAACGCCCTGAAGATAAATGAACTCACCATCGCCGCGATCATCGTCACCAGTATCGCTGGCCGTAACAATAGCGCCAAGCTGGTGATTCTTGGTCGTTGACACATCGGTGATAGGCTGTGCGCCGACAAAGCCGGGCTGAGTAACTTTCCAAGAAGCCGCCATAGTATATGTCTCCTCTTAGGCCGCAGTCATGGCTGTAGAACGTCCCAGCCGTGCGCGGTGATTGGTGGTCAACTGCATTCCAGCAACCACAAACGCAACCTTTGCAAGCTGGTTTGACGGTTTCTCAAATGGAGTCTTGGCGAAGTTCATGCCAGCCTGAACCTTGAGTTTTAGAAACTTCTTGTTGATAAAGTACATCTCCGATGCAGGAGCATCACGGTCAGGAACAATAGACGCGCCACGGAAGGTCGGGTTACGACCATCCACGCCCACGCGACCACCAACCGTGGTCCTCAAATGCCCGGTACCCTCGAAAATCTCCTCATAGTTACCATACAAATCATAGTTGGTAAAAATGATGTCAGGCGATTCGTTACCTTCCGTGCAAAGGTTCCACATATCGCCCATCTTGGCAACGCCGTCATAGACATCGCCATTGGTTTTCGTAAGGAAATTAGTGGCAAGAGCCGTAGAGTCGGTCTGGTTGGCCCACCACGTATGCTCCGACGACGAAGAGGTGATGCCACCAAGAGCGCCAATCCCGTTCTGGCCCTTCGCACCCGCAGTAAGAATGTCCTGCAAGCCCAACATCGACTTGCCACTCTGGGCGCTGAAGATTTGAGAGTTAGCCGTGTCAAAAGCACCCTGCATCGCCTGTGTGGTTTTAGCTTCGATGAGCTTAATAGCCCGATCAGAAGCCCGGTTTTCCATCTCCTCGACATGGGAGATCACGATGGGTACCGCGAGGTACGACCAATCGTAGATGGCGGCGGTGATACCGTCGATGCGATCCGTTGCCAGAACATCGTAGGTGTCAAACCACTGACCACCCTGAAGTGCGTACATGAGATCCTCTTGGATCTGCTTGCCGCCGTTCTCGGTTTCGATCATACCAGACTTGCGGAACTCGCCAAGGGTCGGATATGAGTCCGAGATATTGTCGGTCAGTCTCTTGCGCTTGGCTCGCATCGTAAGCGTCCATAGCGCATCAAAACTTTCCGTAGTATCGGAATTGGGAACGGCCATTGCCGTTACTCCTCTAAATTATGAATCAGTAGCTTCTGCCCTGAAAGCCCGGTAGGGCCTCCACTTGGGCCAGAAGATCCGACTCAGACAGTGGCGCTCCGTCAGAATTGTCAGTCACCACCCCCGCACCCGCAATAGTGCGCTTGGCATCATTGCGAGCATTTCTGTCCCGTGCCTGTGCAGCAGTCTGAGATTGGTTCTCACGGCCCGATAAGAGGCCAAAAGCCTCTGTAACCGAGAATGCCTTGCCGGATGCTGGGTTACGCTGTTTCATCAGCGCGTGTATCGCATCCTTATTGGCACCATAGAACTCATCCACAAACCCACTGCCGTGAGATTGGCGGAGTGCTTGCACCTCAGTGTCCAGTGTTCCCGCTTGCTGTTGAGCCATCATAGCGTACATCTGCTGCATGGCAGTAGCTGCGTTCTTCTGAAAAGCCTGAAGTTGCTCCATCTGTTCGCCAAACTTACGACCCACGATCTGATCCATCACATCAATAGATGCTTCATCGCCGGGCGTGTAACCATCCGCAGAACGTATATTCTGCTTCAGGTCGTGGTACGGGTCATTCGATTCGGGTCCGTGGATGGCCTCCTTGACTGCGCTCCCCACCTGCTGGGCCGTATTGTTGTTCTGCTGCGATGCAGCCTGTACAGCCCTGATCTGGTTTTGAAGCTCGGAGACTTGCCGGTCAGATGCGGCCTGACGACTACGCATCCACGCTTGTGCTGACTTCCACTCCTCTGGAAGCGAATTAGTATCCCTCTGCAAGAGATCCTGCGGAGAGATTTGGGACAGATCCGCACTTCCATTCCCGCTTGTCGCCTCAAACTGAGTATTCGCCGCTGCGGGGCCGTTCGTACCCTCATCGGAATCTACATCTACAAGGTCTGCGCCGAGGTCGAATCCCCCGCCAGCCTCTCCCGATGTTGCTTGGCTTTCCTCGTCCAACGCGCCACTGGGCGTTAGTTCGGTCATCTGTGGTTACTCCTTTGCATCGTCTGGAGAGGATATCCATTCTGCGGCAGGAAGCGAGTCTTTATCCGTCCCCGGCAGAATTTCAATGTCCTTATCCAAAGCAGATAGTGCCGGTGCATGGTCATCGGCGCGGTAACATCGTGACCCTCCCACCGGATCGGAGGATTCAATTACGCCGTATTTCTTTAATAATGCTTGCTTATGGGATCTGGACTCAACCACTTCTCCAAAACATGGCTCATACTTCCCATACATAGAAGAGTTAGTAGGGTGTATGAAGTTGGTTGTATTCCAAAGCCTCATTGCTTTCTGGTTACACTCAGGACAGTCAAGAGTGTTTACTATAGACTTCTTGCTGGTAAAGCAATGCTCCCAACTATAATTACACTTTTCGCACTTAAAGTCAATAAGGGTTACAGACATTATTTCTTCTCCGACTCCCTATTGAGCCTTGAAAATTCTTCCAGTGATTTTACCGGCCTTCCTTTATGTTTTAGCCTAATCCGCACTTTGGGCCTATCCTTAGCCGGAGTTTTGTGGGGTTCCTTTTGTAAGGTATTCACTTTGAACCACCGTTCAATTTAGTTTTGGTCGGGGTTAGCTACAGCCCCGCTCTGGGAAATCTTCTGAGCATCTGACCTAACTTTATTGATTGTTCCCGATGCCATTTCCATAGCTGGATTTCCCCCGCTCCCGTTAGCCCCTGCCGCATCCTGCATGGACGGAACAGACTTGCCGCCACCACCAGTGGCTTGTTGTTGTAGTATCTGTTGGTGCATCTGGATGTGTTGCTGTACCATCTGGATGACCTGCTGCTGCATCGGTTGAGGCAACTGCATAAATGACTGGTCTTCCTGTATGGATGGATGGGCCTGAATGTGGAGGCGATGGTTTTGATTGGGCAGCACCTGAGCTATTTGGGCGCTTCCAAGCATTAAAGAAGCAATCATGGTCTGGTTTTCCAGTTGGGCAGCCCGTATAGCCTCTTCATTTACAGCCATACCCAGTATCTTCTCTTGATTAGGCACCCGGAAGCTGCGAAGGATCATCTTGATAACCTCTTCGCGGTTCACCTCTGGTAGCTGTATTAGGTAATTAACCAGCGCCAGAGTCTCCTCTCTCTCTAATTGCTCGGTGAGAGGCTGCATAGACCCCGGAACAACATTGACCTTAAACCGACTCTTGAAGATATCGGCGGTTACAGCCTGAATGACCGGATCGTTCTCATCTTTCCCCATGTTAACTAAAAAATCTTCGGGGGTATATCTTTCATCCGCCATTATTCTCAATGTATTATGGGCGACAGTTTTGAAGACATCCGCTATGGCAGATTGCATCCATTCGCGGTTCAGTTGCCCAAAACCAGCGATGAGGGAGGATTCAGTTGCCGTCCTCGCAGGACCGCCGCCCAATGCCATCTGGGAAACCTGAAGAATCTGCTCTTCGTAGTTCCTCATATCAGACTCAAGGCCAAGCTGGTCTGGGGGCAGCGCATCCATGGGCATACCCCTAAAAGCACTGTTGGGATCTTCAACCCATGCAACTACCCCATCTTCACCCTCTCTAATACGATCTTCAAGGCCCTCATTGCGTTCTCGCTCTTGTCTGCGGCCCAGAATAATCCTCGCACCCCTCTTAACATGGTCTACTCGCCTACTGACCGACTCTGTGATTACCAACTGAGAGTCTTCAACATACGCCATGGGCGGCAACCCATAAAAAGCCTCTCCCGGCATATCCATGCGTAGTGGGATATACGGGAATCCTCCTTTTACGATGTAACCGCCCGTAGGCGTAAAGTTACCCGTTAATAGAGATCGTCCAGTCTGAGGGTCTACGCCCTCGGTTTCGGTTTCACCATCCAAGAAGGGGTGAGGGATCGACTCTATGGGCTGGTGTACGCCCTGTGCAAAAGTGTGGCGCATACGATGAGTTCGGTCATGTATCTCCCACAACATAGTCATCTTGCGGTTACCGACTGACTCCTTTAGCGCCTCAACCTCATCATTATTGCCAAGGGGAGATCCACCCATGTCCTTCAACATATCTTCATCCATGTCATCAAATCCGATTGGGTTGATTTTGTTGCGATTATCAAACCTCGGATCATTCTTCACAAACTCAACAGGCACCATAATCTTCTCAATAACATACTCAGCGTATGCGAGGCCCTGCGGAGGACAATTTGGATCTACAAAGATATTAAAGGGGGATATTCTACGGACAAACGGCATATCCTCGGCCATTGCGTCATTGGCTATATAAGGGGATATATTATCATCCCCAGCCGGGTTGTGGCCCATTTTGAGCCACCCCACATAGCAATAGAGAGAATCAAAGGTCTGCTGACGCACTTCCGGCATAACATTCATCATGTCGAATGCACTATTTGCAGTTCTTTGGTAAATCTCAGCAGCAAACTCTAAATTAGAGTCTTCTACGTGAAAAAAGACTTCTGGGTACTTAAATGTAACCGAAGCCATAATTTGTCGGGTGAGGGGGTAAAACCGAGACACTTTACGAGGCTTAACTTTGCCAAGCTGGAGATCCTTAAACTCAAGCGCATACGCCTTGAGTAACCTTCTCCATAGCCTGTGTTTGGGTTCGTAAAACTTCTTACAAGCCTCAATTTGATTGTGCCAGTACGTAGTGTCTTTAGTGTTCATATAAACTGGCTCGCCTTAAATTGCTCACGGAGGCCCTTTAGTACATTGTCTGCCTGAAAATTCACTATCTCAGGCTCTATGGGCTTCTCGTAGGGTTTCCACGCATGAAGAGCAACGTAGCGCCACTCATCAGCACAATGGTCTTCGGCCCTTGTATCCAAGTCCTCGGCATTATTGTGGGCGCGTGGTAACTGAGGGACGGTACGAATAAAGTTCTCGTTCCATCCACCGTCAAATATGTGGAAGTTCTTTCTGTAAAGCAAATCCTTGCAAACTCGCCAGCCAGCAATCCTATCGTTATTGGCCCTAACAAGATAGAGGTCTTCGTCTGTAAAAAAGTCTGATGGAGCGCGGGAGTATGCTTCGGACAGTCTTCTTGTAACCCACATAGAAGGGTCGCTAAAAATAGCCTCTGGTAACCGGCCCTGAGTGAAGGGACAGGTTTCTATAAGATCACGAACTCCTCTGGCGTGTTCCGTGGCCGTTGCGTCCGCCTGATAGTACTCAGCAATACGAATAAGCCTATCGTCAAAATCCCGAGTGTACAGCCCAAAACTTGTAGGACTCGCTTCCCCATAATCCAACCCTCCGTAAATGGGCCAATCTGCTGGAATATCAAATGGCTCTATGTGAAGAGACTTATCATCCCACATTCCAAAATATTGACCAACAAAAGCATCCCAATCCCCATCCAGCCATGCTTTTACTAACTGCTCGTCACCATGAGCCTGAGAACGTAACCGGCCCTCGTAACCGGGGTCGTTGGTTACAAGTATCTTGTTGTCGGTTACACGGGAGGGTATAAACATCCGAGTCATATCAGATATATCATCCACGATAATCTTATGACCCTTTTTTCCCTCTCCCTCAATGTCAAAATACTTCTTAACGGCCTGATGGCCCACTCCACCGGGGTTGCCAGTGCTTCTTATCCGCTTATTGGGTACATTGGCCGCACTTCTCAAGCAAGCCTTCATCATGTGGTAGTGTTTAAGGTTGCTCCATGTGGGAAGCTCATCAAACCCAATCCAAGTATACTGGTGACCGATATACTTGTCTGCATCTACCTCCGACTCCATGTGGCGTAACCGGAGGAAGGCCCCGTTGGGGAAGTGCCAAGTCTTGGTGCCTACGCGGTACTCTGATCCGGGGAACATCCCATAAAAAAGCTCCTTGCTCCTCATTTCTATTTCTTCAAGGTCAGGGAAGTTCTTGCGAAACAGAATGCCGCGCCATGCACTCCCGTACTCGGTTACATCTGAAGCAAAGTCTCCAAGTAGAAAATCCGACTTGCCTCCACCTCGCGCTCCGCCAAAAAATAGCTCATCCACAAACCCCGCCGTACGTATCGCGGCCTCTTGTGGGCCAGATTGGGGGGTCCAAGTGGATTCTGGGTTAATCATTCGCGGCTCTTGCCAGTGTTTTTAGGGTGTCCTTTGGGCGCTTTCTTATCTGGGGCCTAAACTCTTCTCCAGTGGGACTCTTTTTAGCCCATGTAAGATCATCAAACCCTCCAACCATAGACTTAAAGGACTCCCTCATCTCCTGTGGCGTTATCTCCCCTTTTGCCATGCGACTTACGAGGTGATCCACCTCTCTTGTAACCTTTGGATCTGCTGACTCGCCAGAATACTTCCTCTTAAACTCTGGCGAAAAAAGAGCGCGTATCTGCTCCCATGTTATAGACTGTAACTCCCTTGGCTGTATCCCCAAACTCTTTGCAAGCTCCCTATATGCGTCAGCATGGAAGGGATACGTACCACTTAAGCCGGATGGGGCGTTTTTAGGAGGCCCTTGCAGGTTTATTTTGACTTCTGGAGAGGAACCCGAAAGAGGCTTCATCTGGGCGGCACCCACAGCATGGGTGTCAATCGTCACATCTCCCATATCCGCATTAGGAGCAGTAATATTATTAAAAAAGTTTCGTACCTTATGAGCTTGCCCCATCTGCTTAGACACATTGTCTATGGAAGAGTCAAATATAACATTTACCGCCTTTCCAATGTCACCATTGCCCCCCCAAGCTATATTAGAGTTATTGACATCCAAGAAATAGCCTTCCGGCGATACATTTCTATAAGTCTTATCTCTATAGCTCTCGTCAAACATCCTAACCCACATCCCGCGTATGCGACTATCAATAGAGGCATCATCGCCCTGTATTGATTGCATTAATTCTGGCTTCTTTAAAGGCCCTCTCAGGTCGTTTAGCGTCTTGCCCTTGAGGTATTTTATTATCATTCCATTTTCGCGCTTGCTTCTCTGGCTCTTTTTGGGATCGTCCAGAAATATCTTCCTTGCCAGATCACTCTGGGAGTCTGTAAAGCGATGGGATGAGTTGTTTTTTACTGTGTCCAGTACCCTTTCCGCCAGTGCCACATTTTGAAACCAATCCATTTGGGGAGAAAGAGCCGCCATTACTCCAGCGGCAGACTGGATGGGTACATCATAGTACTTGGAAAACTCATTAGCGAGCCTATTGGCCCCATCATACCACAGCTTGGCTCTTTCCCGCAGACTTGGGTCCATAGAGTCATGGAGCCACTTTAAATTCCCCCTCTCATACTCTTTCATGTAGCCAATAATTTCTTCAGGGTCTTCAAAGTCCAGCGCCGTTCCCCTCCTCCTCATGGTGGGATGCTCACTTAACTTTCTTGCCATCTTTTCTACAAAAGGGATTTTTGTAGTCTTGTCAGTAGGCGCAGCGCGAGCAGACTCCATATCAACGATAAGTCTCTCAGTGAGGGGGTTTTCAGTTGAACCCGGCGCAGTTGGGAATCGCGTAGAGATAGTTTGACCAGACACTGGGGTCGCCATTGGGTATTCAAAATTCTCAGATGCGTCTGAGAGTAGTTTGGCAAGGTTTTTTCTCCCTATAAACCCCGCCATCCCCAAGCCGGTAACATCGCCCCACTGAAGCGACTCAGCCAGCTTTAAGGGCATATCGTCTTGGGTTATAGCGGCCCCTATCCTACTGAGAGCTTTCTGGGGATCATCAATAGCACCCCTGATAGACTCGGTTACCGCATCCGTCATCCCACTTATCTGGGGTTCTCGCATCTGAAGGAGGCTGCCCCAGAAATCAGCCGTGTTAGCAGATAACTGGCCCGGAAGGGCAGCCATACGGCCCAAGGGGTTTTGGGAGGTTACATCGGGCCGTATAGACCCGCCAAGACCCTGAAGGGAGCGACCAGCCCTCGCAGGGAGGTCAGGAGCGCCCCCCTCCACAAGCTGAGAGTAAGAAGGGGTAGATCGGGAGGCCCTTTGGGACATAAGAGCCTGAAGAAGCTCTTGAACAATAAGATCCCGATGAGTTTGGACACCACCACCACCACCTAAAAGACCCGGATCGGCAGTGCCAGTATAATCATAAACTGGGATTGGACGATTCATCTACCTCAACGCTTTCCGCCAGCGAATTTGTAACCTCTACACTCTCCGCCTCTACCATCTGCTTGTTTTGAGATACCCACTCATCATAACTGTTAGCCCTCGGAGGCAGGTTGGGACCAGCCGCAGCATGGGCAATCTCCCCAGATACCGAGTGGGTTACACCACCCTGAACCTGAAGAGTCATCGGGTGGTCATCTCCCACCTCCGTGCGAATCTCCTTCAAAATCTTGAGCTTTAACTCCGTACGGTGGGACGGAACCTGATCAAAGAGCAAGCTCAGAGCTTTTACCCGCTCCTTACGGTCAGCTAACTGGATGTCCTCAAAATTCTCCTTGTACATCCGTAACTGACGCTCATACTCGTCCTTAAAGTACTCTTTGGCCTTCCACTTGTAAAGCGTCTGACGGGCCACCCCAAGCGTATCCGCCAACTCACTCATACCCTTGTGGGGGTCGTAGCGCCAGAGAATCATTAACGTGATGCACTGGAGTTGGACCTCATTACACCGCTCAGATGGCTTAGTCCCTCTGTTTGGAGACACTGAATAACCCTCCTATAAATACCAATAACCTCTCAATGGCCGCCGCATCCTCCGCACAAAGCAACTCAAGAAACTCCTCAACCCTATGATCAATAATCAGAGTACCCTTACTCAAGCATCTCCTCCCAATCTCCAACACCCCTCTTCGCCTCTAAGACCAAAGCATCCTTCACCCGCGACTCCTCCATCTTACGCAACTTAGATAAAACAGAGGAAGCACTAAAGACCCCATCCTTAGAGATCCACTCCGGGGAAGGATCACCCAACACCACATCCATCGCTGGTTGCGAAAGGCTGGGGAACCCCACGGAAAGACCGCTCAGGGCAAACGACAAGGCACGGGACTGAAGTGATGAAGGAGTATCCATGTGGGGGTAATATAGGCAATTTGGTGTAAAATAAAAAATTGAGTGGGGGCTGTATAGCCAAAGCTTAAGACGGATCGACGGATCGGGTTCACCTGATGACACCCACCAGTGTGTGTGGGGCCACCCACCAGTGAGTGTACCCCACACCCCCTTGTGTGTGTGGTGACACTGTTTGGTGTACGGACACCCACTGGTAAGTGTGGGGTCTGGTTCCCGGCGGTTACAGCATCGGGTTCGATTTGTAGCCGGGGTGGTTACGAGAAGCGATGGGAGCGGTTACGGGATCAGGGCGGATCAGTTACGGGAATCTGTAGCCGTGTTGATTGGGTAGGCTGGTTACACACCGTCCCGGTCGCACTCCCACATCGCACTGGCATCATGGGCCTATCGACCTGCTGGACTACTCCGGCATCTACCCACAAGACCAATCCTACGGTATACCTGCTCTACCCCCTGTATCTATACCCAGTGTTCAAGCCTCGTAGTCTAACGCCTGATTTCCCCCCAGAGAAACGCCAGAAATGGGTATCTAATGGACGATCTCGTATAAACTGGGGTCAACACTCCTCTTTGAACGGTCGGGGCTTAAAGGGCCGTTTCCGGGCCTCAGAATGGATTTGGGGCAAAGCGAGTGGGCGAGAGGAGGGCAAAAGGTCCGTTGTATGCCCTCTGGCTTGAGCGAGGCTGGGTAAGGCGACAACGGAAAGCCCCCCTACCCGTTTTTTGGGGCAGAGGGGCTTAGATCGGCTTAGAGGGGCCTTAGAATGGATCAGTGGTCGAAGAGGTCAACCAAGAGCGAGACTATACCCCCGACAATCATTGCTCCGCAATACGCGATGGCTGCAATCTCAACCAGCCCCATCTCAATCACCTCCATGGGTGGTCGTAGACCAGTTGGGGTTTGCCATCTCAGGGTGCGCTCTATCGAAATGCTTCTTAATCTCAATCCGCAGATCGTCAAGAGTTACCCCCTTACTCTCTGCAAGTCTGGCGATTGCCATTAGGGACTCCTCAAGGTCTTTATTTTTGAGAGTCCATTCGATGGCAAGTTCGATCTCCTCCATCCTCCGCTTAGTCAGTCCCATGGGTGGGTTACTCCTCTTTGTTAGTGGGAACGTAGTATAACGCGAGATACATCGTGTGCGAGGTGATGCCATCCCCATAGCACCCCTCGCAAAGTCCATCCTCCGACAATAGCTCCTCCTCTTCGACTCTTTCACAGGCGATGCAATTCTCCAAGCTACTCCTCCTCCTCAGGGAATACCTCTGCAAAATGCCGCTCAATCTCAACTCGCACATCGTAGAGTCCCGCCATATCGTCCGCTGCACAACAGGCAATCTCAAACAGCCGCCGCTTCAGATCCTCAACCTTGGGGTGGCCTTTTTTACCCATCGCTTCCCATGCACTATCCATCTCCGGCATGTATTTGCGTTTCATCTCTTACTCCTCCTCCTCTTTGCTGGTTACAAGATCCCCGGTGTAGGGATCAATCGTGTATCGCTGGCCGACTTCGATCCGATCAGCCAGGACTCTTTTTATCATCTTTCGATTCTTGGGGTCCATCGCCCATTTCTCTCCTTCTGCGAATATTTCCCCAATCCTCTTTGCTTGATCCTCCATTGATTCTTCAACCATCTGCTCTATCTCTCCTCCTCTTGAGGGATCTGCCTCATCAGTGCCGGGAGATCCAGTTCCCGACAAACACCCCCCGGAGGGGGTGTTTCGGCTATTGCTTGGGACTACCGAATGCGGTCCCAAACCTCTGGTGGAATGGTGGACTCAGTAACCCACTGTACCTTGACCTTCGATGGGCGATTGCGCTTCCCTTGGGCGGTATCGAACGCATGAATGCCTCGCCACTTGGACGGGTCAGGGTTGACTGGACTTTTCTTGTTTTTGCGAGTGTAAGGTTGCATCTCTATCTCCTCTTAATGAGTCTGTAAATGAGCAGCACCAATGCTGCGAAAACCTCCACCTCAGACCTCTACTTCGATGAGATCGCCAGCAGCAGCGATCACCGTCTCAAGGGCGACCTCTTTCGTCCCACTGGTCGAGCGATCCGGTGCCGGGATCAGGATATCCCAATCGTCAGCCTCATCGTCTGAGATCGCGTTGGGGGTGCCGTATCCCCAGCCCAGAATGCTCTGGTCTTTTGCGTCCAGTAGTTCGATCCACCTAAAGAATAGCCGCCGGAAAAACGCCGGGTGGCAGATCGCATAGGCCATCCGGTCTACATCCACATATTCCTCACTGCTCTTGACGACTACGTTACAAGCAGCAGTGAGGCGTGGATCGTAACCCCCCGACAAGCGGAAGCAGCTAACCAACTCCACAGCGTAGCCAGCAGCTTCCATCGCATCCAGCAACGTCAGCACTGCACCCCCCATGTTGGTAGCGTATTTGGCGTTGTTCCCGGCGTGATAACAACCAGCAATGCCGATCCGCAAAACAGGTCTGGCCTCCTCATCCGACCAGCCCATCATATTCTCAGGATTTCCCGAAAGGAACTCTGGAATGTCAGGACTCATTCCGGTTACATCCCACTCGTAAGAAGGAGCCCCCAAGTCGAGCAGTTGCCGGGTGGCAGCCCGAACCTGAGCAATCGCTTTGCTGGCCTTGGGGTAACCAGTAACCCCCATCTCAACCGCACCCTCCCAACCAGCACCCAAGTCCCAACTCTTGGAGGCACTCGTCAGGCTACCGGGATCAGAGGCAAACATACCCTCCGGGTTGGGAGGGGTGTTGGACATCTCGCTCACGAAATCCCAGTAGGAAAACGTCTGGTATACGTGACGCTCTTTACGATCTCCCATGGCTACTGGCCCTCCGTTTCAGCCTTAGCTTCCTTGGCCTTGGCTTCCTCTTCGATCCTCCTCATCTCCTGACGAATCTGGCGAATCTGGCCGTCATCAAGACCGGAGAAGAGGTACCGTTTCTTGCGAGCCGTGGTTAGTTTCTGGCCGCTCTCAATAGCCCTCACCCCCCGGCGGCTTGCTCTCATCGAAACAACACGCTCTTTGCGGAGATTATCGACCGCTTGACGGGTCAACTGGACTTCGTCAATCCACTCCCGTCTGCGCTTCGAGAATTTGTCTTCAGCCCCATAGCCAAAGATCGCCTTTTCGTAGGCATTGTCGTAACCGCACTCAATCTGGACAAAGCGGTCCAGGCTGGCTTGGTCGAGTGCGTTACGACCTACATAGAGACGGGAGGCCCCGGTGCCGTAGGTGTTCATCGAAGCGACTACGAGATGCCTGTCGGTCAACTCGACAACAAGACCACCCGGAAATTCTACCGACCTATTGTCGAGAAGCTCATGTAAGGGGGTGATCGCTTTCGGTAGGCTCCCGTCAAGCTCATCGAAATTCAGCACCCCTCCGTTCGGGTTGGTAGCCCAGCGATACATGGCAGTAATCGCTCGCTCCCCCTTGGCATCCAGATAGCCGAGGGTTTCGTGTTTGGAGAAGATCGCGCCATGCGAATAGTAGTCCAGGCCGAGTGCTTCCGCAGCCTTCCGCGCAGCACTGGTTTTGCCGCTACCCGCCGGGCCAATCAACACCACATTCTCCAGTAAGGAAAGTTCCTCCAACATCTCACCGAATACCGAGTGGACGGGACCGATCTTGTCGTAGTCGATCTCATCAAAACCCGGCATCTCAGAGGGCGTGTAACCGGGGCCAGCCGGGGCCTCCTTACGCTCCTTTTCCAATCGAGAGATAATTTCCCGGCACTGCTCGTAGACGGGAAGCCACTTAGACCGCTCATCGCGCTCCGTTTCCCTCCCGATGGCTTTCCCCATCTCCTCCCAAGAGGAGTCCATGGCAGTATCTTCCCGACCTTCGATGCCGGGTGCCTCCGGGGGTGCTGGCATCTCAGAGGGTTGACCGCCCTCGCCCTCGCCATCACCCTCTTCTTCACCGTCACCTTCCCCCTGCCCTTGACCGCCATCATCCTCGTTGCCCTCTTCACCTCCCATGCCCCAATAATCCACGTCTTCCTGACCTTGGCCTTGACCTTCTTCCTCTTGACCTTCTTCGCTCTGACCTTCGCTCTGACCTCCGCTCTGGCCTTGGCCCTCTTGACGACCTTCCACTTCGATACCTCCTCCGGTTTTGTCCTCGTGCTGACGATCCGATTCTGGCATATCGCCCTCTGGATCAGTTCCGAATTCTTCCTGACCCGAATCACCTTCCGTTTGGCGGCGGCGGTAGGCATCTTGGTAGTGTTTCCCACACATCCCCATCTTCCCGTTATCCTTCCGATCTGCACTGCGGGTGCAGCCCTCGATGTTGCAAATTCGCTTGCTCAATTTCTCTCTCCCGTGAGAGGTTATTTTCCCGGCCAGCCGGGTGCTGGTGGGATTCCCAATATAGGTAAAGGGACTACGATATGCAAGCGACAATTTATTGACTGTCAAACTGGGGGGTCAATTAATCGTCACTTCCCCGACTTTGAACGGCGGTTCAAAATCTCGTAACCACATCTGGAGATTCTTGTAACCACTTCCCGAGAATCTTGTAACCGCTTCGGCTCCGGGTGCTGGAAAATCTCGTAAGTCGCATCTTTTGTAACCATGGCCCCGGTCTTGCTGTAACCGGATTTCTCTGTAACCACACACACCAGTGAGCGTTACATACACACACCAGTAAGTGTAACAACACACACCAGTGAGTGTGGTTACGGGCGGTTACGGGCGGCTCGGCGGGCGCGGCGGGGCGGCGGGGGCCGGTGCGCCGGGGTGGGAGGTTAGGTTGATAGGCGGATATTCCAAAAGTTTGATAGAAGAAAATTCCAATTTATTTACCAGACAACTTGACAGGTCGATCTCGTTTTGTTATACTTATATATACCACAGGCAAACTGCCAGTGGGGTACCCCCATAGAGGAGGATAGCAATGGGCAATATCACAGAGAAAGGGGTCGCCAAGATGGATTGCGCGATCTGCAAGGCTGGCATTCAGCCCGACCCTATAAGTGGATGGAAGGAAGGTCATAACGCATGGCCCCTCGCAGATGGAAGGTGCTGCGATAACTGTAATAATACAGTAGTTGGAGCAAGAATCTTAATGCTAAAGGAGGCAATGGATAATGAGTAAAGAGGGCGGGAAAAATAAGGAACTGACCGTATTTGAGGTTATGAAGAAGCTGTCTGAGAGTGACGCTTTTGTTATTACTACCTTCAAGCATCAGGAGGAGGAGGAAAACTCAGTTGAGGTTTCTATGAGTACTGAGGGCAGTGAAGAGGAAGTGGCATTTATTATCGCTCAAATACTCCACAAGTGCCACGACCTAACTCCCTTGATTGGAAGATTCATAATGGAACAGATCAAGGCAGACGAAGAAAACGCCAGCAGTGAAATCATCATCGACCAGAGAACTGAAGACAAGGGAGATAAATAATGCAACACAACATAGAGGGTATCACCCAACATATATCCAGTGCGGAAGAGTATATTGTATTGGCGAATGCCCCCGATGGTGAGGGGGGTGAAGTAAAGTCCCATCTATATATAAATGGAAGGGCCGACAAACTCGCGGACCTCATAGCCCAAGTCTTTAACCATCACCCCCAAATATTCAAGATAATGATGGACCGCCACCAGCCTGAAGAGGTGAAGAAGATAATGGAGATATTGGGGGGCAACACCCCTGACTTTGGCGAAGAACTCAACGAAGAGGAGGAGGACGGTGAGGAAGAGGAAGAGGAGCCTGAGAGGTCGGGTGTAACCACTGACTCTACGCCTCCGGTTTTATTTTCAGAGGAAGACATGAAGAGCTTGATGACCGACATTGGGATAGACCTTAAGTCGGGAGGCAATAACAATGACGGGAAGTGAGATGAAGGAAAAGAGGATGGAGATTGATGAAATGACCCAAAAGGATTTGGGGTTCGTTCTTGGACTGTCGGAAAGGACAATCTCAAGGTACGAGACAAAAGAATCAATCCCCAAGTGGCTGGCTGTCGCTATGCACGGACTCGCTTTCAATACTTCTGTTCGTAAATCTATTTGTGGGTTCTAAATACAATTAACCCAGTGGAGAGGAACCCCCTGCCGATGCCTTGTCGGTAGGGGGTTTTCTTTTGTCCAGTGCAGCCACTATGATTTTACCATCAAGGCCAGAGTACTCCATAAAAGGATTGCGCTCGTAGAGTAACTCTTGACGGATCATCTCAATCTTGCGCTCCACTTCCTCCCTGTCTTCAGCGTCCTCGTCATCCCTCATCATTGTGTCTGTCAGTGCATGGTACTCCTGTACTGCTTGGTGTAACACCCCACAGCACAACCGGGCGTAGGGGTCTAACATATTCCCCCACTTCCCGGTGCGGTTACTATAGTTGCGCCTGTTCGCTTCCACTGTCTTCCTCGACCCGGCGATGGGGGCGGCGGTCTTTTAGGTTCTTGTGAGCGCCAAGCCACCACTCAACTTGATTGTGGTCTTCCTCGGTCCAGGGATCGCCCACCTTCTTCTTGCTGTAACCAATAACCTCTCGGGCCGCCGAAGAGAATGGCTTAGGTTGCGGCTCTGGGGTGTCCTCTTCTGGTTGCTCAGGTAACTCCTCTCCCCTTGGGGATTGCAGCATTTTCCTGACATGGGACCACCGGATCTGGTGCTTTGGAACATCCGACAGAAACTTTTCAAGGCCACCCTGCTCTGTAACCTGACGATAGAATTGAAGCACCCAGTACAGTGTGCGCTCGCCAACGCCGATGTCCTTGGCGATCATGGGTATCAACTGCTGCCCATAGGCGTGGGGTTCATACAGGCCCGATACGGCAATGGCCTCCCCCATGTCATACTTCGCCTCTACTTTTTCCAGTTCAATTCTAAACGCCCTCTCAGTTGCTATCGACTGCAACTCTGAAACCAAGTGCGAATACTTGGCCTCTCTCGTTGCGCTAACCTCTATGCTTTCTTGTGGGGTAGGCAACTCTGATGGTGATGGTGGTGACATTCGCCAGCCTTTCGATTTGGTGAAGTGTGGTGGTTACTGCGCCACGATCTCGCCGGGGTGTACTTGTAACCGGTCGGCAATTCGTTGCAGGGTTGTGGAGTTGAACGGTTTTCCATTGAGCAACTTGTTCAGGTAGCGGTAGTCCATCTTTAATTCTTCCGCGAGCTTTGATTGGGATCTTATTCCATCCTTCTTCATTTGCTCAATCACTGTGTCCTTGTCTATTCGTGCCATTTCGCCCCTCGCTTGATTAGCAGTTATTCCAAAATTAGTAGCTTGACCCTATAATATAAGGAATAGTATGGGGATGTACAACTATACACTTGACATAGGAACAACATTACCTATATTATATATTATCCTATAACCCATACACCATTCCAGAGGAGGAACACAATGCCAGCAATCATTAAGATCCAGCAAGCCCCAATGGAGGTCACGTTTAAATACGGGAACGTGACTCGCTCTAAGTCCAAGAGGGGAGGAGCCGACTACTTCACCTTCGATTGTGAGCAGGGAAGGATAAATGCAGATGGCAAGTTGGGGGCCGCTATTGCCGGGAACTGGGCGGGTCGTGGAGGATCTGCTAAGATTTGGAAAACTGAAGATGGTGAATATGAAGTGGAAGTAACCGACCCCGCAGAACGTATCTACGATCTGGAGATGCGGCAATGGGACGATGATGCAAATGGATTTGAAACCATCGACATGGACTTTGGGGTTGATGGCGGCAAGAAAACCCCATCGCCCGATAAGCCGAAGGCCCACCAACCAGCATCCAGTGGATCAGCTAAGACCTTTGAAGGGTACTCTGAGTTAATGGCTAAGTGCCTTGAGGTCGCAGTGGCTATTTGCGGAGAAGAGGTAACCGAGCAGCAGCAGAAAATTGCGGTGACATTGTTCATGCAAGCAGACCGCAAGGGCATCACCGCAGAATCTATCGGAGGAGAGTCCTCTGATAACACACCGCAGGTCCAAGAGGAGGATAATAATGCGGAAACGAATGAAGAAGATGAGGATCTCCCATTCTAAGGAAGAGGCACCCAAGGGACTTCCAATGACCACCCCTGATGACAGGCAGCCACCTGCTCCACCCATAGAAACTGGGGGATGGGAAAACCTTGATGAGATATCGGACCTCATGGGTATTCTACCCCAAACCATAATAAGCTGGTCAATCCATGATAAAGATTGGCCCTGTGGTCCTATATTCAAGGAGGTTGTTGGGGGCAAAGAGGCTGGCAAAGAGAGGAAAGAGGGTAATACCTTTAAACGATACTGGCTTGCTCCGGGCAGCTTTGATTTAATAGTTCGGGTCTATCCCAAAAAAATAATGACCTGCGTAAGTAAACCAGAGTTGGCAGAAGAAAACGCAGCATTAAAAGATAGACTCAATGACCTTGAGTTGATGGTATCGGAGCTATTAGATAAATCCAAGGCTTGACAGCATAGGATTTATAACTACCTTACCCCTTCAGTCACTAAACGCTGAAGGGGTATTTTTATGTCTGTCAGTGATGCGAAGTCGATTGCGATGTCCTTAATAGATGAGTCCGACTCTTTTATATTGGTTACAAGGATTGTGTCGGATGAGGTAGTAGACGAAAGCGTTGATGGAGAGTCCGAAGATGAGGGTCAGGAGGTAAAGTATAAAGCCTATTTAATGGCCCACCCTAACCACTCCGTTGAAATGATAGAGTACTTATTCGACCGATTCCCGAAGATCCCCAAGGCAGTCATAGAGCTTAGGGGGGAGGAAATGAAGGAGAAGAAGATATGGGTGCCGGAAGAGAGGTAACTGTAACCCTCCATGGTTACATACCCACCCTTAATGAGTACATAAACGCCGAGCGGACCCATCGGCTCAGGGGGGCAAGGATGAAGAAAAGGGCTGAGAGTGACTTGATTGCCCAATTTTTATCCCATAAAATCTCCCCCTTTGATTCGGTACACCTTGGTTACAACTGGGTTCGACTCCACAAAAGAGAAGACAAAGACAATGTTTCTTTTGGTCAAAAATTTGTACAGGATGCCATGGTTAAGTCTGGGGTGGTCAGTAATGATGGGTGGAATAAGGTGATAGGGTTTGATCACAATTTCTCTGTTGACAAGTCCATTAAGAAGCCTAAATTGATACTCACCATTAAGAGCGGTGTGGTGGAGGAGTAGTAGTGTGGTGATGTCTTGTCCTTTCCTATGGTTCGGGGAGTGAGACATAGGAAGGGCCATAGGGGGGGAGGGGCGAATGGCAAAGGACAATTCGGTCTTACTTGCCATGGGGAGCGTCCCTCCCACTAACCCCTTGACAGTTGAATGATAATTGTATATATTAGTACAAGTAGCCGATAGGGTGTCGGTTCAAAAGAGAAACGGTACTATAGTGGAATATAAAAATTTGGCCCCTCTTGTGGCCCCTCACGATGGCTTCGCTTCCGCAACCTCCTCGCGGACACTGGGCCGCCGCTTTCTCTCCCATTTACTTGGCAATCGAATGGGTTTCTTGAGGGTCATCCCGCACAAGATGGGGCCTTTTACTTTCTCTTTGATGGGGGTTGCAACGACCAAGGCATCAAAGAGGTCACACTTCCTACCTTGGGGCGCGACTACAGGAAGATCCCGGCTGAAGGCACCGAGGGATAGTCGCACGGTGGGCAGATACATCGTTTAAAGTAGGGTGCAAATTCCGAGTCACTGCCTGACCGGAATCGACCGATGCGGGGAACTCGTCCGAAAGGGGCAAGTTTAGCCGCGAGGGGAGCAGACGATCCACTGGCTTGATATAGGCCGGGGCTAAAGGATCGCTGTGCTTCCCTCCGCGAAGAATCTGAACCGAAGGGGCAATTTAACCCACAGGAGGTAAGGGATGAGCCAAAAGTTCACCGTCAAGAACCCCGACCAGCTACGGTGCGTCCTCGTTGACGTTGGCGTAGATGAGGATGCAGTTGATAGGATGGTTGTTCAAATCTCCGATGACCTAAAAAGCACCGGAGAGGTCTTTCTATGGGATGGAAAGGGAGGATTTGAAACTATCACCAACCACGCACTTGCCGAGAGGAGGGTAAAACATGGAACGCTCAACGGAAAACCAAAACCGTCCAGAAGACGATACAAGTAAAGACTACACCCTTGAAGAGAAAAAAGAATCACTCCACGATAGCGTCAACCCATCAAAGGAAAAGGCCATTGCCGAACTGTTCAAGGTCTGCCCTGAGATAACCCAAGCCGTCAAGAAAAACCTTGGCGACACCACAACGCTATGGTCCCTTGCTGCACTGGGTAGACTGGCAACTCGCCCCGACTTGTTTGAGCTTGAAATACGGATCGTTTGCGATGTGTTGCGCCAGCGTGTGCTTTCTGGAGTCAATGGGGATGTAGAGCATTCTAAGGTATCTGAGAACAAGAAAAACACACCAACCCTTGAGCAAAAGATAACCCTTGGGTCATTCCCAGAAGATTGTGGGAGGACAATGAAGAATAAGCTGAATGAGATGGGGTTTGCTTATAGTAAGAAGTTGGGATGGTGGGCTTGGGAGAGTAAGGAGCGAATTGAGTTTGTGGATATGATGAAGAGCGATGGGATGGTAACCCAATCGGAGCTTATCAATGTCTTCTAATCTAAACTTTACTTTAAAAAAAGGACGGGTGTATGAGGAATGGTACTGCGCTTGTTCCTCATGCCACAACCATAGCAAGGTTTATTTCCGTCAACGCAATAGGTGGCCTGAAATAGCACCCATAGACACAGAGCATCGCATGGAACTCCACGGTAATGAATACCACCGGGTAGAGCTAATGCGAATATTCAAACCAGAGAGTGATATCCACACCTCCTTTGAGGTTGTTCCAACCCACACGGAACATATCAGGGAGACAGAAGAGAAGATGGATAAGGATATTAACGAGGCTCGAACCATAATAAGAGAGTTTAGAAAATCCAAAACAAAGGAGGGATCACAATGAGTGGAGAAATTAGATCATTCCCTATACCCCAAGACTGGAAATCCGCCAAAGACGGTAAGGGCGCTATGGATATGCCTATATTTACCAAGATCATCAATGTTGGTTACAATGAGCATCAAGCCCTAATGGTTTGGGGCATTGTCCAAGACGGATGGAAGGACCAAGTGGCCCCCTATAAGTTTCAAATACGAAAAGATGGTGATAGGATGGAGGGGTCAGATACGACCAGCCAATTTGTTGGTATGGTGGATATAGATGGAACCAATCATGCTGTATTTTTTGGAGGATCTACATCATAATGGACGAACTTAAGGAACAGGCAGTTCAGCATTCGTTTTGCAAAGAAACATTGCGCGAGGATTGGCCTTCGGGTAGGTGGCCCAACTTCTCCTTCGATGAAATGGCTTGTCGCCACACCGGGCTGTGTTATATCAGTTGGTTACTGATGGATCACCTACAGAGAATGAGGGTTGAGCTTGGCGCTCCACTCACGGTTACAAGTGGTTACAGGCATCCCACTCACCCAGTTGAAGCCGCTAAGTCGGGCGGTCCCGGCGCTCATGCCACAGGTAAAGCGGTTGATATAAAATGCCACGGCATACTGGCATGGAGAATCCTTGGGTGGAGAGGGCCAAGTTACATAGATCCAACCTTCTCTGGTATTGGAGTCTCTCAATCGGGACCGCAAGACCAGAGGTTTCTCCATCTCGACATCATCGACAAGCCAGAGGAATTTCATGCCCCCCGGCCTTGGGTCTGGAGTTACTAATGAAAAAATCCACTGCCATACAATTAAAAGACAAAGCGATTAAGGTGGGCAGGGATTTTAGTAATCCAGACAGAGAGCTTAATAAAACCGGAGAATCCTTTAAGGTTAAATCAATACGCCCACTGTCCGACCACATGGCAGCAGTGATTTACATTAAGAGCAGCAACAAGCTGGCGCTGGCCTTGTTTTACTACATTCCAGCCAAGGAGAGGTGGGAGTACTTCTTTCCCACCGACTCCCACATATTGGGCCTAAGTGGATTCACTGAACTAAAGCAAAAAGTAGAAGAGTTTAACTTTGATGCTAATTTTTAAAGAGCAAATGACTTACAATACCCCAGAGCTTGCGAATCTACTTGGAATACCAGTTAGGCTTCTCCAAACATGGCACAACAAAGGCTGGTTACTTCCCTCTATAAAAGAGGCTTCTGGTCATGGAACGAGAAGGATCTGGAGTCATAATGATCTTGAAAGGGGGCTTTTGGTAAAGCAATTAAGCCGCCTACTAAACCCGACTCTTGTTCACCAGATAACAGCGCAGTTCAAATCTAATTAAGGAGGGCTACATTAAATCTTGAACAGCCCGTTCAAAGTTAGGGCCGAACAAGAAAAGGCCCGACACTCAGAGGATAGGAGCCGGTGGCTGGCGGACACCGTGTAACCTTACCAAAGGATGTCGGGCCTAACTTATTACTCTTCTTCGGTTACTGGTAGTTCCTCGGCCTCTCCATTGGATGCCCCCAAATCCCTCAAAGCGGCCATGTAACCTTCCTGCTGCCGCAACATAGTATTCAGGTCGGCAACCTGCTTAGAGGCCGCGTTAAGCGCCCCTGCGGTCCTCTCATACTCAGCTTGCATCGCAGCAAGGCGCTCGTCTGTGGTCAACTCATTTCCTGCAAATTCAACAGGGGTGTCCGCCATTTGGTCCTTCCTTTCAGCTTAAGTGATTGGCGAAAAATTGCCGAACAGCGTTGATCGCTGCCGACAGACCCGCCACGACATAGGGAACTACGTCCGGGGCGGTTAGTGCTTCGGGCATGTAACCCGAATTTGATATAACAGAATAAGCAACTGCTCCTACCCCGCCAATAGCCACACCCTTAGAAGTCTTAGCTGCCTCTTGTTTTCCAAACCCCATACTAATATTGTTTTTAATAAAGTCTTTCACAATAGTTTTCTCCCGGCCTAATTTTATTTTGAGTTGGGGTGCATCGCTTTATAAGCCCAAGCAAACATCGAAGTCATCATAAAGGTCAGGGTACTAACCATTGCTTCGTGCTGCCAGAACTCTTGAAACTTTGCTCCACCTATCCAAGTGTTACCTGCTTTACATAATTCGTAAAACAGTGCTACTGTTACTGCTGCTCCACCCGACCAGTAACCAGCCTTACTTGCTTCCTCTTTTGCTTTTTGTTTCTTGGTTATTGTAACCAAGTCTTTGCGTACCTTCTTTGCTTCCAGTACTGCTTCCTTCTCGCTCTTCCCTGTGCGCCTTAATGCTGTTTCAGTGGCTCCCTTCATCCGCTTACATTCTTGATAAGCATCCATAAGCCTATCGTAACACATCTTCAATTCCCCAAAACTCGCACACTCATCGGGGTTTTGAGGAAAGTTTCTATATGGTCTTCTCATTTGTAAATTCTCGTTTTATCAGCAAGCCAATCATTGGTTTTGTCTACTGATTTCTTGAGAGAATCAAGTCTCTTATTCATCCTTTCCACATCGCTACGCAACATCAGTATTAGTAACAGATTGAGTGCTAATAATGATATGCCCACAACCGCAAATCCTGCTTGGATCTCTTCAGCGTCCACGGCTTTTCTTCTTTTGTTTATCTGCGACTATTCCGGCGAACACCAACGCAATCGAAAATGCGACAATCGAACTCGACAGGATGGTAAACGCCAACTCGCAGTTAGTCACACTAAGTCCGACACATTAGATAATGTAGATTGCGTTTTAAGATTCGCGTACGCTGTGTTAATTGGATCGCTCGGCTCAGTGTCGCTTACGATCTTAAACCGATCTACAGTCGGAGCATAGAGCTTCACATCGGGATTACTGTTACGCGCCGAAGCGTTGACGTAGCAATTAACCCCATAAGTCAATTGCCATTTATTATTATCATCGCCGCCAACTATTTTTTTAAGTGATAAATCACTAATACGCAAGTATGCATTAGTTGCGGCCAAGCCACCTTGGGTTTGAATTGTCGCCTGTACTGCCATCTTTAAGCCTCCAACCGTAAAAGCCGCATTTCGAGTGCGGCGATTTTATCTTCGTAAAATTCTTTGGTATCCTGTAGTTTCGTATACAACTGCCAAACCGAACCACCGATCAACGAGTTAAAATTCTGCTGAATCACAAAATCACTTTGACTCGACAACACTCCGACTCGCCGTAAGTCCTCTTCATTCTCCTTCATCACCTCATCCCACTTACTCATTACTACTCCTACGCCATCTGAGGTTGCTTTCTGGAATGCACGAACAAGACCGATGTCATCTTCCTCATCCAGTGCAGTGAGCGTAGTATTGGTAATGTGCATATCGCCATCACCCTTGAGCAGCAACCGCAGAACTCCATTATTGCTGACCCCCCACATATTGCCATCGTTACCGAAACTCGCTTGCGAGGTACTGCTGACTTTGGCGCAATAGTGATACTGACCTGTATCACTGCTGCTGGTATCAGTTGTATCCTCGCCACCTATAGAGTGAAAAACTAATGTTTGGTCTTGGTCAGACTCAGCAAAGCCCATAATTCTGGCCCCACCCTTATCACCATTCGCTTTTTTCACGTTGGCGTAAGTATCGGTTTCGGTTATACCTGTGACACCATGTGCGACATCGGAGCTTTTCAGAGCAATGATTTCATCATCGTTTGCCCCTTGATTTATCGTTAGACCCTGCGTCATCTGAGCATTGGCAGACTCTGCGATGTGAGCAGTACCTGTCTGATTTAAAGTCAGTAGAGTCTCTTGGTTATACGCCCCGAGCCGCATAGCCCAAACATCATCTGTCTGGTTATCTGCCTTGATTGACCCAACGACCGTGTCACCTTGTCGGAAAGTCATCTTAGCACCGTAACCCTGCGTACTTTCATTCGTCAATCTCAGCGCATCAATCTGTGCGCTTGCGGAGTCCTGCGAAACTTCGATCAGACTTTGCGGATCGGAAACATTGACCCCCAAATGCCCGTTGGTGTTGAGGTACAAGTTCGGAGAGTTGTTAGTGCCAAAAACTAAATTTTTGGAGTTAGACGTTCCGATAGCCATCACCCCATTCGGCGCGCCAACGAGCATCTGCAATCCATTGCGCGATTGGCCCAAAATCGTGGCACCCGCATTGCTGCGCTGAAATGAGGCAACTTCAAGAGCGTCAGAATCTGAGTTTTTCAGCGAAACGCTCGGAGCATTCGCTCCGTTGGATTGCAGGTACATTGTTGCTGTTGCGTTGTCCCAGATCCGCACATAATTATCTGCGTCTTTATGGAACTGCACAGACCCTGCTCCCGGCGATCCACCGACAGCAGTCGCACCCAAGCTAAGCGACCCAGCGGAAGAAATCCGCATCCTCTCCGTAGCGGAATTTGCCCCATCAGCAGTTGTAGCAAATACTAACCGCCCCGGCACGTCATTCTCGCCCGGCGTACCGTCAACAGCCGCAAAGATACGCGCAGATGAAG